>QWCN01001143.1_pt1 | contig 66350 bp, 44 predicted proteins | sample 1972711 | NCBI WGS metagenome assembly QWCN01 (sample SAMN09866707, study PRJNA288562) | Human gut metagenome isolate term1_stool, whole genome shotgun sequencing... | isolation source: gut | host: Homo sapiens | place: USA: California | reverse complement strand
TTTCTTCATAGGCAAAATCTCCTTTCAAAAATCTATTGGTATTTCTGCCGTTCTCCCTGCATGGGTTTCCTGCCCCCTTCCGGCGGCGTTTTCCGGCTCTCCCACTTGGGGGTCATCGCCGGGTATCCCATGCAGACGGTCATTAGGTTCTCAAGGGTCGATGAAGGCTTGTAGAAAGCCTATCACAATCAAATAAGTATTTTTAGGACGTATCAGGTCCGGTTTTGAGGGAGAAAACCGGACTTGGGAGGTCCGGTTCTTGTGAACGGCTCTGGATAGAGCATACCATAAAATTGCTCGATTTTTTAGGAAGTGATACTTCCGCTTTTGTGTAATATTGAATGAATCAACGACGATTTTTCGGAAACGATTTTTTTACAAGAAATTTGATTATTCAGCGTCTGTTAAGATACGCAGTCGGCACAGTTTATGTGCTGAATATCGGGTTTTGGCGAAGCCCAACAATCGTTTTTGAAGTCGGATTTGTAAAATCGAATTCAAAAATTGCAAGGTGGTACCGGCTCGCCCTGCTTGCTGCGGTTGCAAACTCGAAAACTTCCTGAGCAAAAAAATAACCGTCCGCTTCAAGTTGAACTTGAAAACGGACGGTCCTGATTGCAAAATGATTCTCAAATTTGGAAAGCACCTTGAGAGGCTTCATAGCACCCGCAAGCAATGCAGATGTATATACATCTGCTCGTTTTGCTCTGCAAAATACTGGTTGGGAACACCCAAACCCTTGAACTGCATCCGTTGGATGCAGGCTGTGCGATTGCATCGCTGAATAGTAGCGTCGCTATACAGGATAGGAGCACCTTGTCAATAACGCCGCTGTCGTTATTCATCTACGCCAAAATCTTTTACCTTCAGCGTTTTACAGTTCTCCATCACGGTGCGCACAATGGGGGTGGACAGACCGTCCGGTGCATCGGCGGTAACATCCAGCGTTACCGAAACTTTGCAGCCATCTGCGCTGAGCAGGTGGGTGATGACTTCCTCCACCAGCCGCTGCACATCACGGTTGATGCGGGTGGTGTCCAACTCGGCAGTCATGTAGAACCGGGTGTTTTTGGGCGGAGCGGGAACAGCGGCAGGCTGCGCTGTCGGCGGCTGATGCAAGGTTACAGTAGGGTCAATGGGAGCATCCGGGGGAAGGTTGAAAAGGGTGGGCTGTTCGCCGCCCTGAGCAGTTTGCGTAGGCTGCACAACTACTGCGGGAGCACTTTTTTCAGCCAAAAGCTGCTTGCGGGCAGGGTCCAGCTTGACCAAAAGATCGGAGGTGTTGATGCAGTCCACAAACTGGTTATACCGCAGTTCAACATAGCGGTCGCCCGTGTAACCGGCAGCAAGGGCAAAATATTCCTGCGAGTTCAGGCCGGTACGGATGGCATCTTCCAGCACACTGTACTTGGCAAGGCGGGGCAGATAGCAGTAGGTGCACAGATACTCCCACAGCTTCTTAATCTGGATACAGTCGGTGTCCTTCCACAGCACGTTGTTCAGCTCCATCAGCAACAGAGCAGGTGCCCATTTGGTGATGAGAGTCTCGCTTTGTTGCATTTTGCGGGAAGCCTTTGCTACGATGCTGTCGGTGCCGCCGGAAATGCGGCTGGCGTCCCACTGGATGGTTTTCATATCCACAAAACAATCGATCTCCGGGGTCAGCAGCCAGCAGTAGGTCTCCTTGATGCGGGCCTCTACGGTATCATTGCAGCGGTGAAGGTTTGCGTCCACCTCTTTGTTCTGGGCGGCATCGAGATTCAACGTTTCCTTGTCATCCTGAATGGAGCGCCATGCACGGAAGTCCCGGACGGCCTGCCGAAGAGAGAGCATTGCCTCCTGATCCGGTGCCACGAAAGCCAGCATATTGCGGTAGGTGCGTGGCTTTGAGCCGTGGTTGTTCAGGATGTTTTCAGCAGCAGTGATGGCGGCACTCGCTCCTGCGTTGGCACGGTGGGTGTCCTCGGTGCGCAGAATGACCAGCCGGGCCGCCTGCTCGTCCGGTACATCCAGCGAGGAAGCGGGGCAGACGTGCAGACCTGCAAACGGTTCCTCCCGGCGCAGCTTTTTCAGCCGGGATTCGATCTCCTCGATCACATCGGCTTCGGCCACCTGCGTTGCACGGTCCTGCGCAGTTTTGCGTAGGGTAGGGCGGGTGTCGAACCAGTAACGATCTCCGTTGGTGTTGGTGTAAAGGTATGCCAGCGAGCCCCGCAGGGTGTTCAGGGCATCGTTGAAATCGGCGATGTTTTCGCCGGGCTGGACCACACCCAGCCGGATGTGGGAGGCTTCGATGCCACGCACTGCCTGCGAGCGCACAGTGGGAGCACTGCCCAGCATGATGGTGCGTGCCACCCGGCGGGATGCCATAATGCGCCCATACCGCTGGTTGCTCTGGTCCTTCTGGTAGGGGACAGAGTTCTTGCCGTCGATCTCGGTGTTGACGATGGAGTTCCAGCCCTCCGGCAGATAGCGGATCAGTTCGTCCCGGACGTTGGGAACATCCAGCGAAAGAGAACCCGGCATGATCATGGCGCTGGCGTCGCTGCCCATCCACAGCTCATGGATGACCGCAGCCATTAGCCGCAGCACGCCGCGGGTGCGCTGGAACCGCTCCAGTGTGGACCAGTCATCGTATAGGCGGTCAAAGATCTCCGGGTGGATGGGGTAGCAGGAGATCATCCGGTCGCGGTATTCCAACTCTTTGACCTCCGGCGGAAAATCGCTGGGGTTGGTCTGGTACAGCTGGCTGAACTGAGTACAGACCCGGTCGCGGGCTTCTGGGTCCTTGCAGTCAAGGAACAGACGGCGGCGCACCACTTCAAAGCCCTCGTTGGCGGCAACGGGCTTCCAGATGGATTCCATCCGCCCGAAGGTATGCTCGATGGTCTCCAGTGCGGTCTTTCCCGCTTCGCCGCCGATCTCAATATCGGATTCCGGGATAGAAGCCACCACAAGGCTGTTCCGGCTGGCGCGGGCGGCTTCGGTGATCTCCTGAATAAAGGAGATGAAGTTGTCGAAAGAACCAGCGGGCAGACCCTTGACACCGTAGATGCGCTTTGCGTATGCCACCAGCTCGTCCATCAGCACCAGACAGGGACCGCAGGCATCGAACAGATTTTTCAGTGCTTCGCTGCCGGGAGAAACGCCCTTTTTGTCGGCTTCCTTCACAAAATCGTACAGTTCCGGCCGCCCGGCGGATTCCGCCAGCTGTGCCGCCATCTCGCCCCACAGGGTATTGATAGTGATACCGGGGAAGTTGATGGGCCGTTTGGTGCGTGTGGGGTCCAGTGCAGTGCCCACCAGCACCGCCACATTTGCCTTGGGCAGGGCAGATACCCCTGCCTGCGCCAGCACCGGCTTGATGTTGGGAATGCGGTCTGCCGATACCTTGCCCCGCATCATGTGGTAAAGCGCCAGCATACTGTGGGTCTTGCCGCCGCCAAAGGCGGTTTTCAGCTGGATGACCGGTTCACCATCCTTTCCGCTGACCCGCTTGAGTGCCTGCACCAGCAGACCGGTCATGCCCTCGGTGACGTAGGTGCGGGCAAAAAACTCCACCGGGTCACGGTATTCAAAGGCTCCCTCACCCCTCGCTACCTGCGCCAGATCGGCGGCGAACTCTGCATTTTTGTAACGTCCCTGCGCCACATCTGGGTGCGGTTCCATCACGTCCCGCCAGCTGGGCAGACCGGACAAGGTCTTGCTCATAATACCGGTGTGGGCAGCCTTGGGCTTCGTCGGGGCGGCAACCTCCACCACATTGGTGGAGCCTTCGGCGCTGCCGTAGCGGAGCTGGCGCAGGATCTTGCGGATCTCCTCAGCGGCTTCATCGTCAAAGGCTTCGCACAGGCGCGCCATGGTGTCCAGCGCACGCCATGTGTCATCCTCCGAAAAATCGGCCCCGCCAATGTGCGCCAGCTTGTTGCGCACACCCATCAGCTCTTTTGCCCAGGTGCGGTAGTCGATGGACAGCTTCCGCTTGAACAGGTCGTTCCACTTGCGGTCAAACAGACGCAGGCAGTTTGCCATATCCAGCGAATCCATCAGGGTGGCGTAATCGCCGTTGTCGTCCGGCAGATCCCGCACCTGATCGGAAAGGGTCATCAGCACCTCCTGCCACCAGTTGTCCTGATATTCCCGGCGCATTTCCTGACAGATATAGCCTGCCAGCAGCGGGTGCAGCACCCGGAACGCCTGCTGTACTTTGGTGTAATTCTCGCTCATTGTTTCGTTCCTCCCGGTATTGCATCAAAAGAAAGAGGTCTGCTCCGGCGTTGCCTGCTGCAGCTCTGCGGCACGGGACTGGATCTCCCGCCATGCCACCACAAGGGCGTTGTAGGCGTAGCCCTCCTGAGTCCAGCCCTTGCGCTCGGCAAGGGTGTACAGCCGGTAGGCGAGGTCCTTGGCACGCTCAGCGTTGGAGCCCAGCATGGGTGCCACGATCTGGGCACACGCTTCCACGCCGCCGGTCTCCATGGCACGGGTAAGCTGCTGGCAGAGCAGCCAGATGCTCTCCTCCCGCGGGTCCACCTTTTCCGGCAATTCCTCGCGGGTCAGCAGGCGGACGATGCCCTTTTCGGCACTTAGCACGCCCTTTGCCGCCAGTGCCGCCACCGAGGTATTCTTGGCGCGAGCCAGCGTATCGGCATCGCCAAATTTAAGGTTGTTGAAGGCGTTCTGGGTGTACAGGTCCACGCAGAAACGGCTGTTGGCATCCAGTTCGCCGTCCTGCTCGTTAAAGTACACATCCAGTTCCTGATTGATGATCTGCAGTGCACTGCGCACGGTCATGGCGCTTCCGTCGGCTTCCAGCACCCGGCCATAGCGGGAGTACACCCCCATGCCGGGGCCAATGGCGGACTGCGCCAGATCCACAGGTGCAATGTTGCTGCGCTGGAGTTTTTGCAGCGCCGGGCGCAGCTCTCGTTTCAGCTCTGCAATAAAGCCCCGGCGGGTGGTCTGGGGTGCATCTGCCGGGCGCTTTCGGCACACCAGCACAATGGAGGAGGCAAGGGCGTTAGAATTAATGGCAATAGCGCGAACGGACATTTCGGTGCACATCGGCCATGTGCCGGTAATGGCAAAGCCTGCCCGGATAATGGCGCTGAGCATGGTCTCCCAACCAGTAGAGGCTGTTTTGGAGTCCTCGTCTGTGTCGCTCTGCTTGTAGGCGTAGTAGATGGTTACAGGAATGTCCTCCCGGGCATACTGGTAAATTTGCTGGCAGGTGTGCAGCATTCCGTCCTCAAAGAAATCCCGTGCCTTTTCAGTGCTGCCCTCAAAGCGGTAGGGGGTCGCCACAAGTTCCTCTGCCTTGGGCACCAGCATGGTGCGGAACAGCTTGGGATAGGTGTCTTTCAGGGACTGCCGCATCCAGACATAGAAGAAATCGGACAAATCAGCATAGCCGATATTGTCATAATAGGGAGGGTCGGAGGAGACCATAATGTTCCGTAAACCGCAGTCGCTCTGAGCATCAAATTGACTGACTTCTGCATTCCCTTGTGCTGGAAGTTGTTCTATGCAGCGAACGACCCAGTCCAGCATATTATCGTAACTTCCAGACGAAGAACAAAACGGATTTGCTTCGGCATAATCCCAGACCATAGGAATTGCTTGCCGACCAAACGTATTGCGCATCTTTTCACCAGAGTTATGCCAAGAACAAATGGAGGAGTTATAATCTGTCATCTTATCGATGACAAATGCCAGATATACCCCCACCGCTTCACCGTATGCTCTTGCACCGGAGCCGCCTGCGCTCAGGGAAATGTGGTCGTTGACAACGCCTGCAGCAACGGCATCCGCCTCTGCTTTTGCCTGCGCTTCTGCTACCAGTGAACTAAAGGTGGTAAGAGCGGTCAGCTGGCGGTTGGTAAAAAGGTTGCTGTAATCCGTCATGCCAAAGGCGGGAGGGCTGAACCAGCGCGGATTTTCCGGCATGGCACCGCTGGGGTAGCTTTCCGGTGCAGGAACATCAGCCGCAATGGTCTGCTCCACATCAGGAGAAAGATAAATGCGCCCATGTTTGCCTTCGCCTACAACTGCCATTAACTGACTGCCCATTTCGTGCCCTTTTCCATGCTGTTTGACATAGGCATCCGTTGTGATTTCGCCGCAACAAGGGCATTTGAAAACGGCACTGCGACCTACTTTGAACGATTCATATTCTTTAGGACATTTGCCGTACTGTACCTCAAAATGGACGCTGGTTCCCTCTGTGATGGGCTTGACCCATGCTTCCTTGCCTTTCTTTTTGGAAAGCACAAAGGTGCTTGCCAGTGGCATCTCACAGCCGCAGGCGGGGTTGGGGCACTTGACGGTGCGCGCCCAGATCCATGCGATGACGGTGGCTTCGCCGCCACCAAGCTCATGGGGCACTTTTACCTTGGGGTACAGGTGACCGATGCGGCGGAACGCCTCCCGCTTCATCCACTCGCCGTAATACTGCACATCGGCGGCAAGCCCCTGCGCCCCCTGCCAGCCAGTTGCGCCATCCAGCCGGGTGCGGCTGTCAGGGTTGACCGGTGCCTGCCCGGCAAACCGGGGTGGGATCTCGATCATGGCTTTGTTGATCATCACCGCCACGGGGTTCAGGTCGTGGGCGTGGGCTTCCAGCCCCAGCCGCTGGGCTTCCAGCGGAATAGCACCGCCGCCAGCAAAGGGGTCCAGCAGGGCAGGAGGGTTATTGTTGGTGGAGCGCAGGATCTCTGCCTTGGCAGCCGCCAGCACCTCCGGGTTGTTGGAGTTTTCCCACTTGACCAGCTTTTCCAGAATGCCAAACAGCCGCTGTCGCTCTGTGTTCTGGGCTTCCTCGGTGGGGTACAGCTCCGGGTGGGCAGAGGGGTCGTCCACAAGGCTGGACCAGATCACGGCTCGTGCCGCCGCCAGCGGACGCCGTGCCCACCACAGATGCAAGGTGGACGGATGCCCGTGCCGGATGGATTTTTCCCGCGCTGCCTCCGCATTGATCGCTTCCAGCGGAAGGGCAACTTCGATCAGCTTTTTAGACATTAGTTATCTCCAATTTTTCGTTAAGTCATTTCAGGCAGACCTACGGTTGAAAGAAGTTCGTTTCGGTCTTGCATGGACAACCAAATTAAAAAACCTTTATCTACAATATGAAGAGTTAAATTCGATTCGTCGTAGTCAAGAATAATTGGCTGTATCGACTTAGAAAGCTGTAAAGAAGAAACTGCTTTTAATGCCTGCGTGATATTCCCCGGATTGAGATTTTTGCCTTGTGGATGTACACTCGTGATTTTTAATCGAATACTTCTGTAAGTGAGACCTTTAGAAAGTTCTTCAACACTTGAAGTTAGAATGGGGTATAATAACCATTTGTGCATGGCAAGGGTGGTTTCCTGAAAACCATTTGCATAATTTGTAATGAAGGTATTATATCTTCCGGACTGCTCCTGAATAATTCCAGCAACGAGACTTCTGGCATTCAGTCCATCACCAATAAGCCGCCGTTCACCTGCAACAGTTTTACGAATTCCAGACTCATTACAAGCGCGGTGACAAGTTTCTTGGAGAATATAAACATTTCCGGAACTTGCTTCGATGGCTTCACTTGTAAAAGACTCCTTGAATCGGATGTTCAAAAGGTCTTCTCCCTTTTGAATCACTTTTCGAAGGTCCTCTTCATTCCATAAATCGGCATTAACGGGAACAATTCGTCCAGTTAAATCGCCGTTATAAATAACGAGTTTGTTTTCATCCAACCAAACACCAACGATTATAAAACACAGCTTGGAACTCTCATGGAAGGCTTTTAATTCAATAGCAAAATCTTTTTGTACTTCGCTTTTAAGATAATGAAAATCTTCGAGTACAATATATTGATGGAAGTTGGCTTCGTTCAAAGCACCAATAATATCATTTACATCTGACAAGTCCAGTTCCAACTGACGATGCGTGACATTTTTGGTTGCTCCACCACCGGCTTCACCACCAAGAGTTGCATCTAGAATCTTAACGGACGCACTAACCTTGGCTTTGCCTTCATAGGTTACATTGGTGGATTCAGTTAACTCATATCCGGCACGCTTTAAGATGTTGGCATTCAAATCTGATAATGACCATCGATTGCTGCACTGCACCAAAATATAGTCGTTCTCATTTAGGCAGTGCTTTCGCAAGCAGGTTTTACCCTGTTTTGAACTTCCAAAGATAGTGATGTGTTTGTCTCTGTTTAGGTTGCAACGAAGACGTTCATCAACGTCATGTCGTTCAACATAGTTTAGCGGAATGTTTCTAGAAAGACCATAAACTTCATCTACGGTGTATTCCATATAAGTAAATCCTTTCATTATGTTTTGTAAACGACCTCGGCGTTCTGCACAAGGTCGCGAATATCAAAATTCACACTGGTGGCGGTAAAGTCCGGCGGGTTGCGGAAGGGGCGTTTCAGGTAGACTGTGTGAGTGTGGGTGCCGTCCACCTCCACAATGGCAAGCAGAAACTCCTCCGGCTTGTTCAGCCCCGTCAGGATCTCGTTTTTGGAGACGGTGACGGTCTGGGCACCCTTGGCGCGTCCCTTCACCTCGATAAACCGCAGGCAGGCTTCGCCGCTGCGCAGCTGGGGCGGGATGGTGGATTCCACATCGTAGCCCACCTTCTGGGCACTCACATCCCGCGGCAGGTAACCGAACGCCTGCTCCAACTGCATCACCGCATTCATGGCGGCAAGCTCGATGGCACGCTTGTCACCTTGGCTGAACAGTGTGGGCTGTGGAGTGCCCATCAGCTGCCGGAGCAGCCCACCGGGCAGCACCAGCGCACCGCCCACCACCACCGGCGGGGCGGGGGAGATGAGCTTTTCCGTTTCCAGTTCCGCAAGCCGCTTCTGCATCCGGGAAGCAAGCTCTTCTGCCCGGCGGGCCGCCATCTGGGAGTTGAGCCGGGCGTTGGGCTTGCCTGCGGCTTCCTTCTGCTTCAGGTCTGCCGCCCGGTAGTCCCAGTATTGAATTTCTGCGGTCAGGCGTTCTTTCACGGCTTTGGCGGTCTTATCCAGCAGCTTCTGCTTCCGGGCTTTCACCTCGGCAAAATGCTGGGGCAATAGCTGCGCGATGGCATAGCCCCGGGCACGGTTCTCTACATCGTGCTTCAGCCAGTCCTGTGCTTGAATGTAGGGCAGGGCGGCAGTGCGCTCTGCCTCGGTGGGGGCACGGTAATCCAGATAGGGCGCGTAACCGGCGCTGCTGGCGGTGCCGTCCTCCTTCAGCTCCACAAAGTGGACGTGCTGGGAGATAATCCGCTTGGTGCCGCCTGGCAGCAGAACGCCATCCTGAATGGCATCCTCGATGTAAAACAGCAGCTGGGGGTCGGTGCCGTCGTCGCTGTCATCCACGAAAATCGTGCCCTGCTTGAGCACCTCGGCATTGCGCTCCCGCACAAGATCAATGACGGCTTCCAGCAGCGGATGTCCGGGGCAAAGCAATTCGGCTGGGATCATGCCCTGCACATTGCAGCGCTCTTTTTCAAAGCAGACCCGCTCATATCGCTGCAACACCGGCTCCCCAAAGCCAATCTGCATATCCCGGCTGCGCACCGCCGCAGGCACAAAGGTGATCTCGTAGCGTCCGGTCTCGCGAGGACGTATCTTGCCACCCACAGAGCGGAAGGCTTCCAGAAAGAATGCCTCGATAAAATGGGGCTGCAACTTGTGCGCTTCCATCCGCTCCATCTCTTCCCGGATGGCAGAAACCTTCTGTACGTCCATGGTGTCGTCCGTCAGGGCGCGCTCATCCAACAGCTCCCGGAGCTTTTGCTGGTCCAGCGAGCTGTCCACCACCTGTTGCAACCGGGCACGGACGGCAGGGTCGTTGCCGTAGCGAACCGCCTCGATCAGCAGCTCCCGCAGGGGTTTGTTGTCAAAAGTCATCTTGCCCAGAATATCAAACACTTTGCCACCCAGTGCGCCTCGTTCTTCTTCCAGTTTCTGGAACAGCCGTTGGAACACCATGCCTTCACGGGTCTGCGCCGAAACCAGATTCCACAGGTGGCACACCTCGGTCTGCCCGATGCGGTGAATGCGGCCGAAACGCTGCTCCAAACGGTTTGGATTCCACGGCAGGTCGTAGTTTATCATCAGGTGGGCTCTTTGTAGGTTGATGCCTTCACCGGCAGCATCGGTGGCAATGAGGATGCGCACTTCCGGGTCCTGCTTGAACAGTTCCTCCACCTTGCGCCGCTCGTCCCGCACCATGCCGCCGTGGATGGTCACCACGGCATCGTCGTGCCCGAACAGGGTGCGGATCTTATCGGTCAGATAGCGCAGGGTGTCCCTGTGCTCCGTAAAGATAATGAGTTTTTCCCGCTGACCATCGGCGGCAAACATTTTGCTGTCGTCCTGCAGCAGCTTGGAAAGCTCGTCCCACTTGCGGTCTACGCCGCTGACTCGCACGGCATTGGCCATCTGCTCCAGCCTTTTCAGCGTGGAAATTTCCGCCTCCATCTCCCGGATGGTGCTGGCAGCGGATGCACGGTCGGTGACGTTTTCCTCGGTCTGCTCCAGCTCGTCTGCGCTGAAATCGTCCTCATCAAAATCATCTGCGATGGTAAACTGCGTGCCGGTATCCGGCTTGCCCAGTTTTTCCTCCGCCAGAATATGCTCCAACCGTTCCAGCCTGCGGTGCAGGGATTGGTAGATGGCTTCCGGCGAGGAGGCAAGCCGCCGCTGCAGGATGGTCAGCGCAAAGCCAACGGTTGCCTTGCGATCGTTGTTCAGATTCTCTGCCCGGTTGAACTCCTCCTGCACATAGCTGGTGACCTCGGAATAAAGCTGCCCCTCGGCAGGGGAGAGGTCATAGTTGACGGTATAAGCACGCCGCTCCGGGAACAGTGGTGTGCCGTCGAATTTGAGCAGCTCCTCTTTCACAAGCCGCCGCATTACGTCCGAAACATCGATGCTCTGGTTGGAAGAACGAGCTGCACCTTCAAAACGGTCGGGGTCCACCAGCGATAAAAATAGCTGGAAGTCCTCATTTTTGCCGTTGTGCGGGGTGGCTGTCAGCAACAGAAAGTTGCGGGTGATTTCCGACAGCAGCCGTCCCAGATTAAACCGCTTGGTGTATTTGATCTCACCGCCCCAGACGGTTGCAGACATTTTGTGCGCCTCATCGCAAACGATCAGATCCCAGTCGGTGATGCGGAGCTTTTCCTGCAAAGCTTCGCTGCGTGATAGCTTATCCAGCCGTGCAATGCAGAAATTCATCTCTGTGAAGATGTTGCCGCTGACGGCGGATTCAATGCGGTCGTTTGTCAATACCTCAAACCGCAGATGAAATTTGCGAAAAAGCTCGTCCTGCCACTGTTCCGCCAGATTGCCCGGCGTCACGATCAGACAACGCTTCAAATCGCCGCGGGCGATCAGCTCCTTGATGAACAGACCGGTCATGATGGTTTTGCCGGCACCGGGGTCGTCCGCAAGGATGTAACGCAGCGGCAGGCGCGGCAGCATCTCCTGATATACCGCCGTGATCTGGTGGGGCAGGGGCTGGATGGCCGAGGTGTGTACTGCCAGATAAGGGTCAAACAGGTGTGCCAGATGGATGCGGTACGCTTCGGATACGAGGCGCATCTTATCAGCATCTGCGCCGAAACTCCACGGCAGACTGTCACCCAGCACATCCACGGTCGCCTCATCTCCACGATAGAGGATCTGACTGCCAAGCTGCCCTCGGCTGTTCTTGAATGTAACTTCCAGTGCTGCATTGCCATACCACTGCACCGCAATAACGGTCACAGTTTCCCTTGCCGCAATGCCGTTCAGCTGGCAGCCGACCGTGATCTCCTCCAGATGTGCCATGGAAGCTCCTTTCCGAATTGCCCACTGAGAACCTGTACTTTTTCAAATTAGTTAGAATACATGAAGCCTTTTGTGGAAGATGAATGGGATTTGGCTGAACTCTTGCCGGAAATTGTTGCGTTTGACGGGGTTTCGCGGTATACTGTTGTTATATGTAAAAAGCCCTGAGAATCCGTAAAAGTACGCTTTTCCGAATTCTCAGGGGCTTTTATTAAGTGGTATTTTCGAATTTCAAAGCCTTGCTGTAAAAGGTTCCAACGGGGAGATCACAGGCTTGTGCGGCTTGCTTTAAGCTCAACCGTTTGGCACGCCATGCCTTGTGGACTTCATAAAAGTTATCCGGCAAGGGGCGAGGCGGCCTGCCGAATTTCACGCCCCGGGCTTTAGCGGCGGCAATACCTTCTGCCTGCCGCTGCCGGATGTTAGTGCGCTCGTTTTCGGCAACAAAGGAAAGCACCTGCAGCACGATGTCGCTTAGAAAAGTGCCCATCAGGTCTTTGCCACGGCGGGTGTCCAGCAATGGCATGTCCAGTACTACGATGTCGATACCTTTTGTTTGGGTGAGCAGTCGCCACTGCTCCAATATTTCTGCGTAGTTGCGTCCAAGACGGTCGATGCTCTTGATATAGAGCAGATCGTCTTTTTTCAGTTTTCGCACCAGCCGCTTGTATTGCGGGCGGTTGAAGTCCTTGCCGGACTGCTTATCCATGAAGATGTTTTTCTCCGGAATCTTCAGTTCTCGCAGTGCAATCAACTGCCGGTCCTCGTTCTGGTCGCGGGTGCTGACACGAATATAACCATAGATATTAGCCAAATGTTACTCCTTTGGTTTGCGGCATTTCTGCCATGTGATTGGTGAATCATCAATCTAACACCTCCTTGTGGCAAAATAAAAGCCTGCACAATGGCAGGCAGGCTGTATGTATGAAAAAAGCCAAGAACTGTAAAAATACATTTCTTGGCCTCGAAATCGAATAGCGAATAATAGATTAGTCGTATCTTCTCAAAGGAATATTGGAATGGTAGATCTTTACATTGTCAAGGTTGTTCATGGTCAGAAGCTCTTGAATACCCAATTCCATCATGGAGCTGTCTTCACAATTATAAGGGTTCATGACAATTTGACTGATAGAAGATTTTTTGAATTTATAATCAACATAGGGAACCAAAGCTTTTCCGCGACGGAAGAAAGATACATCGGCGATATTCGAATTGGATTTTGGAGAACGTAAAGTTTCTTCTGGAATTTTTAGAACAATACGGTATTCTTGTTCCCCGTCAAAGTGGCTGTTTTTGAAAAAGCAGCGCATATTGTTGATTGGTTCCTTAAAAGACTGAACCAGTAAAGCACGATACTTGTCTAGTAAATTTAACTGAAGAAGGTTGGAATAAACATTGAATAGATGATCTAAAAATTTGATGACACACTTTTCTTTGTCGAAATTATTATAAATTACCAATCCACGAGAAAGCCAGATATCACCTGATAATCTTTTTCCTGTGTTGGTTTTGTATGAGTTGCTACCCTCAAACATATTCCATGCAAAGTCAAAACCAATATTGACGCCTGCCGATGAAGTTGCATAATAGTTCCACATATTAAGAGAATCACAGTTTTTGGAAAGCGAGCAGGTATAAGTGCGGTAAGGCATATCTTTGTATGTTTGATCAACATTAGATATGGCAGAATATGATTGACGATAACTTTTCAAATCTTCTATTATAGATGGCTGCAAAAAGAACTGTTTGAATGAGCTCGAGTAATTGCCGTTGGTAAGTACATGCTCTATCAATGGGATGATTTCGAGAAATTCAGTAGAGTCGTTCAGAAATCTCACATCAGTAAAACGAAGGCATTGTTTTTCGATTATGGATAAAAGCGTGTCAATAGTACAGTAATGACACACGTTTGATGCACCACTGTTAAGCTCATCAGAAAAAGGGTCACCTTCATATGGCGTATCCAAGAAGTGGCAATGCGAGAGTGCTAAACAAGATGCAAATACCTCGGCTTCTGTCATCTTTGTCCTTTCTACTGATAAAGCAGCTTCTGACTTCAAAATCAGGAGCTGCTTTATCAGTTGTCAAAACCCTAAAATAAATTAAATCATCTTAAAATATTTCAGCGCATCCCTTATGGCCGCTTCCTTCTCCGGTGGGCACTGGGGCTGCTTTGTATTTTCGGACGTCGCCTTATGGTGGTTCTCTCGTACCTCCAGACCGCATTTCTGCTTAATCTGCGAGATATACAGGGAAGATACCCTCAGTCCAGTCTGTTCCAACACGCGGGCTTTGATTTCAGGATAAGTTGCGCCTTTCTGCAATCCTGAAGTGTCCATGCCCTCCAAGGAGAACTCTACACGGACTTTTTTGGAGTCGATCTCACCCTTGGAAAGTGCAATGACACATTCGCAATGCCGTGTTCGTGGAAAAAGGTCCACCGGCTGCACCTTCTCCGCATGATACCCATGCTCTTCGAGCCATGCGGCATCTCTTGCGGCAGTGGACGGGTTGCAGCTGACGTAGACCACCCGGCGGGGGGACATCTGGACGACGGCGGAAAGGGTCGTCTCGTCGCAGCCCTTGCGGGGCGGGTCGAGCATGATGACATCAGGCCGCAGGCCCTCAGCGGCGAGGCGGGCCGCAGCCTGACCGGCGTCGGCGCAGAAGAAGCGGCTCTTGGCGGCGACGGCGTCGCCCATCCGGGCGGCGTTGGCCTTGGCGCTGTCAATAGCCTCAGGCACGATCTCCACGCCGATGAGCTCCCGGCAGCGGTCGGCCATGGAGAGACCGATGGTACCCATGCCGCAGTAGAGGTCGAGCAGAACGTCCGAGGGTTCCAGCTGGGCATACTCGGCAGCGATGCCGTAGAGCCGCTCAGCGGCCAGTGTGTTGACCTGATAGAAGGAGAGGGGGCCGAGTCGGACCGGCACACCGCAAAGAGTATCCTCGATGTAGCCCGGGCCGTAGAGCGAGACGGTCTCTTCACCCAAGATGACATTGGTCTTCTTGGCGTTGACGTTGATGAGGACGGACGCAATATCGCTGAACTGCTCCCGCAGCGCGGCCACGAGCTCCTCGCTGTGGGGAAACTTCGGGCGGGTGCAGACGAGGCAGACCATGATCTGGCCGCTGTGTGTACCCCGGCGCAGGAAGATATGCCGAACAAGGCCCTTGCCGCTCTCCTCGTCGTAGGGCTGGATGCCGTGGGCGGCGAAGAAGCTGCAGAGCGCGTTGCCGATGTCGTTCAGGACGCCGGGCTGTAATTTGCAATCGGGGCAGGGGACGATGCGGTGGGTGCGGCCGGCGTAAAAGCCGATGCAGGGCGCACCGTTTTTGTCGCGGCCCACCGGGAACTGTACCTTGTTGCGGTAGCGGTCCACCTCAGGGGAAGGAAGGGCATCCAGCACCGGCACATCCAGTCCGCCGATGCGGCGGAAGGCGTCGGCGACGCTCTCCTGCTTGGACCGCAGCTCGGCGGCGTAGTCCATGTGCCGCAGGCTGCACCCGCCGCAGGGGCCGGCGACAGCACAGTCCACCGGGATGCGATCAGGCGAAGGGGTGAGCAGTTTGTCCAGGATGCCGAAGGCATACCGGCCGCAGTCCTTGACGATACGCACCTGAGCCTCATCGCCGGGGGCAGTACCCGGGATGAAGACGGCCTCGCCCTCCGGCGAGTGGGCAACGCCGCTGCCATCGCTGGAAAGACGCTCGATGCGGAGGGTGAGAAGCTGGTTTTTCTGTAAGGGCATGGAATGATCTCTCCTTATGTCTCGTCAGGGGCGGGCTGGACGTCTGCGTCAGCCTGCGAAGTCATATACTTGCTGGGCGGCACACCTTTGGCGCGCTTGAACACCCGCGAAAAATAGAACTGGTCGAGGAAGCCCACCGATGCCGCCACCTCGGCGATGGACAGTGTGCCGCTGCGCAGCAGCTTGCAGGCTTCGTTGACCCGGTATTCGGTCAGATAGTCGATGGGGCTTTTGCCCACATTGAGCATGAACACCCGGTACAGATGGCTCCGGGAGACGCCGACGCTCTTGGCGACATCGTCGATGGAGATGTCGTGGGAGTAGTTGAACTGGATGTACTTGATGGCGTTCAGGACATACTGGCTGGAAGAAGAGGTGCTGTGGGGGCGGCTCTCACTGGTCTCCCGCATCAGGGCGGCGATGAACAGGTAGAGATAGCCCACCATCGCGGCCTCGTCCTGGGGCTGCAGGCCGCGGGAAGAGTAGATGCTGCTCAGAGCCGCCCGCATCCCCTCCAGGTCCTGGGTGTGGTGGACGGGAGCAGCGTCGGTGAAAGGCAGCTGCGCCGCAAGCTTGTGGGCGCAGGCACCGTTGAAGCCGACCCAGCTGTACTCCCACGGCTGGACCTCGTCGGCAGTATAGCGGATAAGCTGGCTGGGGCGGGCAAAGAACAGATCGCCCGGCACGACCTCGTAGGTGCGCCCGCCGACCTCGAACACGCCCTTGCCCGAGACGACCAGATGGATGAGGTAGTGGTCCCGGATGCCGGGACCCCAGGTCTGCCCCGGAGCACAGCGCTCCAGACCGCAGTTGAAGATGGACAGCTCGATGTTGTTGGTGTAGTTCTGCTTGAACGACTGCTTGTAGACGTCTGCCATTGCGGTTCCCTCCTGCCTGTTGGCTCTATAGCCTGAGTATACCACATCTGCCCCCGCAAATTCAACAAAAGTACATCTTATTCTTTGGGCTGGACACCGAAAATTACTTTTTTTGCGGGTTGAAATTGCAAAATGGCAGCGGATGCATTACAATAGCGGTAACAAACCGAACATTGCAGAGAGTGCAGGGAGGGGTTCTGGATGGCAACCAGCAGGCAGCTCAGAGAACAGATCGCAGCAGGGAGGTGGGACGCCACGCTGGCCGCGCTCTACGGCGGCAGCGAGGAGGTCCTGGCCCGCCAGCGCAGCCGTTATGGTGCGGCCCTCGAGCAGTTTGAGCTTTACTATGGGCCGGGGCGGCAGGTGCAGGTCTATTCGGCCCCGGGCCGCACAGAGCTTGGCGGCAACCACACCGACCACCAGCACGGTTACGGCCTTGCGGGTGCGGTCACGCTGGACCTTGTGGCGGTGGCGTCCCGGAACGAGGATGGCTTCATCCGGGTCAAGTCCCGTGGCTTCAACAAGCTGGACGTCATTGATTTGACCGAAGCGGAGCCGCAGCAGGGGGAGAGCACCCACTCGGCCAGCCTGATCCGGGGCATCGCGGAGGGCTTCCGGGCAAAGGGCTGCGATGTGGGCGGCTTCGATGCCTACACGGCCAGCGATGTGCTGCGGGGCTCGGGACTGTCCAGCTCAGCAGCCTTTGAGATGGGCGTGGCCATTATCCTCAACACGGAATACGGCTGCGGCATGGACGCCCCTGCGCTGGCCCGCATCTGCCAGTTTGCGGAGAATACCTACTTCGGCAAGCCCAGCGGCCTGCTGGACCAGCTGACCAGCGCCGTGGGCGGGGTGCTCTTTGCGGATTTCGCCGACCCGACGGCACCGAAAATTGAGAAGATACATGCCGACGGCGTCCTGCCCGAGGGCATGACCCTCTGCGTCACCGATACCCGCGCCAGCCACAGCGAGCTGACCGGCGAGTTCGCGGCCATCCGGAACGAGATGGAGGCCGTGGCGGCCTGTCTGGGCGGCAAGGTGCTGGGCGAGGTGGACGAGAAACGCTTCTGGCAGGAGCTGCCCCGTCTGCGGGAACAATGCGGCGACCGCGCCGTGCTGCGTGCCATCCACTATTTTGAGGAGAATGCCCGTACCCTTGCCCAGAGAGATGCTCTTGTGGCAGGAGACTTTGCCGCCTTTGCCCGGCTGGTGGAGAAGAGCGGCCACTCGTCCTTTGAGTGCTGCCAGAATGTCTACTGTGCTTCTTCGCCGAAGCATCAGGGGCTGTCGGCGGCGCTGGCTATCAGCCAGAGCATCCTTGCAGGCACCGGCGGTGCATGGCGGATGCAGGGCGGCGGCTTTGCCGGAACGATCCAGGCTTTTGTACCGGATGCGCTGGTAAAGCGCTACTGCGCTGCGATGGAGGCGCTGTTCGGCCCGGGCTGCTGCTATCTGCTCTCGCTGCGGGAACAGGGAACCGTGCGGGTCATGTAAAACACAAAAAGAATGCCCTGCGGCATGGTGAGGATCCACCGCCGCAGGGCATTTTTGATTTCAGGAAAAATCAGCCGCGCTGAGACTTTGCGTCTGCACGCAGAGCGCTCATATCGTTCTTGTAGGTCTGAAGGTCTTCTGCAGCCTTGCTCGGTCCGCCGAAGAAGAAGGTGTGGACGCCTTCCACGGCATTGAAGCCGGCCTTGACCACATTGAACAGCAGCTTCGGAATGAACGAGATGGAGAGAGAGAGCAGTCCACCTCTAAAGAAGAAATCAGTGAAACGGAGATGGTCCGTAAATGAGGTCCATGCGTCACGAAATGCGCCGCCGCCGCCAAGAAGGGCTTTTTCTCCGTCCGGTACAACAGCATAGGAAGAAGGCATCTGGATGCGTTTCATAAACGACTCCTTTCTATCACTCCGTCAAATCAAACAGACTCAGGCAGCTGCAGCCACGATGGGGTCAGTGATGCCGGCATCCTGCTGCTGGGACGCGGCAATATTTGCCTTGGTCTGCGCGTAAGCATTCTTGAGCTCGATGAAGATGGACTTGACCGTGTTATAGATCTGGATAGCCTGCATTGCGCCGTACCAGCCAGCGAGAGCGCCGACCGCCACAGTGGCAGCTTTGCCGGCCTTGTTCTGGCCATCCCAGTAATAGGAGACCGACTGGGACAGAGTCAGACCATCCTTGTGCATCAGGATGAGGCCGCCAACGGCTGTGCCGAGGGCGGCTTTGCCCATCAGCTGGCCAAAGTTGACCGTGAAGTTGACCACAGACTGAAGCAGGGCCTCGGGATGGAATTCGATGAGATAAGAGCCTATCTGGATGGCACCGCCATCAATATAGGTCATTTCATCGGCAGAGAGGGCAGTGTAGGAAGCCGGCATCAGCGGGCTCTGATATGTAAGTTCCATAGTGGGAATGCTCCTTTCGCACATGTGCTCCGTCCACAGACGGGGACTAAGTTACCTGAATTATAGCATAATTGCCCAAAAACAACAAGAGAGCGAAAAAACATAATTGGAACGGGATTTGGGACTCCGAAACGGAAAATCCAGGAGAAACAAACGAAAAAACGATAAAATATAAAGAGCAAAGCAGGCCGGAGACTCCGAAAAAATGTTGTGTGAAATTTGAAGAAAAACGCAAAAACAGCAGCGCCCCGGCTGCTGTCCGGTGAGGGGACGGCAGGCAGGGCGCTGCTGCTATCAGGATGAATCGGAGAAAAATGGGAAAAACTTAAAGTTCTTCGCCCGGCACACGGTGGTACAGTGTGGTCAGCTCAGCGATGTGAGCGCTGAGGGCCGGGGTGAGCGGCTGGGTGAGCCGCCACTGCCAGTTGGCACCCTGGGTGCTGGGGGTGTTGATGCGGGCCTCAGCGTCCAGATGGAGCCAGTCGGCCAGCGGGATGACAGCCATGTCCGACACGCAGGAAAGGCAGGCACATATCATGGCCTCGGTGAGGTCTTCGGGTGCGCAGCGCAGGTAGCGGCAGGCGTAGGCCACATCCTCGGCGCTGGCGCTCTGACGCCAGCCCTCGGCGGTCACGTTGTCGTGGGTGCCGGTGTAGACCACACTGTTGCGGGGGTAGGTGTAGGGCAGGTAGTTGCCCGGCTCACGGCTGTCGAAGGCGAACTGCATGATCTTCATGCCCGGGTAGCCGCTTGCGGCCAGCATGGCCTTGACCTCGGGGGTCAGATAGCCCAGGTCCTCGGCGATGATGCCGCCCTCGCCCAGCGCCTTGTGCATGGCGTCGATGAAAGCGCGGTCAGGGCCTTTCTCCCAGTGACCGCCCGCAGCGGTCTTGTTCCCGGCGGGGATAGAGTAGTAGCTCTCGAAGCCCCGGAAATGGTCGATGCGGACGACGTCGTAGATGGAAGTGGCGTGCTTGATGCGCTGCTTCCACCAGCGGAAGTCTTCGGCCTCATGGCGGGGCCAGTCGTAGAGCGGGTTGCCCCAGAGCTGACCGTCGGCGGCAAAGGCGTCGGGCGGACATCCGGCAACGCTGGTCAGGTGAACGGCGCCGTCGGTCTGGAACAGCTCCGGGTGGGTCCAGAGGTCGCTGGAATCGGGGCTGACGTAGATGGGGATGTCGCCCACCAGCTGGATGCCGTGGCTGTTGGCGTAGGTCTTGAGGGCGTTCCACTGGGTGTAGAAGAAGAACTGCACGGCCTTGTAGTAGTCCACCTCGGCGGCCAGCCGCTCTTTGGCAGCGGCGAGGGCCGCAGGCTCCCGGGTGCGCAGGTCGTCGGGCCAGTCGGAGAGACCGGCCTGCTCCTGCTCGGCCTTAACGGCCATGAAGAGGGCATAGTCCTCGAGCCAGCCGCTCTGGGCCTCACAGAAAGCCTCATAGGCCGGGGTGGGGGAAGCCAGCAGGCGGTCAGCCGCTTTATGGAGCACCACGGGCCGCTGCTGGTAGAGCGCACCGTAATCGACGGGACCCACCGGCTGGGGCGCGGGCAGCTCAGCCTCGGTGAGGAGGCCGTCCGCTGCCAGCAGACGGAAATCGATAAAGTAAGGGTTGCCGGCAAAGGCAGAAAAGCTCTGGTAGGGGCTGTCCCCGTAGCCCGTAGGGCCGATGGGGAGTATCTGCCAGTAGGTCTGCTTTGCAGCCGCAAGGAAATCGACGAAGGCAAAGGCTTCATTTCCCAGCGTGCCGATGCCGTAAGGACCCGGCAGGCTGAAGACGGGCATCAGAATGCCGCTTGCACGCATGGCTGGAACCTCCTTGTTTTAACCCTTGACAGCGCCTGCCACGACACCCTCGATGATGTACTTCTGGCAGGTCATGTAAAGGATGATGATGGGGATGATGGCGATGATGATGCAGGCCATCATGGGGGCCAGCTCGACGCGGCCATAGCCGCCGCGGAAATACTGGATGGCCATGGGAATGGTGCGGTACTTCTTGATGTCCAGCACCAGCGTGGGCAGCAGGTAGTCGTTCCAGACCCACATCGTCTCAAGGATGGCGGTGGAGATCATGGTGGGCTTGAGGATGGGGAAGACGACCTTGAAGAAGATCTGGATGGGGTTGCAGCCGTCGATCATGGCAGCCTCTTCGATCTCGATGGGGACGCTCTTCATGAAGCCGGTGAACATGAACACGGCCAGACCGGCACCGAAGCCCAGATAGATGATGCAGATGTTCCAGGGGGTGTTCAGATTGAGGGTGTCGGCGGTCTTGGACAGGGTGAACATGACCATCTGGAAGGGGACGACCATGGAGAAGACGATGAGCAGATTCATGAACTTGCTCAGCTTGTTGTTCACGCGGGTAAGGTACCAGCCGGTCATGGAGCAGCACAGCAGGATGAGGGCCACGCTGGACACGGTGATGACGAGGCTGTAGCCAAGGCTGGACAGAAAGCCCATCTTGGTGACGCCGTAGATGTAGTTGCTAAGGCCCGCGAAGGTCTCAGCCGTAGGCAGCTTGAAGACGGTGGAAGTGGTGAAGGTGCCTTCTATTTTCAGGCTGTTCTGCAAGATCAGGACGATGGGGTAGATCCAGAGCAGGCACAGCAGGCTCATGATGACAGTGAGGATGTTGTCCCACATTTTTTTATCTTTCGGCATTACTGCTGCACCTCCTTGGAGCGGGTAAACTTGAGCTGGATGAGCGAGATGATCACGACGATGAGGAAGAACACCGCGGCCTTTGCCTGACCGATGCCCTTCCACTGAGCACCAGAGCGGCCATAGAAGGTGTTGTAGATATTCAGGGCCAGCATCTCACTGGCGTTGGCAGGCTCACCGGCGGTCAGGGCCACGTTCTGGTCGAACAGCTTGAAGCTGTTGGTCAGGGTGAGGAAGGTGCAGATGGTGACGCTGGGCATGACCATCGGGATCTTGATCTTGAACAGGATCTCACGGTCATTTGCGCCGTCGATCTTCGCAGCCTCGATGAGGTCGCCGGGGACGCTCTGCAGACCCGCGACGTAGATGATCATCATGTAGCCGATCTGCTGCCAGCACATCAGGATGACCAGACCGACGAAACCGGCCTTGGCGTCCAGCGCCAGCAGAGGCCTCTGCAGGTTGGCCAGCACACCGTTGAGCAGGATCTGCCAGATGTAGCCCAGCAGGATGCCGCCGATAAGGTTCGGCATGAAGTAGACGGTGCGGAAGATGTTGGTGCCGCGGATGCCGCGGGTGAGCACCAGCGCGATGGCGAAGGCGCAGACATTGATGAGAACGGTGGACACCACGGTGAACGCCGCCGTAAAGCTGAAGGCGTGGAGGAAGGTCTCGTCCGAAAAGACGTTGATGTAGTTCTGCAGGCCCACGAAGGTGGTCTTGCTCACGGTGGTGAAACGCTGGAAGGAAAGATAGATGCCCCAGATGAAGGGCCAGATGAAGCCGATGATGAACGCCAGCAGGGTGGGCAGTACGAACACCGGCCAATATTTACTGATGGCCTTTTGCATGATATACCTCCTGAAAAAGAAGAGGAGGCGGGCGAACACATCGCCCGCCTCCCCGTTATTCAGCTATTGCGGAAGAAGGGAAACGCTTAGCCGTTGGCCAGCTTGTACTCCTTGGCCCAGCCGTCCACAAAGGCGGTGACCACATCGTCCCAGCTGCCGGTGCCTGCTGCATAAGCGGTCAGTGCAGAACCGACGCCGTTCTTCCACTCCTCAGAAGGCATGGTGGAGAAGCACCAGTCAACGCTGGTCTTGCCCTCAGCAACGTAATCGTTGGCGATGGCGATGAGGGGGTTGGTGGAGTCCTTAGCCTTCTTGAAGGGGATGACGAAGCCCATCTTGTCAGCCATCGCGCTGGTGCCGGCCTCAGAGGTGACACACCAGTACAGGAAGTCCAGAGTAGCCTGAATGTCCTCATCGGAGGAGGTGTTGTTGACGCACCAGAAGTTCTCGGAGCCGGTGCACAGGCCCTGGTTCTCCTCGCCCTCAGCGCCGATGTAGATGGGCAGCATACCCAGGTTGTCGTCGCCCAGATCCTTCACGTCATTGTAAGCCCAGGTGCCGTTCTGGTAGAAGACGGCCTTCTTGCCCACGAACTCAGCCACGGCGTCGTTGCCGGTCTTGGAAGCCAGCAGCTTGGGGTCGCAGGTAGAGTCGGTGATGTACAGGTCCCAGATCTTCTTGTAGTTGTCGAGGTAGGTGCCCTTGATGGCGTCGGTGGAGCCGATGCCGTCAGCCTTGTACTCGTAGTAGATGGGCAGGTTTGCCAGATGGGTCTTGAAGCGCCAGTCGGAAGAACCGTCCATGCCGGCGGAGGTGAAAGCACCATCAACGCCCAGCTCAGCCTTGCGGGCCTGAATGTCGTCGGCGACCTTCTTCAGGTCATCGAAGCCCTTGATGTCGTCCTGGGTGTAGCCGGCGGCGGTCAGCAGCTCCTTGTTGTAGATGATGCCGTAGGTCTCGATGACGTAAGCGATGCTGGTAACGGCGTCGCCGTCCTTCAGTGCAAAGACGGTCACAGGCACGCCGGTCTCCTTGGTGTACTCAGCGGCCAGATCCTGCCAATCCTGATCCTGCTCGGGCTTGAAGTTCAGGTAGTAGACCTTGCCGGCAGCTGCGGGAGCGGCAGAAGCTGCGGTAGAACTGGCGGTGGAAGCAGCGGTGCTGCTGGAGGAACCACCGCAGGCAGCCAGACCGAGGGCGGCAGCAGAAGCGCCGGCGACTTTCAGGAAATTACGACGAGAGATCATTTTTTTCATAATTGTTCTCCTTCTTCATCATGTGATATACACATTCCGCCTGGCAGCGGAAATGAGACGAAATAAATCAGACAGCCCTTACGCTCTCACCGACCTGCAGCTCAGGCTGGAGGGTGATCTTCTGGGCCGGGGCGCCATGCTCGATCTGCCGCACCAGCAGCTCGATGCTCTGGAGCGCGATTTGCTCGCCGGGCTGGACGATGGTGGTCATCACCGGCACGCAGTAGCGGGACATCGAGATGCCGTCGAAGCCGATGACCGATACATCCTCCGGCACCCGGAACCCGGCGCTCACCAGCGCCCGGATGGCACCGAAAGCGATGACATCGCTCATGGCGAACAGAGCGGTGAACTCGGCCCGGCGGGCCAGCAGGCTGTTCATGGCGTGGTAGGCAGACTCGAAATCGTAGTTGGACAGGCCGTAGAGCCGGTCGTCAAAGGTGAGCCCGGCATCCTCCATGGCATCCTGTGCGCCGAGGCGGCGCATCCGACTGGGGTAGCTGGTGGTCGGACCGCCGAGAACTGCGATCTTCCGGTGGCCCTGCGCGATGAGGTGGGAGACGGCGGTGCGAGCCGCAGCCCGGTCATCCACGCCCACCATCGAGAGGTTCGGGAAATCCAGCTCGTCGGAGACCAGCGTCGTCAGCACCGAGGGGACGGTGATGTTCGCAAAGCCCTGCTGGAAGTTCGCCACGCTGCCGCCGAGGAATATCATGCCTTTGGGCTTTATCTCCCGCAGGATCTTTTGGGCGGCGTCTATCTCGTTGGCATTCTCGTCCAGGTAGGAGACGATGCCGCTGTACCCGTAGAGGGTCGCGGCCCGCTGCAGCTGAACGAGGAAGTCCGAGAAGAAGAGGTTCCGGGTACCCTTGACCACAAAGACGAGGCTGCGGGACTGCTGGATCTTCAGCTGCCGGGCGTTGGTGTTTGGCACGAAGCCCGACTCCCGCATCATCTGAAGCACCTTTTCTTTCGTTTCGGGACGCACATCCGGCCGGTCATTGATGACGCGGGAGATGGTGCTGACGGAACAGCCGCTCAGACGGGCAATGTCTTTGATGGTCATGTTCGGCATTCCGGGAAGCACCTCTCTTTCGGTCGAAGTTCTGGTTTTTACTGAAATCGTGCGGGAACGATGTCGGGAACGGTTTCAGTGACTATAGTATGGCATAATTTGTGGAATAAATCAATAACCCTGAAACACTTTTGGCAGAATTGCATAACAAATCGACCCTCCTTTGTGCAGGTTGATTTGCTCACAGAGCAAAAAACAAATTGATTTCCGGAAATTACCGGTACACGTCAAAATCTCCCGGAATGACCGTACTCTTTTGTAACTTTTAGAGCAAAAAAGGGCGTTCTCATGCAGGATGGATACAAGCTGAACCGACGGGCCGGAGCAAAAATAAGCCGAAAAAATCCCGGTATCCCTGCCGCCGGAGCGGAAAGGATACCGGGAATGAGATTTTTGGGGTTTACTCGGCGCGCAGGGCTTTGACGGGGTTGCACTTGGCTGCGCCGCGGGCCGGGATGATGCCGGCCAGAATGGTGAGCAGGGTAGCCAGTGCCACGAGGAAGAGGGCTGCGTCTACGGGCAGGGAAGCAACGAGGGTCGAAGTGCCGGAGACTTTCTGGATGATGATGTTTCCGGGGATGAGCAGTATCTCGCTGAGGACGATGCCCATGACGCCCGAGCAGAGGCCGATGATGAAGGTCTCTGCGTTGAACACCTCGGAGACGTTCCGCTTGGAAGCGCCGATGGCGCGCAGGATGCCGATCTCCTTCCGGCGCTCGAGGACGCTGATATAGGTGATGACGCCGATCATGATGGAGGAGACTGCCAGCGAGATGGAGACGAAGGCCACCATCATGCTGCTTATCATGTTCACGATCTCGGTCACGCTGGTCATCAGGGTACCCACGAGGTCGGTGTACTGCACCATCTTTTCGTCTTCACCCTTTGCAGACATCCCGGCGTTGTAGGCATCCAGCTTTTCCAGAATGGTGGCCTTGCTGGCGAAGTCCTTCGGATAGATCTTGATCTGGCTGGGGGCGGCCTCGTCCGCGTAGCCGAAGGCCGTCAGGTTGGCCTCATAGGTGGCGGAAGAGGAGCGGAGGGTGGAGCGCATCAGCTCGGTCAGCTCGGAGGCGGTCATGTTGAGCTGGATGGCCTTCTGGAAAGCCGACGCGTCGATCTTGATGGCGCTCTCCATCTGGCTGCTCAGCTTGCCGATGTTCTGCTGGATGGCCGTCTTGAGCTGGGACTGTATCTGGTCCTGGAAGGTGACGATGCCCTTCTGGATGGCAGCGTCCAGCTGACTTTTCAGCACTTCTGTGATTTGGTCGGAGTAGGTCTCCATCACGGTCTGGATGGTGGTCTGCAGAGCACTCGAGAGCTGGCCCTGCAGCTTGTCCGGGTCAACGAGGTCTTTCATGGACTCGGCCATCAGCTTCTGGAACTGCTCTGACTTGAGGTAGGCAGAAAAGCTCCACTTCTTGAAGTTGAGGATGCCGTTGCCGATGATATATTTCTTATAGTCCTTGAACACCTTATGCACGAGGTCCTGCAGAGCCTCCGGCGAGACGGAGAGGTCCAGCTCTGCAAAGGCATCGCTGAGGTCGATGTCGGGAAGCTCGTCGATGTCGAGGGTGAGATCCGAGAAGTCGATGAGGCTGCTCAAATCGAAACTGCCGCTGCTGAGGTCGAAGGCACCGTTCAAATCGAAGTCGAGGGCGTTGGCATCAAAAGAAAAGGCATTCTTGAGGGCGTCGGTGTCGATGGAGAAGAGGCTGGTCAAATCGAAGTCGCGGAGGCTCTCAGCCTTGCCGAAGCTCTCGCCGGTGAGGACGTTGGTGGCGGGGTCAGCCATCTGCTGCTTCACGATGTCGCTGTCGGCAGCGTCCTCCATGACCTTCTCGGTCAGGGAGGCGGGGTAGGCGATGCCGGAGGTGAGCATGGAAGCGGAGGCGGTGTAGTCCGGCTGGACGATGCCCACGATGGTGATGTCCTCGCCGTTCTCCACCAGCTGCTGCATATAGTCCTTGTCGTCGGCTTTGCTCTTCCAGATGCCGTAGGTGTCGTCGTAGACGTAGGTGTCGGCGCTGTTCACCAGCTTGAACTTCAGGCCCATCAGCTCGTCGTAGCTGTAGGTGCGGAAATCGCTGGGGACATCGACGTTCTGGTTCTGGGCGAACTGCTGTATCATCTTGTCCAGCTCGGCGGAGTCCCGCAGACCCATGGAGTAGAGGGCGTAGTCGGTCACGGTGCCGTATTTGCTCAGCACGGCGACACATTCGGTGGGCTTTTCGGGCCAGCGGCCGGCCTTGACTTCGTACTGGGACTTATAAAGGTCACTGTTGGCGGGCAGCTGATAGAATACGCTGGTGTTGCTGCCCACGCTGTTCATCAGGCTGCTGGTGACGGAGGTGGAGCCGGAACCCGAGCTTCCCAGACCCAGCATCGAGAGGGTGGAGTCCGGGTTGACCTGATGCACACTGCCGTCGGCGTCCTGCCGGTAGATCTGGGGCGAGACGCTGTAGGAATACTCGATGGAGGTGGCGTCATCCGCAATGGTGGACTCGTCGCTGTCGAGATATTTCTTTAAGGAAGTGAGGTCGTTGGACGTCAGGCCCGACACCATCTTGGTGATGAGCTGGCGGACCGAGACCATTCCCTCCACGCCGCCGGAGGTGTCCTTTTTGCCGTCCTCGTCGGTGGGCAGGCCGGTGGCTGTGGTGCCGTCGCTGCTGCCCGAGGACAAAAAGCTCGTGATGTCCACGCCGCTGCTCAGGATCTGCAGCGGGTATTCGCTCAGGGTGGAGCGCTCCATGTCGGCAATGTAGGCATTGACGCCGGTGGACAGCGAGATGATAAGGGCGATGCCAATGATGCCGATGCTGCCCGCGAAGGCCGTGAGCAGGGTGCGGGCCTTTTTGGTGCGCAGGTTGTTGAAGCTCAGGGCCAGCGAGGTGAGCCACGACATGGACGAACGGCCCATGTTCTTGTGGATGGGAGGGGCAAGCTTTGTGTCGTCCGGCTCGAAGGGGCGGGTATCGTCGGTGATGGCGCCGTCCCGCAGGCGGACGATGCGGTTGGCATACTGCTCCGCCAGTTCGGGGTTGTGAGTGACCATGACCACAAGGCGGTCTTTTGCCACATCCTTCAGCAACTCCATGACCTGGATGCTCGTCTCACTGTCCAGTGCGCCGGTGGGCTCGTCGGCCAGCAGGATGTCGGGGTTGTTGACGAGGGCGCGGGCGATGGCCACGCGCTGCATCTGGCCGCCCGACATCTCGGTGGGGCGCTTGTGGAGCTGGTCCCCGAGGCCCACCTGCCGCAGCGCCTCGGCGGCACGGCGGCGGCGCTCAGCGCCCGACACGCCCGAGATGGTCAGGGCCAGTTCGACGTTGGCGAGGACGGTCTGGTGAGGGATGAGGTTATAGCTCTGGAACACGAAGCCGACGGTGTGGTTGCGGTAGGAGTCCCAGTCCCGGTCGGTGTAGCGGCGGGTGGAGATGCCGTTGATGATGAGCTCGCCGTTGTCGTAGCGGTCGAGGCCGCCGATGATGTTGAGCAGCGTGGTCTTGCCCGAGCCGCTGGGGCCGAGGACGGCGACGAATTCGCTGTCGCGCAGGTTGAGGCTGACCCCGTTGAGCGCTGCCTGTGTCAGATCGCCGGTGGTGTATTTCTTTTCGATATTGATAAGCTGAAGCATTGGCCTGCCTTTCCGGCAGCAGAACGGGGGAGTGTCTGCTGACCTGTTCCGCCCGACATTTGTGGACGGAGAGGGAAACATAGTATCTGTTTGATTTTATCAGAAGAATATGAACAATTTATGTCGTAACGGGTGCCAAGTTCTGTGTTTTCTGCCGAAGGATGGAAAAGCGTTGCATCCTGCGCGGAAAAGCGTCCCAAACCAGGAGGATGCGGCAGATGTGTCTTGATTTTTGGGGCGGTTGATGGTATTCTTGAGACAATATCCATGTTAATATTTTCAGTGTTCCAAAATTCGACGAAAACTGACGCAAATTTGTCGTTGCAACTCCTTTCGACGCTCCATACAATTTTATACAGTATAGTATGAAGTAGTTTGTCCGGCATAAGTGGATGGGCCGGGCAGATGGGGTGAGGAGGATGCAGAATGAAACAGAATGTCCCATTGGTGAGGAGTTTTTCGGCGCTGGAACCGTATCAGGAGGCATATACCCTTGCCTGTTCTCTGGAGACGGAGGGACAGGGCTGCTGGCTGACCGTGAGCCGGACAAAAGCTCCGGACGACCCGGCAGACACGGCCCGTACATGGGTCCCGGCCCCGGAAGAGGAATGCGGACGACTGCTGCAGTTTTTGTATGAGAACTCGGTCCAGCCGGAGCTGTGGCAGGATGCTATTTCCTGCTGGTATCCGCAGGCGGAGCAGGCAGAAAACCTGCGGGAAGGGGGCGCGTCGTGTGAGTTATGAGGAACAGGACGTCATATGGCGTGTAGCTCTGGCCAGCTATGACCCCAGAGAGATGCGGGTATGGACACGCTATCTTGAGGAGCGCAACCCGGCCATCCGCTGTACGGGCTACCGCAGCAGCCGGACGTTGCTGGAACGGCTCGAGCAGGGCGATGTGGACGTTCTGGTGCTGGGCGGCAGACTGGAGGACATGGACAGCATCCAGTTCCTGCCCAAGATACGCGGCCTTGCCCGCAAGCCTCTGGTGCTTCTGCGGGACGACGGACGCAATGAGAAATCGGCTGTGGAGAGCCTGAGTCAGGAGGACGCATGCTACCTCATCCGTCAGGCCACACTGGAAGATATGCTGCAGGAGCTGCGCGTTCCGGCCCACCGCCCGGCGGAGAGTCTGGAAAAGCGCTGCGAGCGCATCTACCGCAGCTGGGGTCTGAGCACCTGCGATGCCAACAAGCGCTACCTGACCGGTGCGCTTCGGATGATGATGGGCTCTGACCACCGTCTGGCCATCCGCAAGGAGATATTAGGGCCGGTGGCGGAGGAATACAATCTCACCGTGGCGGCTGTGGACAGCGCCCTCCGGCGGCTGCTGGAGACGCTGGACGAGACCGGTACCCAGACATGGCGGGATTTTCGAAAAGAGTATGGCTTAGAGCGCAGGAAGGTGACCATCGGCCGCCTGCTTTATGCGCTGGAAAGTAAACTGAGTCAGCAGTGAGGTGCTGACCACACGACGCGGAGGTAGAGCAGAATGCGCAGGCGAAACGATGGAGCAGGAGGCTCCCCTCAGGAGGAGTTTGGGGATGTGTGCTTCCATGCCCTTGGCATCATCGACCAGAACCGGGAATATCTGCAGATGCATCTGCTGGCGTCGGCCGACCTGCCCACCCGGCAGGCACTTTCGGACATCCAGATAGAGTCTGCCCGGCTGGACCGCACGGTACGCAATGCCATAACGCTTTATCAGCTGGAAAATGAAGAGCTGAGCGAGCTGCAGCCTCTGGACCTGTGCAGTCTGCTGGAAAAAGCGGGCCGTCTGGCCCCGGACATCCAGCGGTCACTGGAAATAGCGCTCACGACGGAGAGCGGGGGCATCGAGCACTGCACCGTCATGGGTGTTCCCGATGAGGCCGAACAGCTGCTGCTCCACCTCATCTCCAACGCGCTGCGGGCCTGCGATGCAGGCGGCGGGGTGTGGGTGAGCCTGAAACAGAAAAAGACCGGCGTCGTGCTCCGGGTGGAAGACAACGGCTGCGGCCTGATGGAGGAAGACCCCATCGAGAACAACCGCCGCTTCCTCAGCGGCGCAAAGCTGGGTCTCCGCATCTGTAAGCTCATCTGCCGCCGTGCAGGCTGGAAGCTGACGCTGACGGCCCGGCCGGGCGGCGGCACCCGGGCGCAGGTGGTGTTCCCGCTGGCCTCCTGCGAGGACATCCCGCCGGAAATGGAACTCCACTCCAGCGAGGAGAACGACATCCGCGCAGCGCGGTTCGCAAGCCGGGCGGCACAGGAGCTCCTTCTGCTGAGGAGATATTGAACGAGACAAAAAGGCATCTGCAATGCTGCCCGGGACGGTGCAGCGCAGATGCCTTTGCTTTATGTGCGGGACAGGGAAGAGAGCAGGAAAAATGACAGGCGGTAAAGAATCTTAGTAGAAACAGCCCGAAATCCACAGAAAAGTTTGCGAAATTAACAAAATGTTTAACTTTGCAAGATGATTTTACTGTTTTTAAGGTGTAAAATAATCCCGAATGATTGATTGTCAGCCGGATTTGGTTTATAATACCCGTGTATGCGAGTCTGAAATTTGATTCGTTAGCAAACAACTTCTGCCCGGGCCGGAGAGTCCTGTGTGCAGAGGGAGAGTGCATTGTCCTTCAGGAGGAAAAACAACTGTGAGAGTAGGTCTTGACATCGGCAGCACTACCATCAAATGCGTGGTGCTGGATGAAAACGATACCCTTTTATATTCGACGTATGAGCGCCACTACAGCCACATTCTGGAAAAGGCGCAGGAGCTGCTGCGCCGCATCGACGCAGAGCAGCTGCATGGCCGGAAAGCACTGCTCAGCATCTCCGGCTCCGCCGGCATGGGCCTGGCCGACAGCTGCGGCGTGCCTTTCGTGCAGGAGGTGTTTTCCACCCGCGTGGCGGTCAAAAAGTTCGTCCCTGCGACGGACTGCGTCATCGAGCTGGGCGGTGAGGATGCAAAGATCCTGTTCCTGACCAACGGCACCGAAGTCCGCATGAACGGCAGCTGCGCCGGCGGCACGGGCGCTTTCATCGACCAGATGGCGACGCTGCTCAAGATGAGTGCCGATGAGATGAACAAGGCGGCCGAACAGGCCACCCGTACATACACCATTGCATCCCGCTGCGGCGTTTTCGCCAAGAGCGACGTGCAGCCCCTCATCAATCAGGGCGCAAAGACCGAGGACATCGCGGCCAGCATCTACAAGGCCGTGGTCAACCAGACCATCGCCGGTCTGGCACAGGGACGCCCCATTCAGGGCAATATCCTCTATCTGGGCGGTCCGCTGACCTTCAGCACCGTGCTGCGCAAGAGCTTCGACGAGGCACTGGGCGTTACCGGTACCTGCCCCGAGAACAGCCTGCTCTACGTCGCGCTGGGCGCTGCCCTCTACGCCGACAAGGAGTTCGTCCTCTCGGACGTGGCCGCTGCGCTGGATGAGTACGCTGCCACGGCGACCTACGCCAGCGAGCCGCCCCTCTTCGCCAACAAGGAAGAGTACGAGGTATTCCATGCCCGCCATATGTCCCACAGCGTGCCGCGGGTGGCGTTCGGCGCTCAGTGCGGCCCGGTGCATATCGGCATCGACTCCGGCTCCACCACCGTCAAGCTGGTGGTCGTGGACGAGCAGAGCCAGATCCTCTACACCAACTATCAGCCGAACCTCGGCAACCCGCTGCCCCTTATCCGGGAGCAGCTGCTGAAAATCTATAAAGAGCACCCCGGCCTCAAGGTGGTCAGCGTGACCACCACCGGCTACGGCGAAGAACTGGTCAAGAATGCCTTCCGCTGCGACTTCGGGCTCGTGGAGACCGTGGCCCACTTCACGGCAGCAAAATACTTCATGCCGGACGTGGACTTCATCATTGACATCGGCGGTCAGGATATGAAGTGCTTCAAGATCGAAGATGGTGCCATCAGCAACATCTTCCTGAACGAAGCCTGCTCTTCCGGCTGCGGCAGCTTTTTGCAGACCTTCGCGCAGGCACTGGGCTACGACGTCAAGGAGTTCGCAGCCCTCGGCCTCTTCGCCGACCGCCCCGTGGATCTGGGCAGCCGCTGCACCGTCTTTATGAACAGCTCGGTCAAGCAGGCCCAGAAGGACGGCGCGTCCATCGAGAATATCTCGGCGGGCCTGTCCATCAGCGTCGTCAAGAACGCACTGTACAAGGTCATCCGTGCGTCCAGCCCCGAAGAGCTGGGCCGGAAGATCGTTGTGCAGGGCGGTACGTTCTACAATGAGGCCGTCCTCCGCGCCTTCGAGAAGGAGATGGGCGTCGAGGTCATCCGTCCCGACATCGCCGGTCTGATGGGCGCTTACGGTGCGGCCCTCTTCGGTCTGCGCCAGTGCCACAAGAACGGCCAGACCACCTCCGCCATGATGAGCGAGGAAGAGCTGGAGAACTTCGACCAGAAAGTCGTCAGCGTCAAGTGCGGCGGCTGCGGCAACCACTGCCAGCTCACCGTCAACACCTTCGCCGATGGCCGCAAGTTCATTTCCGGCAACCGCTGCGACAAGCCCGTCACCGGCAAGAGCGAGGACAACAGCCTCAACCTCTACGCTTATAAGCAGCAGCTTCTGGCCAGCTATAAGCCCGTGGCCGGAAAGCGCGGCTCCATCGGCATCCCGCTCTGCCTGAATATGTACGAGCTGCTGCCGTTCTGGCATGCATTCTGGACAAAGCTCGGCTTTGCCGTCCACACCAGCCCGGTGTCCAGCCGCGGCCTCTATCTGGCTGGTCAGGCTACCATCCCCAGCGACACCGCCTGCTTCCCGGCCAAGCTCAGCCATGGCCACATCAAGGCCCTGACCCAAATGCATCTGGACGCCATCTTCTACCCCTGCCTGACCTACAACATCGACGAGGGTCTGGGCGACAACCACTACAACTGCCCCGTCGTGGCCTACTATCCCGAAGTCCTCGCCGGCAACTGCCCCGAGCTGGAAGGCCAGAAGTTCATCTACGACTACGTCGGCATCCACCGTCCGAAGGATTTCGTCCACAAGATGGCGAAGGACGTGCTGCCCAAGTATTTCGGCGGCATCTCCGAGAAGGAAGTGCAGGAGGCTGCCAACGCTGCCTACGCTGAGTATGAAGCCCACATGGCACAGATCCGGGTCAAGGGCAGCGAGATCATTGATGAGGCCCGCCGTCAGGGCAGGCGCATCATCGTGCTGGCCGGACGCCCCTACCATGTGGACCCGGAGATCAACCACGGCATCGACCACCTCATCACCCGCCACGGCGCGGCGGTGGTCACCGAGGACAGCATCTCCAACCGCGTGGAAAAGTTCCCCACCAGCGTGCTGAACCAGTGGACTTACCACAGCCGCCTGTATGCCGCCGCCAAGTACTGCACCACCCAGAACGATATGGACCTGGTGCAGCTGGTGTCCTTCGGCTGCGGCGTGGATGCCATCACCACTGATGAGACCCGCGAGATCCTGCAGGAGGGCGGCAAGCTCTACACCCAGCTGAAAATTGACGAAATCACAAACCTGGGTGCTGTCAATATCCGCCTGCGCAGCCTGTTCGCCGCACTGGATGAGCGAGACGAAGATAAGAAGTAACATAGGAGGAACCTATGGAATACAATTACCCCAAATTCACCCCGGAGATGAAGAAAACTCACACCATCCTCATCCCCAACATGGCCATCACCCAGTTCCGCCTGCTGGAATACGCCCTGCGCTACGACGGCTACAAGTGCGAGATCCTTGGCAACTGCGGCAGCGCTGTGGCGCAGCTGGGCCTGAAATATGTCCACAACGACACCTGCTATCCAGCACTGCTGGTCATTGGCCAGTTCCTCGACGCGCTGAACAGCGGCAAGTACGACCTCGAGCACACGGCCCTGCTCATCACCCAGACGGGCGGCGGCTGCCGTGCCTCCAACTACATCCATCTGCTCCGCAAGGCGCTGGTCAAGGCAGGCTATCCGAACATCCCGGTGGCCAGCCTGAACTTCTCGGGCCTCGAGAAGGACAGCGGTTTCCAGATGACTCTGCCTCTGGCCCGCCGGGCCATCGCCAGCGTGTTCTACGGCGATATGCTCTGCGCCCTGCGCAATCAGGTCGCTCCGTATGAGAACGAGAAGGGCGCTGCCGATAAGATGGTAGACCTCTGGGTCGAGCGTCTGGGCCGTGTGCTGCTGGCGGGCAGGGGTTTCACCTCCCGTGAGATGAAGCACACCTTCCCCCTCATCGCAAAGGACTTTAAGTCCATTCCCGTCACCCGTGTGCCGAAGGTCAAAGTCGGCGTCGTGGGCGAGATCTACGTCAAGTACAGCCCGCTGGGCAACAACGACCTGCAGAAGTTCCTCGAGAGCCAGGACTGCGAGGTCAACTTCCCGGGTCTGATGGGCTTCGTGCAGTACTGCATCTTCAACATGGGCGAGGACCATGTCCTCTACGGCGGCAAGCTGGCCATGAAGATGGGTACCGACCAGCTGCTCAACTGGCTGGACAGCGTGGAGCGCTCCATGCTCAAGGCCGAGGCCGACGCCGGTTTCTACGCCCCCGGCCCCTTCAAGGAGCTGGTGGAAAAGCCCGAGGGCATCATCTCGCTGGGTGCCAAGATGGGCGAGGGCTGGCTGCTGACGGCTGAGATGATCGAGCTGGTACAGGGCGGTTACGGCAACATCGTCTGCGCACAGCCTTTTGGCTGCCTGCCGAACCACATCGTGGGCAAGGGCATGGTAAACAAGATCCGCGCGATGTACCCCAGCGCCAACATCACCCCCATCGACTATGACCCCAGCGCCACCAGGGTCAATCAGGAGAACCGCATCAAACTGATGCTGGCCGTAGCAAAGGAGCGTCTGAACGCCCCTGACGAGGCGAAGCCGCTGACCGCCGAGGAGATCGCGGGCGGTGCGCCCAGCCTCTCTCACGTCTGAGAAACTACAGAAGAAACAAAAAAGCCGCACGGTACAGTTTTTCGCTGTACTGTGCGGCTTTTCTTATGCGCCGGAGCGCTTATTTCTTGTGATACTTGCGGTCTTCCTGCTCATAGGCAGGCTCGCAGGTGAGGTACATCCCCAGACGTTTGATGGTGTCCGTATCCACGCTGGACAGGATGACCGTGGAGTGCATGTCGCAGCCCTTGAGCTTGGAGAGCTGCTGCAGAGCGACAGCAGCCGTCTCATTCTCGGCGGCAGAGCTGGACAGCGCAATCAGGATCTCATCGGTGTGCAGGCGGGGATTCCGGCTGCCGAGGTAGTTGGTCTTGAGGGTCTGGATGGGCTCGATGGCGCGGGCGGAGACCAGGTCGATCTCATGGTCGATGCCGGCCAGCTTCTTGAGGGCGTTGAGCAGGGCAGAAGAGGCTGCGCCCAGCAGGGGACCGTTCTTGCCGGTGACGACGGTGCCGTCCGGCAGCTCGATGGCGGCAGCGGGTGCGCCGCCGGTGCGCTCGGCCACGGCGTGAGCCTGCTTTTCCACGGCACGGTCGCCGACAGCCAGACCGGCCTGATTCAGCAGCAGCTCCAGCTTGAAGATCTCACTGTCCACGTTCTTGCCGATCTTGTGGTCGCAGAGGGCCTTGAAATAGCGGCGGATGATCTCGTTGCGGGAGGCCTCGCGGCAGGCTTCGTCGTCCACGATGCAGTTGCCGGCCATGTTCACGCCCATATCCGTGGGGGACTTGTAGGGGCTCTTGCCTGCGATGAGCTCGAACATCGCGTTGACCACCGGGAAGATCTCGATGTCGCGGTTGTAGTTGACGGTGGTGACGCCGTAGGCCTCCAGATGGAAGGGGTCGATCATGTTCACGTCGTTCAGGTCGGCGGTAGCGGCCTCGTAGGCAAGGTTGACCGGGTGCTTGAGGGGCAGGTTCCAGATGGGGAAGGTCTCAAACTTGGCATAACCGGCTTTGACGCCCCGCTTGTGCTCGTGGTAGAGCTGGGACAGGCAGGTGGCCATCTTGCCGCTGCCGGGGCCGGGGGCCGTGATGACGACGAGGGGACGCTGGGTCTCGATGTAGTCGTTCTTGCCGTAGCCCTCGTCGCTCACGATGCGGGCCACGTCGTTGGGGTAGCCGGGGATCTTATAGTGGCGGAAGGTACGTACGCCCACGCTGTTCAGCTTGTGCTCAAAGGCTTCGACCTCGGGGGCGGCGGTGTACATGGTCACGCAGACGCTGCCCACGAACAGGCCCATGCCCTGGAAGGCGTCGATGAGGCGGAGAACGTCGAGGTCGTAGGTGATGCCGTAGTCGCCGCGCACCTTGCTGCTGATGATGTCCTGCGCGCTGATGACGATGACGATCTCGGCCTGCTCCTTGAGCTGCAACAGCATCTGCAGCTTGGAGTCCGGCTCAAAGCCCGGCAGCACGCGGGAGGCGTGGTAGTCGTCGAACAGCTTGCCGCCAAACTCGAGGTAGAGCTTGTTGTCGAACTGTGCGATGCGCTCCCGGATGTGCTGGGACTGCATCTGAAGATATTTCGCGTTGTCAAAGCCTTTTTTCATGGAATGCTCCTCTTCCTGATTCTACAACTTCATCTCCGGCACATCGGTGGTGCGGCGGGCCGGAGGGTCACACAAACACTCTATAGTATAGCATACGACAGGCTTCGGCGCAATTATTTTTTGAGAGCTTCCTCGTGCTCCAGGTGCTCAAATTCTTCCAGCTCCTCAATGTCCTCTTTCAGGAACATCAGGCAGAAGCTGATGAAGAGCAGCAGGCAGGAAAGCCAGATGGCCCGGCTGCCCATGGGGGCCAGTGCAAGGCTGCCAAGGCCGGCACCCAGCGCGAACAGGAAGATGATAGCGAAGTAGTGAAGCGCCTTGCCGAAGGCTTTGGTGTTGCCGCCCACCAGCCATGCGCAGAAGGAATCCATGCCGCTGCGCAGATTGCCGATGCACATGGTGCTGGCGAAGGCATAGCCGTTCACCTTGCGGAAGGATTGTACCTGCATGGCGCAGGAGAAGGAGACGAGGGAGTTGGCCAGCAGATTCAGCTCCTGCGGCAAAAAGCCCACGACGAAGAGCATCAGGATCTCGAACAGCACCACCAGCTGACGCCAATGGAGCCACTGCATCCGCTTGAGCTTGAGGCGGATGAACTCGGCCACAAAAATGCCCAGCGCAAAGGCGCAAAGGGGAATCAGGTAGCGCAGTGCCTCGCCCCACTTGCCCGCAAACAGCTTGACGGCCATCAGCACGATGTTGCCGGTCTGGGCGTTGGCGAAGACCTTGCCGCGGTATAAATAAGTATAAACATCCTGTAAGCCGCCTGAGACGGAGAGAAACAGAGCGGTAATAAAAGCTTCGGACATCTGTCCGTGAGGTTTGAGAGATGGCATAAAAGCTCCTCCTTCTATCCAGAAAATAATTCCATGCCATACTATAACGCAAAACCGGCGTTTTGTCAAAAACTATGCCATATTTTTTATAGATAATGACGATTCCGGGCGGGTATCGCAGGATGCGCTTTGCTTTGCAATGCGGCGCAGACTGTGGTAGAATACAGAAAACAGCTTTTTCAGGAGAAGGAGGGGCTTTCTGTATGCCCAATATCATCGAGATCACGGATTTCCACGCGCCGGAGCTGGACCCTTATGCCCGGCTGACCCAGAACCAGCTGCGCAATCGCCTCGAGCCGGAGAAAGGCATCTTTATCGCCGAGAGCCCCAAGGTCATCGACCGGGCGCTGGACGCAGGCTACAAGCCCGTGTCCCTGCTGATGGAGCGCAAGCAGATCACCGGCCCGGCAGCGGGCATCCTGAGCCGCTGCGGCGACGCGCCGGTGTACACGGCGGATCGGGAGATGCTGGCAGAGCTCACCGGCTTTGAGCTGACCCGGGGCGTGCTCTGCGCCTTCCACCGCCCGGCACCCCGACTGGTGGAAGAACTCTGCAAAAACGCCCGCCGGGTGGCCGTGCTGGAGGGCATCGTGGACTCCACCAATGTGGGGGCCATCTTCCGCTCGGCGGCGGCGCTGAACATGGACGCTGTCCTCATCAACCCTTCCTGCTGCGACCCGCTCTGCCGCCGCGCCGTCCGCGTCAGCATGGGTACGGTGTTTCAGGTACCCTGGGGGCAGTTGGGCGAGACCCCGGCAGACTGGCCGGAGAAGGGAATGGACATCCTCCACTCCCTCGGCTTCAAGACCGCCGCGATGGCCCTCAGCGACCGCTCGGTGAGCATCGACGACGAGCAGCTTGCAAAAGAGCCGAAGCTTGCCATCGTGCTTGGCACCGAGGGCGACGGCCTCGCCGCCGACACCATCGCTTCCTGCGACTACACGGTCAAGATCCCCATGTCCCACGGCGTGGATTCGCTGAATGTCGCTGCCGCCAGCGCCGTAGCCTTCTGGCAGCTGGGCAAACAATAAACGAAAAAGGAATGCCTCCCCGCCGGGGAGGCATTCCTCTTTATGCTCAGATACTTGCTAAGAATCGCTCAAAGCCTGCGCGGCCTGCCGTGTCCATCTTGTAGACGCCGGCGTCTACGAGGACTTCGGCAAAGACATGGCCAATCTCGTCCTGCACGATGGTGTGGACATTTTCAGCATTCAGCTCCGGATGGCGGGCGAGGATGTCCATCGCCCACTCGGCGTGCTTCTGGATGTTCTCGCCGTACTCAGCGGCGGGGGTGCGGGCCGCGAGGGCGGCTTCCACATCGGTCATCTCGGCTTTCAGACGGCTGGGCAGAACGGCCAGACCCATGACCTCGATGAGGCCGATGTTCTCCTTTTTGATGTGGTGGAGCTTTGCGTGGGGATGATAGACGCCCAGCGGATGCTCCGGCGTGGTGATGTTGTTGCGCAGCACCAAATCCAGCTGGAACTTGCCGTCCCGCATCCGGGCGATGGGGGTGATGGTGTTGTGGGGTTCGCCGTCGGTCTCGGCGTAGACAAAGCAGCTCTCGTCGGTGTAGCCCCGCCATGCGGTCAAAATCTGATCGGCCAGCTCCACAAGGCGTTCGTCGTCGGCACAGGTGAGGCGGATGCAGCTCATGGGCCAGTGGACGATGCCGGCGTCCACATCCTCAAAGCCGGGGAAAACCCACTTCTTCTCGATGGGCGCTTTGGCCATGGCGAACTCGTAGTGGCCGCCCTGGAAGTGGTCGTGGCTCAGGATGCTGCCGCCCACGATGGGCAGGTCGGCGTTGCTGCCCACGAAGTAGTGGGGGAAGAGGGCCACGAAGTCCAGCAGCTTGCGGAAGGTGGCACGCTCGATCTTCATGGGGGTGTGCTGGTTGTTAAAGACGATGCAGTGCTCATTGTAGTAGACATAGGGGCTGTACTGGAAATTCCACGCACTGTCGTTGATGGTCAGCGGGATGATGCGGTGATTTTCCCGGGCGGGATGGTTCAGCCGACCGGCATAGCCCTCGTTCTCCACGCAGAGCTGGCACTTGGGGTAGGCGCTCTGAGAAGCCAGCTTTGCGGCTGCGATGGCTTTGGGGTCTTTTTCGGGCTTCGACAGGTTGATGGTGATGTCAAGGTCGCCGTAGGGGGTCTTGGTGACCCACTTGACGTCCCGCTTGATGCGGTAGCGGCGGATGTAATCGGTGTCCTGGCTGAACTTGTAGAACCAGTCGGTGGCGGCCTGGGGGCCGTCGGTCTCGTACCGCTCTTCGAAGTTGGCGCGGACGATGCTGGGGCGGGGCGTCAGCACACCCATGAGCCGGGTGTCGAAGAGGTCGCGGGCTGTGGGGCTGTCGTCGCAGACGCCCCGGGCCGCGGCATCATCCACCAGCGTTTTCAGGATGCTCTCGAGGTCGGCGTAGCAGACATCGCCCTCCGGCTCCGTGAAGCTGTCGAGCTGCATGGTCATGAGCAGCTGGTTGCGGATGTAGATCTCGTCGTCAGGCAGGATGAGGCCGGTGTCCAGACCGTAGTTGACGAGCTGCTGGATGGCAGTGGAGATCACAGGACAGCGCCTCCCTCCGGGCGGATGGACAGGACGTGGCAGCGGCCCTCGCCGAGGATGGCTTCCATACCGGCCTTGAACTCGTCCAGCATCTCCACAGGCACGAAAGCCTGCACCGTGCCGGCGAAACCGCCGCCGTGGACGCGGACAGCGCCCTTATCGCCCAGCAGATGCTTGGCGGCAGCGATGGTCACGCCCACTTCCTGATGCTCCTTGTAGCCTGCGGGGATGACGTTCTGCAGATACTCCCAGCTGCTGCAGCCGGACTCGTTCACGAGGGAGAGGAAGGTGCCGAAGTCGCCATCGTGGAGTGCGGCCACCTGTTTTGCCACACGGTCATTGTCGGCGTAGACGTGGAAGGCGCGGAGGACGGCGCGGTCGCCGCACTGCCTGCGGCACTCGGGCAGCTTTGCAAGGAAGGTCTCGAACGGCACATCCCGCAGCACCTCGCCGCCGCAGACAGCGGCTACGGCGCGGCACTCAGCCGGGATGGCGGCGTACTCGTCGGTCAGATCGGCGTGGTCTGCGCCGGAGTCGAGGATGCAGAGGGCCAGACCAGCCTTGGAGAAGTCCACAGCCACAGGCTCCACCACGGGCTTTGCGGGACTGGCGAAGTCGATGGTGATGATGTTGCCCACGCTGGAAGCCATCTGGTCCATCAGGCCGCAGGGCTTGCCGAAGTAGACGTTCTCAGCCCACTGGCCGATCTGCGCGATGGCGATGGGGGAGACCTTCTCGGTCATGAAGCAGTCGTTCAGGATGACGCCGATGAGCACCTCAAAGGCGGCAGAAGAGGAAACGCCGCTGCCCTTCGGCACGTTGGAAGAGATGTAAATGTCCAGACCGGCCAGCTTTGCGCCCCGCTGGGTGAAGGCGGCGCACTCGCCGCGCAGCAGAGAGGCGGTGGTGTTCTCCTCTTCCTTGCGGGCCTCGAGGTCGTTCAGATCAATGACGCACAGATCATAGCCCTCGCTCTGGACACGGAGCTGGTTCTTGTCGTTGGGGGCTGCGGCGGCGATCATGTCGATGTTCACGCTGCCGGCCAGCACCCGGCCATGCTGGTGGTCGGTGTGGTTGCCGCCGATCTCGGTGCGGCCCGGTGCGCTGTAAAGGCCGGCCTCAGCGTGGGAGCCGAAGGTCTTTTCCAGCCCGTCCAGCACGGCGGCGTAACGGGCGGCTTCAGAGGCCGTCTCGGCGGGAGCACAGCAATACAGGGAGGCGAGGCGTGCGGCGTGGACGCCGTCGGACAGCTCCTGCTTCCATACGGGAATGGACTTCATCATGGAATCTTCCTCCTGACAGACAGATACTTTTTTGTTTCGTGTGGGCGATACAGCCCGCTTCTAATCCTATAGTAAAGGATTTGTCTGGAAAAAACCATGTGTTATTGTTGCATCTCAATGAAAAGTTGCAAAAAATCCCCGCCGAGGCTGTCCGGCGGGGATGCAAAATAAAAATCTCGGATAAATTACAACTGAGACAAAAGTTTTTTCAAAACCGGAAAAGCATTGTATAACTGCGCCAAAACTTCCCGCTGCCGCGTCCCGGCGGGGGAGCGGGCCGCGATATGGAGAAACCTTACTGCGGCAGGCAGTGCAAAAGAAAAGGCCGCGCTCCACTTTTCCAGCGGAGCGCGGCCTTCTTGTTAAGGGAAGAAAATTATGATGTCAGGCGGAAGGCGAGGGAGCAGCGCCCTCCGGCCCGGGAACACAGGGGAAAATTACTGCATCAGGCTGCAGACGGCCTCGGCGTAAGCGGCGGGGTCATCCACGGGCAGGCCCTCGATGAGCTGTGCCTGTGCGTAGAGCAGAGCGCTGTACTTCTTGAGCTTCTCGGTATCGCCAGCCTCCTGTGCGGCTTTCAGCACAGTGAAGACGGGGTGGTTGACGTTCAGCTCCAGCACCTTGTCGCTCTTGACGCCCTCACTGCCGGGCTGCTTGGACAGCACCTTCTCCATCTCGATGGACAGCGGGCCGTCGGCGGACAGGCAGACGGGGTGGTCCTTCAGGCGGGTGGAGACTTTGACCTCCTTGACCTTGCCATCCAGAGCGTCCTTCATGGCGTCAAACAGAGCCTTGTTGGCGGTGGTAGCCTCTTCGGCGGCCTTCTTCTCGTCCTCGGTCTCGAGGCCCAGATCGCCGCTGTTGACGTTCTTGAACTCGACGGTGCCGTCCTTGCCCTCGGCATCCTTGCGGGGATAGGTGCGCATGATCTGCAGGCAGAACTCATCCACATCCTCGGTCAGGAGCAGAACGTCGTAGCCCTTGTCCATGACCAGCTCAGCGGCAGGCAGCTTTGCCAGACGGTCGGTGGAGTCGCCGGCGGCGAAGTAGATGTACTTCTGCTCGGCGGGCATCTTGTCCACGTACTCCTGCAGAGTGACCATCTTCTGCTCCTTGGCAGACCAGAACAGCAGCAGGTCGCGCAGCAACTCGGCGTGCATCCCGTAGTCGGAGTAAGCGCCGAACTTCAGCTGACGGCCAAACTCCTTCCAGAAGCTCTCGTACTTCTCGCGGTCGTTGGCCAGCATGGCGTGGAGCTCGTTCTTGATCTTCTTTTCCAGAGCGTTGTGGATGAGCTTGAGCTGATTGTCCTTCTGCAGCATCTCACGGCTGATGTTCAGGCTCAGATCCTGGCTGTCCACGATGCCCTTGACGAAGCTGAAGTAGTCGGGCAGCAGGTCGGCGCACTTCTCCATGATGAGGACGCCGGATGCGTACAGAGCCAGACCCTTTTCGTAGTCCTTGGTGTAGAAGTCATAGGGGCGGTGGCTGGGCACGAAGAGCAGGGCGTTATAGTTTGCAGTACCCTCGGTGCGGCTCACGATGACGCGGGCAGGGTCGGCGTAGTCGCTGAACTTATCCTTGTAGAAGTTTGCATACTCCTCGTCGGTGACTTCGCTCTTCTGCTTCTTCCAGATAGGCACCATGCTGTTCAGAGTTTCCAGCTCGGTGTAGGTCTCCCACTCGGGCTTGTAGTCGTCGGGCTTGGGGTCGGGTTCGGGCTTCTGACGGCTCTTCTCCCGTTCCATCTGGATGGGGTAGCGCACATAGTCGCTGTACTTCTTGACGATGGCCACGATGCCGTACTCGTCGAGGAAGTTGTCGTAGTTGTCGGTCTCTGTGTCGGGCTTGATGTGGAGGATGATGTCGGTACCGGCAGTTTCCTTCTCAGCAGGCTCAAGCTCATAGCCGTCAGCACCGCTGGACTCCCACTGCCAGGCCTCGTCGGAGCCGTAAGCCTTGGAGATGACCGTCACTTTGTCGGCCACCATGAAGGCAGAGTAGAAGCCGACACCGAACTGACCGATGATGTCGATATTCTCATCCTGGTTGTCCTTCTTGAAGTCGAGGGAGCCGGAGTGGGCGATGGTGCCGAGGTTCTGCTCCAGCTCTTCTCTGGTCATGCCGATGCCGTTATCGGAGATGGTCAGGGTGCGGCTGTCCTTGTCGCGGGTGAGCAGGATGCGGAAATCGCCTTTGTTCATGCCGACAGAAGTGTCGGTCAGGCTCTTATAATACAGCTTGTCGATGGCGTCCGAAGCGTTGGAGATCAGCTCGCGCAGGAAAATTTCCTTGTTGGTGTAGATGGAGTTGATCATCATGTCCATCAGCTTTTTGCTCTCGGCCTGAAATTCTTTTTTCGCCATAATACAAAACCTCTTTTTATCAGATTTTAGCGTCCCGGCGGCGGAACTGCCCGGGCGCGTGTCGCATCAGGATCTGCCTGTGGAGAGTGCCGGCACACGGAGCGGAAAACCACTCGTGAAAACTTAGCACTCATAACTTCCGAGTGCTAATATACACCGCTGAGAGACAAAAATCAAGGGGTTTCATAAAAAGTTCAAAAAACTTTCCTTTCGGGGCCAAAGCCGCCTTTACTTTCCTGCGCCAAAGCCGTATAATGGGCCGGAATGACAGACCTGTCTATAAGGAGGATGAAGGATGCAGCAGATAGAGCTGGAACTTGCAGGCGGCGGTGTGCTGACGGTTTCCCTGCGGGCGTCGCTGGACGCCATGCCCGCCGTGAAGCAGCGGCCTTTGGTGCTGGTGGTGCCGGGCGGCGGCTACAACCATGTCAGCCCCCGGGAGGGCGACCCGGTGGCCCTGCAGTTTGCGGCGGCGGGTTATCACACCGCCGTGCTGACCTACAGCGTGGGGGAGGGGGCGCAGAACTACCGGCCTCTCCGACAGCTGAACGAAGCGCTGACTCTGCTGCGGCAGAATGCGGGAGAGTGGCACATCCTGCCGGATAAGATCGCCGTCTGCGGCTTCTCGGCGGGCGGACATCTGGCTCTGTCCGCCTCGGTGCTGGACATTCCGGGCGAGACGGCCCAGCAGAGGCCCAATGCAGTGATCCTGGGCTACCCGGTTATCACGGCAGGGGAGTTTGCCCACCGGGGCAGCTTCGTCCAGCTGGCGGGCAGCGAGGATGCTGCCGCACAGCAGGCGTTCACCTTGGAGGATAAGGTGACCTCCGACACACCGCCGGTCTTCGTCTGGCATACCATGGAGGATAAGACCGTTCCGGTGGAGAACACGCTTCTCCTGCTGGCCGCCCTGCGGAGGGCGGGCGTGCCGTGCGAGGCACATCTGTTCGAGAAGGGCGCTCACGGCACCAGCATCAGTACCGCCGAAGTGGATGCCGCCGACCCTCACCGCGCCCATTGGGTGGCTCTCTGCCTCGAGTGGCTGGGGGAGACGTTTGGGTTCAAATTGAGTTGAATTTGGACATTCCTACAAAAAATTCATAAATTTATGGTTGACCTGCCCAAGATTTGAGCGTATACTGGTCAGCGGAAACAAACGAGGAAGAAGGAAACATACATGGAAAAGAAGATCTCGGTCAAAGACCTGCTGATGCAGGCATTCCTGACGGGCTGGGAGCTCTCCGACAAGAGCATCGCTCAGGACGAATATCTGCAGAGCGCCATTCAGGTCATCGAAGTGCTGCAGGTGGAGCCGGAAAACGTCTACGCGGAAGAGGGCCTCGGCCTGACCGACGGCGACGAGGTAGACCATCTGGACGACCTGCTCCGGGCCGACGGCCAGTGGCTGTATTACGGCGTGGAGGCGGAGAATTTCTTCCTCATCCAGTGGTACCCGGACGAAGCATCCGCCAAGGCAAAACTGGCACAGCTCGAGGAACTGGGCGACGGCAAGCAGTACCTCGTGGACCTGGACCTCAAGCGCACAAACCCCACCGAGGCCGAGAATTTCGGCAATTCCAACCCGGTGCAGCTGAGGTCTTGATCGGTTCAACCTCTTTATGAAAGGGAACTTTTCAATGCAGCTTTCTGATACGGAGCGTCAGTGCCTCACCGCCATTCTGGCCCAATATGACCAGCACCCCGAAGTGCAGCGGATGCGGGAATTTATCCAGCACGGCGATGTGACTACCTACCAGCACTGCAAGAATGTGGTGCTGGTGAGCTTCTGGCTCAACCGCCGCTTCCATCTGGGCGCGGATGAGACGTCGCTGGCCGTGGGGGCTTTTCTCCATGACTTCTATCTCTACGACTGGCACAAGCGCAGTTCCTTCCGGGGTCTGCGCCGCCTGTTCGAGATGCACGGCTTTGCCCATCCCGGCTCTGCCTGCGTCAATGCTGAGCGCTGCTTTGCCATCACCAGAAAAGAGCAGAACATCATCTCGAGCCATATGTGGCCCCTGACCTTCCGCCATGTCCCCACCTGCCGGGAGGCGGTCATCGTCTGCCTGGCCGACAAATACTGCGCCGTGCTGGAAAGCATGTTCCAGCGCACCCGGGTGGCCGATACGGACGCGGCGGACAACGAGTGGTAAAGGCCTTGTCTGATACGAAAATGAGCTGCTGTACGTAACGTGCAGCAGCTCATTTTTTATAATTTCTTATACCCCACAGGCTCGTCGGCTTTGGCGCGGCGCTCCATCAGGTAGGTGTCCAGCCAGCGGCCATGACAGTCCCGGGCGATACGCTCCCGCCGCCCCACCACCCGGAAGCCGCACTTCGTGTGGAGGCCGAGGCTGGCGGTGTTGTCCTGCAAAACGGTGGAGTGTAAGGTCCAGTAGCCCTCTTTTTCCGATTCATCGCAGAGGGCCGCCAACAGGCGGGAGCCGAGGCCCCGGCCCCGGAACTTCTCGCCGACGTAGATGCTCACCTCGGCCACGCCCCGGTAGCACCAGCGGGGGTCTACCCGCCGCAGTGCGGCCCAACCGGCCAGCTCGCCGCCGTCCAGAATGACGAGGCGGCATTCTTTGATGTGAAAGGCATCCCACGCCGTGTAGGGCGGGCAGGTGGTCTGGAAGGTGGCGTGTTCCGTGGCGATGCCCTCTAAATAGATCTCGGACACAGCATTCCAGTCTTCCGGCTCCATGGGCCGGATGGTGATATTGCTCATGATATTCTTCCCCGGCAGAGCGCCCCAATGCGCCCTGCATCATTCCTCTTATCTCAGTATAGCAGATGCAGCCCGTCCGCGCAATGGCCGCTTATTCCAGCCCCGGCAGGGTGTCCAGCACCGGGATGCCCAAGCTGTGCAGGAAGGCTTTCTTTTCCTCGATGGAGGGGACGACGTCCAGCTCCGAGGGGGCGTGGGCGTCGCAGCCCATGATGGCCTTGACGGGGTACTCCGCCGCGATGCGCCAGAATTCGTCCCGGGTGTAGCCCAGAGAGCCGTCGGGACGATCCTGCAAAGTCAGTCCGGCCATGTTGTACTCGAGGGGAATGTCCAGCCGCGCCGCTGCGGCACAGATGTCCCGGCAGGCTTTCTCGGCGTCGGCGTCGAAGGCCGTCACCCGGTTCAAAAAGAGGTCGGGGTGGGCCAGATACCGGTAAAGCCCCGTTTCCAGCGCTTCCACCACCTGTTCGGCATACCGCCTGCCGTGGGCCGTGGAGGTGCTGCCGCCGAAGCGGCTGGCTCTGGCGTCCTGCTCGTCGGTGGTGTCGTAGTGACAGCCGAGGATGAGATATTCGATGCCCAGCCGCTCCATCTCTTCCTTGAGCCAGCCCAGATAGGCCGGGAAATACTCCGCCTCGAGGCCGATGCGGATGTGGAGTTTGTCGGCATATTTCTCCCGCAGCCCGCGCAGGGTCAGGACGTAATCGTCCAGCTGGGAGGGCAGCATCCGGATGCGGCTGACGAAGCCCGGCGTCGCGTAGGCCCAGGGGGTGTGGTCAGAAAACCCCAGCACCTTGTAGCCGCAGCGCAGGGCCGTGAGGATGTATTCCTCCTCGGTGCCTTCGGCGTGGCCGCAGCGGGGGGTGTGGGTGTGGTAATTGGTCAGCATGACAAGGCTCCCTCCCGGGCAGAAATTTTTTGACAATCATCACCATTGTGATACAATAGAGTAAATACCCGTTCAGGGCAGGGACTATTATAGACCTCTTTGTCGAAAAATGCAATGAAGGCTGCTCTGAAAAAGGAGAAATGAAGATGGATTGGAAACGAATCGCTGCCTCTGCGCTGCTGCTCGGTGTCCTCGCCGTCCCGGCCTCAGCAGCCAGCATCACCCCCCAGACCACCATGAAGGAGATACGCGACGACCCCGACATCAAGGCCAGCGGCCTCTATACATACACCTATGTGTGGGAGCGGGACTGCGAAATGTTCTCCACCAGCCGCGACGACGAGACGCTGACCGAGGTGGTCGGTGAGACCTCCGCCGAAGCCTGCGCAGCGGGCCTCAACTATCTGGCTCAGGTCTACCACGACGGCACCCGGGTGACCTATCCGCTCTATTCGGAAGAGGAGATCGCCGCCGTGCCTGCCCGCGCTCATGCGGAACTGTATTACTGCCCGGCCCAGCAGCCGGGGGCCAAGTTTGCCATCGTGCTGTCGGGCAACTCGCTCTACTACAGCGGCGAGCTGCGGGGCGGCGTGTCCACGGCGTGGGAGCTGCACGAGCAGGGCTATGCCGTCTTCTCGCTGCGCTACCGCATCGGATGGGAGGCCGGGGACGACGCTCCACTGGAAGACCTGGCCCGGGCCATCCGCTTCGTGATGGACAATGCCGACACCTTCGGCGTCTCTACGGAAGATTACGCCCTGCTGGGCTACTCCTCTGGCGGACAGCTCGCAGGCGTCTTCGGCAATGAGGAAAAGGGCTGGGGCCGCTACGGTGTGCCGAAGCCCGGCGTATTGCTGCTGGCCTACCCCATCAACAACTTCTTTGAGGCAAAGCCTGCCTACCATCTCCTGATGGATACCGACCGGCTGGAAAGACGCTACTATTCCTACACCGTCTCGAAGCTCGTGACGCCGGACTATCCGCCCACCTTCCTGTGGTACGGCAGGAATGACCTCATGCTGAAAGCCTTCGTCTACCCCCTGCAGGGGCCGACCCTTGCAAAGGCACTGGAAGCCAGCGGCGTCCCCAACCGGGTGGAAGTTTACGACAACGCCAAACATGGCATCGGCATCGGCGTGGGGACGGACGCCGAGGACTGGGTGGAACGTGCTGCCGAGTTCTGGCAGAGCGTTTCGGAATAACAGGAGGAAAAGATTATGTACGATTGGAATGGATCGATCCGCAGCCTGAATGTGGGCCTGCCCGACGACATCGCCCGGCTGAAAGCAGCCGGATATTATCAGGAGGCCATCGCCCGCATCGACCGGCTGCTGGCCGAGGACTGGACAAAGACCCAGAACGGCCCGGCGTCCAACGGCATCGCCCCGCCGGAGGGGTGTGTCCCGCCCGAGAACCCCACGCCCCACGGTGTGGACGCCCTGCGGGAGGCCCTGACCGTCCAGAAGGAGATCATGCGCCGGCTGCCCGGGGAATACTGCTGGACGGAAGCCGAGGCCATCGCCCGGATGCAGGAGCGGGTCAGGGACTTCACCGCAGAGGAATTTAAGAAGCTCGACTGGGAGGGCCGGATGGACTGGCGGTTCGTGGAAGGGGAGAAGCGGTATCAGGCCCGGTTCGCCGAGACGCTGCTGGCCACCCACGCCGACCTCGCCGCCCGGAAGCTGACGCCGGATGCCCCCAACAACAAGAACGAAGAGCGCCACCGCCTCCACGAGAAGATGGAGCGGGAGGGGAGCGCCAGCGCCGACATCACCCTCCGCACCAGCATCCGGATGTCCGACGAAGCCTTCGCCGCCGCGCTGGAAAAGGCGAAAGCCGAGGGCAGAGACGCCGTCCACGTCCGGGCATGGCTGGCCCTGCCTGCCGCCTGCCCGTCCCAGAGCCATATCACGCTGGACCGCTTCACCGAGACGCCCGGCCATATCGCCGCCGAGGACGCGCCCCAGCGCACCGTCTGCTGGGAGGCCGACTTGACCGAGAACCGCACCTTCGGGGCCGAGTACAGCTACCGGGAGACGGCAGTCTATGCCGACCCGCTTTCCTTCACGCCCGACGCGGAGCAGCCCGATCTCTACACCGGCGAGGAAGCGCCCCACATCGTCTTTACGCCCTACCTGCGGGCGCTGGCGGCTCAGCTCACCGAGGGCATCGCCAGCCCGGCGGAGAAGGCTAAGCGCATCTACGATTATGTCACCCTGAATGTCCGGTATCACTTCCAGCCATCCTATTTCGTCCATGAGTCCATCGCCGAGAACTGCGCCCGCAGCCGCCGGGGAGACTGCGGCATCATGGCGCTGACCTTCATCACCCTCTGCCGCATCGCGGGCATCCCGGCCCGGTGGGAGAGCGGCTTTGCAGTGGCCCCGGGGGACGCGGGCTGTCACGACTGGGCGCGGTTCTACGTCGCCCCCAGGGGCTGGATGTATGCCGACTGCTCCTACGGTGCCTCCATGGCCCGCCGGGGCGATGAAGTGCTCCGCCGCCACTATTTCGGCAGTCTGGATACGGGCCGCATGGTGGCAAACAGCGCCTTTGAAGCGCCCTTCGACCCGCCGATGCTGGGCTTCCGCAGCGACCCCTACGACAACCAGAGCGGCGAGATGGAGGCCGACGGCGTGGGCCTGTACGGTGACGATACCGTGACCACCAAAGAAGTTTTGAAGTTTGAGGAAGTAGAATAAATGGAATTTCTCGCAATGCTGTATACCGTCCTGCTGGTGGCCATCTGCCTGATGATGGCGCTGCTGCTCTTCCGCAGCGGACGCCCCACCGGCGGGCTGGACGAAGCCGACTGCGAAGAGCTGAAAGACTGGCTCGAAGAGCAGCTGGCCGCTCAGGCTAGAGAGTTCAACGCCCGTCAGGACGCCATCGCCCAGCAGAACTACGCCGCCATCCGCAGCGTCAGCGAGACGCTGCAGACGGCTGTGCAGAGCATGAGCACCACCCTCGGTCAGGGGCAGGACAGCCAGCAGCGCATCCTGGAGCGGCGTCTGCAGAGCCTCGAGCAGGCCAACAACCAGCAGATGGAGCAGCTGCGCCGCGCCATGGTCGAGAGCATGACGGCATTGCAGGCTGAGAACACCCGCAAGCTGGACGAGATACGCCACACGGTGGACGAGCAGCTTCAGGACGCTTTGCAGAAGCGGGTGACGGAAAGCTTTAAGGCCGTCAACCAGCAGCTCGAGCAGGTGTACAAGGGCCTTGGCGAGATGCAGTCCCTCGCCGCCGACGTGGGCGGCCTGAAGCAGGTGCTCTCGGGCGTCAAGACCCGCGGCATCCTCGGCGAGATCCAGCTGGGCGCGATCTTGGAAGAGATCCTCGCCCCGGAGCAGTATGACACCAACGTCGCCACCATTCCGGGCAGCACCCAGCGGGTGGAATACGCCATCCGGATGCCGGGTGCCGACGGCGGCAGCGTCTGGCTCCCCATCGACTCCAAGTTCCCCGGCGACACCTACGCCCACTTACAGGACGCCTACGCTTCCGGCGACGCGCAGGCCGTGGAGGATGCCCGCCACGCCCTCGAGCTGGTGCTCCGCAGCGAGGCCAGAGACATCCGGGAAAAGTACGTCGAGCCGCCCTATACCACGGCGTTCGGCATCCTGTTCCTGCCCTTTGAGGGCCTGTATGCCGAGGTGGTGAACGCGGGGCTGCTGGAGGTCTTGCAGCGGGACTATCAGGTCAACGTGGCAGGCCCCAGCACCATGGCGGCCCTGCTGAACAGCCTGCAAATGGGCTTCAAGACCCTCGCCATCCAGAAACGCTCCGGCGAGGTCTGGCAGCTGCTGGGTGCGGTGAAGACGGAGTTCGACAAGTTCGGGCAGGGCCTCGCCAAGATGCAGCAGCGTCTGCGCCAGACCGACGAAGAGCTGGACCAGCTCATCGGCGTCCGCAGCCGGGCCATCAGCCGGAAGCTGCGCAGCGTCCAGAGCCTCGACGAGGCCAGTGCCAGCGCCCTGCTCGAGATAGACGACATGAACGAGCTGCCGAAAGCACTCTCTGAGACCAGCGAGACATCTGGCAAAGTGGGAGAATATTGACGTAGTGACGGTCAAAAATGCACTTTGCCAGGGTGGCAAACTGGCCTGAGCTGGCAAACTGACCACTTTGCCAGATATGAGCACTTTGCCAAGTTGGCAAAGTGGGGAAATATAACGTATCTATATTATTATTTTGTCACTTTGCCACATAATCTACCGCAGTAGAACAGCATTCGGCCATCCGGCCTGATAAATAGTTGACGAAGGCGGCAGACTGTGCTATACTGAGAACGATTATTAAAATAATTGCCGGCCATGGCAGACCATACACACCAATAACAGAGAGGAAATGTGCTTATGAGCGTAAAGAACATCAGCAGCGCCATTCTGGGCGTGGGCGTGGACGATACCACCATCGATTTGTTTGAGAGCCAGTACCCGGTCCCCACCGGCGTCAGCTACAACTCTTACGTCATCCGGGACGAGAAGACCGCCATCCTCGACACCGTGGACGACCGCGCTACCGACGAGTGGCTGGCAAACGTCACCGAGGCACTGGCAGGGGAGAAGCCCGCCTACCTCGTCGTCCACCACATGGAGCCTGACCACGGCGCGAATGTGGCTCGCCTCGCCGCCCTCTACCCCGAGATGCAGGTGGTGGGCAATGCCAAGACCTTCCAGTATATGGAGCAGTTCTTCGGCGCAGAGGCCATCGCCAAGGAGCGCCGCGTCGTCGTGAAGGACGGCGAGAGCCTTTCGCTGGGCGCCCACACCCTGACTTTCGTGTTCGCACCCATGGTCCACTGGCCCGAGGTCATGGTGAGCTATGAGTCCACCGAAAAAGTCCTCTTCTCTGCCGACGGCTTTGGCCGCTTCGGCGCGGTGGCAAAGTTCGACGAGAAGGCCGACTGGGCCAGCGAGGCCCGCCGCTACTACCTGAACATCGTGGGCAAGTACGGCCCGCAGGTGCAGGCTCTGCTGAAAAAGGCCGCTGCGCTGGACATCAAGACCATCTGCCCGCTCCACGGCCCCGTCCTCACCGGCGACATTGGCAAGTACCTGAACTACTACGATCTGTGGTCCAGCTACAAGGCCGAAGAGCCGGAGAAGGTGCTGGTCGCCAGTGCTTCCATTCACGGCCACACCCGCGCCGCCGCCCACATTCTGGCCGAAAAGCTCCGCGCCAAGGGTGCCAAGGTGGTGGAGATGGATCTGACCCGCACCGACGTCTCCTACGCCGTCACCGAAGCCTTCCGCTGCGGCAAGACCGTTCTGGCCTGCGCCACCTATGACGGCTTCCTCTTCCCGCCGATGGAGAATCTGCTGGCCCACCTCAAGACCAAGGCATTCCAGAGCCGCACCATCGCCCTGATGGAGAACGGCACTTGGGCGCCCATGGCTGCAAAGCTCATGCGCGCCGAGCTGGACGGCATGAAGAACATCACCGTCTGCGACACCGTCGTGACCCTCCGCTCTGCTTCCAACGCCGCCGCTGAGGCACAGATGGACGCGATGGTGGATGAGCTGCTGAGTAAGTAAAAACGAGTAGAAACAGGAAATCCCCCACTTTCGTGGGGGATTTTCTTGTTTTCTGTCAGTGTTTATGATACACTGATACTGCCGCCGCAAGGCGGTAAGGCACTGTACATACGGCAGGCGGTTTGGTCTCTCACTTCCGAAAGGGGGTGAGAAGATGCCGATTACTTTGACGTTTCACTTGTTTGGACTCACGTTCACACTGCGAATCAAAAAGTAAAACCGCCACCTCTGCCAAGGTGACGGTTTCGGAAAAAGAAATCTAAACCATTGAAGAGGCCAAACCGCTTGTCACAGTGCCTTTTCTATCGTTATTATAGCGCATTGCCGGGCAGCTGTCAAGAAACCCGGCAGTGCGTTTTTTGCTCAGGAGGCGCGCGTCTTTCGGCCAAGCGCCGCCGTGCCGGTCAGCGCCACGAGGACGCCCAGCACGGCAAGGCCAGCACCGGCCTGCCCGAAGGCGTCGCCCACCGCGCCCACGAGGGGGCTGACGGGTATCATGAGCAGGCTGTAGACCATGCTGTCCACGCTGATGAGGGTGGCACGCTGGTCGCTGGGGATGACATCGTTGAGCTTCTGGTCCTCATGCAGGAGATAGGCGTCGATGACGCCCTGCACCAGCATACAGCCGAAGATGCAGCCCAGCACCGGGGCGGCACCCACCAGCGCACAGCCGCCGCCGCAGAGCAGGGCGCAGACGGCGTAAAACCGCCGCAGGCTCTCTGGATGGAGCCGCCGGGCCGCTTCAACGCCCAGCATGGAGGCAAGCCCGCTCAGCAGCATCGGCACGAACAGCAGCGCTGTGGGCCAGCCCAGCTCGACGAGCCGCTGCTGGACGAACATCTTGGTCAGGTAGCTGGGGATGCAGAGGACAGCGGCAGAGACGATGAGCTTTGCAGCCAGCGGGGTGGCGCGAAGAGCGGTGATGCTGTCCCGCACCAGCCGCGCGAGCTGGCCGGGCAGGTCGCGGAAGGTCTGCTTCTCCCGGCGGGCCTGCGTCTCGGTGACGATGGGCTCGGTCATCAGGGCGGTGGCGGCAGCAGCAGTGCCTTCAAAGGCGGCGCTCAGCAGGTAGAAACCGGAAAAGCGGAGAAACCGTTCCAGCGTGCTGGCGAGGGACCCCACAGCCGTGGCCAGCATGGAGAGCTGGGAGCAGTTGGCGGAGACACGGAGGTAGTCGTCTGTCCGTCCGCACTGCTTGAGGCTGTCGTAAGTGAGGGCCGAGGCGGTGCCGGAGAACATGGCGTTGGCCAGTGCGCTCAGCGCCATCGCCAGGCAGATGAAAAACAGGTCCGGCGCAAAGGCCATCAGGAGGTTGGAGAGCACCATGCAGACCCCGCCGGCCACGAGTGTCTTCCTGCGGCCCAGCAGGTCAGCCGCCATGCCGCTCGGCACCTCGAAGGTGAGGCTGACCATGTGGAACACGCTCTCGGCAACGCCGATCTCCCACAGCGAGAAGCCCCGCGCAGCCAGCAGCGCCACCCACACCGCGTCGGTGATGCGCAGGCCGGAGAAGAAGTTGTTGGTATAGATGCAGGCAAGCTGCTTTTTCAGGTTGAGTTTATGGTTCATGGGGGAACACCCTTTCTATTATTATGGATAGAAATGTGTATCCTTTTTATATATTTCTGCGCAAAACAAAAGCGCCCCATAGCAAAGCTGCGGGGCGCATAGATCATGCTCCACGCTCTGCTGAAAGGTATAAAAGGGTACACTTCGAGCCGGAAAAGCTTAGGGGTTTCCTTTTTTGAAGAAAACGCAGCCGTTCCAACCCATCGCAGGTGTACCCTCCTTTCAGTAAAGCGTTAAAGCCAGCATACCATAATGACGACTGAAAGGCAAGAAAAATGCGGATATTCCTTAAAATCTGCCCGCTGTGCTTGCAAACCGCCCCAAAATGTGATAAGATGATTCTCGGTTATCAAAATGACCACGACCTGAATACTCCAAACGCAGCGACGGAGAGAGTAGGCAGGCGCACCGCAGCAAAGAGAGAAGCTTCACCGGCTGAGAGGGCTTCCGCGCGGGCGCAGGCTGAAGTTCGCTCCCGAGCGGCCGGCCTGAACGACAGTAGGGCCAGACGGTGCGCCCCGTTACGGCGTTTTGAGCGCCGCACGGCTTGCGAAAGAGCCGGGCGGAAACCGGGTGGTACCGCGGAGCTGTGAACTTTTAGAGCTTCGTCCCTTTTGCCGGGCCTTTCAGGAGGCCGGGGCAGGGGACGGAGCTTTTTTGCTGTCCGCTGAACAACACGAATGAGAAGGAGAGAACATCCATGCAAGCAATGATCGACGAGCTGGCAAAGCAGGCCGAAGAGAGCCTGGGCCAGATCTCTTCCAAAGAAACGCTGGCAACTTTCTGGCAGGAATATCTGAGCAAGAACGGCAAGATCCCCGCCCTGATGAAGAATCTGCGCTCTGTCGCCCCCGAGGAGCGGCCGGCCATGGGCAAGATCATCAACGAACTGAAGGCCAAGGTCCAGGCCGAGTATGACGCCGCTGCCGACAAGGTGAAGCAGGCTGAGCTTGCTGCCCGCAACGCCGCCGAGACGGTGGACATCACCCTGCCCGCCAAGACCCGCGCCGTGGGCGGTCTGCACCCCCTGACCCTCGTCACCAACCAGATCATCGACGTCTTCTCGGGCATGGGCTTTGCTGTGGCAGATGGCCCCGAAATTGAGGACGACGACCACAACTTCACCCGCCTGAACGTCCCGAAGGACCATCCCGCCCGCGATATGCAGGACACCTTCTACCTGTCCGATGAGTTCCTGCTCCGCACCCAGACCTCCGGCGGCCAGATCCGCACCATGGACAGCCAGAAGCCTCCCATCAAGGTGCTCATCCCGGGCCGCGTCTTCCGCTCTGACTCCGACGCTACCCACAGCCCCATGTTCCACCAGATGGAAGGTCTGGTCGTGGATAAGGGCATCACGCTGGGCGACCTGCAGGGCGCTCTGAACACCTTCGTGCAGAAGCTGTTCGGTGCCGACACCCGCACCCGCCTGCGTCCCTCCTACTTCCCCTTCACGGAGCCCAGCGTCGAGGTGGACGTGAGCTGCTTCGAGTGCCACGGCAAGGGCTGCCCCCTGTGCAAGCACACCGGCTGGATCGAGGTGCTGGGCGGCGGCGTCGTCAACCGCAAAGTCCTCGAGAACTGCAACATCGACCCGGACGAGTACTCCGGCTTCGCCTTCGGCATCGGCATCGAGCGCATCGCCATGCTGAAGTACGGCATCAACAACATCGGCCTGATGTTTGAGAACAACCTGCAGTTCCTCAAGCAGTTCCACGAATAAGAGGGGAGAGAGCAAACAATGAAAGTACCTTTCAGTTGGTTAAAAGAACTCGTCGATATTGACGTTACCGCACAGGAGCTTGAAGAAAAGCTTTTCTCCTGCGGCTTTGAAGTCGAGGAACTCATCCCGCTGGACGCCGGCATCAGCAAGGTCGTCGTGGGCAAGATCGTGGAGATGGAGCCTCAGGAAGGCACCCATCTGACCAAGTGCGTCGTGGACTGCGGCGAGTATGGCCACGACATCCGCATCAGCACCGGTGCGGCGAACATGAAGCTGGGCGACTGCGTGCCTGCCGCTCTGGACGGCTCCACCCTGCCCGGCGGCATCAAGATCAAGGCCCGCAAGATGCAGGGCGTCGAGTCCAACGGCATGCTCTGCTCCGGCGAGGAGCTGGGCCTGAACGATGACCTGTTCCCGGGCTCTGAGGTCTACGGCCTGCTCATCCTGCCCGAGGATTCCGTCCCCGGCACCGACATCGCCCCCGTGGTGGGTCTGGATGACTACATCTTCGACATCTCCATCACCGCAAACCGTCCCGACTGCCAGTCGGTGCTGGGCATCGCCCGCGAGGTGGCCGCCATCCTCGGCAAGCCTCTGCACATGCCCGCCATGGACTACAACACCGTCTGCGACGCCGACGAGCCGATCAGCGTGAAGGTGGAGGCTCCGGACCTCTGCCCCCGCTACATGGCACACTACGTCCGCAATATCCGGATGAGCGAGTCTCCCCGCTGGATGAAGCGCCATCTGGCCCTGTGCGGCCTGCGCTCCATCAGCAATGTGGTCGATATTACCAACCACACCCTGCTGGAGATGGGCCAGCCCATGCATGCCTTCGACTTGAACAAGGTCGCCGGCCGCAGCATCACCGTCCGCCGCGCCGTGGAAGGCGAGAAGATCACCACCCTCGATGAGAAGGAGTTCACCCTGAACCCCAACAATCTGGTCATCTGCGACGCAGAGAAGCCGGTCGCTCTGGCCGGCATCATGGGCGGTGCAAACTCCGGCATGGACGACAACACCACCAGCCTGCTCTTTGAGTGCGCTACCTTCGCCCGCGACTCCGTCCGTAAGACCAGCCGCGCTCTGGGCCAGAACAGCGACTCTTCCGCCCGCTACGAGAAGGGCGTTGACCGCCACTCTCCCGAGCTGGGCCTTGCCCGCGCCCTGCACCTCATCCAGGAGCTGGACTGCGGCGACATCACCACGCTGGAATACGATTTGACCGATGGCCGTCCTCTCGAGCGCAAGCACATCGTCACCACCCCGGCCAAGATCTGCGGCGTGCTGGGCATCACCGTGCCGGACCAGACCATGATCGACATCCTCAAGCGCCTTGAGTTCACCGTGGACGTGCAGGCCGACGGCAGCTGGGACGTCTCCGCACCCCTCTACCGTGAGGATGTGGAGAGCTTCCCCGACCTGGCCGAGGAAGTCATCCGTGAGTACGGCTATGACCACATCGTACCCACCTTCCTGAACACTGCCGCTGTCACCAACGGCGGTCTGAACTATGAGCAGAAGCAGCAGCTCAAGACCAAGCGTCTGCTGGCCGCACAGGGCTTCTATGAGGCTTCCACGCTGGCCTTCTATTCCAATGCCGAGTTCGATATGCTCCACATCCCGGCGGAGGATGAAGCCCGCAAGGCCATCCGCATCCTGAACCCCATCAGCGAGAACCTGTCCGTCATGCGCACCCTGCTGGCTCCGTCCATGCTGAACGTCATCGTGGACAACCTCAAGAAGGGCAACGCTGAGGGCCGCCTGTTCGAGATGGCTCCCGTCTACCTTGCCAAGGAGCTGCCCATCAACGAGCATCCCCACGAGCGCCAGACCCTCTGCATCGGTGCCTTCGGCCCCGAAGAGGACTTCTTCACCGTCAAGGGCGCTCTGGAAGCACTGGCTGAGGGCTTTGACCTGACCTTCACCTATCAGCGTGAGACCACCAGCTGGCTCCACCCCGGCATCAGCGCCGCCGTCTACTGCAACGGCAAGCGTCTGGGCGTCTTCGGCAAGCTGGCCAACGAGATCAACGCGGAGCTGGAGATTGCCAAGGAGCAGAAGGACAGCCAGAACATCTATCTGGGCGAGCTGGACTATGAGGCTCTGATGTCCTGCGTCGAGGGTGAGCTGCGCTATAAGCCCCTCAGCCCCTACGCCGCTGTCAAGCGTGACCTGGCTCTGGTCTGCGACGAGGCTGTGGCCTGCGGCGACATCGAAGAGACCATCAGGAAGGCAAGCCCCCTCATCACGGAGGTCAAGCTGTTCGATATTTATCGCGGCGCAAACCTTGGCGAGGGCAAGAAGAGCATGGCCTTCTCCCTGACCCTCTCTGACCCCGCTGCCGAAGTTTCCAACGAGCAGGTGGAGCGCACCGTCAAGAAGGTGCTGGGCAACCTGAAGTTCAAGCTGGGCATCGAGATCCGCTAAACGGAAAGAATAAGAAATGAGTCCGTCTGTGCTGCTGGCACGGGCGGGCTTTTTCTTTGCGCCGATTTATGCTATACTTATCTTATATATAAAACAGCAGGAGGATTCAGCGTGGAGGATTACCGCACCATCCGGGGAACAGCCATCGGAGAATACGAAGAGAAGAAGAGCCGCTTCATTGCGCAGCTCTCCTTTGCAGACAGCGAGGAAAAGGCCGTGGCCTTCCTCGAGCAGGTGCGCGCGGCCAACCGCACCGCCCGCCACAATGTCTATGCCTACCGCCTGCGGGAGGGGAGCCGGGAGCGCTATTCCGACGACGGCGAACCGGCCAAAACAGCGGGTACGCCTGCCCTGGAGGTCTTGCAGCACAGCGGACTGACCGACCTCATCGTGGTCATCACACGATACTTCGGCGGCGTGCTGCTGGGGACCGGCGGCCTCGTCCGGGCCTATACGACAGCCACGTCCCGCGCACTGGAAGCCGCCGAAGTGGTGACGGTGCGCAGCGTGGTGGCGCTGGATGTGACGGTGGACTACGGCCTCTATGAGCGGGCAGACCTGCTCATCAAAGCGGCGGGCGGCAAGCTGGCCGAACCGGAGTTCACCGATAAAGTCACCCTCCGCTGGCAGATGCCGGAGCATACCGAAGGGCCGCTGCTGACGCAGTTGCAGGAGCTGACAAGAGGCATGGCCAATGTCACCGTGAGCGAACCGTTCTATGCGGCGTTTTAAGAGCGCTTTACCGGTAGAACCTCTCAGTCTGCTTTGCAGACAGCTCCCCTGGTAGGGGAGCCATTGGCAGGCCGGGCAGCTCTGCGCTGGACGCCCGAGGTCCGATATGGCGCAAAAGGGCGGGCCTTGCTACAGAGGGCAGCAGCTTCTGGACAACGCACCTTGTCAAGCTGCCGCTGCCCTGGACAGCGGAGCACTACAGCTCACGAAACGAATAAACTTTGCTCGTTCAGTGGGAACTTGACCGACATGCCAAAGCCTCCCCTTGATAGGGGAGGTGGCTGCGCCAGAGGCGCAGACGGAGAGGTTTCGTCTACGGCAGCGTCGAAACCAGACAGAAGAATAACAAATACCAAAAATTACCAAATGACAAGTCGAAACATTTTCTGATGAAGAGACATGGATTTTCCCCCTTCGACAGGGCGAATCGGTTACAATAGCCGCAGACGCGGCATTGGGATCGGCCGCGCGCGGAGAGGAGGGAAAACGAGAGAAAAAGGAGGGACACAGGATGGATGTGCGCACACGCACCGAAGAGATCGAGCGGCTGACGCTGGCCCCGTGGGCGACGTTCAGCGATGCAAGCCGGGGCAGGCAGAGACCGGAGGAACAGGACCCCATCCGCCCTGTGTTCCAGCGGGACCGTGACCGGGTGCTCCACTGCAAGGCGTTCCGGCGGCTCAAGCAGAAAACGCAGGTCTTCCTCTCGCCGGAGGGCGACCTCTACCGCACCCGCCTGACCCACACGCTGGAAGTCTCCCAGATCGCCCGCACCATCGCCCGGGCGCTGCGGCTCAATGAGGACCTGACCGAGGCCATCAGCCTCGCCCACGACCTTGGCCACACTCCCTTCGGCCACGCCGGAGAACGGGCGCTGGATAAGCTCACACCCGGCGGCTTCAAGCACTATATGCAGAGCCTGCGGGTGGTGGACAAGCTCGAGAAGGACGGGCAGGGCCTCAACCTGACCTGGGAGGTGCGCAACGGCATCGTCACCCACACAAAAGGCATTTGGGCCGCGACGCCCGAGGGCCGCATCGTGCGGATGGCCGACCAGATCGCCTACGTCAACCACGACATCGAGGACGCCGTCCGGGCCGGCGTGCTGGACCCGGCCACCCTGCCGAAGGACTGCACCGCCGTGCTGGGCCAGACGAAGTCCGCCCGCATCACCACCATGATAAACAGCATCCTCGCCCACAGCGACGGGGATGTGGGGGTCGGCGCGGAGGAGAACGAAGCCTTCCTCGCCCTGCGGGACTTCATGTATGCCACCGTGTATGTGGACAAGACCGCCAAGGCCGAGGAGCAGAAGGTGGACAAGGTCATCGGGGAGCTGTACGAGTATTATCTGGCCCATGTGGACCAGATGTCCAACTTCTACGTCCAGCTGGCCTATCAGGACAACCCCGAGCGGGCCGTCACCGACTATATCAGCGGCATGAGCGACGAATTTGCCATCCGGACCTTTGAGGACGTCTTTGTGCCTCGCAAGTGGCACGTTTTGTAAAAAGGAGCGCCGAACATCTTTATGATCCCACACGAATATATTGAAGAGCTGACCCGCCGCACCGACATCGTGGAGCTGGTGGGCAGCTATGTCCAGCTCAAGCGGAAGGGTCGGCTCTACGGCGGTCTGTGTCCCTTCCACAGCGAGAAGACCCCCTCGTTCTACGTCTATCCGGACACCCAGAGCTTCTATTGCTTTGGCTGCGGTGCAGGCGGCGATGCAGTGACCTTTACCAAAAAGATAAACAGCATCGACTATGTGGAGGCTGTCAAGCTGCTGGCCCAGCGGGCCGGTATGCCCGAACCCACCGAGGACGACAAGACGGGCCGTCTGCGCAGCCGCATCCTCACCATGAACAAGGACGCGGCCCGCTTCTTCCACGCCTGCCTCAACTCCACCGTGGAGGAGGCCCGGCAGGCCCGTGCCTACTGGCGTCGGCGAGGCCTCGACGACAAGACCATCAATCGCTTCGGGCTGGGCTACGCCCCCGACGACGGGCAGGCGCTCTACCAGCATCTCCGGGACAAGGGCTACAACCAGCAGGAGCTGGACGCCAGCGGCCTGTTCAAGCGGAGCCAGTCGGGCCGCATCTACTGCCTGTTCTGGCGGCGGGTCATGACCCCCATCTTCGATCTGCGGGGAAACATCATCGCCTTCGGCGGCCGTGTGCTGGACGACTCCAAGCCCAAATACGTCAACAGCCCCGAAACGCTGGTCTACCACAAGTCGGACACGGTGTTCGCGCTCCAGATCGCAAAGCGGAGCGCTTCCCATCGGTACGTCCTCTGCGAGGGCTACATGGATGTCATCTCCATGCATCAGGCGGGCATCGACACCGCTGTCTGCGCCTGCGGCACGGCCCTGACGCCCGACCAGGTCAAGCTCATCAGCCAGTATGCCGATGAGGTCATCCTCAGCTACGACTCCGACGAGGCGGGCCAGAAGGCCACCCTCCGCTCGCTGGAACTGTTCCGCAACAGCCCGGTGCGGGTGGGCGTGCTGCAGATCCCGGGCGCGAAAGACCCGGACGAGTACATCAAGAAATACGGTGCCGACCGCTTCAAAGCCCTGCTGGACGGCGTGGGCAATGCGCTGGACTTCCGGCTGGGCCGTCTGCGCAGTCAGTACGACCTCAAACAGGATGCTCAGCGCCTCGAGTACGTCAAGGAAGCGGTGGAGATGCTGGCGCAGCGCTCCAACCCTACCGAGCAGGAGGTTTACGCCGGGCGTCTGGCCGAGGAGACGAACATCTCCAAGACTGCCATCATGGCCCAGCTGGCCGACGCCGTGAAGAAAGCGGGCAGCAGGCGCCGCCGGGAGCAGAACCGCGCCCGCCTGAAAGAGGGCGAAATGGACCAGATCAAAGTCCCCTACGGCGCAGGCCGGGGCGCACTGGGCATGGCCAGCGCAGAGCAGCGGCTTCTTGCCGCCATGCTGCGGGAGCCGGGCTATATCGATAAGGTGAGCGCCCAGCTCAGGCCGGAACAGTTCTTACAGCCCCAGCAGAAGGAGCTGTACGAAGCCATGCTCCGCTGCAAGGAGCAGGGGGTGGAGGTGAGCCTCGCCACCCTGCGGGCCTTTGTCAGCGAGGAAGCTCTGAATGAATTGAGCCGTCTTGCGGCACAATACAGCGATGTGAACTGTACGCCGGAGGACATCAAGCTCTATCTGGAACGCATCGCCCGGGGGACTCCCGTGGCCAGCCGCGCCGCCAGTATGTCAACCAACGATATTGAACAGTATCTCCAGTCGATGCGGGAACAAAAGCAGGGAACTGCTGACGCAGAAGATTCGGTCTGATCTCTCCACCGGCTGGGGCCGGAAGGAGAAGCACAGATGCAGAAAATGTCACAGACGGAAGAAATGGCGAAGATGCTGGCGGGACGCGCCCGCCGCCATGTCCTGACGCCCGAGCAGGTGAGTCGTGCCATGGAAGAGCAGGACTTCGACCCGGCGGGGCTGGACGAACTGTATGCCGCACTGGAGATGCGGGGCGTGCAGGTGGCCGAGGAAGAGACAGAGCTGCCGCTTCTGGACGAAGAGCAGATCGGAAAGCTCGAGCATGAGCTGTCTGCCGAAGGCGTGGCGCTGGACGACCCGGTGAAGACCTATCTGAAAGAGATCGGCCGGGTGCCGCTGCTCTCGGCGGAAGAGGAAGCTGCCCTTGCCCGTGCCGCACAGGCAGGGGACGAGGACGCCCGCCGTCGTCTCAGCGAAGCGAACCTCCGCCTCGTCGTCTCGGTGGCAAAGCGGTATGCCGGGCGGGGCCTGCCTTTCCTCGATTTGATTCAGGAAGGCAATCTCGGCCTGATGAAGGCGGCGGAGAAGTTCGAGCCGGACCGGGGCTTCAAGTTCTCGACCTACGCCACCTGGTGGATACGCCAGTCCATCACCCGGGCCATCGCCGACCAGGGCCGCACCATCCGCATCCCGGTGCATCTGGTGGAGAGCATCAACCGGGTGAAGAAGACGGCAGGAGAGTTGCTGCGCCGCACAGGCCGGGAGCCCACCGCCGAGGAAATTGCCGCCCAGCTGGACATGGAGCCCGCCCGGGTGCGGGAGCTGATACAGCTGGCTCAGGACCCCATCAGCCTCGAGACGCCGGTGGGGGAGGAAGAGGACGCCCACCTCGAGGACTTCATCCAGGACGATGAGGCAGGCGTCCCCGCCGACGAGGCCGGGCGGCAGCTGCTCCGCCGGGAGCTGATGAATGTGCTCAAGAGCCTGACGCCCCGGGAAGAGCGGGTCATCGCCCTCCGCTTCGGTTTGGAGGATGGCCGCGCCCGGACGCTGGAAGAGCTGGGCCGGGAGTTCAATGTCACCCGGGAGCGGGTGCGCCAGATAGAGGCCAAAGCCCTGCGCAAGCTCCGCCACCCCAGCCGGGCCAAACGCCTGCGGGATTATCTGGATGAATAAACTGCATTGCAAGAGTAAATGGTGACAAAATGCACAAGGGTGTTTTTGTCTGGAACGTAAAAAACAAAAAAATCAACCCCAAAATCACGCAAAACATACACGTTCCCGGGTGTCCGACAAAAGAGGGCGTCCGGGAATTTTTTTGCCTCAAAACGGAAAAATGGCTTGACAACAGGGGTTTTAGGGTGTATACTGCATTAGTATCACATAATGGCCTAGTGCGCCAAAAAGGGAGTTTGCGCAGCACGAACGGAACGGGTCCCACCGAAAAGTTTGTGCAAAACGCCGGACTTCTGCGCGCGGTGCAGGCCGAATTATGTGTGTCTGCTCAAATTCGACCTGCATTTTGCAACATCCGTAGAGTATAAAAGTAAGGAGTGGTTGATTTTATGATGAAAGTCAAGCCCGTCAAGCTCGGCAAGACCGAGCGCATGAGCTTCTCCCACATCGACGAAGTCATCAGTATGCCGAACCTCATCGAGGTCCAGAAGAACTCTTATCAGTGGTTCCTGGACGAGGGCCTGAAAGAGGTCTTCCACGACATCGGCACCATTGAGGACTACACCGGCAATCTGGCACTGAGCTTCGTGGACTTCCGTCTCGATAAAGAGCCCAAGTACAGCATCAAAGAGTGCAAAGAGCGCGACGTGACCTATGCAGCACCCCTGCGCGTCACCGCCCGTCTGCTGAACAAGGAGACCGGCGAGGTGAAGGACCAGGAGATCTTCATGGGCGACTTCCCCCTGATGACCGACGCCGGCACCTTTGTCATCAACGGTGCAGAGCGCGCCATCGTCAGCCAGCTGGTCCGTTCTCCCGGCGTATTCTACGGCCATGATCACGATAAGGTGGGCAATGACCTGTACAGCGCCACCATGAACCCCAACCGCGGCGCCTGGCTGGAGTACGAGACCGACGCTTCCAACGTGTTCTATGTCCGTATCGATAAGAACCGCAAGCTGCCCGTCACCGTGCTCTGCCGCGCACTGGGCCTGTCTTCCAACGAGGACATCCTGAACTACTTCGGCGAGGATGAGCGCATCCTTGCTACTCTGGAAAAGGATACCACCAAGAACACCGAGGAAGGCCTGCTGGAAGTCTACCGCAAGCTGCGCCCCGGTGAGCCTCCCACGGTGGAGTCCGCTACCAGCCAGCTCAATATGCTCTTCTTCGACCCCCGCCGCTACGACCTGTCCCGGTTCGGTCGTTATAAGATGAACAAGAAGCTGTCTCTGGCACGCCGCATCACCGGCTACATCGCCGCTGAGAACGTCGTCGCTCCTCTGACCGGCGAACTGCTCATCGAGAAGGATGCCAAGATCACCCGTCAGCTGGCTGAGGCCGCTGACAACGCCGGCGTCAACATCGTCGTGCTGAACGTCGAGGGCAAGAAGGTCAAGGTCATCACCAATGGCTGTGTTGACGCTCAGGGCTTCTTCTCCTTCGATGTCAAGGAGTGCGGCATTAACGAGCGCTGCTCCTTTGAGGAGATCAAGAAGATCCTCGACACCACTTCGGATGTGGAAGAGCAGAAGGAGATGCTGCGCCGCAACCACGACCAGCTCATCGGCCGCACCGTTACCGTGACCGACATCCTGTCTTCCATCAACTATCTGAACGGCCTGGGCCACGGCATCGGCACCACCGATGACATAGACCATCTGGGCAACCGCCGCATCCGCAGCGTCGGTGAGCTGCTGCAGAACCAGTTCCGCATCGGCTTCTCCCGCATGGAGCGCGTCATCCGTGAGCGCATGACCCTGCAGAGCCAGGACCAGAGCGTCATCACTCCGCAGGCCCTCATCAATATCCGTCCTGTGGTCGCCGCCATCAAGGAGTTCTTCGGTTCTTCTCCGCTGTCCCAGTTCATGGACCAGAACAATCCTCTGGCTGAGCTGACCCACAAGCGCCGTCTGTCTGCTCTGGGCCCCGGCGGTCTGAGCCGTGACCGCGCAGGCTTCGAAGTCCGCGACGTCCACTACAGCCACTATGGCCGTATGTGCCCCATCGAGACTCCTGAAGGCCCCAACATCGGTCTGATCTCCTATCTGGCATCCTACGCCAAGATCAATGAGTACGGCTTCGTTGAGGCTCCTTACCGCAAGGTCAAGAAGACCTACGACGAGAAGGGCCGCCTCATCGACCAGGTCGTCACCGACGAGGTCGAGTATATGACCGCTGACGTCGAGGACGAGTACGTCGTTGCTCAGGCCAACGAGCCTCTGGACGAGACCAAGCACTTCAAGCGCGCCCGCGTTTCTGCCCGCCGCCGCGACGACATTCTGGAGATCGACGCCGAGAAGGTCGATTATATGGACGTCTCGCCCCGAATGATGGTCTCTGTCGCTACCGCCTGCATCCCCTTCCTGGAGAACGATGACTGTAACCGTGCTCTGATGGGTTCCAACATGCAGCGTCAGGCAGTGCCTCTGATGGTCACCCAGCAG
>QWCN01000520.1_pt1 | contig 66688 bp, 54 predicted proteins | sample 1972711 | NCBI WGS metagenome assembly QWCN01 (sample SAMN09866707, study PRJNA288562) | Human gut metagenome isolate term1_stool, whole genome shotgun sequencing... | isolation source: gut | host: Homo sapiens | place: USA: California | reverse complement strand
TATCCGGTGTTTCCGGAAGTTTTCAAGGGGAATTGTTCCTGGAAGGGCCGTCAATGGTAAAATATGGAAGTAGAATTTCGTCGATTCGCCGAAGATTTTCATTCATTTTTCTGTATGGTGTAGGTTCATACTGTATGAAGTTCATAGCATTTCAAGCCGTTTTGAGCGTCCGTACCGTCTGTTCCAGGTTCTGAACCTGTGAACTACTGCTCACTACAAACAAGAACCGCCTGCGAATTGTTCGCAGGCGGTTCGAATTACGTAAGCAGTTCTTTAATTCGGAGAATTTTCATAAGTGGTGCTGTTCTCGATGGCCGCCACGCTGTCGGCGAAGTAGGCCGTCAGGATCTTTGCCGCCACGGAGCAGCTGTCGCCGCCGTAGCCGCCCTGCTCGAAGTAGGTGGACACGGCGATCTCCGGCTTCTCGTAGGGAGCGAAGCAGATGAAAGCAGCGTTATCGGAGGTCCCCGTGCCGCCGCCATGCTCGGCGGTGCCGGTCTTACCGGCCACCGTCACCTGGAAATCGTTGAACACGTCCCAGCCAGAGCCTTCCGGGGTATTGCAGACCCGATACATACCCTCCGTATAGGCGGCGTAGGCATCGTCGGAAATTTTCAGGGTACTCAAGATCTGGGGGCTGTTTTCCAGCACCAGTTCGCTGTAATCCGAGGCCACCACCCGTTTCAGGAACGTGGCCTTGTACCGGGTGCCCCGGTTGGCCAGGGTCGTGGCATACACGCACAGCTGCATGGGCGTGAAGGCGTGGTCCGACTGGCCGATGGCGGCCATGATCTGGTCGGCCTTGTACCAGCCCACCCCGTCGCCGTAGAGCAGCTTCTTGGTGGCCGGTCCCGCCCGGTGGCCGATGGCTTCCGGCAGTTCCACGCCGGTGGCTTCGCCCAGGCCCATGCCCTTGGCGGTCTTGTCCATGGCCGCCAGGTCGTCGGTCATCCGGTCGCCCAACTCATAGAAGAAGTAGTTGCAGGAATACTGCAGGGCCTGGATGGCGTTGATGGTGCCGTGGTTGCCGCCGGAGAAGGTGTAGATCAGGCAGGCAGGCTCGAAATCGTCGTCGGCGTATTTGGTGTAGATACCCTTCGTTTCAATGGTCGTGCCGGAGGTAATGAGGCCGGAATCGATGGCGGCAATGACCGAAGTGGGCTTGAAGGTGGAGCCGGGGGGATAGGTAGCGTCCAGGGCCCGGTTATAAAGGGCATTGTCGGGAATTTCCAGAATTTCGTCCCATTTCTCGAACAGGTTCGCCAGGTCATAGGTGGGATAGCTGGCGCAGGCCAGCACCTCGCCGGTGTTGGTGTCAATAGCCACGGCGGCAGCGCCCTTGACGTCCTGACCGGTGGTTCCCTCGTCCTTGGCTTTCAGGACGGCGATCCGCTCGGCCAAAGCGTCCTCGGCGGCCATTTGCAGCCGCAGGTCGATGGTCAGCTCCACGTTGTCACCGGCCTTCGGCTCCACAGTGTAATAAGATTTGATGATGGTGCCGTCCACCGTCACCACGTCGATGCGCTGTCCGTCGGTGCCATGGAGGTATTCTTCCAGAGCCTCCTCCAGACCGGCCTGACCCACATCCGCATCCATGGAGTAGCCCTTGTCCTGATACGTTTCCCACTGTTCCGGGGTCATTTTGCCGGTGTAGCCAAGAATATGGGCAGCGTACTCGGTATAATACTCCCGTTCCACGCTGGCTTCCACCTGCATTCCGGGGACATTCAGTTCCAGCATGGCAAACCGCACGTCGTCGCTGGCGTCCTCCAGAAAAACATAGTTGGGCAGTTCCTCTGCCAGGCCCCGGAGGCGAAGCTCATAACGGATGCCGATAACGGCCCGGGCTTCCTCGTCGGACCAGTCGTCGGGGAGCCGGTAGTATTTCCGCAGCCGCTCCAGCAGCCGGGGGGCGGAAATATCGGAGTCTATTTCCATGTCGCCCATGTACTTCTGGAAATACCCCTGCCAGGTGGAGGAATAGGAATCGATGGTGTAGGTATAGGGAGCCTCGGCGGTCATGGGGAAATGGTCGTTCCAGGTCACGCCCATGCTTTTCGCCAGGGTCACAAGCTGATAAATATAGTTGTTCCGGTTATCGGAGTTATTCAGCACAAAATGGTTGATGACCAGGTCGTAGCTGGCCCGGCTGCCCACCAGAACGTTGCCGTTCCGGTCCGTCAGGTCCCCACGGGCGGCCTTCACACGGGTCAGGGTGGTAAAGGTGGTCATGTTGTCCGAGGGCTGGCCGCCGGTCTCCACCACCTGCAGCTGATAGAGCTTCGTGGCATAGAAGCCCATGACCAGCAGCAGCAACAGCAGCACAATGCCAATACGGAATCGGGTTATTCTCTCCATGTTTCTCCTCCGATCCGGTCGATGGCCCGGCAGACAGGATAGAGCACGGGGATCGCCAAAAGACTCATGAGCCAGGTCAGGATGGCCACCGGGAAGCGGCTCAGATAGGTCCTGCCCAGAACAAGGCTCACGAAAAATACCAGAATTTCATACAAAATAAGGGCCGAAGCGGTGGAAAACACCGTGGCTCCGATGCTTTTCCGCAGATAGCTCTGCCGGAAGGCGGACAGGGCGAATTCCAGCAGCGGCAGGGCCGCCACGGCATAAGCCCCCGGCGAAGAACCGGCGTGAAAATAGAAAAGGGCGGCGCAGAGAGCAAAGGTCGCCCCGGCCTCGGTGGACTGCATCATGCCGATGAGCAGAATGATCATGGGCACCAGGTCCGGGGAAGCCCCGAACACCCAGATACCGCTCAAAAACGTGTCCTGAATGACCAGGCACAGCAGCGTCAGGATGCCGTACAGCGTCCATTTCAGCAGGGTCTCCCGCTGCTGCTTGGTGATATACAGCTTATCCAGCAGGGACCCCTGGGGTTTATCCGGGCGAAAATCCCGGTCACGGCGTTTTTTTGCCATGGCTTCACCCCGCATCGTACTCGGTGATGACGAACACCTGCTCAATGCTGGAAACGTTCACCGCAGGCTCCAGCACCGCATACTTGGCAACACCGGTGTCGTCGTAACCGGCGTCGATGATGCGCCCCAGCACCAGATCCCGGGGGTACACGGTGGAGCCGGAGGTGACCACCTGGTCCTGATTGCGGATAACAGCGGAGGTGGGCAGATAGTCCATCCGCAGATAACCGTCCAGACCGACGGTGTAGCCGCCACGGACCATGCCGTTATAGCCGGTGGAGGCGATGGTTGCACTGACCTCCAGAGAGGAGTCCAGAACGGTCGTCACAACGGCATAGTTGCTGCCCACGCTGGTGATCAGGCCAACGACCTCGCCGTTTTCCGTAACCACACACATTCCCTCGGCCAGGCCGGAGGCGCTGCCCCGGTTGATGGTGAAGGTAGAGGCCCAGTCCCGGGAGTCCCGGTCGATGATATAGGCGTCCACCAGCTTATAATCCTCGTGGTCCTGCTGCAATTCCAGCGCCGCCCGGAGCCGGGCGTTCTCACGGGTCATGGCGTCCAGCTTTCGGGCGTCGTTGGAAATTTGGGCCAGCTGCTCCTTCAGGTCGGCGTTCTCCGCCGCCAGGGCTTCATAGCGGAACAGGTAGCTGTACAACTGGGCCGCACCGTTTTTCAGGTGGCTGGCCGCCGTGGAAATGGGGGTCAGCAGGCCCTTCACCACGCCGTCGAGCGGCGTAGAGCCGGTCAGGTTGCCGATAACTGTCAGTGCCGCCGCCAGCACCACGGCGATGACCAGCACCGTACGGACTTTGGAAGAAAAGAATCGCTTCATAGCCGTCCCTCCAGCACTTCCGGCGCCGTGTCGGCAAGCACCTGCCAGAGCCGGCACACCGGCAGGCCCATGACATTGTAATAGTCTCCGTCAAGGCGCTCCACGAAAAGGGCTGCGCCCCCCTGGATTCCGTAGGCCCCGGCCTTGTCCATGGGTTCGCCGGTGGACACATAGTCCAGGATCTCCCGCTGAGACAGCTTGCGGAAATGGAGGTGGGTGATCTCCGTGACGGTCCGGCAAGTGTCCCCTTTCCGGACCGTGAGGCCGGTCATTACCTGATGGTCCCGGCCGGAGAGCATGGTCAGCATCTCCACGGCCTGTTCTTTGCTTTTCGGCTTGCCCAAGGTCTTTCCATTGCAGACCACGATGGTATCCGCCGCAATGACCACGTCCTCCGCCTTTGCCGGGGTGGCCATGGCCTTGGCCCGGCTCACCCGGGCTACCTCCTGCTCCGCAGGCAGGGCGGGGTCCATGGTCTCGTCAATATCCGCCGCCCGGACGGTAAACGGGATGCGAAACAGCCCCAAAAGCTCCCGCCGACGGGGGGACTGGGATGCCAAGATCACATTCATAATGGGTTTCCTCCTTCTTACTCCAGACCCCGCAGGTACAGCCCGCGGGTGCAGGCGCCGGGATCAAAGGGTGCCGATCGGACCCGGTTCGCCAGGACCTGGTCCACCTCCCTGGGATTCTCGGTGGTAAAGTACATCCGTTCCGCCCAGACCCCCAGCCGGTCCAGGTCCTCCTGACGGTCCAGCCAGTAGAGCTTCTTGCCGTTGAGCAGCACGCTGCGGCAGGAGGCCCCGTCCTTGATGACCGGGAAATCCGCCCCGGTCTTGTCCGTCAGCCGGACCGGACCCTGGTTGCAGGTGCATTGGCCGGTACGGTTCTTGATAATACAGTTTTCCGTGACCATCAGCGGCAGCCGCCCGTAGGCGAATACCTCGGCGTTCACGGCCTTGCTGATGTCCCGCATCTGGGGCAGGGTCATTTCAAAGCTCAGCATGGCGGAGGCCAATTCCATATCCCGCAGGAGATTCATGCTCCGGGAATTGAAAATATTCAGCCCGAAGTCCCCCCGGATAACCATGCCGCATTCCCGTGCCGGGGCCAGCAGCCCCAGATTGCCCACAAGAACGCTCCGGACCCCGGCGTTTTTCAGCAGCACCATGGCATTTTTCAGATTGGGCAGCTCTCCGTCGTGGACGATGCGGGGCAGCACGGCGCAGACCTCCCGGACCCGGCTTGTCAATGCGGCGCACCAGTCCGGGTCCTTGACCAGCAGGTGAATGGGTACATACAGCACCTCCGGCCGATTTTTCAGCAGCCGCTCGGTGATTTGCTCCCGCTCCGTGACCTGGACGGTCAGGGCCGGGGTCCCACGACTTCCCGGATAGATTCGGGGGTTGTCTATATGGCCCAGCCGGGGGGTCTCGCTGCGGCCCCGGAGGGCGGTCAGCTGATTCAGCAGGTCCCGGCGGAGGGAATTGATCTCCGCTGCGCTGACGCTGAGGCCCGGCTCCACTTCAATTTGCGCTCCGGCGAAGGCATAAGGCGTGCCGCCGGTTTTGGAAAGGCGCATGGCGATCTGGTCCGCATCCACGGCCACCAGTCTCGCCTCCTCCGGCACTTTGCCCGTCAGGCGGCAGGTCCGGCCCTCCGGGTCCGTGACGCTGAGCCACAGGCCGCTTCTCGTGACGCTGCCCCGGAACCGCACGGGGACCAGCGGGTTCTCCACGGCTTCGTAGGTCTGGCGCACATCCTTCATCCAGCCGGTATCTTCCTTGGTGTCCTCCCGGATGCCGAACATTTCCGGCCCGATGCGGCCTGCGTAGTAGCCATCGGTGAAGCCCTGGCGGTTAAAGGCCCGGTACAGGTCGTTCATCTGCTCCCGGCTCACCCGGCCCGTGTCCAGGGCCTTCCGGTAAACCCCCGTGACGGCCGCCACATACTCCGGCCGCTTCATCCGGCCCTCCAGCTTCACGCTGGCCACGCCCATGGCCTCCAGACTGGCCAGGTCCCCCACCAGACAGTTGTCCTTCAGGCTCAGGGGGTACTTGTTCTCCCAGCGGCCATAGCCGTAGCTCTGGCGGCAGGGCTGGGCGCAGCGGCCCCGGTTGCCGGACCGTCCGCCGATGGCGGCGGAGAGATAGCACTGCCCGGAGTAGCACATACACAAGGCCCCGTGGGCGAATACTTCGATTTCAATGGGGGAATTTTCGCAGATATAGCGAATTTCCTCCCGGTTCAGTTCCCGGCTCAGCACCACCCGCTGCATTCCCAGCCGCTGGCACAGCAGCACCCCCGGCAGGGAATGGATGGTCATTTGCGTGGAGCCGTGGATGGGGATATGGGGGGCGATGCGGCGGCACAGGCTCACCACACCCAGGTCCTGAACAATAAATGCGTCCACATTGCACGCTGCCGCCTGGGCAATGAGCTGGGCCACGCCCTTGCATTCCCGGTCGGAGACCAGGGTGTTCAGGGTCAGATGGACCGCCACCCCACGGATATGGCAGTATTTCACCGCCTCGGCCAGGGTCTGGACGGTAAAATTCTTGGCGCTCTGGCGGGCATTGAAGCTGCCGCAGCCCAAATAAACGGCGTCCGCACCGTTTTCCACAGCGGCCCGCAGGGCCTCCATGGACCCGGCGGGAGCCAACAGTTCCAGCATAAGTCATACCTCACATAAATGGTTATACTTAAGGACATTATAGCATATTCCCGCCGGTACTTCTACCCCCAGACCGGAGAATTTTCATTCCGGCCATATTTTTCCCGGAATTTTCCGAAAAAGAAAGCGAAAAATTCCCGGCCAGCCGGAAGGGCTGACCGGGGAAGGGCAGATTTACGTTCTTTTACGACACGGTGGCGTCGAACACCACCCGGTTGGAGGTCCAGAAGCTCGTCAGATACTCCACCTCCACAACGGTGGCATCCACGGGGACCTCAAAGGTCACAGTTCCCTTGACCTTCCGGCCCGCCGAAAGAGTGGCGCTCAGGTTGTCGTCCCGGAAGTAGGTGGCGTCGCAGCTGAGGCCGTCCGCAAAGCAGTCAAAGGAGAAGGAGGAAATGGCCACGTCGGACTTGGACACATTCTCGAATTCCAACTCGCAGGTAATATACCGGCAGCCCTCCTTGGGGGTGATGAACATATTGTCGGAGGAATCCTCGAAGCAGGAGAGATAGGTAATGTTCAGGGTCTTGCCCTCCAACGTCTCGCCCACCTTCAGCGCCCCTTCCGTGGCCGTGGTGTTGGCGGTCAGGGTGTAGCCGGAGTCCTTGTCCCCCTCAAAGGCGAAATGAATTTTCTTCTCCGTGAAGAAGTTGGTCTCGTATTCCACTTCGATTTCCTGGGCATCCGTGGGGACCTGGAAATATACGGAGCCCTCCGTCATCCGTCCGGCGGACAGGGTGGCGGAAATGTCGTCGTCCCCGCCGTAGTAAGCATCCGCCGCATAGCCGTCCGCATAGCACTTGAAGCTGTAAGAGGAGATGGTGTCGTCCTGTTTATCGGAAGTATTCACGAAGGCAAATTTCAGAAAAATGTACTTTTTCCCTTCCCCCGGCTGCATGAACTGGTTTTCCTCCTCATAATCGCCGGAGGCCACATAAACGATGTCCAGGTTGCCGTCATGGAGGGTGTCGCCTACCTTATAGACGGTCTGCACGTTGGCAGGCTCTGTGGCCTTGGTGCCGCTTTGGGTGCTGCCCTGGGTCCCGGAGGGCTGCTGAGTCGAGGGATTGTCCGAGTTCTTGCCGCCGCTGAACGCTGCAATCAGCACAATGACCGCCGCCAGCACCCAGAACCAGGGCTTCTTGAAGAACGGCCGCTTGTTCTTGGCCCCGCACTTGGGGCAGAACTTGGCGTTTGGTGCGATCTCCTGCCCGCATTGTTTGCATTGGATCATTTTCGTTTGCTTTCCCATGATCGTATTCTCCCTTTTTGTTTCTATGGATACCTTTCTTTTTGGAATCTGCCCTTCCGGCGCATTTTTCGGCAGGAACCATTCCAAAGTATCAAATCTATAATATGACAACACGTCATATTTGTCAAGAGTCAATATGACATAATGTCATTGGGTGATGGTATGCAAACCAGATTACGAGAGCTGCGAAAAAGCAGAGGCTACACACAGGTCTCCCTGCAAATGCAGACGGGCATCGAGCAGGCTCTGCTGTCCAAATTTGAAAACGGCGAACGGGTCCCGCCTACGGAGACGCTGCTGCGTCTGGCGGAATTTTACAACGTGAGCATCGATTATATCCTCTGCCGCACCAATAAACCGGAGGTCAATCAATAAATAAATCTATGGATCCAAAATAACAGGCACTCTTGTAGGGAACTTTTCATAGCGATTTTATCCGCATTTGTTCCCTGCAAGCATCTGTCTGCAAAGGACCCCCCGGGCGGGACCCGATTGGTCCCGCCCGGGGGCGTGTGCTATTTCAAAATGTCAAATTCAGTGAAACAGCATTTTCAAAATGCTCATTCCCCGAAATAGGCGCTGATTTTCCCCATCCGCTCCATTTGCTTCACGCTGAAGGGGCAGCGGCTCTCGCAATGGCCGCACTGCAGGCAGGCGCTGGCCTTCACGGTCAGCTTGGTGTAGTGGTTGGCAGCGATGGCGTCCCCGGCCAGGGCCAGGTCGTAATATTTATTGGCAAGGCCGATGTCGATGCTCGCCGGACAGGGCTGGCAATGGTTGCAGTACACGCAGGTCCCGGTGACGGTGTCCGCCGTGAAACCGCCGATGACGGAATAATCCTTCTCCTCCGGCGTGGCGTTCAGGAATTCCAGCACCTGGTCCAGATGCTCCATGGTCTGCACCCCCGGCAGAGCCACCAGCACGCCGGGCCGGTCCAGGGCGTATTGCAGGCACTGGGTCCGACTCAGAGCCTGGCCGAAGGGAGAATGTTCGGCGGACAGCAGCTGCCCGGCGAAGAAGGGCTTCATCACGGAAATGCCCACGCCCTCTTTTTTGCACCGCTTGAACAGGTCGAACCGTTCTTTTACGGAGCCGACGCCCCACTCGTCGCCCTTCTCAAAGTCGTAGGCCGGGTTGATGGAGAACATCATCATGTCCACAAGCCCCGTGTCCAGGATCCGGTTGGCCACCGACGGGGTGTGGGAGGAGAAGCCGATGTGCCGGACCGTCCCCTGGGCTTTCAGCGCTTTCAGGTAGTCCAGCACGCCGATCTCCACCAGCTTGTCAAAATCCGCATCCTCGTCCACGCAGTGCAGGAAGCCAAAGTCGACATAATCCGTCCCCAGCGTTTCCAATTCCCACAGGAAGGTCTTTTGGATGGTGTCAAAATCCCGGCACCAGCCGTATTCGCCGTTTTCATCATACACGGCGCCGAAGTGGACCTGGAGGAATACCCGGTCCCGCTTCCCGGCGATGGCCCGGCCGAAGGGGGCATAGGTGGCCCCGGCAGTGCAAAGGTCAAAGTAGTTGATGCCATGGTCCAGGGCCTTGCGGATGATGGCCTCGATCTCGTCAGCGGGCGTTTTGCCGATGCCGCCCAGTCCCAGGCCCAGCACGCCGAATTTTTCCCGTTCCGTCCCATGGGGGAGCTGCCTGTATTCCATAATTGCCTCCGTTCCGCCTGTTCTCAGGCGTGTTTTTTCGTGTGTGAGGTTATCATACACCATGAAGTTCACTTTAGGTCAAGGGGTATTTTCCAATTTTCAGCAATCGTCTCACCGCTCGTCCAGCAATGCCAGCAGGTCCTCCTGGGACATATTCAGGATGCCCGTGTCCTCGGCCCCGGCGACGGTGTCCATCAGCGCCGCCTTTTTCTCCTGCAGTTCCAGGATTTTCTCCTCAATGGTCCCCTTGGCGATAAGTTTGTAGACCTGCACATGGGCCTGCTGGCCCATCCGGTGGGCCCGGTCCGTGGCCTGGTCCTGCGCCGCCTGGTTCCACCAGGGGTCATAATGGATGACCACGTCCGCCGCCGTCAGGTTCAATCCCGTGCCGCCGGCCTTCAGGGAGATCAGGAACACAGCGGCTCCCCCGGCATTGAAGGCCTTCACCAGCTTGGCCCGCTGCTCTTTGGATGTGGACCCCTGCAGGGTGAAGCTGGAAATGCCCGCCGCTTCCAGCCGGGTTCGGATCCGGTCCAGCATGGAGGTGAACTGAGAGAACAGCAGGATCTGATGGCCGTTTTCCATCATAGCCTGGCACAGCTCGATGCAGGCATCCAGCTTGCTGGCCTTGCCCTCGTAATTCTCGAAGCACAGGTCCGGGTCGCAGCAGATCTGCCGCAGCCGGGTCAGGGCCGCCAGGATCTGAATTTTCCCCTGGTTCTCTCCCAGCTTTTCCTTGGCGGCCAGCACGCAGGCATGATAGGCCTTGCGCTCCTCCTCGGACAACGGGATGCGCCGGATATGCTCCTCCTTGGGGGGCAGTTCCCGCAGCACCTCCGCCTTTCGCCGCCGCAGCAGGAAGGGCTGCACCAGCCGCCGCAGCTGCTCCGCCGCCTCCCCGTTCCGGGCTTTCAGAATGGGCTTTTCCAGCTTGTCCCGGAAAGCGGAATTGGTGTAAAGATACCCCGGCATCAGGAAATCAAAGAGATTCCAAAGCTCGCTGAGCCGGTTTTCCACCGGCGTACCCGTCAGCACAAAGCGCCGGGTGCAGGGGATGCGCTTGACGGCCTTGGAGGTCAGGGTAGACGCATTTTTGATGTGCTGGGCCTCGTCGAGAATGCAGGCGTAAAACTCCGTCTGTGCATAATCGGCAATATCCTGCCGCAGCAGTTCATAGGACGTGACCCACACGTCCGCCGTTCCCCCTTCCGCACGGAGGTTCTTCCGGTCCGCCGCCGTGCCCAGGATCAGCCGGTAGGACAGGGCCGGGGCAAATTTTGTCAGTTCCTCGCCCCAGTTATAGATGAGGGAAGCCGGGCAGACCACCAGGCTGGGCTTGCCCGTGACCCGGTTGGGTACGGTAGCCAGGAACGAAATCATTTGCAGGGTCTTGCCCAGGCCCATTTCGTCAGCCAGAATGCCCCCGAAGCCATAGGCATCCAGGGTCTTCAGCCATTGGAAGCCGGTTTTCTGGTAGGGCCGCAGGACCCCGTCCAGCCCCTCCGGCAGGGCATAATCGCTGTCGGACAGGGTCTTGAAATTGCGGACCATCTCCCGGAAGGGGCCGTCCTTGCGGACCTGGACCCCTTCGCTGCCGCTGAGCATCCCGTCCAGGTACAGCGCCCGGTAGGCGGGCATGGTCACGGTACCCTGAGCCAGTTCTTTTTTGGAAAGCTGGAGCATCTGGGCCATTTCCGCCACTTTTTCATAGCCGGAGCCGGTCAGTTCCAGATACCGTCCGTCGGAGAGCCGGTGATATTTCTTCCGCAGCAGCAAACTCTGATAAAGGGCCGCCAGTTCCTCCGCAGGGAAGCCGCCGGTGTCCAGGGTCAATGTCAGCAGTCCCTCCGATACCGACAGGCCCACCTCCGCCGTTTTGGGGTCGATGCGCCGGTTGGCCAGCCGGTCGCTGAAATAGATCTCCCCCATTTGCCGGAAGGCATCCAGCGACCCGATCAGGAAATCGTAGCCGTCTCCTTCGTTCAGGGTGAACCGGTCGCCGGTCTGGGTAAAATACCGCTGCACCAGCCGGAGGGCATCGTTTTCCGTCCGGACGTTCCGCCGGACCGGCTCCTTCGGCTCCTGGCCAAAGGGCACGGACTGCTCCCCGTATCGGAAGGCCAGTTTCACGGTCAGGGTGTCCTCCTCCATGTCAAAATAGAAGCAGGGCACGCAGTCCTCCGGCAGATATTCCTGCAAAAGCCCCTGGGGGTCCTCCACCTGGGCCAGCCCCTCCACCTCCGGCAGCACGCAGCCGCAGAAGGCAGGCAGGTCCTGCTCCGCCAGGAACATGGTCTCCCGGCCGTCCTTCAGCAGGGGATAGATCTTTTTCCGGAATTCCTCGCTGCACCGGAGCAGCCGGTTATCCCGGGACAGGGCATACAGGCTCCGGCTGCTGCCGAAAAACACATCGGTGCAGTCGCTTTCGATGGTCAACTCTGCCCCGCCGTCCCGCTTTTTCACGGAAAGGCCCACCTCCGGGTCCTCCCGGAAGCAACCGACCGTATCTCCGGCGGAGGTTTCCAGGCATTTTCCATCCCACAGGTCGAAAAACCGGTCGAAAGCATCCCCGGTCAGGGCGATCTTATTCTTCTCCCGGCGGAAGGGGTCCACATTCCACCAATGGGCGCGGTCCCCCACCGTCCGGAAGCGGTTGAACTCATTCATCAGAAGGTGGATGAGTTTCTGGGAGCGGCCGTCAAATTGCTCGATGCCGTGGTCCAGCGTCAGATATTTCCCGTAGCTTTCCGTCTGCCGCTTCTCCACATTCACCAGAAAATTCTCGATATTTTTCACAGCGTACAGCTTGTCCCGGCCCACCCGGAAGGAAAGGTCCGGGTAGCCCCGGTCGTCCGGATCCGGAAAATGGAGCGTGGGTTCCAGCCGGGCCGGGACCTCCGGGGCCTTCGCCGCCGGTTCCGTTCCCCGCAGATAGTTCCGCAGCAGTGCCTGGGCATAGCGGTCCGATCTGGCCGGACCGGACTGGTCCCGGTCCTCCTCCACATAGGCGATCATGGCCGCCGCCAGATGCTTGCAGACGCCCGCCGTTTCAAAACGCACACAGGTGCATTGGGAGTACAGCGTGCCGCTGCCGATCTCCTGAATACGGAGCTTATAATCCTCGCTGCCCCGGACCCGGCAGCTGATCACCAGCTTTTCGTCCTCTCCGGAACATTTCAGATCGTGTACCCGGCCCTGCCGGTAATACTCCATGCCCCGTTTGAAGTCCTGGTCCGGGAACGCTCTCCGGATGTCCTGTAGGCTCAGCTTCATCCTCTCATTCCTCTCTTTTCATTCCCAGCAAGATCATGCTGAATACATACAGCTTTTTCCGGTCCCAGGCGAATTCCAGGCCGCATTTTTCGGCCAATTCCGCCACGTTCACACAGTAGGCGGACATACAGCTGAACCGCAGGTCCGGGTGCGGGCAGGGCCGGCCGGACCGGCGCTCGCAGGGGTCGCACAGGTCGCAGCAGCTTCCGCCCGCACAGCGTCCGGCGTGGTCCCGCTTGCCAAGCTCGGCGTTCAGGCGCAGCATGGCCCGGTTATGGCTGCGCTTGCCGTTTCGGATGGCCGCCGTGTCCTGATAGCCGTCGATGGGCCATTGGGTCATTAAAACCAGGGCCTTTTCGGCGCTGCGGATTTTCCGGAACATCTCCTCCACGCTGCCGCAGTCCGGCGGGCAGGCGTAGTTGGCGTTATATTGGCCGCAGCGGTTTTCCTCGCAGAAGGCCCGGAATTTTCCGTCCACCGGCACCCGGTCCGCCGAAATCACCGCCGCCGAAAAGCCCGCCTGCCGGGCCAATTCTGTAAGTTCTTTGTCGTCCATGATCTTCTCCTTTGGCCATCCTGTCAGGATATGCAGTTTTTCACATAGCTGCACCTGCTTTTGCATTTCCCTTTTGGCCGGTTTTGTGCTATCCTGATTGCAAAGACATGGGGTCTTCCTTACCCATATCGATACCCAAAGGCGGCACCGCTTCCGATGCCGCTTTTGGCGTCCCAACTTTGATACCATTCTTATTATACTCCATTTCTCCTCCGCCGTCCAGTAGACGGCAAAGGCCCCCGGCACGTTTCGGCGTACCGGGGGTCCCTTTTTTTCTGCTCAGCGGTGGGATCGTTTCTCGCCAAGCGCCATGGAATATGCGCCCTATGGTCGCACGAATTTTGTTGTTTTCTATTGAATCAACAGCCGCTCTGTGATAAAATAGCAAAATAAGATTTGCTTTCAAAAACATTTACAGAGAGGGACCTTATGCAATTCAACTCTTTCGTTTTTATTCTGATGTTTCTGCCCATTACGGTGCTGGCCTATTTTCTGGCCAACAAATGGAAACCAGTCCTTGGCAAACTGGTATTGGCTGTGGCCAGTGTGGTTTTCTATGTCTACTCAGATTGGACGCTTTTTACGGTTCTGGGGATCAGCCTGATCGTCAATCTGGCATTTTCCTGGGCCCTTCAGCGCCTCCGGCCCCGTGGGTGCCTCCTGCTGATCGTCCCGGTCCTCATCAATGTAGGACTGCTTCTCTATTTCAAATACACGAACTTTCTGATTGGGACCGTCAATCAGTTTGCTGGGACCGCCTGGGCCGTCCGGGACCTGGTGCAGCCCCTGGGGATCAGTTTTTTCACTTTTCAGCAGATCGCCTATCTTGTCTCCGTTTGCAAGGGAGAAGTCGACAGAGTGGCCCCGCTGGATTACCTTTGCTATATCCTGTATTTTCCGAAGATTCTGATGGGTCCCCTGATGGACCCGGCGGATTTTCTTGGGCAGCTCAATGACCCCAAGCGCAAGCAGGTCAATATGGATCATCTGGCCAACGGGCTCCAGATCTTCAGCTTCGGCCTCTTTAAGAAGGTCATGCTGGCGGATGTATTTGCCAAAGGGGTCAGCTGGGGCTTCTCCAACCTGGGCTCCGCTACGGCCATGGACCTTCTCCTGGTCACGCTCTTTTACACCTTCGAGATCTATTTCGATTTCAGCGGTTACAGCGATATGGCCGTTGGCGTGTCCCAGATGCTCAACATCACCCTGCCTATCAACTTTGACTCGCCCTACAAAGCGCTCTCCATCCGTGACTTCTGGAAACGGTGGCATATTTCTCTGACGAAATTTTTCACCAAATACGTATACATTCCCCTGGGCGGAAGCCGAAAGGGGCAAGTACGGACCTATCTCAACACCATGCTGATCTTCCTGATCAGCGGGCTCTGGCACGGTGCAAATTTCACGTTTATTCTGTGGGGGCTCCTCCACGGCGGTTTTATGGTGCTGGACCGCATCTTCGGAAAAGCCCAGGAGAAGGTCTTTGAGCCTGTCCGGTGGTTCGTCACCTTCTGCATTCTGAACGTTCTGTGGCTTCTGTTCCGGGCAGGATCCATCGGTCAATGGATATCCATCCTGAAAACCATTCTTCTCATGCAGGACACGTCCATCAGCGACGGCCTGATTCGCTGCTTTACCCTGCCGGAAATGCCGTTTCTGGTGAATATGCTTCCTATCGAAAGGCTCCAGGCCATCCGGGGCTTCTGGATGATTCTCTACGCGCTTTTTGCCATGGGCATTTGCCTGATCCCGGAAAACAACTATAAAAATCTGGAAAAGCGTTCCGTCTGCCGGATGCTTCTGGCCGCCGTGGCCTTTGTCTGGGGATTTATCTGCCTCAGCAGCGAGTCCGTTTTCGTTTATTTCAACTTCTGAGGGAGGCCGGACAAAATGCGTTCAAAATATTGGTTGGCCGGGTGGCTGGTCCTGGTAACGGCCATGCTGGCCGTGATCGGCAGCTATGTCTATCGGGTCGATCCCTATTTTCATTATCACAAGCCGGATACGGGGCGCTATTTCTATGCGCTGGACAATCAGCGGAGTCAGAACGACGGCATCTGCAAGCACTTTGATTACGACGCCCTTGTTACCGGCACCTCCATGACCGAAAATTTCAAGATTTCGGAGGTCAACGCCCTGTTCGGCGTGAACGCCATAAAGGTTCCCTATTCCGGCGGCACCTATAAGGAGATCAACGACAGCCTGGTCATTGCCTTTCAGAACAATCCGAACCTGAAAACGGTCATCCGCTGTCTGGATTACAGCAAGCTGTTGGAAGAAAAGGATGCCATGCGGAACGATCTTGGAAAATACCCGACGTATCTCTATGACAGCGACCCCTTCAATGATGTGTTTTACCTTTTTAACAAGGATGTGCTCTTCAGTCGCTCCTACGCCATGACCCTGGCCGCAAAAGAACCGGGCTTCCAGCCGGGGATCACCTCCTTCGATGCCTATTCCCGTTGGCAGGATCACTACACCTTCGGTACGCAGACCGTTTTGCAGAACGGCCTGGATATCTCCCCGGCAGGATCGGCAGCGCACCTGAGCGATGCCGACCGGGAGACGATTTTGGCCAACATCACTCAGAACGTGACCTCCCTGGCCGATGCACACCCTGGCGCCACGTTTTACTATTTCTTTTCCCCCTACTCTGCGGCCTGGTGGGCTTCCCGTATCAATGACGGGACAATGGAGAAATGGCTGGAGGCCGAGGAATACATCATCTCCCTGATTCTTGAGCACGACAATATCCGTCTTTTTTCCTTCAACGGCCGCACGGATATTACCACGGACCTGAATAATTACAAAGATACCATCCACTACGGCGAATGGGTGAACAGCTTTATGCTCCGTTCCATGTGCGACGGAAAGTGTCGCCTGACCAAAGAAAATTACCGGCAGTTCTATATGAGCTTTGATTATGCTTCCCTGCTGGACCAGGAGGACTACGAATGTGACTTCTACGCCGCAGCCCTCCTGACGCAGGAAATCACCGGGACCGAGCCCATGGACCTGCTTGCGGCAGACAGGAAAACCGTTCTGCCCGGAACAACGGTCGAAGAAGACGCAGTGCCGGAGTGTCCCCTTCTGAAATGCACGCAGGCTTTGAAGATCGGCAACGGGATCCCCTATGAGGCACTTATGACCGCCCCGGCCTCCGGCATGACGATCCGGATCGATGACATTTCCGGTTATGAATATCTGTTCTTTTACGGGAGCGCCGTCTCCGGGAATGTCCAGCCTGTCGTACTTCTCTACGATGACGCCGGTCAGGTCCTATCCGAATACACCGCTTCCGAGCCGGACAATACCTGGCATCAGCATCTGATCTCCGTAAAAAAGCTGACCGGGCCTGTGACCATTGTGTTCAGCGTTGGCACCCCCGACACTGAAGGCAATACCGATCTTGAATACGCATTCCGCAGCTTCATGCTCTATTGAATGCCCCCTTGGCATTCCCTTTTCGATATGCTATCATGGGCCGCATTCGCTCGGAGGGCGGGCTGTTCGAAAGAAACAGCAGCCGGATAAGAGGCAGACTGAAACGTCTGTTTCTTATCCGGCTTTTTTCATGCAAAGGAGAATCGAAAAATGGACTTTTTGAAGGACAAGATCAGGCCCATCTACTTCCGCTATCTGGCCGCCGCCTTCGGCACCAAGCGAGGCAGCGCCCGGCCGGACGGCAGCGAAAATCCGTATTTCACCGTTTCCGTACTGGGGTCCCTGGGTCTTGCGCTGCTGGCCTGGGCAGGGCTTCTCTGGCTGGAAGGGCCCATTCTGACCTTTTTCGGGGCCGACGAGTGGCTGCTGGTGCCGGCCCGCCGATACCTGCGGCCCGTAAAATTCGTGTTCCCCCTGTTCCTGTTCAACCAAATGCTGGCGGCGTTTCTCGTATCGGTGGCCCGGGGACTGGTCCTCAGCGGCATTCTCATTCTGATCCTGCCCGCTCTGCGCCGGGAGGCTCTCTGGCTGGCCATGCCCATCACGGAAGCCCTGACCGCCGTTTACGCCGTAATAGCCATGCGGAGCTGCACGAACGCCCTGCCCATGGAGGCATAAAAGTACCCCCCGCCGGTTTCCCGGCGGGGGTACTTTTACAGATGCAGCAGCAGTTTTGCCACGTTGAAATAGATGAGCAGGGTGGTAGCGTCCACGATGGTGGTGATGAGGGGGGAGGCCATGACGGCCGGGTCAATTTTCAGTTTCTTGGCAATCACCGGCAGCACGCCGCCGATCAGCTGGGACAGCAGCACCGTGCAGACCAGCGTCACGCAGACCACCAGGGCCACACCGAAGCCCACCCGGTCCAGCAGCATCAGCTTTGCAAAATTGCACACGGCCAACGTCCCGCCGCATAGCAGCGCCGCCCGGCACTCCCGCCAGAGGATACGGGGCAGGTCCCTGGGCCGGATATCCCCGGTGGCCATGCCGCAGATAATGGTGGAGGTGCTTTGGCTTCCGGCGTTGCCGCCTGCGTCGGTGAGCATGGGGATGTAGGCCGTCAGAATGGCCACTGCCGCCAGGGCGCTTTCGTAGCTGCGGATGACCAGGCTGGAAAAGGTGGCGCTGATCATCAGGAACAGCAGCCAAGGCACCCGGCTCTTATAGAGGTCCCACATGGACTGACGGAAATAGGGCTTCTCGGAGGGGCCAACGGCGTTCATCAATGCCATGTCCTCGTTGCTTTCCGAACGCAGGATGCTCATGGCGTCGTCCACGGTGACGATGCCCACCAGCCGTCCCTCGCCGTCCGCCACGGGCAGGGCCAGAAAATGGTATTTTTCAAACAAATTGGACACATTTTCCTGGTCCTCGGTGGTCTGGACGGAAATAACGGAATCTTCCATCAGGTCCGACACGCATTTTTCCGGGTCCTTCTCCAGCACCAGCGCCCGCAGGGACACCACGCCCCGGAGCACATGGTCCGCCGTGGTCACGTAGCAATTATTGATGGTGGCCTTGTCGATGCCGCTCTCCCGGATGGCCGCCAAGGCCGCCCGGACGGTCATACCCGGCCGCAGCTCCATGAACTCCGTGGTCATAATGCCCCCGGCGGAATCCTCCGGGTATTTCAGCAGTTCGTTGATCATCCGGCGGGTGTCCGGCTCTGCCTGGGCCAGAATGCGCTGGACCACCTCGGCGGGCATTTCCTCCACCAGGTCCACGGCGTCGTCGGTGAACAATGCCTCGATAACGCCCTTCAGCTCCGTATCGCTGAGGCCGTCGATGAGGTTTTTCTGCGTCTCGGCGGAAAGCTCCGCAAACAGGTCCGCCGCCTGGTCCTTCTGGCAAAGCCGGAACAAAATGGGCAGCTTTTCCTTGGGAAGCCCTTCAAAAATCGCCGCCAGGTCCGCTGCCGGGATGTTCCGCAGCAGGTCCTGCAGACTCTGGTACTTCCGGGCATCGTCCAGATGCTCCAGGATGTTCTTCAGGGTGATGCTTTCGTTCTTGACCATAAGAATGCCTCCTTTTTCGGGGGCAGACGCTTCCGGTTTTGGAAACGGTCAGCAAATTCCGGAAGCGGCTGCCAAAAAATATTGAATTTTTCTGAAAATGTTCCGTTTTCGACTGTACGGGTCCACGGCAGCCACCTCTTTTGCATTGAATTTTGGAAAAGCACCCGCTTTTCCCGGACATTTTAGCATTGCACCCCCGGCTTGTCAACCCGGCACGAAAATTTTACAAATTTCCTTCCCCGGCAACGGAAAAGGCAGCCGGGGAGGCTGCGGACCCTGCGGTCCACCGTCTCTCCGGCTGCGTAGGAGGAAGGAAATGAGCAAAATTCAGCGGGAGAAGGGATTCTCCGTAGGATAGGGCAGGCTCTTGGGCTGGTTGTAGGCAATGTCGGCGACGCCCAGGAACTTGAAGACCTCAAACAGGAGCTTGCCGTAATGGCCGAAGGCCACGGCGCCGTGGTGGGGGTAGCGCTTCTGCACCAGCACATGGCGGTAGAACCGGCCCATCTCCGGGATGGCGAAGATACCGATGCCGCCAAAGGACCCGGTCTTGACGGGCAGCACCTCGCCCTGAGCGATGTAGCTGCGAAGCACACCGTCGGAATCGCACTGGAGCCGGTAGAAGGTGATGTCCGAGGGGGCGATGTCCGCCTCCAGGGTACCACGGGTGAAGTCCGGCGTACCGCCGTTTTCCTGCAGACGGTTCTGGATCAGCTGATATTTCACTGCCCGGTCGGCGCAGAGCTTGCAGCTGGGGGTGTTGCCGCAGTGGAAGCCCATGAAGGTGTCGGTCAGGGTGTAATCGAACTTGCCCTTGATCTCGGCCTCAAAGAGGCTGGCGGGGACGGAGTTGTTGATGTCCAGCAGCGTCACGGCATCGCCGGAAATGCAGGCCCCAATGTACTCGGACAAAGCGCCGTAAATATCCACCTCGCAGGCCACGGGAATGCCCCGGGCGGCCAGGCGGGAGTTCACATAGCAGGGTTCAAAGCCGAACTGCTCCGGGAAGGCGGGCCAGCACTTGTCCGCAAAGGCCACGTACTTCCGGGCCCCCTTGTGCTGCTCTGCCCAGTCCAGCAGGGTCAGCTCGAACTGGGCCATCCGGGCAAGCAGATCGTCATAATACCGGCCCTCGCCCATTTCCCGCTTCATGTCCTCGCAGACGGCGGGGATCCGTTCGTCCCCGGCATGAGCCTTGTAGGATACCAGCAGGTCCAGCTCGGAGTTTTCCTCGACCTCTACGCCCAGCTCGTACAATCCCTTGATGGGCGCATTGCAGGCGAAGAAGTCCTGGGGCCGGGGGCCGAAGGTGATGATCTTCAGGTTTTTTACGCCGATAACGGCTCTGGCAATGGGGATGAAGTCTGCAATCATCTTTGCGATGTCCTCCGCCGTGCCGACCGGATACTCCGGGATATAGCCCTTGAGGTGCCGCATCCCCAGGTTATAGGAGCAGTTCAGCATCCCGCAGTAGGCGTCGCCCCGGCCGTTGATCAGGTCCCCCGTCTCCCTCTGCGGCGGCCACGAACATACAGGGTCCGTCAAAGTATTTGGCGATCAGTGTCTCCGGGGTCTCCGGGCCGAAGTTCCCCAGAAAGACCACCAGAGCGTTGCTTCCGGCTGCCTGCACATCGGCCACGGCCTTGAGCATATCCTTTTCGTTCTCCACCGTCACGGGGCACTCGTAAAGTTCTCCCTTGGCAGCTTTTACGATATTGGCCCGGCGCATTTCGGACAGGGTTCTGGGGAAGCAGTCCCGGGAGACGGCGATCAGGCCGAGCTTGACATTGGGGATGTTTTCAAGCATGATACAGTTCCTCCTTAGCTTTCGGTAATATCGATATTTTTGCCGGTCAGGCCGACATAAGCGCCGCTTTGGGCTTCCTGGGACTCCGGATGGGCCAGCAGCCACTTGTTGCGGGCAGTCATCCAGGTGTCTTCTTCGCTTTTTTGCTCGAAGACGGGCTTTTCCGTATTCGTGCCCTTCGGCAGGACGACGGCGACACGGAAGCCGGTTTTCTCCGTCTGGCAGGGCGCATAATGGAGCGTCGTGCCGTAGACCTCGACGGCGACGCCCGCCGGGACCCGGAAGGCCCTGACCTTCGCGGTGTCGAGCTTACCGTCCTCGATCTCATCTTCCTTCGCAAGCAGCAGGACGAAATCGGTCTCGCCGACGTTGACCTCGCTGTCGCGGTGATATTCGAGACAGTTCAGCATTGTGTTATAGCCCCAGCACATGCCGATCTGGATGGGTATGCCGCCATAGGCCCGATTCTGCATCGCATCAAAGATACCGCTTTCCTCCAATACAGGAATCGACGGTTCGTAGGCCGTACCGGCCTCCGGCATGGGGATGGTCTGCATCGCCGCGACGAGCGCAGCCGTATCAAAGCCGGTCAGCAACTTGCCGTAGGGCTTGAATGCGGAATCAGAAACAGAGTAAATTTTCATATTTGACCTCCCGAACTTTATTCCAGTGTCAACAGTACAACATCATTGGTCTGCATGGAAAGGCAAATATTTGTCATGCCGTTTTCCGTTACATAGGGCTGCGGTTCTGAAGTCAATCTGGTTTTCTCTTTGATTTTCCTCACTTGTTCAGGCGTAAACAAATCGGGCTTCCCCAGTTTCAGCCACTCGGCCTTGGGATTGCAATGGGTATCATCGATAACTTGCTTTGTAACATTGTGCACAGTCGTATTGACGCTGATTTCTATATCTGTTTTGACATCCTTCTCATAGTCAAAATCCTGAGCATACAGCAAAATTTGAGTCTTGTTCCCATCTACAAAAACGGAATATTCCACATCCTTGTTTGTTACGGGAAGGTCGAGACGCTGCGGGAAGAGCTGACTCAGCATCTTAAAGCCCCAGAAATTCGGCTTGGGAATGCCGTCATTGCTCACGATGCCGTAGCTCCCGTGGAAGGGCTTGCCCAGAATAAAAAGTTCCTCGAACACATCAGAACAGCACCAGAACATATACGCATCCATAATTCCCTTCAGATCCATTACGCTTTTTATGAGGAATGCCGCCGAGCATTTTTCGTCGTGGACGGGGGCGCTGTATACCGCCATGGAGTTCCATTCGGTCATAAACAGCGGCTTGTCTCCGGCTTCGTGTCTGGCCTTCTCATCCAGCTTACGGAGTATTCCCTTCGTCCATGTCTTGTATATCTCTGGCTTAAAGAAATACCTTGTCAGTGTATCACCCAGATCTACGCCGTTTTTTGCGTTGTCATGGGTGATCTTCATCATTTTGAAGGCATCCTTCATGCCAAAGGAATTGCCGAAGCCGTCGCCGGGGTAGTGGTGCGTTGTCAGGAAATCATATGGAACGTGATTTTTCTCGCAGTATGTCTTGAAATCATCCACCCATCGGCAAGCACTGGTAGAAGGGCCGCCTACCCGCAGAGCCGGGTTCACATTTTTTACTGTTTGCACCGTTGCTGCATACAAGTCAAAATAATCCTGCTGCTTTCCGTGAAAGAAAATCGGAAGATCCGGTTCGTTCCAAACTTCAAAATACCAGCTTTCTACTTCCTCTTTTCCGTATCGATTCAGCAGGAACCGGATGAATTTTTCGACCAGATCGCACCAACGCTCCATGTGCTTTGGCATATCGATATGGTTCCGATAACGGAGTCCGACCTTCTTCCCTTTTGCAATGGTACTTGGCATGAAGGACAGCTCCACGAAGGGCTTCATGCCGCATTTGAGCACATTGTCGAACACGTTGGCAATTTGTCGGAAGCTCAGCTCCTGGACGCCCTTCGCCCAGGGCATGGCGGCAAAATTAAAATAGTCCGTCAGCCGCTGGATCACCAACAGATCATCGTCAAAAATTCCATGGAAGCGAATGTAGCGAAACCCCAGCTCATCATGCGCCAGCTTGACGTGTTCACAGACGTCCGTGCGAAGCATCTGGCAGGCGTGGTCATTGCCAATGCCGAACTGCCAGGAGAAATCGGTGGGAATGGTTTTTACATTTCGATCAATTGCGATTTCCATATCTTCTAAAGCTCCTCGCCGTTGGTTTCAATGATGTGCTTGTACTCCCAAGCGGAGTCCTTGATGGTTCGTTTCCCAGTAACAAAGTCCACATAGATCAAACCGAACCGGGGATCGTACCCTTCCGCCCACTCGAAATTATCCATAACAGACCAGTGCTGGTAGCCGAGCAGGGGGATTCCCTCATTGGCTGCCCGCTTGAGCTGGCCTAAGTACCGCTTCATAAAATCGGTGCGTTTGGGGTCATGGACTTTTCCGTCCAAACTGACCATGTCGTTGGCGGCAAGACCGTTTTCCGTAATCATAATGGGAAGCTTGTACTTTTCGTAGACGAAGCGCACATTCCAGTACATGCACCGCTCGTCAATGACCCATCCCAGAGAGTTTTTGGGTGTGCCGGGAGCGGGGCGCTGATTGCTGCCCCAGTCGGCGTAGTTATAGGAGGTATAGATATTCAGACCGATAAAATCCAAAGGCTGCGCAATCTCTGCCATATCTTTTTGGCTGGAGGAATAGACACCGTAAGCTCGTACCGGTTTTCCTGCCAGAATGGGGTCCATCCACCAGCGGTTGCCCATGAGGCCATTGCCAACCTCCATACTGAGCCTTCTTGCCTTTTCAATCTCTGCCGGAGTTTCGTTCTCCGGAACCCAAGCACCAGTAGAGAATGCAATACCAACTTTTACTGGCTGCTTTGCATACTGCCGGATGGCTTTGACCGACGCTGCATGGGAGAGCATACAGTTCCGGGTCAGCCTGGAAAGTGCCAGGTAATCATGCTTGAAGGGGGCATGGGCGCCTTGCATATAGCCGTTCATAATGAAGCACCCCGGCTCGTTGAGAGGCATCCACCATTTGACCCGGTCAGACAGCGCTTCTACCACCACTCTGGTATACTCCCGGAACAGCGGTACGATGCTCTCCGAGAGCCAGCCGCCCTTTTTGTAGACCCACACGGGCAAATCCCAATGAAAAATTGTTGCCAGCGGCTCAATGCCGTTTGTCAGCAACTCGTCCACCAGATCGGAATAGAACTTCAATCCTTCCGGGTTTACCTTGCCCTCTTCCGGAATCACCCGGGACCAGCTGATAGAAAAGCGGTAAGATTGAAGCCCCATCCGCTTCATCAGAGCCACATCCTCCTTCATCCGGTGGAAGTGGTCGCAGGCGGTATGGCAGTCTTCTCCGCGCTTGATCTGCTTTTTTGTGGCCATGTCCCAGATACTCGGCGTTCTGCCGCCCTCGTTCCAGCCACCCTCGATTTGAGCTGACGCTGCCGCTGCGCCCCAGAGAAAGTCCTTGGAAAAGCCGTTATTGCTCATCGTCATGCTCCTTTACAAAAAAGATTTCTTTCAAATCAATTTCTCCTGCGCCGCAATACTTCAGATACAGGGGATGTGTTCCGTTGGGAAACTCAATTTCTGCAAAAGCAGTCTGCCAGGTTGTGGCGGGATTCAGCGTGATTTTTCCCAAAACAGTCCCATTTGTCCGAAATTCTATACAACCACGCCCTGTCCCACAGTATGTGACTTTCACACCGCATACTTGATGAAACTCCAGATACTTAAATCCGATCTCCGTTCCGTGCGCCATATCCGCAACGCAGAGCTGGCCACCTTTTTCAGTAATTCGAGGCTGAGTCTGCGGCTTTCCAAGCCCAAGTTTCATTTTCTTTCCGGTGATCAGGCTGCAGCAGATTGCAGCCGGGAATGTGCCTGCTGCGGGAATGGGAGTGCCGCTGAGCCCCTGTGTTGTGATTTCCACCTGCGGAATGCTTCCATCCGGTAAAATCGAAATGGGTTCCGCGCAGGCCTGCCGGGAGTAGTCCGTATTATTGGTGCAGCGGTGGTAGAACACATACCACTTCCCGTTGATCTGTTCAATTCCGCCATGAATGGTTCCGGCAGGGGCTTGGGGTGTCTTGTTGCCCTGATAGCCCAAATCGCTGTTGGAAATAATCACGCCGCGGTAAGTAAAGTCTCTGTCTGGGCAGCGGCTTGTGGCGTAGGCCAGTTCGTTGTTCTCCCCGGAGGAATAGATCAGATAATAGGTATCCCCGATTTTTCGGATGGAAGGTGCTTCGTAAAAGGCATGATGGTAAAGCGTGTTGTCCTTCGGTGCGGTAGTTTTGCTGTCCAGAACCGCCTGGGGTTCTCCTTTGACAGTGATCATATCTTCTTCCAGTTCTACCACAGCGCAGGACAAGATGCTCGGCTTTGTGTCCTTGATTTCCGCAATGCTTCTGCCGAACAGCTTGCTCTGAACAAGATTGTAAACCGGCGCAAACAGTTTACTTCGGAAATCCCGTGCCAGTCCCCAACCATAGTACAGCCAGATACGTCCATCATCATTTAATACAGCAGGGTCATTGGTCAGGTATTTCAGTACCGGGGTCCCGTCTGGGTATTGAATATCCCCCAAGTATTCAAAAGGGCCGCCGGGATTATCGGATACCGCCACGGACATGGGGCCAAAATTTTTGGTGTTAGGCCCCATGGCACAGTAGTAGAGGTAGTACCGTCCATCATTTCCCCGCACACAATCAGGCGCATAATAGTCAACCAATTTCCCGGGCTTTGAGCGGGGATCCTGATCTTTACGGTAGGTCACTCCATGGCATTTCCAGGTTGAAAGGTCATTCACAGGCGCAGACCAGACCGTATAATCCTGCACACAGAACCAGTCTGAATTTGCCTTGTCATGGGAGCCGTAGAGGTACACACGGTCGCCGAATACATGGGGCTCTCCATCCGGGACATACTCGGTCAAGGGTAAAAAGGGGTTCACGTTGTTTCCTCCCCAAAGTTCTTACAGGTTTCGCTCTTAAAAATCAATTCCAGCACCCGTCCCGCGGACAAATTGAGAGCTTCCTGATTCAACCTGCCGGACTTCAAATCTGCTGCCAGTTTTTTGGCAACATTGGAGGTGCCGGGCATGATGAGGTCATTCCCGGCATTGACGGCTTCGGCATAGGAACACTGTTCTGTGGCGTTCCAGTCGCTCATAACCAGGCCTTCAAAGCCCCACTCCTGCCGCAGTACCCGGGTACAGAGTTCAAAGCTGTTGCACACATATTTCCCGTTGACACGGTTGTAGCTGGACATGACTGTCCAGGGCTTCCCCTCGGTGACGGCAATGCGGAAAGCCCGGAGGTATATTTCCCGCAGTGCCCGCTGGGACACATTGGCGGAGACGCCCATGCGGTTGTCCTCCTGATTGTTGCAGCAGAAATGCTTCTGGGAAACACCCACACCGCCCATGCTCTGAACGCCCCGGGTGATGGCGGCTGCCATTTTACCGGATACGAGAGGATCTTCGGAATAGTACTCGAAATTTCTGCCGCACAGCGGATTGCGGTGAATGTTGAGACCCGGCGCCAGCCAGACGGACACACCAATCTCCAACATCTCTCGACCAACTGCTTTGCCGATCTCCGCCAAAAGTTCCGTGTTCCAGGTCTGCGCCTGTACGGTTTCACTGGGCCATGCAGTCATATAGCGATATCTGGTTGTGCCCTTTCCCGGGAGATGCTTGATGACCGGCTCCATCTTCTTGAGCCAGCCCCACTTCCAATCCGCAGGCAGCCCCTCCGGATATTGAGGCGTTCCCCATGTGGTTGTGGTCGTTACCGGAATTACATTCAGCCCGGCAGGTCCGTCGGACAGTACAATGTTGGGGATTCCCTTTTTCAGAAGTCTCGTACAGGTACGTCCGGCAGCGCCCATCACATTGTTATAGCACCGGATGGAGTAACCGCCGCCTACCACAAGACGGATTTTATCCCAGTCGGAAATCCGGTCTAGTATCGCCTGCACCTTTGGAGAAAATTCCTGTGCAGCCTTTACCGGAACGCCATCCCCGATAGGCTGTACGGTTTCCAATACACGCGCCGTCTCCACGCAGAAACTGCCCGCTTCCTTTTCGTTCAGCATGACCCGGTATTGCCCGGCCTCCAGCACAAAAGCGGAGCGCACCTCGTCGAAGGACGCGATGTCCTCTAACCGAAAAGGGATAGATAGTGTCTGCCTCTGTCCCGGCGCAAGATGCCTCGTCTTTGCGAATCCAGCCAGCAACCTGACTTCGTGTTCCAGTACGCCTTTCGGCTTGGATACATAGACCTGTAAAACATCCTTGCCGGGGTGTTTCCCGGTGTTGGTCACGGAAACGGTCATGCTGTTTTCCGTGATCTCTCCAACTTCATGTTCAAAACTGGTGTAGCTGAGTCCATATCCAAAGGGGTATCGGGGCGTGATGGCCTTTTTCTCAAACCAGCGGTAGCCTACATAGATACCCTCGGCGTATTCCTCGTTTTCCAGGTCACCGTTTCGGTGGCTGAAAGTATCGGCACAGGGGTAATCCTCATAGCGTTTGCCCCAGGTGTCGGTCAGTTTCCCGCTGGGGCTGACCGCACCGGTAAGAATATCCGCCAGAGCATTGCCGCCCTCCATGCCACCCTGGCCGAAAAACAGTACCGCATCCATAGGGATCTCGTCCAAAATGGAGAGATCCAGCACACTGCCGCAGTTAAGCACAAGAATGAGCTTTCTATAATGTTTTCGCAGCAGACGCAGGCTGTCTTCTTCTACGTCAGAGAGCAGATAGTCCCCCTTTTCTGTGCGTCTGTCGCGGCCTTCGCCCGCCTGACGGGAGAGAATATAAATGGCAGTATCTGTTTCATCCGTTAGTTCATCCGCCAACACCGGCGTACAGGCGGGATAGGGCATAGGATGCTCCCCAATGTAGCAGAACATCTGCATAGTCTGAAAAACATTATACTTTTGAATATCCGCTTCCAACCCGCTGCGCCATGCAGCGATATCCCGGTCAAACTTTTCCTGAAAACGATCCATCCAAAGTGTGGTTGGAAATGTAAATCCGGCGTTTTTCAGCCCTTGCTCAATGGTGACGCTGTACCGCTCCCGCACGTCGCCGCTGCCGCTTCCACCTTTGACGGTCATGCGGCTGCCGGGACCATAAAGGGCGATTTTTTGCGGTTTTAACGGCAGCACGCCGTTATTTTCCAGCAGAACGATGCCTTCTGCCGCTGCGGTTCTTGCCAGCGTGCGGTGTTCCCGCTCCCGCAGAGACTCCTCCGGGGCAGTTACTCCAAATGCTTGAAATTTCATGGTATTACTCCTTTTCAAACGGCTCGTTGATATGGTGGACACCGCTGTGCAATTCAAATTCTTTCCCGCTTGGCAGCACCAGCTGACAGGTTGTAGAAACGGGGACATTTACGGTGACGGAGAAAATCCCATTTTGAATATCCCAGCGCACCTGTATTTTTCCGTATGGTGTTCCCGTAAATCCCTCTGCCCAGCTTAGCCCGCCGCCAAGCACAGGCTTCACCCGAAAATACCGGCAGCCGCCCTCCAATGGTTCCAGTCCCAGTACACGGCGGTACAGGAAATCTCCCACTGCGCCATAGGCGTAGTGATTCATGGAGGGGTCACGCACCTTCCCATCCGGCGTGATGGCGTTCCATTGCTCCCAGAACGTCGTTGCGCCCATTTTCACACAGTAAAGCCAGGAGGGGCATGTATCCTGCATCAGCACACGATAGGCTGTATCCACATAACCGTTATCCGCCAGCGCAAACAGAAGATAGGGCGTTCCCGCAAAGCCGGTGCTCAGGTGATAATCCTTTTCCGCGACCAGCCGGTTGAGATTCGCCGCCATGGTTTTCCGGTTTTCTCCCTGCTCCATATCAAAATACAGCGGCAGTACATAGCCGGTCTGAAAATCTTTCAGAAGGTTCCCGCTTCCGTCGGTCAGAATACTGCGAAATGCCTGACATATCTTCTCCCGGAGATCGGTGTAAAAAATCACGTCTTGCGTCTCGCCCAAAACAGCTGCAATTTTCGCCATCAGTCCGCAGGAATTGGCAAAATAAGCCGTAGCCACCCATTTCCCCTTTGCCATCCAATCCTTGATATACCCCTCCGGAGCACACCAGTCGCCGAATTGAAAGAGCCACTTCCAGATATACTTCTTCTGTCCGAATCCGGAAAGAGATGCCCAGAATTTCACCGCTTTCAGGTATCGCTTCATGCAGGGATACTGCCGCCGGAGAAGTTCCGTGTTTCCCCGAGTCAGATATTCCGCCCAGGGAACCAAAATGCAGCTGTCGCCCCAGCAAGCAACGGCAACCACCGGAGTGGAGCAGCCCTGAATCGGAATCACCGTTGGTATCCCGCCGCCGTGGCTCTGCTCCAGGCACATATCCTTGAGCCACTTTTCATAAAACCGACTCAAATTGAAGTTATAGCAGGCGGTGGATGCGAAAACCGCAATGTCTCCCGTCCAGCCCTGCCGCTCATCTCGCTGGGGGCAGTCTGTGGGGATGTCAACGAAGTTGGAACGTCCGCTCCATCGGATGTTGCTTTGCAGACGGTTGAGCCGTTCATCTGAGCAGGAAAAACTGCCGGTTTCCTCAAAGTCGGAGGAAAGCGCCCGGGCTTTGACTGTTAGATGCTCCAGCGTGATTCCGGTTACTGCAATGTAACGAAAGCCCATATAAGTAAGCCGGGGAGAATAGACCTGTTTTCCGTCTTTGCATATGTAGCGGAGTTCTGCCATGGCCGTTCGTAGGGACTCCGCGTATGGCTTGTCCCCGTCCAGCACCTCTGCATGACGGACGGTAATGGTCTGTCCCCGCCGCCCCTCCAGTTCCAGCTCCACGACCCCGGCAAAGTTCTGACCGAAATCATAGATTATTTCCCCATCGCTGTTTTCAAAATGGGAAACGGGATGCAGAATCTTCCGGCAGATAACACGGCTGTTTTCCAGCGTGATCTCCGGGTGGAACGGAAGCCGCGTGGCATCCGCGTGTTTCCAGCTGACTGCTTCCAGATCAACGGAGGCGTCGTAGGTTTCTCCGTCATATAAGCAAGCTTTCCGATCGTTACCCTGACGCGTTACCTCCCAGCTGTTGTCGGTAACGACCCTCTCCGCTGTGCCGTCGGTATACTCCATAATTAGCTCCAGCAGGAGTGCCTGCCGGGGCGCTGTGATCTTATTTTTGTTCTCGTATGTAAAACGTCCTACGGCCCATCCGCCTGCGACAACGGCAATCAGGGTATTGGAGCAGACAAGCTGCTCCGTCACATCATAAAACTGGTATTGCAGATTCCTTTTATAGCTGGTGAAGCCGGGGGCGAAGTATCTGTCACCTACTTTTTTTCCATTCAGCTTCAACTCATAAATGCCGATGGCAGTGGCTGTGATATAAGCCCGCCGGATCGACTTTTGAATGATAAAACATTTGCGAAAGGTCATGGGAACAGGAGACTGCTTTTTGCCGAAAGTGTAATCCTTATCCGTAATCCATGAAGCTTCCCACGGAAGCTTCAATCGCCCGGTTCGGAAGGAAGCCGCTACGGCGGCTTCCTGTCCGTGATTATCCCGCGCCCAGATTTCCAGCGGATATTCCGCAAAGGGCTGCAAAGCAAGACCCTTTAACGGAAAACCGGTCTGGTTGTTTCCGCAGTCAAATGTTTGACCGCAGACAGTTACTGTGGCATCTGCCAAGCTGGTTCCGGGAACATCGCTTTCCAGCGCGAAAGCAAGTTCCGGCTGCAAATGATCCGTTCGGTTGTCCGCTTTGCCGTCTATTTTGATTTCCCGAATTGCCAGCATGCCCAATCATCCCTTATTTTTTCTTCTTGACCGCTTTCTTCGCCTGTTTTTCCAGATATTTCGCGTTTTCCGTGTCAAAGTCCAGTCCTTTTCTGGCGCATTTGGCTTTGAGGTCTGCGATCCGGTTTTCCTCGTGAATGCGCTCCGCTTCCTCAGCGTCCAGCCGCTCCTGCTCGGCCGGTTCGATCCACGTTTCGCCCCGGGCAAGGACCGCCTGTTTTTTCCGTTCGAGCAGCTCCGCATTGATCTCCGGCAGATGCTTCTCTACATCCACAAACGGCAGTAGGATAACAATGACCGCCGCGAGGACAGCATCAAAGAGGTAGAAGGACACATTCATAAACCGGATCACATCCGCGCCGGGCGCAATGCCCTGTGCGTCCACAAATCCCAGCTTCAGGATGCCCGCTTCAAAACCGCCGGCAAAGGGTGCGTAGATCAGCCACTGGATCGCGGTAATGATGGCAACGCCCATCATGCCCTCGAGACGCATATGGGATCGGTATTCCACGCTGTCGTAAGCATAGCAAAGGAGCGTTGCAAAAATGTAGGCGTTGGGCAGCCAGCCAATATTGCGGATAAATCCGCCGACCAATACAGGAACCAACTGATCCGGGAACAAATAGCCAACGATGCTGCCGACCAGCACCAGCGCATAGCCGCCGACCGTCAGGTTTTTAATGCCAACCTTTTTGGCAAGGGGATAGATTGCAAAAGCACCGATACCGAGGGGAATCCCCGTTACCACCTGATAGATGGTATACATCAGAGGATTCTCCGCGCCGTCCAGCAGGAACTTGATATAAAAGTACTGCACGTTGCCGCCTTTGTAGTTGTCCACAATGCCGCTGACGGTGGCGATGATAATAAGAATCAGATAATACTTGTTGGAGAGCAGGGCTTTGAGCTGTGCTTTCAGCGGGATTTTCGTTTCATCCAGATGCTCATATTCTACCGCCACATCTTCCGTTACCCGTTCCCGGGTGTAGAAGTATTCCAGCAGGAGCAGGGGGATTGCAAGGATCGAGATAATTATCATCAGAATGGGATAGCCGTTGATGTCCTTTTCCAGCCACATGGGCAGCAGCACCATGTTGAACACCATGCCGATCACAATGCCGGACAGCAGCGTCCAGGACATTTTCCGAATAAACTGAATCTTTGCCTTTTCCTTGGGGTCGCGGGAGGTCAGGGAGCATATGGTATCCCGGAACAGATAGAAATAGGACGAGCCTACCGTATGATAGCAGATCAAGAGGAAGAAGAAATAGTACCAGTAGCTTTCTCCCATGCTGTTGCCCGGGAACAGGAAAATCAGGCAGCCGATGATAATAGAAAGAAAGCCAAAGATCAGCTACCAAGGCCGCATTTTTCCCTGCCGGGATTCGGTGTGCTGAATAAGCCATCCGTTGAGCAGGCCTGTGCCCATGGCAAGAATTTTTGCCACAGTCATGACGATCTCATATACGCCGCCCATCTGCTGGATCATGGCGATATTCCCGACACCGTACATAGCGCCGGTTTGCTGCGTGAAGAATTTCTCCACCAACGCCGCAATGGTGTTGACCACAAAAATCAGTCCCAGCGGACCGATCAAATGACCAAGTACCCATTCCTTTGTAGATACGGTCTGGGTGGTTGCCTTGCTGTCCATAAAAGGCTTGTCAAACAGCCCACCGCTGAGCAGCGGCTTGTGTTTTGTCTCCGTTTTCATTTATTCAACCTCCAAATGTATTGTAACCGGCTCCACTCCGGCTGATTTTATGGTTACGGCTGCTTTCCCGGGTTTGTTTTCCGCTTTCAGAACCGCCAGCACTCTTCCGCGGTATGTGCGGTAGTGATTTTGGCGGAAGCTCTCATTTGTTTTATACAGAGCGCTGCCAAAGCCGATTAACGATACTGCCCCTTCTACGGTGAGTTCCACTTGCTGCTCTATAGCTGGGAGCAGCTTGCCTGTTCCATCTGTGAATTCAACTGGCAAATAACACAGGTCGGTTCCGTTTGCTTTCAGTACCGGTTTTTCCGGGACAGCGCGGATATGAATCTCCCTGTTTCCGGAGGACAGGCTGAAGGTAGACAAGACCTTTCCGCTCTCATCCAGCGCCTCCACTGCCAATGCTCCCGGTGCATAGGAAGTGCGGAAAACTGCCTTGAAGTTCTTCAGTTTCTTTGTACCAAGTTCTCGTCCGTTGAGGAGCAGCCGCACGCGCTCACCGGGAGCATAGACTTCGATGACTGCCTTGGTTCCCTCAAACCCCGGCCAGTTCCAGCTATCGATGGCATCCGTGAACTGCCAGGAACCTTTGCAGGGGGCTTCCTTTGTGTGATTCAGTGGGCGCACGCCGATAAACGGCTCTTTCCGCAGTCCCCAGACTACCTGCATGAATGCCATGGAGGCCAAAGGCTTCCCTGTAATGTCGATCATACCCTGGTTGGCAAGCAGGGGCAGCCCCTTATAGGAGTGGTATGTCCAGCCCATGCAGCTTTCGCCCAGATAGTCCCATGCCGCCCACACAAAATCGCCAATAAGCTGCGGATATTTTTTCACCCGCTCCCAGTTGTAGGGCAGATCCGCCGCCATGGTTTCCGCGCCGACCATCATCCGTTCCGGGTACTTTCGGACATCCGGATCATACCGGGAGGATGCATAGTTCAGCCCCAGAATATCCAGACAATCCGCAGCTCCCTTGCAGGCTTTGTCACCCCGGTTTCCCGCTGCCATAAAGAACATCAGTTTCCCCAGTTTCTGGGTCATGGCATTAAAGAAAGCAGAGCCTGTCGTTTTCTCTTTGTAAACATTTTTGGAGGGAAGTGGTTCTGGCTTGTAGTCGCCTTTATCTTTGTATACCCCCATGCCCATATTGGCGTAAACGTTAAGCAGCACATTCACGCCTGCGGTCACGGGACGGGTATTATCCAGATCGTGAACAAATTCCGTAAGTTTTTTGCAGACATCTACGCCTTTGGGAGTTGCTGTTTCGGATACCTCGTTGCCTATGGAATACATGATGACACAGGGGTGGTTTCGTGAGGATTCCACCATTGCCGTAATATCCGATTTCCAATCCGCCTCGAACCACCGGGAATAGTCGTGGTAAGTCTTGGGTGTGTACCAGCCATCAAAAGTCTCGTTCATCACATACATTCCCAGCCGATCACACACATCCAGCGTGATTTGGGATGCAGGGTTATGGGCCATGCGGATAGCGTTGAATCCATTTTCTTTCAGAATCCGAATTCGCCGTTCTTCCGCATCTGGGTACTCACAGGCACCAAGGACACCGTGGTCATGGTGGATACAGCCGCCTCGGAGCAAAACCTGCTCTCCGTTTACAGTCAACCCGGTATCCGCACGCCAACCGAGTGTGCGGATGCCAAAGTGGAGGATGCGTTCATCGGTATCCGTTTTCACAAGAACCGTGTATAGGAATGGGTTTTCACTGCTCCACAGCTTTGCCTCCGGGATTTCCAGAATGCCCGGTGTGCCTGAAGCGACCAGCGTTCTTCCGTCATAGAATTCTACCGTTGCCTCACCGGGCCGGGTGGTTGTTACATCCACCCGCACTCTTGCCGGGCGAATATCTACCGTTTCCAGATGTACCACGGAGATATGGTTCTTCTCCCGGATCATCAGGCTCACCAGGCGGTAGATGCCGGAACCGGAATACCAACGGCAGTTGGGTTCAAGAGCGTTATCCACCGTGACACGCAGGGTGTTGTCCCCAGCGTGAACTGCGGCAGAAATGTCCACATCAAAAGCGGTATAGCCATACCGATGTGCGCCAACGAGTTCTCCGTTCATATAGACTTTGCAGTTCTGGTAAACCCCTTCAAAATGCAGGTCGATGGATTTTCCAATCACTGCCGCATCCAGAGGAAACCGCTTTTCGTAGATATATTTTCCTCCAGGGAAATAGCCGGAATTCACCCCATTGCGGCAGGCCGGGTCCCGCATCCCACCCAGCATTGCGTCATGGGGGAGATTCACAAAAGCCGACGAACCGTCTTCCCTGCAAAACTTCCAATCTTGTGTAAGTTCAATATTCATTGTCCATTTCCCTTGAATTTTTTCATGTAAATCTTTCCTTTCCGGTTCCCAAAGTCAAACGTCACTTCATCACCACGTTTCAAGATTTTCTCATCGCAATTCAATTCTGTTTCCATGGTAATTAACCGCGGTTTTAAGTTCTCCGCTTTGTATATAAACGCTTCATTTCGCACAATTCTCACAACTCCCTGGGGAACACGGCCCCATCTTTTAATAAAGTATAACATTTCCTTCTTGCTAAGTATTGCATAATAGTATATAATAATACATATTCATCTACACGGGTGTGGTTTTATGGACAATTACCGAGACTTCTGCGAATCGTTCTATGCTTCCCATTATCTACCTATCGCACTATATGAGAGGGATCATTTCGTCTGCTCATCTGACTTTTATGAGGAAACAGACCCATACTCCTTTGTATTCCCCAAACTGACGGGGCAGAAAAGCCCGGCTATCTATGTTTCCTCCGACACCGGCTATTATGGAATAGTAAAATGCGGGGATGGCCTGCATTCCTTCGTTCTTGGTCCTGCGTATAGCACTCCCGTGACGGAGGAATTTGTTCGTTCATTTATCCGAAAAAACGCTATCTCTCCCGCCCGTTGCGGGGAGATTTCATCTTTTCTGAGCAGCATTCCCCAGTACACCTATAATCAGTTTTTGAATTTGCTGTTGTTTCTGCATTTTACTCTCACCGGTGAGAAACTGGACATTGGTCAGGCTTTTGACATTACGGACACCCAATTCCAGGAAATAATTGCTCAGCGGCACTCTCGGCAAACCTATCAGGAGTGGGAAGAACGCAGGCAGCATGGCACTTACCAATTCGAACAGCAAATGTTGACGCTGATTCAAAATGGTGAAGTAGAGCAATTGGAGCAGTTTTTTCTTGCTGCTGCCAATTCACCCACGGTTCAGGAAGGGAAGCTGGCGGAAACACCGCTGCGGCAGGCGAAAAACATCTTCATTGGATGGGCTACCATGGTGGGGAAGGTTGCCGCCATTCCTGGCGGTCTGGATATTGAGCAGGCATATCAGCTTATCGACACCTACATTCAGGAATGTGAAAAGCTACAGACCGAGGATGCCATCAAAAATTTGCAGTACAATATGCCCATGGACTTTGCCCGCCGGGTAGCCCAGCAAAAAATACCCATGGGCGTTTCCAAAGAAGTCTATTCCTGTATGCAGTATATTGCAGCGCATATCAACGAACCGATTCAGGCAGAGAATGTGGTAGCTTTTTCTGGAATGAGCCGAGCCTACCTGTTCAAGAAGTTTCAGCAGGAATTGGGTATGGGAATCAGTGCCTATATTACTAACCGTCGCTTACAAGAAGCCAAGTCTCTACTCCGTTTTACCAACAAGTCGCTGGGTGAAATCAGTAGTTACCTGTGCTTTTCCAGCCAGAGTCATTTTCAGAATCAGTTCAAAAAAAGTACTGGCCAGACACCCTTGCAATATCGTAAAAACCGTTAATCACAGGTATGTATTTGCGGCCGGGCATCCCGCCTGGATGAGAGAAAGAATTTTGATATTCTGCTTGCAGGCTCTTGACCGTTGGCAGTTTTTTCAGCGCCAGATCGTCAAATGCTTTTTTCGCTGCCTTGTGGATGAGGTTGTCGCTCTCATGCGCATCGTAGTATCTCTTGGAATATCCAGCCTTGCGATAGGTGGTGTAGACATCTCTGGTCTTGGCATAGTTGATGATGTGCGTTTTCAGCACGGCGATCTCCGCCATGCGGTTTTCTGCCGCCTTTATTTTTGCTGTCAGTTCCTTCGTCCTAACGCTTGCGGCATCCGCGTAGTCGGACAGCGCATCGAAATCGGCAAAGTCATGCTTCTGAATGAACAGCAGTGTTTCGGCCATGCTTTTCAGCTTCACAACTTTCAGCTTCTGATCGTATGCAGCACCTTTGCCGCTGCCGATTTTTGCTTCGATTTGCGAAATCAGCGTCGGCCTCGACACCTTGGAAGGATACCTCTTTTTTCTGCGCGGCGTATGCACCCGCGTGCCGAGGATCACAGCCCGCAGCTCTTCTTCCGAGTAGCCTTCGCCCAGCGAACGGAGACGGATATTCTGCGGCTGACCGTCCCGCATAAAGGTGACATGCTTGCCGCGCTTTACGGTATAACCGGCCGCTTCCACCAGCTTCAGAAATGTCTCAAAATCTTTCGGCTTCTGCGCAAGCGCCGCGTCAATGGCGGCACGCAGCAGATCGCGCTGACAGGGCTTTGCATTGCCGCCCAGCCACTTGTTGTAGCTCTTGCCGTGCGGTTTCGGATTTTCGATCACAGACAGCCGGTGCTCCATACAGACGAGATCACTGAGCTTCCGAACAGCTTCGGTGCTGCCCCAGAAGTTGCGGAATTTCCGTGTGCAGTCCAGCGTGGTGGAGTTCCAAATGATATGGTTATGAATGTGCAGCTTGTCTGTGTGGGTAGTATATCATGCGGAAAAAGTGTTTTCCGTCCAGTGCATTTTTTGTTGATTTCATTTCCTGTTTTGCATGGCTCCCACGCTTCGCCCCGGAGGTCTTGTCCTCCGGCAAAAATCAATAAACCTACCCCGTCAAAATGTCGGGAGGAAGGGATTGTATATCCTGCACTTTGCAGGCTGGAATTTCAGCGCTATGTTTTGTATAATATCACTACAAGAAAAGAAACAGGAGGTAATCAGACATGGCATTTTCTCTCGACAGCAAGGTAAAGGACATTCTGAAGAATCCGGCGGCAGCAGCCGTTCTGGACAAGTTCTGCGAGGGCGCATCCAAGAACCCCCAGATGAAGCTGGTGGGCGGGCTGACCCTGCGGAAGCTGGCATCCTTCCCCCAGTCCGCTTATCTGCAGCCCCATCTGGAGGAGCTGGACAAGGAACTCCAGGCCATTGAGTAACATTCCATAGGCAAGGGCGGTCTCCGGTTTCCGGAGGCCGCTTTTGTCTGCCCAAATGCAGAAAACAGGCGGCGCTCCCACCTTCGGAAGCGCCGCCTTTGTGTTTTTTAGAAGCAGGTCCAGCCGCCGTCGCACTTGATCTCTTCGCCGTTTACATAACGGGACTGGTCGCTGGCCAGGAACAGAATGGCGTCCGCCAGGTCCTCCGGCATGGCCAGCTCCCCGGAGAAGTCCAGCAGCTTGCTGGTCCGGCCGAAGCCGAACTCGTCAGCCGGGGGCATCACCAGCGGAATGTCCGTCACCACGCCGCCGGGAGACAGGGCGTTGCAGCGAATGCCCTCCTCCATGTACATGAACGCCGTGTTCTTCGTGACGGCCAGAACGGCTCCCTTGCTGGCGCAATAGGCCGCACCGGCGGTCTGGTGGGTGGCCCCCACGGAGCAGACATTGACAATGACGCCGCCCTCCCCCTGGGAAAGATACTGCCGGCACTCCTCCCGCAGGCCGTACATCAGGCCGAAGGTGTTGATGCGGAAGATCTTTTCCAGCATTTCATCGGACATATCGGCGATGGCCGTATTGTCGTCCATGACACCGGCGCAGTTGACGGCCACGTCCAGCCGTCCGAAGGCCGAAATCGCCTTCCGGACCATGCCCACGGCGGCCGCCGGGTCGCCCACGTCTCCGGCAAACCAGGTCATTTCCCCGGACAGGTCCTTACATTCCTCGGCCAATTCCCGGAGCCGTTCTTCCCGGCGGGCCACCGCCACGACCTTGGCCCCCTCCCGGCAGAACAGTTCCGCCGTGGCCCGGCCGATCCCGGCAGAAGCGCCGGTAACGATACAAACTTTTCCTTCCAGTCTACCCATAGAAACCTCCTTAGCAGAAAACCTTTTTCACCACCACGGCGGGAGAATCATTGCATCCCACCGTCAACTCCGCCCCGTCCGGCACATCCGCCCGGACCGTTGCAAAGCCGATGTTCTTGTCCACCGTATAGCCATAGATGGTCTGGGCGCAGCGGCCCACCTCCACGCCGTACCAGTAGACCCGCTCCCAGATGGAAATGTCCTCGGTGGACTCTCTGGAAAACTCCAGACCCACCATCCGGTATTTGGGATGCGCTTTCCGTTCCAGCGCCGCCTCTTTGCCGATAAAATCCTTGTCTGCCGCCACGGCCCAGCCCAGGCCGCACTCGTAGGGACTCAGGTGCTTGAAGTCCTGCTTCAAAGCGAAGCCCTTCTCCATGGGAATGGAGCGCACATAGACCTCCAGGGTCTGCAATTCCCGGCCGCCGACGGCTTCCACGGCTTTCAGGGCCAGGTCATGGACCTGGGCGCTCTTGTCAAAAGCGGCATAAATTTCGTAGCCGTTTTCCCCGGTGAAGCCGGAACGGTGGATGTACACGGGAATATCGCCCAGCTTCCGCCGGCAGATGCCGAAACGTTTCAGCTCGTCCACCGGCTCGTCCAGCATGGCGTTCATGGCCTTCACGCTCTCCGGGCCCTGAACGGCGTACATATCCCAGTCGTAGGTGATGATCTTCGCATGGATGTCCGCATCGCCCTTGTGCCGGTCTATCCAGGGCAGCAGCCGGGGACCGTACAGGTCCGAGACCCAGTACAGGCCGTCGGCCATGTGCATGACGATCACATCATCGATGATCTCGCCGTTTTCATCCAGGGAAGCGGTGTATTTGGACTTTCCCACCGGCACTTTGGACAGGTCGCTGATGTAGATCTTTTGCAGCACCTCCAGCGCATCCCGGCCCGTGACCTCTACCAGGTCGTGGGTCCAGCGGTAAAATCCGATGCCCTTGCGGATGGCTTCCGCATCGGCCCGTGCGACTTTATCTTCCTTGAACAGCATCTCGTCCTACCTCCTTACAGCATCCGCAGGTCTTCCTTGCGGATGACCTTGATGTACATATCTTCCTCGTCCCGGTCCTCGATGACGCAGGACCATTCCGGGCTGACCAGAGTCTTGGCTGCGCCGTTCCACTGGGCCTCGTAGGCATCCACCAGCTCGTCCAGGGGTGCCATTTCATAGCGGGCGGTGAAATCCTCGCTCTTGACCTTGATCCAGGTCTCGTCCTTGGTCCAGCGGACCATTTCATAAGGCACCTGCTGCACGTCCAGCATATAGCGGATATAGCCGCCCAGAATACGCCCGTCGTTCTCGTCCATTTCATGGGGCACGCCCAGGAAGCTCCGCAGGCCCTCCTTGGCGAAGGGGTCGATGAACTGATTCTTGCCCGCCGTGGCAAAGACGATGCGGAACACCCGCAGGAACTCGTCCTCATCGGGGGCCATGTCCTTAATTGCCATCATGGGGAACTGAATGGACCAGACCCAGCCCATCTGGGCCACCCAATGGTAGGCCTTTTCCAGAGACGTTTCCTCGCCGAAATTCTGGGTGTACTGACCGTTGCGCAGGCACTGGCCCTCCTTGACCATCCGCTCTCTGGGGGTGTCGTGGATGGGGTCCACGGGCTGCTGCATGTGGTCCAGCCAGCCCTGCTTGGGCAGATTATACACGTCCCGCCGCTCGGCCACTACCCGGCAGTGCTTGTTGCCGCAGCCACGGGCCTGGCACATATTCAGGGCCACTTCGTTCTCCGTGCCGTGGGCCGAAGCCAGGTCAAAGTTGGCGGTGAACATACTGGTGGTCATGTTGCAAAGTTCGCTGCCCACGATGTCCCAGGGGCAGGTGTCCAACTCTTTCTCCACCCGGTTCCGGGTGAACTGGACCACCCGGCCCGCCATGTTCTCCCATTCGTCGCCGGAGTCGCCGGTGATGCCGCCCAGCCAGCTGGACTTCTCGCACAGTTCCGGGATGTTGAAGGCCTCGTAGAGGGATGCGTTTACATAATCTTTCTGCTCCTCCGGGGTCCCGGCCACGGCCATATTCATCATATTGGCAATGTCGCAGATGGCCTCGGTGCGCTTTTCCCAGCTGGGTTCAAAGATACGCATGACCTGGAACAGATTGGCGGTCATGGCGGCGATCTGACGGTTCAGCTGCCGGTAGGCCTCCTCCTCGGGGATGAGCCTGCCCCAGGCGGTGGCAAAGCATTTTCGGGAATCCAATTTTTCTTTCAGCATGATATGCCTCCTATTCTCGTGTGCTGTTGTGGCTTCATTATAAACGAGAAGGGGCGCTGGGGAAATTCTACAAAAGGCCGGGTTTTTCCGCCCTCCGCCCCTGCAATTTGTATTCCGACAACCCGTACAAATTGCAGGGTCTGATTTTGGGCATAATGCCGATAGGAAAGCATTTTCCCTACAAAATGTACTGTCTCCGCCTTGACAGGCCGTGGGGAGGAACTTATAATGAAGGACAGAAAGTATCGGGAGGAACGCACCCATGAAGCTGTGCAGCGACATTCTTTATTGGCGGCTGAAAGAGGAACTGAATACCGTTTCCCGGAAGGGCCGTCCGGGCAGTGACCTGGTCCTGAACCGTCCGGAATTTTACCTGGACCGGACCCAATCCTTCGAGAAAAACCGGGTCTACGTCTGCTCGGCGGATCACCTGCCTCAGGACCCCCGGATCGGCGAGAATGTATGCCTCATTTGCCTGGGCCAGTGCTGGAATCTCAACGCCTATTATAGCCGGTGCAGCGTCATTCTGGTGGAGGGCAGCTGGGACATTTTCCGGGTGTTCAACCTGGTCCAGGAAATCTTCAACCGCTACGACAGCTGGGAGGAGCAGCTCTGGTCCATCCTCCGCCACGGAGCAGGACTTTCCCAAATGCTGGATGTCAGCCGGGGCATTTTTGAAAATCCCCTGCTGCTCACGGGAACGGATTTCCGCTACCTGGGGGTCACGGAGGAAGATTACCTGAAAAATCAGCTGGGCCTCCAGCTGGATACCCAGACCTTTGACGTGGAAAAAATGGCCACGTTTCTGTCCCTCCACGATATGTCCATCCACGTCCGGGAGCCGCTGCTGCTGGAATTGCAGGGCCGGCGGTCCCTGTCCGTGAATATTTTCGACCAGGAGGAATACCTGGGCTGCCTCACCGTACTGGAAGGCCAGCGGACCTTCCGGGATTCCGACAAGGCCCTGGCGGTCTTTTTCTGCAAGCTGCTGCGGCAGGCCATTTTGCAGAATCCGGTGCTGTCCGGCACCCGGGCCGCCGTGCGCCGGGCCCTGCGGAGCGTCATTTCCGGGCAAAGCGTGGATTTCGAGCATCGCCGGGCCATGCGTCTGGAAAGTGAGAAAAACGACTGGGTCTGCGTGAAGCTCCTGCCCCGGTCCGGCAGCACCCACCTGCCGGGAGCCTATCTGTCCGCCGCTCTGGAGGAGCGGTTCCCCGGGGCCATTGCCTTTGAATTTGAGGATGCCGTGGCCGCTTTCCTCCCGGCGGAGCAGGAAAATAAAGAGGCGCAGACCACGCCCATGCTGGAAAAGCTGGGGGTCATCTGCGGAATTTCTTCGATATTTTCCAATTTGTACGACGCTAATCACGCCTGGTTTCAGGCCTCCGCCGCCCTGCAAAAGGGGCTTTCCAGAGGGGACAGTGGGCCGGTATATCATTTTCAGGACTACCTGCTCCCCCAGATGCTCAGCGCCGCCCTTGCGGACCGCCCCTCCTGGGTCTATTACACGGAGGGCCTGAAGCGGCTGAAGGAACACGACGGCAATTCTCAGGTGTCCTACCTGCACACCCTGCGGACATACCTGGACTGCAATCTGTCCGTGACCCGGACCGCCTCGGCGCTGTTCCTGCACCGCTCCACCCTCCTGGACCGGCTCTCCCATATTACCGCCATGCTGGGCAGCGACCTGAAAGACCCGGACGAGTGCCTGACCCTGGGCCTGGTCCTCCGGGCTGAGGTAGAACAGCAGCGCACAGAACAAAGCGTTCTGAAATAAACATACGCCCCCGGCGGACCGGATGATTCCGGTCTGCCGGGGGCAGTTTTTTAATTCTTACAGGACATCCTCATGAAACAAAGCGATCTGGTCCAGAACGACCTGATTTTTGCTGGAATCCCACACGTTCGCAATCAGAATCCGCACGGTCCCCGTGTCCTCGTTGACAGCCAGGACCTCCCAATCATACCGGGCGCCGTCCCGAACTTTGCCGTCCGCATAATCCGCAAAGTCCTGCCGCCCGCCCTGGGCAAAGTACCACGCCCACCGAGCGCCGGAGTAAGTCTCATTCGCCGTCTGAGAAAAACGCTGTGTAAGCGCACCGATTTCTTCCGGCGAAACGGAATATTCCACATAAAAAACATCGTTTTTATCGCCCAGCAGGCCCTGGGATTTTTGGAATTTGCAGTCCGAGACCGCAGCGCCGTCGATTTCCGGCAGTTCCACCGGGTAATTCTTTGCAGAAATAGCGGCGACGGCCTTTTGCGGGTCCTCGATGGTCCGATTGTTTGCTCCCCACCAGGCCCCCACTGCAGCCAGGAGCGCCAGCAGCACACCCAGAAGTTTATACATGAACGTCTCCCCCTTTCGCAAGGCTGTGATGTCAATGGGCCATAAAACTGCGGCCCTTTCTGCCAGTATAGCCGATTATTTCCCGATTTGCAAGAGGTTTTTACAGGATTTCTGTCTGGAATTTCGCTTTTCCGAGGTCTATCATGTTGTTATGTTAATCTTGACAGCCATGTGGGACACATAGCTGTCATAGTGGAAGTCCTGACGAGTGTGTGCTTGGCAAAAAGGCAGGGGCTTGGTTGCTTAGAATCAAAGGCTCCCCTGTGTAGGGGGAGCTGTCACGGCAACGCCGTGACTGAGGGGGTGTACGCTATCGACACGGCGAAAGTCATCGTTCGATAGTCTCCTACGAAATCGTTACCGTACACCCCCTCCGGCACCTTCGGTGCCACCTCCCCCTACACAGGGGAGGCAGCGCCTCGCCGGAAGTCTCCCCGGAATTCGTGCGCATCGGGGCATGCCCCGCCCTACGGAGGTGTCAGATACGGGTCAGGTTTGCGGCCAGCGTCCCGGAGGCAAAAACATGGTTGGAGCAGGTCTCCACCCGGGCCTGATCACCGGAGAAGGTAAAGGTAACGGAAGTCTCATTGCAGGTCTCTACCATGCGGAGACGAAGCCGAAATACATTGTCCGCCTCCCAGCAGCCGCTACACAGTGCAATGGACGGCATTCCCGGAAGCTCGTTGCGCAGACGGGTCCCGTCCGTGGCAGCCGTCAGGCTCTGGGGCTTCCCGTCAACCAGACAGGTAAGGGTGCAGGCATTCTCCCCAAAGGTAAGGGAAAGGGCCTTTGCACCGCCGGGCCGGTCTTCTCCGGACATAAAGCGGACCATTCCGGCATCCGCCAAAGCAAAGTAGCCGTCGGTAACGGCGTATGTACTTCCGTTGATCTTCTCTTGCAGCGGCGATTCCGGACTGCGCCGAGGGGCAGGCAATGCCAGCATTTGCATCCGGCGGGCAAGGTGGGCAGAAGCCTCCGGGTCTTCCGGCAGGGTCTCCGTTTCCGCCCTGGGAAGAGAATCCAGCCATTCCCAGATGGTATCCAGCGCCTTCTGGGGCATGGCACCACCGGTGGAGCCGGAAGCATTTTCCGTAATGGCCAGCAGCATGTCCCGCTCCGGGAACACGATGGTGAACTGTCCCATGGCGCCGTCCGCCCGGTAAACACCCTTGGGGCGGCACATCCAGATCTGGAAACCGTAGCCAACAAAATTGTCCTCCGCCGGGGGGTTGACCGCCCGCTCCGTAGCGGAATCATTCTGCTTGGAGGTCGCAAGCTTTACATAATCCTCCGCCAGGATCCGCTCGCCCTCCCAGACGCCGCCGTCTGCGTAGAGCTTCATCAGGCGCAGGTTGTCCTCCGTGGTTGCGTACAGGCCTCCGCCGCCGATCTCCATGCCGTCTGGCATGGTGATCCAGCGCAGATTCTCCGCATCAATGCCGATCTTGTCAAAAAGCCGGGGCTTCAGATAATCATGCAGGCCCAGACCGGTGAGCTTCCGCACGATCGCTCCCAAAAAGGTGGAACCGGTGGAATTGTACATGAAGGTCGTTCCCGGAACATGGTTGACCGGGGTGGCCAGGAATTCCCGTATCCAGTCCTTACTGGGACGGGGCATGGTATCCATGCCGCAGCCCATGCACAGCACATCCCGGACCGTGAGTTTTTTCAGATTTTCGGAAGGATTTTCCGGAATTTCATCGGCAAAAATATCCACGATTCGGTCGGTCAGCTTCAAAAGTCCCTCCGTGTAGGCGATGCCTACGGCGGTAGCGGCATAGGTCTTGGTGTGAGATTGCAGGCCATGGCGGATGCCGGAAGCATAGGGGCTCCACCAGCCCTCGGCGCAGACCTTGCCATGACGCATGATCATCAGGCCGTGGGGCTCGGTCCAGCCCTCCTCCAGTCTGTCCAGCAGCCATTCAATGGACGCAGAGGGAATGCCGACGGATTCCGGTGTGGTGCGGGGAAATTCTTTACGCATAAGGGTACCTCCTAAATCAAATATCAGAAAATCAGAGTCCGGCTTCCTGAAGCCGGCGGATCTTTGCGGTCAGGTCCTCTGCCATCAGCTTGTGCCGGTGGATGCTGGGATGCAGGCAGCCGCCCACATCCGCTCCGACGTTCATCATCTTGTTGAACTTCAGGATGTCCACACGGCAATCGCCGGTCTGGGTGCGATATTGATCCACAATGTCCCGGATCTCATCGAACAGATAGTAATCCATGCAGCCAAGCGCACAGAGAATGACCGGGTCGGGTCCGTTGAGGGAACGAATTTCTTCCAGGAAGGTCCGGTAATTTTTCCGGAAATCCGCAAGAGCCTGGGCCTTGTCCGTCCGGAAGTAGATCTGGTTGGCATCGTTGGTGCCCAAATTCAGCACAATGTAGCGGGCAGGTTTTTCCGTAAAATCGTAAGGGTCCGCCGCCGGGACGGGCTGCGACCGACGGGCGGCCAGCTTTTCCTGAATGATCCGGTCCGCATAGGGATACAGGTCCCGCATACAGTAGAAGCCGGGCATGGGTACAGGATTTTCGATACTGATTCCGCTGACGCTGATGAACCGGGGCTCCATGCCCAGGGTCCGGGCGGTAATGGCCCCGTAGGTCATCCAGCCATCCTCCTCGGCGGCCTCGAACTCATGGGCGGGGTCCGTTGCAGCATTGCCGAAGCCGCAGGTAATGGAATCGCCAATAAACTCGATCACGTCCCGTTTCTCCGGCGCAAGGGGAAGAATTTCGCCGTCAGTCACAATCCCCGCAAGTCCCAGAGCCGTGCGGAAATTCTCCGTGAGCTTGATGAGACGGATTTCGTGGGTCTGCACCGTCTCGGAGAAAAAGACGGGAACAGTCTCTCCGTCCCGGACTGCCTGCTTCCGGCAGGGGGTCTGGTCATCGTCCAGAAATACCGCCACGTAAGGCCAGTCCTCCCGGGGAGGTGCTCCGGCAGGGGGCGTGACATTCGGTGGGACGAACGTATCCGGAATCGCCCGGAACCTCACAGCCAAAAAACTGCCGGTGAAGCGGAAGCGAAAGCCCCCGCAGGTATAGTTGGAATACAGCACCTGCTCCTCCCGGTCATACCAGGTCCGGCCAAAGGTCTGAATTTTATCGGAAAGGCTTGTATAAGAAAGTGTGTTCATGGGCTTCACTCCATTTCCAGCATCCAGCGGATGGCAGGCTCCAGATTGGCTTCCCAGAATTTCCAGTTGTGGACACCGGGAGCAGTGCGGTAAACGTGGGGAACGTGGCATTCCTCCAGGAAGCGGTGGAAGGCACAGTTTGGCTCATAGAGGAAATCCTCCGTGCCGCAGGCCATGAAAATGTCGGGAATGGGCTTCCCCGCCTCCTGAAGCTGCCGCAGCAGTACCTCCGGATTGCAGGAACGCTCCGGTGCCGTCTTCAGGTCACCGAACACATGATTATAATAGGCATAGTTGGCCGTAGGATTCCCCTGCTTTGGATCCATATCGGGCAATTCATGAATAATCAGCGCACTGGACAGGGCCATGATCTTGCTGAACCGGTCAGCAAACTGAAGGCCTGTGTGCAATGCACCGAAGCCGCCCATGGACAATCCACCGATCCAGGTATTCTCTCTGGAAATATCCAGTCCAAAGGTTTTTTCTGCAAACTCGGGCAGCTCCTGTCCCACAAAGTCTGCATAGCGTTCGCCGGTAGATTCCCGGTTCAGGTAAAAGCTGTTTCCCGCAGCAGGCATCAGCACCGCCAGGTTGTAAGTCAAGGCCAATTCCCGGATGGAGGAACCGGTGATCCAGTCCGACTCGCAGCCGCTGTATCCATGAAGCAGAATCAGGGTTTTCGGCGGACGCTGAAGGTTGGGATTTTCCGGAAAAGGCGGAGCATCGTTGGGCAGGACCGCATAAAAATGGCTCTGGCCGGCCAGTGTTCTGGAATAAAACTCGGTGTGGATGAGAGACATGGCATAGCACTCCTTTTTTTCTTTCAGTATAGCAGACTTGACCGTACAGGGCTTTCGTTTGTGTTGCAACGGCTTTTGGATTTGTAACCAGCGAGCCGCTTTTTTGAAAGGATCGGATACCTTCCCAAATGCGTTCCGCATCGTTATAAGGTAAGATATACAGGAAGGAGGCCTCGCCATGAAGAATCGAGAAATTGTTGAAAAAATTCTCAGCTACCACCCACATATTCCGAATTATCACGGCTGCGATAGCTGGAAAGCCGGAGACCCGGAGGCAGAATGCACAGGCATTGTAACGGCTCTGGTACCTACGGTGAACGTGATCCGGAAAGCCCGTGCGCTGGGAGCAAATCTGCTGATCGTCCATGAGCCTACATTTTACACCTCCCAGGACGGCCCAGGCTGGTTTGAAGATTTTCCCAACCGGGTCTATGCGGAGAAGCGGCAGCTTCTGGAGGAGTCCGGGATCGCTATATGGCGGGACCACGACCATATGCACTTTCATCAGCCGGACAGCATCTTCACCGGCGTTCTGAAGGGATTGGGCTGGGAGGACCGGGCCCATGTGGATCACAACACCGGCTGCTATGCCCACTATCTGGTGAACCTCCCGGAAATGACGTTGGAGGCGCTGTGTCATCACCTGATGCACTCCATCGGCATGAACGGCTTACGCTATATCGGAAAGCCCGATATGCCTGTCCGGACCGTGGCACTGGTAGGCCATCTCTTTCCGGAGGATCACGGTCTGAAGCACCGGGACGGCTCTCCGGCAGAATACAGCGTACAGGTCATCAAAGTCCTGGAGGAGCAGGCGGATGTCATCATTCCCGGAGAAGTCATTGACTGGACGGTTCTATCCTATGTTCGGGATGCCGTGCAGCAGGGCCGGAACAAAGCCGCAATCAACCTCGGGCACCTGAACTGGGAAGAGCTGGGAATGCAATACGCCGCCGAATGGATTGGCCGTCTGGTAGGCGGGCAAGTAAATGTAACGTATGTTCCTTCGGAGGATATGTACCAATTTCTGCTGCCATAGATCCCCCGACCCGTTAAAGAGCATCCGCCGCTTCCAAAGGGAAGCGGCAGATGCTCTTTTTTCACAGCAACGTTTTCATCAGAACGTCAGCCATCCGTTCTCCGCCCAGCCAGTTGGGGTGTACCCCGTCTCCCAGGTGGAAGCCCTCCTGCATCCGGTGTACGTCATCGGGGTCCCGAAGGGCCGCATCCATATCCGCAATGCCGTCAGCGATATGGGAATTCCGGATAAGCCGATTGTAGTCCTGCCGCAGAGCCTCCGCCTGCTCCCGCCAGGGATCGCCAAAGGAACCGAAGGGAGCAATGGTGCCCAGGTAGACCCGGCTGCCCTGCCGCTTGGCCCGATCGATCACATCGCGCAAAGCATCAAAAATATCCTCTGCCGTGGGGACGGTCGGCTCCCGGAAACAAAGGCTGTGGGAGCAGTCGTTGACCCCTTCCATGAGAAAGACAATGTCCGGCGTGGCTCCGTCATACACGTCTGCATCGAACCGGTCCTTTCCGGCAATGCCAAACTGGTGGCCCTCACCCGGAAAGCCCGGCATGACAGGATGAGACTTCTGCAGTCGGTTTCCGGAAATTCCCGCATTCATTACGGCATATTTTCCGGGAGAACAGGCACACAGCCGTTCCAGCAGAGGGTCCATGAAGAAGGACATATGCGTGATGGAATCCCCAAAGAGGGCAATCAGCTGAACACCGTCATCGGCCAGAACGGAAATATCGCAGACCCCAGCGGCAAAATGCAGCGGATATGGGTCGTGCGCCAGTCCCGGTACCAGCCGCTCCTTGATCGTGAAGCCCAACGCATCCGTTTCGGCATAGTCTCCCGTCTGATGGAAGCTCTGCCAGCCAATGCCGGTATAGCTGGTACAAACGCTGCGCAGGACGGTTTTCTCGCCGAAATAGAGATAGAGAAGAATGTCGTCCTCAGGGGTCACGGTCAGGGAGACCGGGTCGGAATAAGGCCGGGAATTGGCCTCCAGGCAAATCCGGCTGCTGCCCCGGTAGGTAATGGGAACGCGGGGCGTGACCCGGCCGTTCACCCGGTTATGGACGGCCACAGCGGCATGACTGATAACCATAGGGCGGTCTGAATAGAGGTTATTGAAACGCACCCGCAGCGCCGTGCCGCCGATATTATTCCGGAACACACTTTTCTGGGTAATATTTTCCAGGGCGCCCAGCTCCTGATTAAAATCAATGGGAACGTAGCGCCATGCAGGAATCCATTTTGCCATTGCATTTTCCTCCTTCGCCTACAGCCCCTGCTGCTCCAGCCACTGGGCGCACAGCGTCCCCCACTGAGCAACATGGGGCAGGTCCATCGCAAGATCGTTGCAGCCGTCGGCCATAGCCAGCCCATGGACCCCCTCCGGGAACAGATGCATCTCAAAGGGAATCCCTACGGCCGTCAATGCCTGCCCCAGGGTAAAGGAATGCCGGGGATCGTCGCTGTTGGTCTGCCAGATGAAGAACGGCGGCGTCTGCCGGGTAATATTGACCTCCGGAGCAAAATAGACCTGCTCATCCTTATTTGCCACAAAAGGGCTGGTAGCGCGATCGCTGAAGGGGTCCACAAACAGGCCCGCAGGCAGACCGCAGGTGGCGAAGGCAGCATAGCCCAGCACCGCGGCATCGGGGCGGCAGCTCATCCGCTCCACAGGGTCGGCGGCATTTGGATCGCCGCAGTCAAAATGGGTGGCGCAGTTGCTGCCCAGCATTCCACCGGCGGAAAATCCCATAACCGCAATGCGATCGGTGATACCCAGCTCGTTTTTTCGGAAACGCAGCAGCCGGATAGCCCGCTGCATATCGGCCAGCGCATCATAGCGGCTGTAGGGCTGCAGGCGGTAGGTAAGGATGGCGGTATTGAACCCGGCCTTGGAGAAAAATTGGGCTGCATGGAAGCCCTCGCAGCCGGTCCGGGTGGAGAAGCCGCCGCCGTGGGCCACGATCACAGTACCCCGGGGGTGCTCCTGCCCGGGTGCAGGTACAAAAACGAGAGAGGGCTGGGGCTGCAGCGGGTCCCGGCCGTCGTAGCCGGGAGCGCCGTCTTCCCACAAAAGCATCTGGTCAAAACGGGAGAGGGCATCGTTCCAGATTTTCAGATTTCCGGCAATATCCATCGTCCCGTCCGGGTTGCGGTGCTTGGAAACATGGCGGATAACGCTGCGCTCGGCGCAAACGGCATCCAGCGTAACGGCATTTTGTTCGTACATAAGAACCCTCCTTCGGTGGTTACAGGGGCGTGGGCGCAATCACAGCGCATTTCCCTGCGGGAATCGTCTCAACGTCAAACATAGAGGTCCGGATGGTCACATCCACGGCGCTGGGATTATTCACATAAGTCCCGTCTGCGGAATACTCCAGTCGGCGGTAGGCGTTTACATAATCAATGATTTCTCCGTTGGTCGCAAACCAGACCGCATCACCGTGTGCGGCCATAAAGTCCGCCAGCTTTTCGATCGTCTGCCAGTTGTCGTTGGCATCAAATTCGTAGGCATGGCCCCAGACGTAGAAAAGTGATGGTAAAAACGGCGGCTGCTCCAGGAATTTCCCTGCCAGCGTCATCAGCTCCGGGTCATCATGGTGGCAGGTCGGGTTCCAGGTCAGGAAATCCTCCGGCAATCGAAAGGCATGGGAAGACGCCACGGTCCGGGCGCCCTGATACCCGGCCAGCCGGAGCAGTTCTCTGGTATCGGCATTGTGCGTCCCGAAGGGATAGGCAAACATTTTCAGCGGTTTCCGGGTCAATTCTTCCAGACGCCGCTTGTCCTCAATAACTTCAAACATGGCCAGCGGCGTCCCCACGCCGGAAAGGTCGGAATGGAAGAGACCATGTCCGGCAATTTCATGTCCGGCATAAACGGTTTTTGCCTCCTCCGCACTCAGCTTGGAAAGGTCCAGGGGCGGCTTGCCAGGAAGGGAACCGCCATCCTTGTGGCCAAACAGGCCGGAACCGATATTAAAGGTGCATTTCAGTCCCCGTTTCCGGAAAATCTCTGCCAGACGCCGGTCCTGCACCACGCCGTCATCATAGCTCAGAGTAAAGGCCCTGCTTTTCCCGCCGGGGAATACCAGGGAATCAAATCGCTTGCCCATTAGCGCATTTCCTCCTCATCTTCTTCAATTTCGCCAAAATCAGCCGTCCCCTGTACGTGCTTGATCCACTTCCCGCTGCGCAGCCGCAGGATACACCAGAATGCCTTGATAATCTGGTCGGAGTACAGGAACAGATAGGTAAAAAACGGCGGCAGCTTCAGGGTAAGCCCCGCCAATGCGCCCAGCGGCACGGCCACCAGCCACATGGTGCTCATATCCGCCGCCAGGAGAAAACGGGTATCCCCGCCGCCCCGCAGGATGCCCTTGCTGAGGATGGAGTTCACCGAGCGGAATACGACCACGATGCACAGGGCATTCATCAGCTCCATGGCGATCTCCCGGGTCTCCGGGGTGATCTTGTAGAGGGAGATCACCGTGCCGGAAATCAACCGGATGATGACCGATGCCAATGCGCCGAACACCAGGCCGATGAGCAGGTAGGTGTTTCCCTGCCGTCTGGCCGCCTGCACCTCTCCCTTGCCCAGTACCTGGCCGGTCTGGAAGCAGCCCGAGAAGGCAAGGCCCATAATGACGATGGTGCTGACCCGTTGAATGACCATGGTGATGGAGTTGGCAGTCACAAATCCGGACCCAATCCGGCCCATGATGATTGCCAGTACATTGTCCCCCAGGCCGAGCAGGCAGTCGCTGAGCAGCACCGGGATACTGGTATGCAGGAATTCCCCCACCAGGTCCCGGAAGGGTGTGAACAGATCCCGGATGCGAAAGCGCAGCTGCTTGTTTGAAAGAAAGCTGCCGACGATCACGGAGGACTCCACGATCCGGGCCACAACGGTCCCCAGTGCCGCACCGGCAACACCCATGGCCGGGCAGCCCAGTTTTCCGAAAATAAAGACGTAATTCGCCCCGATATTGATGCCGAAAGCACAGGCTGACGCAATGAGCGGAACATGGGAGTGCCCAATACTGCGCAGGGTGTTCGTCAGCGTGAAGGACAAAGCCATCAGCACAAAGGTCGCCGTAGACCAGCGCAGGTAACGAACGCCCTCCGCAATCAGTTCCCGTTCCTCCTGCCGGAAATAGAGGCGCATGATCTGTTCCGGCAGGAAAATATCTGCCAGCGTAAAGGCCGCACTGAGTCCCAGGCTGAACCAGATGGCAATGGAGACCACTTTTTTCAAAGCAGGGATATTCTGAGCTCCCCAGTACCGGGACGTAAGAACGGATGCCCCCATACTGATGCCCATAATGGCAAAAACATATAGATTGATAAACTGATTGGCCTGGGTGGAAGCGCTGAGAGCCGATTCCGTCAGCTGGCCCAGCATGATATTGTCCACTAAGTTGACACCCGTCGTAATAACGCTCTGCAGGATCACGGGAATCGCAATGGTCAGAAGCGATTTATAAAATCGGGGGTCTTTTTCAATGATTTGTCTGCGTTTCATGCCTTTTCCTCCCAACTCGTTTCTCTGTCAGTTTATCACGCCGGAATCGCAGAGGCTATTCAAAAAGTACTCTCCGGTTGCAAAAACAGCGATTCTTCCGGATAGAGCAATGCGCCCGTTCTCCGGAAAAAAGAACGGGCGCACGGAAGTGCAGCAGGATTCAATGAAAAAGGGCAGCACCGTCGCCGTCAAACAGGCAGACCCGAGCCGGGTCAAAGGTCACCGGAAGCATGCTCCCTCGCAAAAGGGTCTTTCCCGGCTCGGTGGGGATGACTGCCAGAAATGTGCGGCCCTCCGCCGATAGATGCAGAACCCGTTCAGAGCCAAGCTCTTCCACGGTCTCTATCCGGGCCGGAGTGCCGTCGGCCGCCGGTTGGATATGCACCGGCCGGATGCCCACAGTCACCGGTCTGTTCACGCCCTCCGGCAACGGCACACGGACACCGAGCAGCGTCACGAAGCCGTCCTCCGAGGGCAGGTCCGGGAAAAGATTCATGGGGGGTGTTCCCAAGGCAAGCGCTGCATCAACGCAGTTCGGCCCGGTGTAGATCTGGGCCGGAGTACCGTCCTGAAGCACGCAGCCATCCTTCATGATCAGAATACGCTCTCCCAGAGCCAGCGCTTCGGTCTGGTCGTGGGTCACATAGACAAAGGCAGTACCCAATTCCGTGTGGATCCTCTTGACCATGCGGCGCAGGGCTGCCCGCATGGGAGCATCCAGATTACTGAAGGGTTCATCCATCAGAAACAGTCTGGGCTTGCGCACCAGGGCCCGGGCAATGGCCACCCGTTGGACCTGACCGCCGGAAAGCTGGAAGGGCAGCCGGTTCAGGCAGTCGCTCAGGTCCAGCAGTGCCGCCATGCGCTCTACCGTCCCGGTCAGCTCCTGCCGGGGGATATGCAGATTCCGCAACGGGAAGGCAATGTTGTCAAAAACCGTAAAATGCGGATAAAGGCTGTAATTCTGGAAAACCATAGCCACATCCCGGTCCTCCGGCGGCACTCCGGCCATGTCCTTTCCGTCAAAGAGAACACAGCCCACCGTCGGAGCCTCCAGCCCGCTCAGCAGCCGCAGCAGCGTGGTCTTGCCGCAGCCGGAGGGTCCCAGCAGAACCAGAAATTCCCCGTCCCGGATGGTAAGGTCGATGTGCTGCAGCACGATCACGCCCTCGTTGGTCACATGGGGCATGGCCTTCTGCCGGGCCAGCTGTTCTATGCGCTGTCTGCGGCCCAGCAGGCCCCCAGTCTCCACAAACGGATATATTTTTGCGACATCCCGCAGTTCAATGCTGCCCATGTACTTCCTCCTCCGCTTTTCCGCTGAGGACCCGGTCCCATTCCAATGCCCCCAAGGCGCTTTCCTCCTGCTCCGGCTGTGGGGGCTGCGGCTCGGCAGCTTCCTCCAGGCCGTTTTCCCGGATATAGCGGGTCATGTCCCGCTCTATGGGTCCCCGGAACAGGTCCGCATACACCGCAGGCAGCACCAGAAGCAGCAGAGGGAAAAAGTCCACGGCCAGGAACATCAACGCCAGTAGGACCGCAAAAAGTGCTGTCCGCAGGAGCTTTCTGCCGGAAAAGTACACTGCCAGGCGCAAAATCGTCACGGCTCCGCCCTCGAACCGGGCCAGCACCGGCGGCAGGCAGATCACCGTCACAACAAACAGCGCCCCCAGCAAAACCCCCAGCGCCATATAGCAGGCGCCGAAAATGCCGGTGGACCAGATCTGCAGGCCGGTATGGATGCCCAGGTACAGCAGCGCCCCCAGCACCTGGCAGCCGATACTCAGCAGGATGCCCGGTTTCATGGCGCTCCGGTAGGCCTCCCAAAAGGTCCGGACGACGGGCCGTCCGGTAAATACGGCCCGGTCCACGGTGGTGTGCAGCGCAGCACAGGCAGGCAGGACGGTAACGATGGGGACGCAGCCCAAAAGCCAGCAAAAGCTGGCGATCAGCATATTGGCGATTTTTACGAGAAATGCGATCACGGGATTCTGATATTGAAACATGGAAATTCCTCTTTACAAAAAACGGGATAGGGCAAGACCGGGTTGGGGTCTTGCCCTGTGGATTTTCAAAAAACGGCTCAGCCCTTCACGCCGCCCACGACCATGCCCTTGATCAGCTCTCCCTGAATGGCGGGGTAGACCAGCAGGATGGGCAGCAAGGCGATCAGCGCAATGGCCATACGGGCACTTTCCGTGGGAAGAGACTGCATGGCCAGCATGGCAGATTCGTTGGTCAGGTCCGAGGTCTTCAGGAACTGGATACTGTCCATGAGTTTTTTCAGGTAGACCTGAATGGTGTACAGCTTGGAGTCGGTAATGTAGTACAGGCCGTTGGTCCAGTTGTTCCAGTAGCCCAGCGCCGCAAACAGACCGATGGTGGTCATGACGGGCTTGGACAGAGGCAGCATGATGCCGGTATAGATACGGGCATCGTTGGCGCCGTCGATACGGGCCGCCTCAATGATGGCATAGGGAATGTTGGCATTGTAATAGTTCCGGACCATCAGTACATTCATGGCACCCATCAGAGAGCCGGGGAGAATGTAGGCCCAGACCGTATTTTTGATGTGGAACAGCTGGGTCCAGACAATGTAGCTTGCGGTCATGCCGCCGTTAAAGAGGCAGGTAAAGAACAGGATGAAGGCAAACAGATTGCGGCGCTTAAAGTCCTTCCGGCTCAGAGGGTACGCAAACAGAGAGGTCAGCAGCAGATTGGCCGCCGTACCTACCACCGTGACCAGGATCGTCAGACCGTAGGCCCGGAGAATGGTCGCCCGCTTCAGCCACAGGAATTTATAGGCAGACAGAGAGAACTCCTTGGGGATGAACTTGTAGCCCTTGACCAGAGCCGCCTCCGAGGAGAAAGATACGGAAATCATCAGAATAAACGGAACCACACAGAACAGTGCCAGCAGGGTCATAATGACCAGAGCGAAATTATGAAACACCCGCTCGTCCCGAATGGACGGTGCTTTTGTTTTTGCCATGGGACTACCTCCTCAGAACAGTGCGTTGTCCGGCTCGACCACACGAACCAACAGATTGGAAAGCATCACCAGCACGAAGCCGATCACGGCCTGGAACACGCTGGCGGCAGAGGACATACTGATGTTGTTCAGCTGCAGCAGCGCCCGGTAGACGAAGGTGTCGATGGTCTGTGTGGTACTGGTCAGCAGGCCGCTGCCCAGGGGGACCTGGTAGAAAAGGCCAAAGTCCGAATTGAAGATACGGCCGATGGACATGAGCAGCATCAGAATGATCATGGGCCGCAGCATGGGCAGGGTAATATGACGGATCTGATTCCATTTACTTGCACCGTCCAGCCGGGCGGATTCGTAAAGGCTCTTGTCAATGCCGCCGATGCTGGCCATGTAAATAATGGAGCTCTGACCGGCATTCTGCCAGAAATGCACGATGGTCAGGATAATGGGCCAGTATTTCGCCGTGGCATACCAGTTCACGGGGTTATCCTTGAACACCGTAGTATTCAGATAGCCATAGGAAACGCTGAGGAAGGCATACACGATGAAGGACAGCAGCACAGCCGACACCATGGAAGGGAAGCAGATGATCGGCTGAATGACCTTGGCGACCCGGCGGCTGGATATTTCCGCCATACAAATGGCGATGAACACCGCTATGACGAGATCCAGAACGATCCACACGGCGTTATAGGCCAGGGTATTGCGGATCATGATAAAGGCGTCCTTGGTCACGAACAAAAACTTGAAGTTTTCCAGGCCGCACCAGGGGCTTTGCAGAATGCCCAGAGAGAAATTGATCTTCTTGAACGCGATCAGGATACCGAACATGGGGATGTAGTTGTTTGCGATCAGATAGATAAGGCCTGGCAGCATCATGAGGTACAGCGGCAGGCAGCGCTTTCTGTCCTCCCGCTTCTTTTGCTTTTTCCGCTGGGCCAGCAGATCATCATATTCCGATACCGCAGGCGTGACCGTTTTTGACATGGAACTTCACTCCTCTTTCACAGGACGGCTCTGCGGACGCAGGAGGCCCTGTATCTATGCCTTATCTTAGCGCAGGATCGCTCCCGTGACATTTGAAAAAGTGCATTGGGATTTCCAAATTGTCTGTTGTTGCAGGAACACGCCTTTACGGGGCCGTCTGCGCCAGTATCTCTTTCAGCAGCTGCAGAGCCGCTTCCATATTCTCTCCGTTTTCCGCAATGCCCATCACAACGTCCCGGCTGTAAAGCCCGGCCCGGTGCAGCGGGGAACCGCCGTGCAGCCGCACACCGGCCAACTGACGGCTTCCGTTCTCCGGCGTGACGTAGACCAGGTCATCGGAGAAAGCCTCCAGAAGCGCCGGGTCCAGCAGTCTGGATAGGTCCGCAAAGGCATTCTGTACCGCATAGCGGTCAAAAATCTCTTCGTCCGCAGCAAAGAAGTCCAGGCCGCTGACCCCGAACAGGGCTGCCAGAACCTGCACCGTCTGTGCATCCTCGGCTTCTTGGGTCGTCTGTCCCAGGGACAGGCTCACGTTCGCATCGACCCGCTTTCCTTTCAGGTCCATACCGGAGTCGGTCAGCAGGTCCTCCAGGCAGGTCTGGGCCGCTTCTGTATCCGGAGCCGCATTGACCAGCACCGCATAAACGGCCACGGAGCGACTGTTCAGCCCTTCCAGCAGGGCGATGCCCCCCAGCAGAACGGCGCACACCAATGCAAGGATCGGAATTTTGTAGTAGTCCCACAGGAAGGCCCGTTTCTCCGAAGGGGAAAGGGCGGCGTAACGCTGCCGGTCCCGGCGGATTTTTTCGGATAACTTCATAGGCTTTCCTCCTTACCCGGCTGGGCGGCGCTGCGCCAGTCGACGGGACTCATACCGGCATATTTCCGGAAAACCGTAGAAAAATAAGAGATATTGTCGTAGCCCACCATACCGGCCACATCACTTACCGAGTGACTGGTGGTCAGAAGCAGCCGTTTTGCTTCTTCAATGCGGATGGTATTGATGTACTCCCGGAGATTCATGCCTTTTTTACTGTGGAACTGCTTGGAAAGATAGTTCGGGGTAATGCAGGCCACTGCCGCCACATCCTCCCGGGTGATATTGTCCATAAAATGGGTGCGGATATAGCGCTCCGCACGGGCCATCGTATCCTCGTCTCCGGAGGAGCGCAGCAATTGAAGGGTCCGTTGGAAAAGAGCCGATGCAAAGCGGACCATATGCTCTGCCGAATAGGTACACTGGCTGGCCAACGCTGCCACCGTACCGTCCTCAAAAAGCGCCTTCCCCGTAACGCCGTTATCCCGCAGGCAGGGAAGAAATGCGTTGATGACCTCCCGGCGCAGGCTGTCCAGGACCTCCCGGGTATATTCCCCGGAGGAGGCGATGCGCCGGGTAACGGTACGCATATAGCTTGTGAAGCCGTCGCAGTCCTGCCGTTTCAGGTATTGCAGGACGGCGACGCCGTCCAGAAAATCCTTCCGCTCCCGCTGCTGGGCTTCCACCTCCGGCAGCGTGCAGCAGCGGCCCGCATAGATCCGCAGATCATCCATGCAGCGGACCATCCGGGTCTTGATTTCCGCAGACCGGTACAGGGGAAAGGGCCCGCCGACAAGGACGGACGGTTTGGTCCCGGTCTGTGTCCCGCAGATCTGTGCCAGCTGCTCACAGCGCTGCATCAGCGCTTCCCGGCTGCATTGCCCTTCGGGAACAAAGCAGACGCAGAGGATGAAGCGTTTTTCCCAATTTGTCAGCGTGTAGGCAGAGCCGATATAACCCAGCAGCGTCTCATCGTGGAGCCTTCCGACGGTGTACATCAGCAGGTCCCGGTCCCAGCCCAGCTTCAGGGCGTCCGTGGAATCCGTGCAGGACATGGCCATCATCCAGCGGCTTTCCGCGGAAAATCCAACGCCGCTGCGGCGGAGGGCGGCGTCAACGGATGCGACGGTATTGCCGAAAATACCGTCGCTGATCTGCCGCAGAGTGCTGTTGATCAGACTGTCCCGGCGCAGCTGCGGCTCCGGCGGTTGGGCCGGTCTTGCCTTTTTCTGGTGGGCGGCGATCATTTCCCGGACCGCCTGCTCCACCTCTCCCAGTTCAAAGGGCTTGGTGATATAAGCCGAAACGCCGTAGCGGATGGCCTCCTTGGCGCAGGCAAAATCGTCGTAACAGGTCAGGAAGCAGAACTCACTGTCCAGTCCCTGCTGCCGGATGTATTTCAGTACATCCAGTCCATTCTTGCGGGGCATTCCGATGTCGCAGAGAATCAGTTCCGGCTTTTCCGTAACGGCGATCTGAATGGCCGCTTCGCCGTTGTAGGCCTGCAATATCCGGCTGATGCCCAGGGAGGGCCAGGGGATCTGATGCTCCAGAACGCCCACCGTGGAAATATCATCATCACAAATCAGAAGTTTCATGGTTATCCTCCTTATCCGGGATCCACAGCTCCACCCGGGCGCCGCCTTGGGGATGGTTGGAAAGCCGGAGCAGATCATCCCGATGGTAGGTCAGGTTCAGCGTATAGCGTACATTGCTGAGGCCCAGATGCTCTTTCACAAAGGGTTCATCCCCGGAGCGCAGCTTTTCTGCCACATCCTCCGGGAAGCCCTGACCGCTGTCCTCCTCCGTCAGGCAGAAGCCGTGGAAATCGTCCCAGTCCTCCCGGACGCAGCGGACCGTGATGTCCAACGTTTCATAGAGGGACATAGCGTGCTTAATGGAATTCTCCACCAGCGTGTAAAGCAGCAGGAAGGGGATTTCGCACTCTCCCGCCGCCGCATCGTATTCTGCGGTAAAGCGGATGGCCCCCGGGAAACGGACTTCCTGCATTTCCAGGTAGTTGCGGATATGCCCCACCTCCGCCTCCACCATGATCCAGGGATCGGAGACATTCAGCATATAGCGGATGTACTTTGCAAACACCTGGATATAGGCGCGGATTTCCTCCGGACGGCAGGTATAGGTCATATTGCTGATGGTCGTCACAGCATTCAGGAAAGAGTGGGGCCGTATCTGCGCCCGGAGCATGGTCAGACGGTTCGATTGCTCCCGCAGGCGCAGATCGTAGGCCTCGATCTTCAGATTCCCGATCTGCCGGGCCATGTTATTAAAGCTGTCGAAAAGTGCAGCAAACTCTTTGCTGCGGGCCTTGTCCTCGTCCAGGCGGTAGCGGATATTTCCGGCGGCGAGCATTTCATTGGCCTCTATCAGCGTGCGGGTGGGCGCTGCCACCAAACGGCGCAGCAGGAGCAAAAGCAGCACGACCAGAGCCAGGCACAATGCAGTGATGAGAAACAGCAGCACCGGCTGGGCGATAGACTGTTCCGCCAAAGCCGGAACAGCGGAAAGAACGATCTCTCCGCCCAAATTGTAAATACGCTGCCGCACGGTGCAGCGGCCGGGATTTTCGGTCCAATCGGGTTCCCCCAGCCAGGTAAAGTTTTGATCGGGAAGCGCAAGGAAAAAGGACGGGTCCTGCCCCAGGATTGCTACGGTCTGCTCCGGAGAAAAGCGAGTCAGGCGGCAGGCAACCCCCGCTATGTACTTTCCCAGTTGGATATTCTTATAAAAGTACGAAATATCGCCAACCTCCAGAACTTTCCAGCTTTGCTCCCGCAAGGAGAGCGGCGCATCCAATGCGGCCGTCCGGCAGTGCGTCTTCAGGCGAAAAATATCCTGGTTGGAAAGGGTGCTGGATGCTGAAAAAAGATAAAAGTCATTCTCGGTATCCAGGACAAAAAAGGCATCCGCATCGGTACTGACTATCAGCTTGTCGTTCATCATTTCAATGATCTTCTGCTTGGTGCGCACGTCCATAATGGGCGTACCGGTGCGAAGCTCTGTACTGTTATACAGGGACACCAGCAGGTCGTAAAGATGCTCATACAGGGCGTCCAACCGGTTCTGTACGTTTCCGGCCCAGAGCTTCAGCGCATGGGCGTTGGTTTGTTCCACAGTCTGGCGCACCTGGTTTCGGATGTTCAGCGTAGACCAGAGTAAGGACATTCCGATCAGCAGAATGAGTATACAGAGAAGTGCCAGTGTTACTTTCCACCAGGAACGTTTCATGGGAATCTCCTTTCCGAGGGGAAATGGGGCATTTCCTGCCCCGCTTGGAAACGCCAAAAAGTATGCGGGGATAATCCCCGCATACTTCTGCGTTCAAGGCTACATGTTTATTTGGCGGCCAGCCATTCGTTGGCCTGTGCCTGGTAGTCGGCAATGATGGTGTCGATACCGGCAGCCTTCAAAGCCTCCAGGAACTGGGGATAATAGTCATCCGGGTTCACATCGCCGAAGGTCAGAGGCTTCAGGTACTGATCCACCACGTTGGACACCGCAGCGACCTCGTTCATGACATTGGCATTGCTGGGGGTAAAGCCGTAAAGAGGGGGTGCCCAGGCCTCCTGCATCAGCTGCATACCGTATTCGCTGCTGGAGCCGGTATTGGTGTTCTCAAAGGGCAGGCTCTGGAAGCCGTTGCCGATGATGCCGCAGCTATAGATGCAGTTGTAAGGAATGGAGTTGGCATCCAGTCCGTCCGGATAGCTGCAGACGGTGTGGTCCTCGTTCCAGACGTAATCCTGGCCCTCGGAGCCATAGATCAGGGTGTCCCAAACGAACTCGTCGGTGTAAAGCAGGTTGATGAAGTTTGCAGCGGACTTGGGGTCCTTGCAGCTGTAGGAGACGCCGATGCCAATATTGTCGGTGTACAGGTCGCCGATGCCGATGGTGACGGCACCGAATTCTGCGCCATAGGTGTTCATCTTGCCGAACATCTTCGCAATGCCTTCACAGTCGGCGGAGTGGCCCATGATCACGCCCTTGGCAGACCCGGACATGACAACGGCGTCATGGGTCTGGGTATTGGCGGAGCCCTCCGGGTCCAGATAACCCTTCTGGCGGAACTCGTAAGCCTTCTTGATGGCGGTCTTGAAGGCATCGGTCTCATAGAAGTTTACCAGAGTCGTATCTTCCTTCACGGTAGCGGCATAGGTACCCACGGTAGAAACATCCATTGCATAGCTGTAAATGGTGGGGAACTGGTCGGCGTAGACCAGGAAGTGCTCATCGGGATAAGCAGTCTTCAAAGCGGCCAGGCACTCCTCCAGGGAGTCCATGTCGTGGACCTTGGTCATATCGTACTTGCCGTCCACCAGAGCCTTGTTGTAAATGAACTTCCAGTCCAGTACGGTGCCGAAGTACCGGGGGATCATGTAGACGTTGGTGCCGATCTTACCGTTCTCCAGGACGGCACCGATCTTGTCAACGGTGGGCTTCAGCTCGTTATCCAGGTAATCGTTCAGGGGGATCAGGTAACCGTTGTCTACGTAGTTGCCCATGGTGCCCAGCATCATGACCAGGTCAGGACCGCTGCCGCTGGCCAACTCCATGGGGATGGTGGTAGCGAAGTCCGCTACGGAGATGATGGTCAGATCCAGCACATAGTTGGAAATACCCAGCGTCTCCTTCAGATACTTGTTGATGTCATTTTCCACAGTCTTGGTGGCTTCGGCGCTGGGGACCGTCATCAGGGTGATGAGCTCCAGCTTGATGTGGCTGACCTCACCGGAGGTCGTAGGATCGGCAGGGGTCGTGTCTTTGCCCGTGCTTGCAGCCGGAGCCGTGGTGCCGGCAGGCGTACCGTTTCCGCCGCAGGCAGCCAGGCCCAGTACCATAGTCAGGGCCAGGAACAGCGCCAATAGTTTTTTCATTTCTTCAGATCCTTCCGTCTTTCATTCCGAGGGGGCTTTGCCCCTCTTGCTGCCTATATTAAACCAGACCCTGCCGGAAAACTCTTTTGATAAAGTGTACTACCATTTAGAAAAAAAGTCCAGTTTTATTTTCTCCGTAAGGACGAAAAGCCATAAATTCAACAACGGGCAGCACATTTTTAATAACGTTCTCCCGGAAGATACCGTATAATGGAAGCCATAAGAATGCGGCTCCGGGCCGCCAAAACGGAGGAATGAAAATGAGTTTATTCGATACCGCCAGAGTAAAGGTCCGTCAGGGCTGGCTCCAAGGCTACACAGACGGGAAGCTGAAAGTATTCAAGGGGATCCCCTATGCGGCGCCCCCCATCGGCGAGAACCGCTTCCGCAAGCCTCAGGATCCCGGCTGCTGGCGGGGCATCCGGCAGGCGACGGCTTATTCCGCCGCTTCCGTACAGCATGTAATGGAGGTGGCTGACGCTCCTGCCAATGTTCATGGCGTTCCCCAGTTCCTGGCTCCCTCCCAATATGAGGAGGACTGTCTGTATCTGAATGTGTGGACCCCCGCCCAAACCCCGGAGGACAAGCTGCCGGTATTCGTCTGGATCCACGGCGGCGGCATGGTGGCCGGAAGCGGCTGCGAGGTGGTCTGCGACGGCACGGGCTTTGCCGGGCGGAAGGACGTTATTGTTGTGACCATCAACTACCGTCTGGGCTTCCTGGGCTTCTTCGCCCACCCGGATCTGACAAAAGAGGGCGGCGGCACTTCCGGCAACTATGCCCTGTACGATATGCGCAAGGCCTGCCAGTGGGTAAAAGAGAATATTGCCGCCTTCGGCGGCGACCCGGAGCGGATCACCGTCGCCGGTCAGTCCGGCGGTGCGGCCGGGACCGGTGCCCTGCACGCTTCCCCGTTGATGAAGGGGATCGTTCAGCGGGTGTCCATCGAGAGCGGTCCCATTTACTGGGGCTTCATGCAGCCCGAGGACCGCAGCGTACTGGAGCAGCGGGGTGTGGAATTCATGAAGCGCATCCACTGTGACTCCATCGAGGACCTGCGCCGTCGGGATGCCTGGGAGCTGTTTGACGCTTACGAGCAGTACACGGCTGAGGTGGGCTTCCACGGAGGCTTCAGCTTCTGCGTGGACGGTGAGTTTCTGCCCAAGCGGTACTCCGAGATCATGGACGCCGGAGAATTCAACGATTTTGACGTAATGATCGGCAGCTGTTCTCAGGAATTCCCCTGTGTGAATCCGGAACAGTTCAGCGTGGAGGCCTATGAGGCATACCTGAAAGACGCCTTCCCGGATAACTACGAAAATATGCACGCCTGGTATCCCGCCGAAACCGCCGTGCAGGCAGCCAAGCAGGTCAGCACCATCGCCTCGGATATTATGCTGATGGGTTCCGTAAAGCTGGCGGAGCTGTGCCGGAAGTACGGCCGGAAGGCCTATGTTTGGCTCATGTCCAAGGAAAACGAGACCCAGCGGGGCCGGGATGCCGGCAGCCCCCACTGTGCCGAAATGCCCTATGTTTTCGGAACGGTGGATAAGGGTGAGCGCAATCCCTTCTTCCCCTACCATTGGGTCGGCGCAGACTATGACTTCATGGAACTGATCCAGGGCTACTGGTACGCCTTTGTGGCCACCGGCGATCCCAACGGAGAAGGCCGTCCGGAATGGAAGCTCTATAATAAGTCCTTTGACGTCTGCGAGCTCTGCAATCATACCCACATGATCCCCGACGAGCAGCTTGCCAAGTACGCCTATTACTACAAGAAACTGCAAACCAGCTCCTATATGGTCACTCTGGGACAGATGCCCCGGTTCTGCCCGAAGGAAAATTGAGTACATACTGTCTGTCCGGCGGGTAACTGCCGGGCAGACAGCACTTTGCGTTTCACCCCAAAAAGACTGCACATTTTCGGAAAGGGAAAAAGAATATGAACATTGACGCAATTCAAAAATTGGCGTCCGGCCTGAGCGGCTGGACCCCGCCCCGGACGGACGGCCCCATTCCCCAAGGGGATATGCCCGGAGATAAGGTCCAGATCGGGCCGGATCATATTGCCAAGGCCAACACGATTTTCCCCCTGTTGGTACCCCTGGCGGCAGAACACGCCCACAATGGCCGGGTAGTCATCTCGGTCTGCGGCGGCTCCGGCGTGGGTAAATCCGAAATTGCCTCCCTGCTGAGCCATTACTTCCGCAGCGCAGGCATCGGAAGCTATACCCTGTCCGGCGACAACTACCCCCGGCGCATCCCGATGTACAACGATGCCGAGCGGAACCGTATTTTCCGGGTCGCCGGTCTGCGGGGTCTGGTAGACGGCGGCTTGTACAGTGCTTCCGTCCGGGAAACGCTATCCGGACTGTGGCAGCAGGAGACGGATGCAGACCCGGCCCTGCGGACGGCGTACCCCTGGCTGACCGTCTACCAGAACAGCGGGCGGGCGGCTCTGGCCGCCTATCTGGGCACCGACGCAGAGCAGGATTATAATGAGCTGAATGGCATCCTCTCCGAATTCCATGCCGGTGCGGAATCGATCTGGCTCAAGCGGATGGGCCGGACGGAGGATGCACGGTGGTATGATGCCGTAGACCTTTCCGATACCAACGTGCTGATCCTCGAGTGGACCCACGGAAACAGTGACTTCCTGCACGGCGTAGACATTCCTATCCTGCTGAACAGCACCCCGGAGCAGACCCGTGCCCACCGGCGCAGCCGCAGCCGGGACGGAAAGACGGACAGTGCCTTTACTACCATGGTCCTGGAGATCGAGCAGGCAGAGCTGGACCGCTGCGCCCATAAGGCAAAGATCATTCTGGCCAAAACCGGTGAAAATCTGACCTATGCCCAGTACCGGGCAGAAATGGAGGGGTAATATGGCCCATCGGAATCCCATAGGCGTGATGCTCAACGCCTACCCGGACAGCATTGGCGGAACATTGGGGGACATTGTAGCCGTTCTGAAACGGCCGGAGCTGAAAAATGCGTTTACCTCCTTCTATATCCTGCCCAGCATTTTCAATACAGACCTGGACCGGGGCTTTTCTTTGATCGACTACGGCCTGAACCGTCTGCTCTCCTCTCCGGAGGACCTGGACGATCTCCGGGCCATGGATATGGACCTGGCCCTGGATTTCATCCTGAATCATGCCTCCGTACTGTCCAAGGAATTTCAGGACATTCTGAAAAACGGAGACCGTTCCCCTTACCGGGATTTCTTTATTGACTGGAACCGATTCTGGGAAGGCCACGGGACCATGACTGCCCAGGGCTATATCCGGCCGGACCCGGAGCTTACGCAGAATATGTTCTTCCGGAAGCCCGGTCTGCCAATTCTGATGGTACGTTTCCCGGACGGCCGGGATGTTCCCTACTGGAATACCTTCTACCAGAAGGTGGAATATGACCGGGTAGACCCCCAGGACCTGATGCAGGCAGCGCCGGTCCAGTATGGAGAAGCGGTGCTTCTGGCCGGAATGGTCAACGATGCGCTGGATGCCGGAAAAGCGCCCGCCGAAATGGATTTCGGAAAGCTGAACGCTTATCGGGAAGCCGTATGCGCCTATCTGGAGAGCCGCCGGAAATATCTGGGGCAGATGGACCTGAATATCCGCTCTCCCCTGGTCTGGGATTACTATCAAAAAACGTTGGAGACCCTGTCCGATTACGGAGCCGCCATCGTCCGGCTGGATGCCTTCGCCTACGCCCCCAAGGAGGTCGGCGCACGGAATTTTCTGAATGACCCCGGCACCTGGGAGTTGCTGGACCGGGTAGCAGCGCTTGCAAAGCCCCTGGGGCTGACACTGCTGCCGGAAATTCACGCCAGCTACGGTGAAAAGACCTATGCACTGCTGGCCTCCAAGGGCTACATGGTCTATGATTTCTTCCTGCCGGGTCTGCTGATCGATGCCTTCGAGCAGCACAGCGGTGCCTATCTGAAGCGCTGGATTGACGAGATCACGCAAAATCACATCCGAACGGTCAATATGCTGGGCTGTCATGACGGCATTCCCCTTCTGGACCTGAAAGGACTGCTGGACGAGGAGCGCATCGGAAGCCTCATCGATACGGTGGTCGGCCGGGGCGGTTATGTGAAAAACCTCCACGGTCAGAAGAACGTGTATTACCAGGTGAACGCCACCTATTACAGTGCTCTGGGGGAGGATGACCGGCGGATGCTGCTGGCCCGGGCCGTCCAGATGTTCATGCCCGGAAAGCCCCAGGTCTGGTATCTGGATCTGTTCGCAGGCAAAAACGACTATGAAGCCATGCGCCGGGCAGGAAAAGACGGTCACAAGGAGATCAATCGGACCAATCTGTCGCCGGACGACGTTGCACAGGGACTAAAAAAAGAGGTCGTTCTGAGGCAGCTGGAGCTGATGCGGATGCGGAACACCTTCGCCGTGTTTGCCCAGGATGCCGAGATCACAGCCAAGGCTTCGGGAAGCACCCTGGAGTTGACCTGGAGCCGTCAGGACGAAACCGCCGTTCTGCAGGCAGACTTTGCCTCCTGCGCTTTTACGGCATCGGTACGGGACGCAGGCGGGGAACGCTTCCGCCTGCAGCAATAAGCCACAATGCTCTCAGCCCCCTCTTAACAGGGGGCTGAGAGCCTGCAAGGACAGACTGATTCCCCTACGCAGGGGGAGCCGGTGCCTCGCCGGGGGATATCTCTGTTTTCAGGCATGAAAAAAGCACCTGCAGAATGGAGCGGTGACGTAAGAAATTTTTGAAGCAAGGAACGGTATAGTCTAACGGCTATGCCGTTCTTTGCTGTTTTACTGTAAAAGACTGGGCTTCTT
>QWCN01000563.1_pt1 | contig 67120 bp, 61 predicted proteins | sample 1972711 | NCBI WGS metagenome assembly QWCN01 (sample SAMN09866707, study PRJNA288562) | Human gut metagenome isolate term1_stool, whole genome shotgun sequencing... | isolation source: gut | host: Homo sapiens | place: USA: California | reverse complement strand
CTCGTCCCCGACGACCAGATGCAGGCTATTGTCCTCGCTATGGTGCAGGAAGGCGGCGGCCTTGCCGTGGACGGCAAGGGCAAGCTCTATGTCGACTTCGGGAGTATGCCCACGGAAAAGTTCGAGAAGATGCTTAAGTCCATCCGGGTGCCCGTCTGGCTGAGTAGAAACACGACGATATACGTTTCCCCTGTAGGCTCGAATAGCCTTGACGAAGGCCGGGGGCTGACGCCCGAAAAGCCCTTTGCATCCATCAAGGCGGCTGTGGATTATGTATCCACGACGTACAATCTGTACAACTATAAGGTTACCATAAGTGTTGCCCCGGGGGATTACGGAAGAATGGTTATAAATCTTCCATCGTATGCGACCACTACGGGAGAAATCGTCATAGCCGGACAGTCCGGAAACCCCGACGATGTCGTCTGCGGGCGCTTTCTGCTTGAATATGCCAGCACTTATAGCATCTATCATCTTACGGCTCACCCTAATGACATAACTGCCGGCACAAGCGGGGCCGTTGAGTCATCCGCAGGCACGATCAACCTGTACAATATCAAATTACGCCTGAGAGATGTGTCAATAGGTTCCGGCGCGTTATGGGGAATCTATGCACGAAGCAGCGGGTTCGTTCGAATCTGGGCCACACAGTCTCTCGACCAACCCAATGGCGTCGCATTCGACTGCAACGGGGCTATAATCACAGGCCTGATACTCGTCAATTCAGCCAAAGTCGAGTTTGCGGCGGATTTGACTGTGCTTGGTGATGGCACCCTGTCGTCGGGTACAGTGCGAGCACAACAAGGCGGCAGCATCGCCCGCAGTCTTTCTACCTATGTCAATCCCGGACGGCGACCCAACGTCGTCACGGAAGGGATCGTAACCGGACAGAGATATCACGCAATGCTGAACGGCATCATCTCCGTCGCCAACGCGGGCCCCGCTTTCTGGCCCGGCAGCAGCGAGGGCACTACGGCCACGGGAGGACAGTATGCATAGCGTGTACCAACTTTCTGACGGGCGTCTCTGGGACGTTGACGGGGCCTGTTTCGTTGAAATCGCCACGAATGATGCGGAGATCGTACAGCTCTACGCTGACGGAAAGCCTGCCGGGGAAGACTACCTGATCCGCACTCTGCGCTTTTACGGGCATCCGCTTGGCGAGCTGGTGGATAAAGATGAGGACGGGGTGCTTGAGCAGCTTGCAGAACTGGATGCCCGTTACCTCACGCCCCGCGTGCTGGCCGGATTGGCCACGGGCGACGCGTACGCCGCCGGGCGATGGGAAGCGCACGAGGCCGAAGCGGAGCCGCTGCGGGAAAAGCTGGCGGCGTTGCGTCCGGCAACTCCGGCCTCGTTATCGTCATAGCCGGGGTAGTTTCTCCGTCGCGTCAACCAGTGCTGCGAACTCGATATGCTGATACACTTCCAGCACCATCTTTGCCGATGAGTGTCCCATCGTTGCGCAAACGGCCTTCAGGGCAGCGCCGTGGGCGATGGCCTGCGTAGGATATGCGTGCCGCAGGCTGTAGGGCGTGAAACGGCGGGCAATGCCCGCCCGCAGGCGAGCGGCGTCAAACGCCCGGTTGATGTGCCGCACGGGGCGACAGCGCCAGTGGATGACCCACGGGCAGTCTCCGTCTTCCCTGCGCCAGCGGCGCATCTCGCGGAGCAGGACGCCCCGGATCGGCAGATCCCGCATGTCGTTGCCGTCGGATTTGACCGCGCAGGGCATCCGGAGGATGCCGGACGTAAGATCGACGTCGTCCCAGCGCAGCCGGAACAGCTCTGACGGCCCGATGCGCGGCCCCAAATACCACCCGATTTTGATGACCCGAGCCACGTGGGGAACGCAGACCTCCAGCATGGCCCGCAGCTCCTCACGGCTGGGCGGACTGACGCGCCGGGAACGCATACGGGGTAGGCGGTAGCCGTCGATAGGAGAGGATGGCAACCGGCCGGAAGCCACTCCCCACTTGTACGCGGCCTTGATGATGCGTATCCGTGTGGCAAGCGTCGTCAGCGCAGTCCCCTGCCGGGTGCCGTCTTCAACATATGCGGAGAGGTCGGCGCAGGTCAGCCGCGCCGCCGAGCGGCGGCCCCAGCGTGCGATGAGGGGGCGCATGTGGTATCCGTGCTGCTTCCGGGTCACGGGACGCAGGGGAGAAAGATCGAGATAGGCGGCCACAAGCGCCGCCACTGTTATACGAGCCATAAAACAGCCCTCCTTTGGAGAGGGCTGTAACAATATCAGGCTCCGGCGTCAGCATTCCGTCGCAGGGTGGCCAGCTTTTCCCGCAGCGGCTCCGCTTCGGCCTCGTGCGCTTCCCACCGCCCGGCGGCGTACGCGTCGCCCGTGGCCAGTCCGGCCAGCACGCGGGGCGTGAGGTAACGGGCATCCAACGCCGCCAGCCGATCCCGTAGCCCCTGTTCATCCTTTTCCGCCAGCTCCCCGAGCGGATGCCCGTAAAAGCGCAGAGTGCGGATCAGGTAGTCTTCCCCGGCAGGCTTGCCGTCAGCGTAGAGCTGTACGATCTCCGCATCACTCGTGGCGATTCGTCAACGTCCCAGAGACGGCCATTTTCTATGCGATATACCAACCCCATTATCTTCTCCTCACGCGTTACGAGTACTGTCCACCTGTAGCAACCAATCCCTCGCTATCTCCCGGAATAAAGTCCGGCCCCCGACCATGCGTTTTAGCAATGGAATTTTCATTTACAGAGTAACGTCTCCCGGTAACGTAACCAACGAACTTGGGAGCATCTCGCTCAACCATGTTTTGTACATCAAAAATTGCCAGACCAGACAAGGCAAGTGTCGAACCGACAGCCCCGGAAATGGAAATATCAGCCAGCATAAAGATTTTTCCGCCCTCCGTTCCACGGAGAGCTTGGGCAATCGCAGCCGATCCAGAAGATATACTTAGCCCGATATCATCCTCATTCAGATCCCGGATTGTTATTGTCCCTCCCATAGCCACGATACCGTATTTGTCGCCGAGCGATGGAGCCGCACTGCTTAAGTCAATACCAAAATTGTATAATTGCAGCTCCGCGCCTGGACGTGCCGAGACTGCAAAGAAGTTCTTCGACCCTATGGAAGACTCGCCCGCACGGTTCCGAACTGTCACAGATCGAAAATAGTACACCCCCACCGATGTACCCGCATATATACATCCATTGATGACAACTTGGCCTCTATCCTCGTCTATGCCCCGTAGATAAATATATCCAGTTCCGTAAATACCCGCCCCAATGTATACAGTAGCAATATATTTCCCCAAGTTATAATTATTGGCTATGTATTCTACAGCTGCCCGTATTGTTTTGAACGGTTTGGACACGGACAACCCTCGCCCATCGTCAAGAGTATCCGCACCTGTACTTGCATCGACATAAAAAGCCAGATTTTTAGAAAGCCAGATCGGAACCCGGATGCTTTTGAGCATGGACTCGAACCTGTCCACGGGCATTGACGCGAAGTCGACATAGAGCTTGCCCTTGCCGTCAACATTGAGGCCGCCGCCCTGTTGCATCATGGAGAGCACGATGGCCCGCATCTGGTCATCCGGAACAAGGGAAAAATCAACGTAGAGATGCCCCTTGGCGTCGAATGACAACCCCCCGCCCGCCGCCAGCGTGAGCACGTCGCCCACAAGTTCGTAGGCGCTCCCGGTGTAGATGAAGGCATACGCCCGCCCCGCTCCGGGCGTCCCGGCTGTCAACGCCTTCCCGTGGTACTGGATCGGCTTCGCACCCGTCCCGCCGATGTTGAGCGTTGCGCCCGCCGCCGTGTTCGTGTTGCTGAACCTCACCACGGCCCACGCGCCGGGTTTCAGAATGAACCCGGGAAGCGCGGCGGTTTTCGCAACCGTAGCCGCGGCCGTTGCGCAAGTCGCATACCGCCTGTTGTCCTTCAGGTATGTCTCGATGTGCCCGGGCTGGTCCGCGTCCCCGAACTCCGGCGGGCGGACGTCGGTCACGTTGCCGGAAGCGTCGACCCGGGCGACGCGGGCGCGGTAGTGCATGATCCCCGCATCATCCCGCACATCGGCGACCGATGCCCCGGGATCTACCCATAACGGCGTCGCTTCCGCCACGCGATCCGAGCCCTGCGGCTTGAGGCAGACTGACAGCCACACGTCACACGGCTTTTTCGAGAGCGCGGGCACGGGAAGCGAGGACGCCAGCGCCGCCCGGATGCCGCCGACATAGCCGAGGCCGGGCTGGAAAGCATAGCCGCCCGCCTGCTTCACCAGCTTCCAGCCGTCGCCGTCAAAGTAGCCCTGCCCGTACAGATCGTAGTTGCTCAGGCGTTCGCGCTCGTCCATGCCCGCAAGCCGGACGGTGAAGTCCAGTTGCCAGACGTCCGCCGAGACGTTGATCTGGGTCAGCTTCTGCGCCCCGTTGAACTCAAGGATGAAATTGCGGGTGAGGTTATTCCCCGGCTGCCCGGTATCGGCGCTGTACGCCCGTTTCTCGATAGCCGGGAACGTGGCCACGGCTACAAGCGTCTTGTGCTCAGAGCAGTACAGCCCCTGCCAGTTGAACGCCCAGTCGCCCACATCGCTCCCCAGAAGCGCAGAATAGACAACCTGATTCGGGTTCACATACGCCCGGTACTCCTCTGGGATGGGATAGCGCAGTCTGATTCGGGACTCGGCGGGCAAGGCCATGCCCGGATCAATGTCCGCCTCATAATCCTGCCCGGGGATCTCCGCGAAAATGAAGGTGTCGATGACGAGGGGCTTTCCCTCGGCCTGCAAGCGGGCCATGAGCTTTTCTCCCGCCGTGGTGATGATGACGCCCATCCGTACTCCTCATACTGTGATTGCGGCGCGGACCGTGCCGTGATTGCCGTCAAACGTGCTCCGGCGCACATGCAGCGCCGCCCTTGCCGTTGTGTCCAGCGCGGCGCAAACCGTCGCGTGGTCATTGTCGAACGTCCCGATCCGGACGTTCACGTCATGCCGATAGCGGGAAACAAGGTGGTAACGGCGGCACGTCCTCCCGTAATCGTCGACGATCCATTCGATCACGTTCTGGAACGCAGACAAAACAGGATCGTCCAGATAGACACCGATGATGTCCCAATCCTGCCCCTCGATCCGTTCCTCAAGCCCCTTGAGCGGGATTTCCAGCCGCTCGAAAATCCTTTGCCAGCCCGCGATTTGACCGGAATCCACCGCGTTGCGGTAGGCGTGGTCCACGCGCAGGCGGTACATCCGATCGCCTTCTTTCGGGATGCGGGCAATGTGGCGCTGCCACGCCACCAGATCGAGCATCCGAACCGTACAGGTCATCGGGTCGATCTGGCGCAGCGGGAACGCCGCCCAATCCCCCACGTCCAGCCACCAGCGCCGGGCGGCGCGAACCAGCGTCGCGGCATGGGGGCCGTTCATCCAGAAAGGGAGTTTCAGCTCCGGCAGTTCCGGCAAGCTCATGGCTCGCTCCCGAGCCGCACGGCCAGGGACGCCAGCACGGGCAAAGACAACCCGGAAACGATGTCTTCGGCCCGGTTGAACTCCACGGACCGGAGATCAGCCAGCAGCTCGTGCAGTTCCCGGTCAAGCTGTGACAGGGAGAAACGCGAGCGGGGATAGACCTGCGAAACGTCCCAATCCTGATTTTCCCGGAACGCGCAGCGCACCGCGTCCTCAACGTCATGCCTCACCCGTTCCCGGCGGTACTCGTCGCAGTCGAGCAGCGGGTACACGGTCACGACGAGGGACACCGGATTTTCAGGGATGGCGAAAAACTGGAGGTCGTCGCCATGCCCGTGGTTGCCGGACTCCCGGATATGCGCGTTCACGCTGTCAACCAGATCCACAGGGGGGATGCCCGAACTGAGCATCAGGTAGCCGTTTGCCGTACCCGCCCCGCGCGGGCCGTCCTTCTCAAAAAAGATGTAGTCGGGCCGGATGTCGGCAAAAGCCGTCAACACGGCGCGGTAGGCCGCGTCATGGTGGTACTGCCCCACGGCAAGGAACTGGTTCCGGCACCGCAGGCGCAGGGCATCGTCGTCCTCTTCATCGGCGCCGGGCGTATCCAGCCAGTGCTCCCCGTTCGTCACCGACACGATCCCGGGCAGGGGGGCGGCAAGGATCGAATAGTAGCCCGGACCCAGGTTCGCCCCGGCTCCGGCCTTCTCCGCCTTGACCTCGATCTCCAACGCCAACTCCCCGTCGGGAAAAACTGCTTCGTGCACGGTGGCCACGCGATGCGTCACCCCGTTGATCGCCGGGCTTTCAATGACGGTTCCGGCTGGCACGGCAAGGGTTCCCTCCGCCGATGCCCGGCGGAACAGAAGAGAGCCCGCGGCGGGGACCGCGGTTTTGCGGGACAGGTTGACGCCCCAGGCGTAGACGTCCAGATACGTCCCGGCCGCGAATTTCAGGAACACGTTGGGAAGCGCGTGCCTAATGAGCAGGGTGACCAGCCATTGCGCCGGAGCCGTCACAATGGCGGAGGTGAGCCGCCAGAAGGGGGACCACGCCGAGTTGTTCGTAATCTGCGATCCCTCTTCAACGTTGATCGCGTCCCAACGGGACTGCATCCCCGCCGCCGTTGTGGGGATCTCGGCCTCCTGCAGCATGGCCTCGAAAAGCTGATCCGGATTCTCCGCCATATCACACCTCAAACGAAGCCAGAATCGGCCCATAGTCGACCGTTTCCGCCGTCAAAAGATACGTTCCGAGTTTCGTCTCGGTGATTTCCGCCGTGCCGGGAACAATCCGCTCGTCATCATCCACGGCCAGCGTGACCTTGATCATGTTGAGCCGCCGTGCTCCCGCGTCACGGTTCGCCAGCATCTCCGTCAACAGCCCGGACTCGCGGATCATATGCACCAAGTCCTGAGCGATGGACGCCCGGTCCGCTATCTTCTCGGGGATGCCCCCGGCGTCCGGCGTCAGGTCGTCATTGCAGATCAAGAGGTCGATGTATTTTGCGCTCATGGCATTGCAAGGCCGAACTCTTCGGCGATGTCCTCGACGGTCTTTCCGTCCGTTAAGGTAAAGTTGGCCGTCCCAATGGTAATGGAGCGGTTCTTGTTCTGCGTGTTGTTCGTCGTGGCGTTGGTAACGGTACTCATGAGCCCCCCACGCGGCACGTCCAGCGTGCGCGGCGCATTCAATGCGGGAATACTCCCACTCTCCGGAGGGGGACCAGCGAAAGCATACGTTCCCGGCATCCCGGACAGGTAGTCCGTCCCTCCGGCGAGCTTGTCCACCGTCTCGAATGTCTTTTCGTCCAGCGGCTTGGTCATGGCATAAAAGCTGGAATCCGAATCAATGAGCCCGACTTTTTCCAACGCCCACCCGACCAGATCCAGAAACTTCCGCAACGGCGCGGTCACGGCGTTGATGAGTTCGATAAAGACGTTGGACCAGCTACCGCTCGAAAAGGCTTTCGTCAGGCGATCCCACCAGTTGCAAATGTCCTGTACGATCTGGATGATCGCTTGCCCCCACCACGTATCGCCAAACGCGGCTTTCAGCTCATCCCAATAGATGATCAGCCCGGCCACGGCCGCGATAAGGACGATCACCCCGGCGACGATCCAGAAAACGGGGTTCGCCAGCAGAGCGGCGGACATTGCCCAAAAGCCCCGCGCTACCGTGAGCAACAGCGAGCCGAGCTTGGTAAAGGCAACCGCCCCTTTTTGCATGATCAGGCTGGCAACCAGGGAAAGGCGGAGCCGGAGCTGCGCAAACAGGAATGCAAGCCGCCCGGCGGGGCCGAAAAGCTTCCCGAACAGGTTGAGGAGCGTACCCAAACCCCCTTTCGCCCACCCGCCAATGGCCATGAGCGGGCCTTTCAGCTTGAGGATGATACCGCCTGTCTTTTTGAACAGGTTCACAAGTTTCTTGATCGGATTGAACAGCCCGAGGATGCCGAGCTTGGAAAGCCCCATGACGACATTCCACGCCCCGCCGACGATAGCCAGCCCGGAAAAGGCCAGCACCGCGTACCCAAGCTGGCGCGTGATGTTCGGGAAGGTGTCGATGAACCACAGCACCTTGCCCATGAAGCGGTTGAAAACCTCGACCGCATCGTTCACGGGCGGGAGAAGCTTCTGCCACCATGCCGCCGACACCGTGTTGAGCGCGGCGTTCAGCTTGTGGAAGGGGTCGACCATCTTCCGGGCCATAGCCTCCGCCTTCCCCATACCCTTGATGTCTTCCAGCGCCTTGATGTTGTCGGCCAGCCCGCCCGTGTCCTGAATGAGCAGCTTGAGCATGGATACGGCCTCATCCGATCCGAACGCCTTCTTGATGAGGTCGGAGTCGGCGAGGACGTCGAGCGCCCCGTATTTCTTCTTGAGCTTGTCGAGTATCTGCAAAACGGGAAGCATCCTGCCCTGCCCGTCCGTGAACTTCAGCCCGAGCTCCTTCTGTGCTTGCCCCACGCCCGCAAGGAACGCCTTGTACTTCGTCCCGGCCTCCGAGCCGCTCATGGTGGCCTGCAGCTTGCCGAGGATGGCCATCTGCTCCTCAAGCTTGATCCCCGAGCTCGTCGCGTTGGCGCCAAGCGCCGTGAACGCCGCCGACATTTCCGTGCCGCTGGTCTTGAAAATCTGGATGGCGTAGGCGGACTTCCCGGCCACGTCCTCAATCCACGAGGACTTGCCCTGCGCGTCGGCCTGTTGCTTGAAAATGCCGTACATGGTCCCGGCGTAGTTGGTCATGGTGGCCGCGTCCGCTTTCGTGGCCTTGGCCAGCACGTTTGAGGCGCGGGTAAAGTCCGCAAGCTGTGAGGCGTCCAGCCCCGCGATGCCCGACTGGATCGCGTAGGAAGAGGCGACGAACTCCGCCGCCGTCCCGCCGTAGCTCATGGCGTACTGCTTGGCCGTGGCGTCCAGCAGCTTGAGCCCCTTTGCATCCACGTCCAAAGACGACACGTCGGCAAGGGCGCGGTTCAGGTCGAGCGCCGGGGAGACCATGCCCTCAAGCGCCAGCCCCGCCCCCGCCGCGGTCATGGCTCCGCCCGCGAGCTGCCCCCATGCCTGTTTCGACATGCGGGAGGTCGAGCGCAGCGCCTTCTGGAGCTTGCCAACAGGACCGGAAGCGTCATCCTTGACGCCAATCCGGAACATGAGCTTTTCGAGCCTGGTAGCCACTACGCCCCCTTAAAGGCTTTCGCTATGCCGTTCGCCACGGCGATCTGCATCTTTTCCCAATAGTCCGTTTCCAGAAAAACGGCCTCGGCCATGCTGTCCAGATCAACGGCGCGGGACGGAAACCACTTGTGGGAAAGCGCAAGGCACATGCCCAGGCCGTTCTCCCGCAGCTTTTCCGCCCGCTCCGCTACTTTCCCAATTCGATGGACAGATCCGGCATGAACTCGTCGACCAGCGCCCCCGCGATCTGGATGGCCGCGCCGGGAAGCTCCAGAAGGCTTTTCAAGTCTTCCCGCGAGCCGTCCGCAACGCACCGCATGGCGAAGTTATGGGCCGGGGCCACCTTGTTGTTGGGCATCATTTCGTTGACGTACTTGTTGTACAGTTCCGTGGTCACGTCGAAAGCAAGGTCGGTTCCATTGATGGAGAGCCTGATCGTTTTCTGCATTACTGCCCCTTTTTGATGATGAGCTGTTTGACGTCTTCAATCCGCGTATCGAAGTGTTGCTGCAGGTTGTTGAACAAATTTTTCAGCTCTTCCTTGTTGTTGTAGTTCTTGGCCACGTACACCCTGAGATCGGACAGTTCGCGCTCGTTGCGCCTGCCCATCCGGTGCAGGTAGAGGAACGCCCCCACCAGCAACGTCCAGACATAGGAGCCGAACACCTCGAGCAGTTGTTCCAACCTCACGGGCTCACCTCTTCGAGCCACAACGCCAGCGCCCCGGCGTCACGTTCATCCATCCACACGCCCTTCACCCCGTTGAGCGTCGCCCGCGTCATGCTCGACAGTACGGGCCGCGTCGGGGCTGTCCTTTCTTCCCAGTTGACCGATGAGCACGCCGACAGGATCGTCAACAACGCGAGCACGAAAAAGAGCCTTCCGGCGTGCCGCCAGTTCCGCCTTTGCCCATGCCCAAACCTCAGCAAGCAACGCGAAGATGGCGGCGAACCTCTCCACATCATTTCCCCGTTTTGCCGTCCGGAACGGCGTTCCTGGCCTTCCCGAAGTTCCCGCCGAATTTTGCGGTCACGGCGTAGATGATCTTGTAGATGGCGGAACTGGATTCAGTCGGCGGGGCCATGAGCGTCTGCGCCAGAGCACACACGGCGATGCAGGCCGCTACGATAAACCCCGCCCAGTTTTCACCCACAAACTGGGCAAGTGCGTTGAAAAATTGGGTTTCCATCAAACAGCCTCCGGGTCATAGGTTCGGGTAAGCCAGCCGTCGAGGAAGCAGCGCTGCGTCTCGTTCCCGGCCGCAAGGTTGATGTAGTGCATGGCCTGCGCCCCGTTCAGGGCATGGACCAGCACGGCCTGCGTGGTGCGCTTTTCGATGAGCACGCGCAGGGCGGCGCGGGTGAGCGTCCCGAGCGCGCCGTCCTCTTTCAGGTCATGGAACAGGCGCGTCCCCGTCTTCCGGTTGTAGTTAAAGGCATTGCAGATCCGTTGCAGGTAGCGCGTGTGCCCGCCCTGCCCCAGGTTGACGACCTGCTCATAGATTTCGTTGGCCAGCTCTTGCGGCATGTCATCCGAGTCCAGACCGAGCGAGTGGAACAGTCCGCGGTAAAACGCCGTCACCTGTTCGAGAAGGCCGGGGATCTGGCGCAGGTGCCGGGTAAAGGCGGCGCTGCCCTGACGGAACGAGGGGTGATCCTTTTCGGCGTCAACCAGCTTCCAGAGCGCGAGATCGGGATGGCACCCGCGGGCGATGCCGCACAGGGTTTCCCCGCCGCGATCAGCCGGATGGTTGCCGTAGCCGCCTTCCCATACCGCCACCGGAGCGTGCGCCGTGGAGAAATCAGCCATTGGCATTCCTCCCCTGAGCCGCCCCGAATGAAGGCGAATGTATGGCATGGGTATGCGGAGGCATCTCAGAAAGGGAAAGCGTGGGGATCGCATGGGTATGCGCCTGTGTTCCGTCCGGAGACGGCGATGGGCCGCCCTGCGGGGATTCGCGTTCCCTGTCCGACGCTTCATCGTCAAACAGTTCCGCCGCCGTTTTCAGGTGCCAGGCAATCATGCGCAGCGCGGCCGCGGCACCAGGACGATCCCCTTCAAGCCCGGCGGCCACGTCTTTAATCGCAAGGGCTCCGTCATAGACGGCCATAACCGGATCAAAGGGCTCGCTTGTGGTCAGCATGTCCTGTTCCATTACAGTTCCTCCGTTTCTTCGGGCTTGAGGTAGGGGGTTCCGTTGATGCGCACAAAATCCGGGCTCGTCACGATGTAGGGGATGGTGGTGATATGCTTTTCCCCGCCCTTGCCGTCGACGTCGAGGAGCTTCGAGACTTTCAGCTTGCAGCCGAACGCCTCCACCTTCATCTCCGCACCGTCTCCCGTGGAGCCGTAAAACAGGAGGTCGAACTCCGGGAGGCCGCGGAAGGAGCCCGCGTTGCGCGCAGCCTCCGAAAGGATCTTCACGTTCTCGCCGTCCAGCTCGATCTCGCCGCTGGCGGAAACCTCGCCGTCGACCCATCCGTTAGGGACGCCGCCCGTCTTCGCCACTTCCGATCCGTCTTCGATGTCGAGGGAGGCTTTCTCAATGTGGAGCTTGAGGTCGCCGAGCGTGACGTCAAAACTTTTGCCGCTGAGTCTCTGCATGGTTCACCTATGCCGCGTAGTTGTTGAGATCGAGGAAAAGATTGCAGGTGATCTTTTTCGGGCAGTTGTAGGGCCGGACCGCCATGTACAGCTCGACGCTGGTACGGGAGGGCCAGCTCACCGTTATGTCGCCGTCTTCGGGCGGGTATATCTCGCCGGGGAAGGTCTGCCCGAGGATGGTCACGGAGCGGGACATTTCCCGCAGGGGCCGCATGAAATACGTTTTGTTCTGCGCAACGCTGGCGGGCGTGGAATTGAAGCGGCGATCCGCGATGCGGGCCACGGCCAGCGGATAGACCCGCCTCATGGCCTTCATGATCACGCGCACGTTTTCGATGACCTGAAAATCCCCGCCGTTCACGTCCAGTACGTTGCCGTCAGCCCAATACATGCCCTCATAGTCGGGGTACCACTGAGGCACGGAGAACCGCGCCTTGTCGAGCCCTTCAAGGACGCTCATGTCGAGCCGCCGCCCGGACTTGTCGACCGGGCGTTCCGTCCAGGAGCCCACAAGAGCCCCGGTTGCAACGCGCATCGGGGAATCCGCAACGGTCACGGCGGCATTGCACAGGCGGCCCATGAGCGTCCCGAGCTCCGGCCCCCAGATCGTCGGCGTGACGAGGCAGGCGTCCGCGGCCACATCCGCGGTCAGAGGCTTGATCGCCGTGGCGTACTCCTCCCAACTCTGGGAATCGGCGTCGAACGCCGGGGCACGCCCGGCGAACCACACGGGCCGCATGTATTTGGCCATGATCCGCTCGCTCTTGGCTTGCATGGCTTCAATGTCGGAAAGGGAGGAAAGGGGGTCTGTCAGGACGACGCCCTCAACCTTGGCCAGCTCCATAGCCTCATCCACGGCGTCGGACCACGAGGCGATCCCGCCGCCCTCGGCGTCATACAGCATGACGGACGCCGACCAGTTCTGCCCCCCGTTGTCCCGGGCCGCCGTCACCTGAGCCAGCAAGCCGTCAGCCCCGGCAAGGACGCCGGACAGGTCGCTGTCCGTGTTCACCGTGAGGAGCTTCCCCACCTTGTCGCCCTTCCCCGATCCGACAAACAGCAGGTGGTTTTCCACCGCCGTGATCTCCCCCTGCGAAAGGTTGAGATTGTTGATCTGCACTTTGCCGATGCTCATAGAGTCCCCTTTGCTTGCAAACGCTTGAGTGATTCTTTCGCTACCTGTTCCAGCAGCTTTTCCGCTTCCTTATCCGTCACGCCGAGCGCGACGCGGGCGGGCGGCGAATCCCGCCAGCTTGCCGCCGGGGGCTTTTTCGCCAACAGAGCGATCAATCTGCCAGCCGTCCCGAACGTCATGTTCTTTTCAATCCACGGCACGGAAACGATGCGCCACCCCGTTTTTTTGCTTCCGGCCCTGTAGCCGAGCCGGAGCAATTCCTGCGCCTGCCCTCTGCTTGCCGATTTTTGATAGTCAGGCGTCCCCCGGGCTTTTCTGATTTCCCCCGGCGTCCAGTCGCGCCCCTCTCCGAACTGTTGCTGAAAGGCGAACTCCGCGGCCTTGCCCCGGAACGTCACCTTTGCTCCGTCGTCCCGGCCATACACGACGCCACGGCTGTAAATCCATTCCAACAGCTTGCGCTTGTTGCGTTTATCCTTGCGCGGCGCAAAAGGGGTTCCGTCAAGATTCTTCTGCTTCCTGACCCGGCGCCGGGCCAGCGTGAGCGCTTTCCGGCCCATCCTGCGGGCCAGCGCACGCCGATCCTTTGCATCCGGGGAAAGCGTTTCAAGCTGGCGGCACAGGGCTTCAACGCCCTGAATCTCAACGTCCAGCTTCACCGGATGCCCCCGCTCATACCGTCCACGCGCTCGGCCACGTCGACCGAGACAGGAGCCACGCGCCAGCGCTTCCCGGCGAACGTGATCGGCCCGCACTCATCCGGGACGATTTCGATCCGCTCCTGAAATTCCACCGCGATCTGGACGTCCGTTGTGGAAAGGTCATTGACCGCGGCGTTCACCTCCGGGTCTTCGAGTCCGTCCCGGTCGGGGTCGTGGCTTTGGAGCCAGCCCGACACCAGCGCCAGCAATGCGATCCCGTCATAGTCCGAGCGCTCGATGTCGATCACGCCGTCATATTTGAGGACGCACACCTCAACGCCGTGCCCGAGGTTCCGCCCGGTGAGCACGACCGCGCCCTGATCGAGGAACGCGGCTACGTTCTCGAGGGAAATCCCAGTCTCCGTCAGGATATGCCGGACAAGGGCCTGCAGCTTTCTCATGTCCTCCCCTCCTCAAATCAGCGCGATGTCCACGCGGCCAGCGCCGAGAAGGTCGGCAAGCGCATCATGGGCAAAGGCGAAAAAGACGTCCGCCGTCTCGCGGCCTTCCTTGGCGTCATTGTTGGCCGCCTCCCGGCGCTCGACCGTGCGGAATTGCGCCAGCAGCATTCCCTTGGCCTGGCAAAAAACGGCCCGCTGATAGACGACGAGCGACGCCCCGGGGACGCCGTGCAGCGGTACGTCGCCAAGGGTTGAGCAGCCCTCCCCCTTCCGCTCCGCTTTCCACGCCTCAAGCTGGCGGTTTGCCCAAACCACGGCCAGCGAAAGGTGATCGGCCACCAAATCCGCGGCGTATTCGCCGGGCAAACGGTAAAGCTCAAGGAACGTGCGTAAGGACAGTTCCGGGAAAAAGCGGTCATTGGCGATGACGCGATCCGGCTTTTCCTGTGTGGTCATGGCATTGAACGACATGGCGATCCTTATGGCCCCCGGCCTTTCCCAGAGCGTGACGAGACCACGGCCTGAAAGCCCGGGAAAGGCGGGGGCGGGGGGTGGTGGACTTACGCGCCGGACTTCTTTTTCAGCTTGTCCAGCGCGGTTTTGACTTTCGCGCCCTTGGCAAGGGCCTTTTCCAGTTCGGCCACGGCCCCGGGGACGTCCCCGGCCCGTTCGAGCATGAGCCCGCGCAGGCGGAGGAATTGGGCGGCCACATCCTCGTGGACGTCCCACGCCAGCGCCGGATCGGGATCGAAGAGGCGATCATAGACGTGCGAGAAAAAGGGTTCGGGGCTCGCGCCGCCGTCAAAGGCCGCCTGCGACCAGTCGAGAACCTGACGGGCCACGAAAGCCGGAAGCGGCGATTTGAAGCGTTCCGGCAAGCCCTGCCCGTGCTCGGCGCACCAGCCCGCAAGATCGAGGGCCCGCTCGATGAGCCCGCAGTCGAACAGCCAGACGAGGAAGTAGCCGACCAGCTCATGGGGCCGCCCCTCTTCCCGGAGCCGCGCCACATATCCGGCGTACTTCGGGATCAGGGTGTCACGCTTGACGGCGATCTTCCGGTCGATGGACGCCACGCCGTGCAGGGCTTCAAGGTCGGCCGCCAGTGCGGAGGACACGAGCCCGTCCCGCTGGCGCGACGCCAGAAGCGACACCCCCGCAGCAGGGGAGGGAACGGCGGAAAACTCCGCCTCCCGCCCCGCCGCCAGCGCAGCCCGGATCGCCTTCTGGTAGGAAAGCATCAGGCTCATGCCGCGGCCTTCCAGGTCTTCTCGCCGTAGAAAACGACGTTCCCGAACTCAAGGGCCGCGAACTTTTCCGGGGTTTCGACCACATAGCCCTCGTTGCGGCTGTTGTAGTCCTCCACCCTGTCCTTTTCCGGGGCGTCTTTGATGTTCCGGCGCCAGCTCCCGTCCTGCATGTAGATCGAAAGGTTGTCGTAGCTCGTCACCACAAGGCCGCGGGCCGGGAAGTTCGAGGGCGTTTCCCAAGTGAGGCCGCCGAACGTGGTCAGGCTGCCGTTGAGCGCCGCCTTTTCCGTGGGCGTGCCGGACATGGCCGCATAGAGCGCGGACTTTTCACGGGCGATCAGCTCCGCACCGATGAGCGCGACGAGGCCGGAACGCATATACTCGGGGATGCCGAGGACAAGGTCGTTGACCGCCACGTCAAGGTTGGCGTAGTCCGCCCCGGCTTCCGGGCCGATACGGATTTCCCCGGTAGCCGCTCCCTCGGCAAGGATGGCTTCAGGGCGGTTCGTCCGGACGTACTGCAACCAGCCGATGTTGACGTCCTGTAACAGCGTGTTGGTTTCAAGATCGGTATCAGCCGCCGCGCTCGTGCCGTACCAGCCGATCAGCTCGCGGTCGTTGGCAATGCGGGCCTGTACGTAACGGGCGTAGCGTTCGGGCATGTCCGGGAACTTCGCCCAGGCGTCCATCGTCGCGTAGCGCATGAAGACGTCGCTGTTGGTCTGGTAAAGCTGGTACTTGTAGGACGCCAGCCCCAATACGTCGCGGGGCGTGCGTTCCTTGCCGTCCTTGCTGGTGTCCGTGCGTCCGGAGACGGGGCCGGAAGCGCTGCCGAGGATGTTTTCCCCGGAAAGATCATCAACGGTGATGATGTTGATTTTGGGGAGGAATGTGGACTGCTCGACGATCTTGTCCTGCAGCCGCTGTTGGATCGTGGGCTCAATCGTGAACTGCCGGGAGACGTCCTCAACGCCGTAACCCTTGGCGAGGCCGTGCAGAAGCGCGTTGAACCGCTGTCTCGTATGTGTCTTCATGGCGCCTCTACAGGATGGCCGCGTCGTCCGCGGGCGTGGTGGTGTCGGGGATGGCCGTTCCGGGCCTGGCGGCTTCAAGGCGCGAAGCGAGCGCGGAAAAGCCCGCGGCCAGCTCGTCAACCTTGCCCATCAGGGCGGCGAAGTGATCGGGGGCGGCCGCCTCCGGAGAAGCCTTTGCGGGTTCCTCTCCCTGCGGTTCGGGCCCGGCGGCGAACGTGCCCACCGCCTCCTCCAGCTTGCCGATCCGTTCCATAAGGGCGGCGTACTGTTCCTTGTCCATCGGTTCTTCCTTGGTTTCGGGTTTCGGTTCGGTTTTGAAGTGAGCAAGGAACCTGCGGAAGAACCCGACCTCTTCGGGCGTCAACACCCCGCCGCACGCGAACAGCTCAACGCCGGGGAACACGGAGCAATCCCCGGCCTCGGCGGAAAACTGCATTTTGCTTGTGCCGAGGCTGGCGGGCTGGTCTGTGATGCCGAGCCCGACGAGGTACGCCTTGCCCGTCCTGGCGAAGTCTTCCGAAACTTCGATGCTGAAAAAGAGTTTCTGGCGCTGTTCGTTGACGTAGGCGTAGCGTTCGTTCGGATTGAGCCGGGCGAACAGGCTCACCACCCCGCCCTCCTCTTCGGCGCGCAGCTCCGTCACCGTCCCGAAGTTCCCTTGCCAACGCTGGTGGTCGGGCCAGATCAACGCCGTGTAGGTATCCGGGCTGTACGTCTCGGCCATATCCAGAAGCCACTGGCCTTTGATCTCCCGCCCGTCCACGCACGCGCCCGATTGGGCGATCTTCACAAATTCGGTTTGCAGCTTGCTCATGGGGCAAGCATAGCCGAGGCCAGCCGACGCGCAAGAAAAGCCCGTCCTATTTCGGGCTTTTAGGATTTTCCGTGCATGGCGGAACGGCGGCGGGCGTGTATCTTGGCGGGCATGGGTAACAAGAACTGGCCGGATGAAATCAGGACGGCGGCGCGCTCGCTCTACCTGCGGCGCTATGCCGTGAGCGAGATCGCGGACATGCTGTCCGTCCCCGTGCGGACGCTCTACAATTGGGCGGATTCGGGGCGTTGGGATGACCTGCTGTCGCATGAAGGCGCGGAGGAAGCCGCCTCCCGCCGTCTCGCGCTCTTGCTTGAGCGGGAAGACAAGAGCCCCCGCGACCTCAAGGAAGTGGACACGCTGGTGGGCACGCTGGAGCGGCTACAAAAGCTCAGGCTCAGGGAGAAAGAGGCGAAGGAGGGAAGGAGCGCGGAAGGTTCCCCGTCCGGCGCGTCCGAAGAGAAGGAACGGAAGGGAAGGAAAAAAGCCGCCGTGAAAAACGACGTGTCCCGGCTCACCGAGGACGACTTTGCCGCGGCGTTCCACAAGCGGTTTTTCCCGTACCAGCGCGAGCTGTTGGAAACGAAACGGCACCGGAACCGCTTTTTCCTCAAGAGCCGTCAGATCGGCTTCACCTGGTTTTTCGCGCAAGAGGCGTTCGAGGATGCCTGTCTCACGGGCGACAACCAGATCTTCCTGTCGGCTACGCGGGCACAGGCGGAGGTGTTCCGCTCGTACATCGTCGCGCTGGCGAAAGAGAAGTTCAACATAGAACTGAAAGGCAACCCGCTGGTGCTCAATACGGCGAAGGGGCAGGCTACCCTGTACTTCCTGAGCAACAACAGCAAGAGCGCGCAGAGCTACAGCGGGCACGTCTATATTGACGAGTGCTTCTGGATTCAGGGTTTCAACGAGCTGTACAAGGTCGCGTCCGGCATGGCCTCCCACAAGAAATGGCGGCGGACCCTCTTCTCCACCCCGTCCGCCGTAGCGCACCAAGCCTATGACCTCTGGACGGGCGAACGCTTCCAGAAACGCTTCAAGGCGAAACGGGCCGCGTTCCCTTCATCCAACGAACTGCGGAAAGGCGCACTTTGCCCGGATACCTTCTACCGGAAAGTCATCACGCTTGAGGACGCGATCACGGGCGGGTGCGACCTCTTCGATCTGGAAAGCCTCAAGCTCGAATACAGCGCCGACGAGTTCCGGAACCTGTTCCTGTGCGAGTTCGTGGACGACACGCAGTCCGTGTTCAGGCTGGCGGATTTGGAAACCTGCTACGCGGACACGGACGCATGGCCGGACTTCAACCCCACGGCGGACCGCCCGCTCGGGAACCTGCCCGTGTGGGGCGGCTATGACCCCTCGCGCAGCCGGGACGACGCCTCTTTCGTCATCGTGGCCCCGCCGCTCAAAGAGGGCGGCGAGTACCGGGTGGTCGCCCGCTACAAGTGGCTGGACAAATCCTACATCTGGCAAGCCGAGCGCATCCGGGAATTGGTCGGGCGGTACAACTTCCGGCACATCGGGGTCGACGTCACCGGGCCGGGCATCGGGGTTTTCGAGCAGATACGCGCCTTCTTCCCGCTGGCGACGCCGATCAACTACTCCGTGCAGCTCAAGACCCAACTCGTGCTGAAGGCAAAGGAACTCATAGAGGCGCACCGCCTCAAGTGGGACGCGGGGCAGAACGACATTGCCCACGCCTTCCTCACCATCCGGCAGGGCGTCACGGACAGCGGGCAGATCTCCTACTCGGCCTCCCGCACCAGCGCCACGGGTCACGCCGACGTCGCCTGGGCAATCATGCACGCGCTGGCGGCGGAGCCCATCGGCAAGCCGAAGGGCGGCTGCGTCGTCTTCATCCAATAAGGGGAAAACATGGGAAAAAAGAAACCTGCGCCGCTGGCGTTCTGCTTCGGCGATCCGGAGCCCGTCCTGAGCGGGGCCGTGTATGAGTATCTGGGCGTCTGGCTCCTCGACAACGGGCGGTACTACGCAACGCCCGTCCCGTGGTCGGGGCTGGCGCGGCTTTTGCGGGCGAACGCCTACCACGGGCCGATCCTTGAGTTCAAAACGAACATGGCCATGCGCGGGTTCCGGGCGTCCGCCGCCCTCTCGCGCCGGGACATGCACGCCGTGGCCACGGACTATATGGTCTTCGCCAACGCCTATCTGCTCCTTTCGCGGAACTGGCTCGGGGAAGTGGCAGGGATGCGGCACCTGCCCGCGATCAACATGCGCCGGATGAAGGATCCGGACAGATACGGGCTCCTGCTCCCTTCCGGGCAGTTCCACGAGTTCGGGCCGGGCGAGGTGCTGCACCTGAAAAACTATGACGTGAGCCAGACAATCTACGGGCTGCCCGGCTACCTCGGCGCGATCCAGTCCATGCTGCTCAACGAGGACGCTACCCTTTTCCGGCGGCGTTACTACAAGAACGGCGCGCATGTCGGGTATATCTTCTACTCTTCGAGCGCGCAGCTTGAACAGGCGCAGCAGGACGCGATCAAGAACGCCATACAGAACGCCCGGGGCGTCGGCAACTTCCGGAATATGTTCCTGCACATCCCGAACGGACGGGAAAAGGACGTGCAGATCGTCCCCGTGGGGGACTTCTCCACCAAGGACGAACTCGAACGGATCAAGAGCATCAGCCGCGACGACATCATAGCCGCGCACCGCATCCCGCCCGCGATGGCCTCGATCATCCCGCAGAACATGACGGGGTTCGGGGACATCACCAAGATCGACGCCGTGTATTTCCGCAACGAGGTCATGCCCATCCGGGAAGTCCTGCTCGAGATCAACGAGGCGCTGCCGCCCGCCCTGCATATCGGGTTTACGGATACGCAAGGGGAAGAAAATCAGTAGCGAGTTAGGCAGAATCCCCCTATACTTACCAACGATTCAGGGGGAAATCATGAGAGTTTACTGTCCGGCATGTGGGCACATCTGCACCATTTCATCCCGCACGGAAATTTCAAATATCCTTTCACGGCTGTACTGCGTCTGCCTCAATCCTGAGTGCGCGCACAGCTTCGTCTCGACGCTGGCCTACAGCCACACGCTGTCGCCTTCGGCCTTTGACCTCCCGAAACCGATCCGGGAAAAGCTGAGGAAAACGAACTCACGAAAGCAGGTACAGCTCCTCTTTGAGGGCATGGCGTAGGAGACGGCCCCGCATCGGCATGGTGCGGGGCCGTTTTTTGTCAGCAGGAAGCGCCGGAGCGCTGGGCGTCATACGCCTGAGCCGCCGCCGCCATGAACCCCGAGCGGGTCATGCCGGAGCGCGCCGCCTTCGCGTCGATGCTTTCCAGAACGGACCTGGCGATGCTCAGGGAAATCTTGACCGGGGTCATATCCACGCTCGGGGCGGGGATGAGCTGATAGAGGATTTCCCCGGCGGCTTCTATCTCCAACTCGGCAAGCTCCTCTTCGATTCTGCGGCGGGCTTCTTCAAGTCCGCACGGTTCCGGCAAGGGTTTGCGGGCCTTGGCGTACTCTTCAACGGTCAGGGCCAGCGCTTCCGTCGCCATGTCCATGCACTCCCCAACGGATTCCCCCTGCGAGGCGACCTCCGGAAAATCAGGGCAGAAAATGGAAAACCAGTTTCCCCCGGCCGGGATGAACGCCGCATAATAATACTTTGCCATATATGTTCCTCCGGGGGGCTTTCGCCCCCCTGTTTTCATTTCTTGACGCCACCGTCTCTGAGGATTTTCTTGCTCAGGATTTCGTTGACTTCCTTATGCCTTGGAACCTCCGTCACGAGAACGCCGTCTTTGTACACCAGCGTATGCCGCCCGCCCTCGCGGAACTCGCATCCGGCCTTCGCCAACAGTCTCAACATGTCGGCTCGTTTCATCTCACCTCCTGAAAAGTATAATATGGAGTTTTTTCCATACCGTCAATATTTTTATGGAGTTTACTCCATACTTTTTCCTTCCGTATCATCCAGCATGGCGGCGCAATCGGCTACGTCATCGGCCACCATCGACAGGAGGGAGGCGAGGCCGACCTTTTCCTCACGGTACTTTCCGGCAATCTCGCGCAGGGCTTCCGCGTCCTTATACAACGCCTCAATCGGATCGAACTTCTCATTGCGCATAACCGCCCTCCTCTTCGCTGCACAGGGTCAGGGCCGCGCCCATGCGGGCCGCGTCGCCGGAACAATAGGCCAATTCAAGGCTGACGGCGGAAAGCGCCTCAGCCGCCAGCGCGAGGCAGGCGGGGTCATGGGCCGCAAGCCCTCCCCGCAGATTCGCCAAGGCCGCAACGCATGTCCCCCGCGTGTCCGCCAGATCGTCCAGAAGCCGCTCAAGGCCGCGTGCCGCCTCTTCCGGCGTCGCGTATGTCACGGGTTCGGGTGTCGTCCAAGTATGGATCATGCCGCCACCCTCCCACGGTTCAGGATGCGGCTGCACCATGCGAGGCCGCGATCCCAGTTCTCGGCGAGGGCTTCCGGCGACGGCGGGAAGGCTTCCATACGGGGCTGCGGGACGGCAACGGAGACGGGCTTTTCCGCCCTCCGTTCCGGGCCGGAACGCTTCCCCGTCTCCGCATTGGAAAGCCACGTCCGCAGGAACCGCCAGACGTTGCGGATCGGCGTGCGCTTTTCGGCTTGCCACTTACGGATGCGGGTTATCTCGGCCTGTACGTCAACGTCCGGGAAGTCGCGCTGCAGGTCTTCCAGCATCTCCACAGGGACAAAAAATCCGTCCGTCCCGATCCGATCTTCTTTTTCACTTTCCCTTTCCGATTCACGAGAGCCTACCGATACCCTATCGGCGGGGAACGGCGCGGCCCCGAGCAGGTGGGGATAGAGGGCAAGGATCGCCTTGCGGAGCTTTGCGGACTCGACCGCGGGGAAGAGGGCCCGGAGCGAGACGAGGATCTTGGGGCTGGTGCTGCACTGATGGCGGATAAAGTGACAGACCCACACGGCGTCGCCGTCCGTGGCGATCTTGCCGTCGCGCTCGAACGCGGCAAGGGCGGCGTTGACCGCCTCTTCCGTCAGCCCGGTGTCGTAGGCCATGCGACGGCGCGATACCGCCAGCAGCCCGAGGTTGTTGGTGTGGGGGCAGGAGAACAGGTAGAGGTAAAGGAGCTTTTCGGACGCGCTCAGGGTTTCGATGTACGGGTCGGACCAGAACGCCATGCGGATCGTGCGGTAGGTAGCCATGCTCACACCTCCACAGACAGCTTGTTGCCGGACAGCAACCACCACACGCGGCGGCACTGGAACGGCAATGGCAACTCTTGGAGCGCTTGCGCGGCGGCCTCTTCGCCGGAACGGATGAGCTTGAAGATGAGCAACGACAACGGGACGCGCCCGGCACACCTGCCTGAGCGGGAGAGAAAAACGGTTGCGGACATGGGAACCTCTCAACGTTGGGGGTTGAGCGTCACGCACAAAAAAAGGCAAGGCGACGCTCCCCTGCGTTGAGAGCAGCCGGGGCCTCACGGACACCCGGACGTCGCCTTGCCTAATATCTAACCGCATCCTCGGAAAGAGGATGCACCTGTGGCAAGAACAAGAAAAGCCGTTCTTTCTGCCAGTTTGGGACTGGCAACAGGCGACGGTTACGCCTCTCAACGTAGGGAAAGCCAGAGTAGGCATAAAGAGCCTAGGCTGTCAAGCGGGGTATCAAAGTGCTCTGAAATTATTTGTTCTCTAAATACATTATTAAATCATTTCTAATCTAATCTTTTCATCAAAATAATCTGTCAACTGTTTCCAATCTTCAAATATTTTATAATATTTATTCATTTCTATTCTGTTACACCTTGTACATTGCATTATTTCATCAAAGTCAATACTATCTTTTTCTTTTAATTCTGAATATAAATCTTTATAATTCAATGCTATGATTGTGATGGATTTACACGCATTAGCGTCAATAGCAACACAGGTTTTTGCGTATGTATCCGCATATACATATGTTCTATCAATATCTTTTAAAATTTCATTTTCTCTATTTATACAAGATATTTCTACACTCTTAATATAAAATTCTATATTATAAAGTATGTTTTTTAGTGCATATTCCCTGTGAACAATATCTTTATATGTTACTATTTTAAAATAAAAATAAGATATAATATATCCTGTTGCAATAGCTATGATTATATTTATAAAAAAATCATATTTATAACCTATAAATCTGCTAATAGCACAAGTATATATAATAGCTACAATAGACCAATCTAGCCTGTTTTGAATTTTTTTATACTCAGGCGTATTCTTATAAAAAAAATAACTCTTCTCTAATGGTTCCATTCCCTACCCCATGATGAAAGGGAGGGCTTGCACCCTCCCTTCTCTGATTTGGACTATTCCGCTGGCGTTATTGTGAGTTCAAAAAAACCTTCTTTTTCGGAGAAGCCTTTGTATCTGAAATGAGCTATTATTTCAGACAATTCCTTTCCTCTGTTCTCGGAAATCTTCTTCATGAATTGGCTCATCGGTTGATCCTGAATTGGCTGATCCATTTTCACTAGTGAGGGATCTACCTTCATCAACACAGCAAGCAAAAAGAGCGTAGCCGCTTGAGTGCCTTTTTCGCGGGCGATATTGACGCGGACGCTTGTTACCATCCCACCTGCTTCTTCAAAGGTCATTGCTCCAACCGTCTTGCCCTTCTCTTCGATTTCGCACGAATAGAAAGTCGATTTTTTAGCTTGCAGAATCTTTTTAGCTTTTAACTGAGACGACAAATCTTTTAGGTTGGCGTTCACATCCGTCTGGAAGGTCAAGGCATCAATTCCCATATTGGGAGGAAGCGGTACTTCCTTTCCAGACTTTATGGCATTGTCGATCAGATTAAAGTCAACCGATGGCGGGGATTTCCGAATATTCGGGGACATGCCCATAGCTACCCCGTTGACGGCGTATATCTGCCCGTCCTTAATCCAGTAGTAGCCGTTGCCGTCCACGATGACAGGCGTTCCGCCGTAAACTTCCGGCCCGGTGGAACAAGAGCCCATTTCTCCGGGATTCTTCATGGAGCCCTTGACGATGGCCACGACTTCGGAAGACGCGGACTTTGTGTCCGAACTCCCCTTGTTGCACGACTCCATCCAAACGGCAAAGGCTATGATCAGGATAATCATCAGAATACAGCCGTATCTGTTGTCTTTTTTATCCTGAATCTCCTTCTTGACGGCCTCATCACGGATTGCATCCGTAATGGGCTGGCCGCACTTCGGGCATGATTCCGCCTCGATGGAAATCTTTTTCTTGCACGCCGGACACTCAATCAGCTTTGCCATGTGTTCCCCCTTATGTGGCAATCTATGATCTGAATCCCCCCTTCTAATGCGGAATAAAGCTCCTAGTCAACGAAAAGCCCCGGTCATGCGGAAACATGGCTGGGGCTGTCACTCAGACAAGAAAAAGTGGCCTCATGCGGAATCTACAAATAAAATTTAATACGTACTATTCTTTATCTCATAAAGTCTATTAATAAAGAGTGTTATCCCATATCGTGCTAGAGGTTTTATATTTTTAGAGTACATTTTCAACGATAAACATAAATTTTCTATCCATTCCGTTAATTCATCTTTAGAAAAATACTGCATTCTAAACATAGTAATATTATTATAAATAGATTTAATTATCAAATCTGAAACACGTTTTATATTTGAATTTGACAATATACATATTCTTTCTGACAGTTCTTTGTAATTTATATTTATAAACACTGAACATGCAAAATTACTATCTATATCATTAAATAGTTTACACTCACAAAAATCATCAATTCTATCTGGAATTAACTCAAAAATATTTTTATATTTATTAATATATTTTTCTTGTATCTTTTTCACATATTGATATTTAACAATTTCATATATTTCCTTAAATTCTTGAGTTTCGCTTTCATAAAATTTAAATCCTTCGTAATGGTATTTATTATACATAAATAAATCTGAATCTCTATTCAACTTTTTAAAATCAATATATTCAATATATTGCTTTACATGCTCAACTATTTTTTGGAGATCTATATTTTTTAAACCTATTTTTGAAAAGAGAAGCTGTTCACTATATGCATGAAGAATAATTCCTGGATCAGTATATATGCCATGTTCAATATTATAAATCATTTTTTCATAATTATATTCAAAATCTTCATCATTCATCCTCCAGAAATGAAATAATTTGAGCGGTTCCGGTATATCCCTTTTATCTTTATTATATTCTGAAATTTTATAATATGAATCAATATACTCATTATCAATTATACCATAAAAAATAAAATCCTTCCAAAATTTTGGGCAAAAAAGTCCACAAAAAGTATCTATACTATATTTACTAAGCGTTCTTTCGGCTTTTATATTGTTTAAAGATAAAGATCCAAACCATTGCTTACTATCCCAATTAAATTTTTCATCAAAACTATTAGGATTTGAATGTTTTTCAATTGACAATACAAACAAATATTTCAATATATCAGATATAAATATTTTATCTTTCTTTAAATTATCAGAAATATTTTTATATAAAATGCTAAATTCAAACACAATGCGTCTAATATGTCTTAAATTTTTTGTATTTGAAATGTCATATATATTTAGTATTATATTTTTATTTTCATTTATGATATGCTTTATATCATCGCAAGCAGTATCAATGGCTTCATTAAAAATACTTTCTTTATCATCATAAATAGATAAAGATATTCCAATTACTTTCTCTCTAAACATATCAAAATAATGTTTTTTACCCTTTTCCATCTCATTACTATTGCATAATAAAATAACCTTTGCATCCGCTTCTTCCAATAAAGAACTCATATATCCAAACACCATCTCTATTGGCAATCTAGTTCTTTCAATATCATCAAGGCAAACAACAAAATTTTCAGGTCTTCTGTTTAATAATTGTTGTATAGTTGATGAAATAACTTCGGAAACTTTATCTGGATTTTCAATAGGTAAATAACTTACGGTTCTTTCTAGGGCAAAACGAGAAAACCGTCCCCACCTTTTTGCATTTTTTGAATAAAATAGAGGATTTGCTTGTGCAATAATAGAAGTATCTATGTCTTTAGCATCAGCAATATCAAATAAACTTACATAACAAAAGACAGGTTCACATTTATCCTGTTCAGCTTTCTTTTCAGGCATAGAACGAGAATCGATTTCCTTCTTTTTTTCTTCAAAGTATTTGCGTATGAACCATGTCTTGCCACTTCCCCAAGGACTGTCAATAAGGGCTGCAAATTTTGGACGTTTGAGTTCCAAATAAGCATCAAGCGCATCTGCAACAGATTGGTTCTTTCCAAAATCGCCCATGCTTTTCCCATCTCCTCTACTCTTATAATTTATTCGACCGCTAGCGATAACAGCACTCTGTTTTACTACCCTATACGCTCGGGAAGAGAGGTTTCTTTTATCGCCTTCCACCGCTATTGGCTTCTCATGTATCTAGCTATTCAGGTATCCCCCCACTAACAAGGTCGCAAGAGGAAAAATCAAAGCGGCATCGGAAAAAGGGAATGTGGGGAATGAACTTTTCAAAACAGCATGAAAAAATATTTATTTCAGTGAAATAGGAAAAATTTTCAAGGGGAAGGAAAAGGGAATGCAGGGGGAATGCAAAAGGGAAGGTTTAAAAATACCAGCAAGTTACAAAGACAGAAAAAGGGAATGTGGGGGGAAGGACAAAAGGGAATGACATTCCCCCTGCATTCCCCTTTCCTTCCCTTTTTAAAATCACTAGTATTATATATTATTTCAATATATTATATATAAAAAATAGATACTCATTCCCTTCATTCCCCTTTTCCGATGCCCCCTTCAACATTTCGAGCCATTCAAGAGGCGCCTTAAAGTATACTGCGATAACCTATTTATATATATATGACCTATACCCATATCCCCCTATGTACCCCCTCCGAATGCAAAAAGCCCCCTGCCGGATGCGGACAGGGGGCGGACAGTAGGCTCTTTGGGGGCGGCTAGGGGCGAGGACGGGGCCGATGCGAGGGATTGAAGCGGACAACCCCGTGCGGGGGGATTTCCACCTCTTCCCCTGTTCGAGGATTGCGGCGCTTGCCGCCTTCCCTCCGGACAACGTGCAGCGTCCCGACGCCGCGCAGGATGCACCGCTCGCCCTCGGCAAGCCCTTCCTCCAGACTGTCCAGCATTGCGCCGACCAAACGCCGCACACACTCCAGAGACAGGCCGTGGCGCATAGCCAAGATACGGATGAATTCACTTTGCGTCATGTTGCCTTCCCTCTACTTTTTGAAAACCCAACACTTGTAGGAACGGCTTTCGTGTTTGCTCCACACCTTCTTGTTCTCCACGAATCGATGGCGCTTGGAATTGGGAAAGAGTTTCTTGAGGCTGGCGAGATCGAAAATCTGTTGCCCGGCGCTCCGGGATACCTCCAGAAAGTGGTTCAGGTTTACCGCGATGAGCGCGTCGTCCGCCGAGTGGTTAAGGCGATCCGGAGCGCCCTTTTCCTTTGATATGCCGTTGAGGTAGTCGAACTGATCCCAGAACTGCTCAAGTATGGGGTGATCGGCGCGCAAGCGGCTTTCCCGCTCCACGGCCCGGCTCAGGATGTAGGCGTCCAGCCCTTCAACGAAACTCCGATCCCTTTCCGGGAAAAGGGTAGCCAGCGCATGGCCGCACGCGGCCACCTGAGCATGGTTTTTAATGATACGCTCGTTTTGCAGCCCGGAACGGGAAAAGCGGGCTTCAAGCTCCGCAAAGGCCGCCCGGTAGGTATCCAGCAGCATACGCTCGTTTTTCAGTGCCACGCGGAGGAACCCCGCAACCGTGGCCGTCTTCTGTTGCTCGAACCAGCGGGCGATCTCCCGCGTGCCGGGGACGTGGTGTTTCTTGTCGGCGTGGCAGTGGACGATACGCTGCAGGAGGGCTTCCGAGCCGTCCACGCCCGCGTTCTGGGAAATGATCAAGGTTCCCTGAAAAAGGTGTTCCTCCGTGCCCGTTCCGCGCATGGCCACGCCGAGCGTCCCCGTGCCGCGGCCGTTGAAGAACGGCTTCATCTCGTCAAAACTGAACTGGCGCTGCTTGGCGTCCTTCTCGCCGTTGTCGCGGTCCGATTCGATGAGGACCACAGGAAGGTTCGACACCTGCGAAAAGGCGCGACGCCGCCCGGCCTGCGTCGCCTTCAAGAGGTCAAACCCCTCGTACTCGTCACGCCCGAGCAGACGCCAGCAGAATTCGAGCAAGGTGGACTTGCCCGCGCCCGGTTCCCCGGTGAGCTCAAGGAACGGGAAAGATTTCTGCTCATGCCGTATCTGCTGCACAAAGAGCGAACCGAGGAAGAACGCGAGGACGGTCATGCCCTGCCAGTGGAACGCCCTGAAAAAATCGTGCAGCCAGCCAGGGTTGAATTCCCCGGTCGTGTCTATCTTGAAATTGGAAAGCGTCGTTTTGATGCCCGCTTTCCCGATTTCAAAATATTCATACTCGTTGAGCTTGATCTCCTTGCCCGCGCTGTAGGCGTGCTCATTGAAGACATACGCCCCGAGGCTCGGGACATAGCCGATATACGGCACGGAGGCGATGGTCGGGATGCGCGTACCGAGCCAGCGGTCCACTAGATACTTGAGGTTTCCCGCCGACCCCGTGAACGTGCCGCCACAGGTCTTGGAAATGATGGCCTTAAAAAAGGACTTCGGGTCTATCAGGGCTTGCCCGTCCAGCTTAATGATCTCTTTAGGCATCCCGGAAGCATAGGCAATCTCGAATACATAGAACTTTTCCCCCGAGATTTCGTTGTTCTCAATGTAGAGGAACGTGGGGAGGATGTTGGATATTTCCTTGAGGTCGCAGCACAGGCGGAAAATATCCCGCCCGTGCTCCGTGCGCAGGATCTCCAGCTTCATATCGGGATCGTCCTGCGCTTCCTTTTCAAGGGTCTTCTGCAAATCCTCTTTGACCTCGGCGGAATAGAGCCGATTTTTAAAGTCCAGGGTGAACTTGGCCAGACGGTTTTTCCGGTAGGCGTGGACGTATATGTGGTACGCCTTTTCGTCAGCCGTCTCGCACAGGTAGAGCGTGCCCCTGTAGAGCCCCGCGTCCATGAACTCTTTGGAGAGGCAGTCGGCGCGGTAGAGATCGTCCCAATCCCGGGCGTCCGGGGGGATGCATACCTCGGCCTTTTCCTCCAGCTCCCGCAGCTTCTCAACGAAACGCCGGGGCTTGTCCTTTTTCAGGGTGTCCCGGTCAAGGGCAACCGTCCAGACGATGCCCTTTCCTTTGTGTTCCTCAAAGACGTGGACGGGGATGTTGCCGGAAGAAAGGCACGCGATCGCCTTATAGCCTTTAAGGAACAGGGCGATCGCGTGAAAGATGCCCTCCACAATGTAAACGCGGTCGCCCTTTTCCAGCGTCTGGCCCGGGGGCGTCCAGGCATCCCCGGCGTAGAGCGTGCCGTCCTGTTTCTTTCTGCCCCCAAAGTTCGCTTTCTGCTTGTCCGCCTTGGTCGCACCGATGAGCCTTTCCCAATATCGGCTGTGTGCGGGATCAAGGTAAAAGCGCACCGTGGGGAACATCCTGCCCGAGCCGCGCATCTGGTACGTTTCCTGTTCATACCAGCCCCGGATGCGCCCGAGATCGAACCCGCGGTCAAGCCCGAGGTAGGCATCCGCCGTCGCCCGCGGGTTTTCCTCTGTCGGGGGGTACTTTTTGGCGAACTCGGAAAAGAGCTCCGGCAAGAGGTTCCTCGTGCTTTCAGTGTAGCCGCAGTTCACTTCCCGGCTGCACATGACCTGCCACGGTTCCGCCTTCCGGACGAACAGGCTTTTCTTTTGGCAGTTGGGGCAAACCCCTTCACGCAGGAACGCGCCCTTGTCGCGGAAGCCCAACGCGCCGTCCCGCAGCAGGGCTTGGACAACCATGTCAGGGCTTATGTCCTGCCTCATGACTGCCCCGCAAGGTGCCGTTCCGTGGCGCGCAGATCCGCGACGGCCTCAAGCCCATCGGCGATGACTTGATGCAACTCCGCGATAATGCCGCGTATCTCGCGGGGCTCAAGCCGCAAGTCCTCTATCGCCTTCAGCCCCTTGTCCGAGGCTTTGCCGAGCCGAGCGTACAAGGCGTTCAATCGGACCATGAGCGCCGGGCAGTCGACGTCTCGCGTCGGCGGTTCGCACGAAGTACGCGCCTTACCGTACAGGCAGTCGATGATGATCGTATTGCCGAGCACGTTGCATAGGCGAGGGAAATCCCGGGCCGAGGGCAGATAGTCGTTGAGCCCGAAAACATGGTTCGAGTGGTGCAGGGTCCAGCCCATTTCCTGGGCTACCCGCAAAGGAGTCTTTCCACTCTGCATAATCGCCAGCTTAAGTGCATCTTTCAGATCCAGCCGCGCAACATCAGATATGAAATCCATATATAACCCCTTATCATTTTATACGGATGTTACGCGGCGTCGTTTTTGATCCTAGATTTGACCAGCTTCACGGCCTCCATGATGGACTCGTCAGAGACAGCCCCCGCCTGTCGCAGCTCCCTTATGACAGCGCGCAGGAAGACGACGCGGGCGCTGAGGATGCAGCGGAAAAGCGACGCCTTTTGAAGCAGAACGGCCCGCCCCCTGAATGCCCTAAACGTCCTCGGGTCAATGCCTATGTGCCGGGCCGCCCGGGAGTTGTTGCCATAGCCGTATCGCATGACTGCGATCAGATAGTGGAATGTTGTGTCTTTCATACCTCCACATATAGGAGTTCCACTCCTATATAGTCAAGGATTAAAACGCCGTATTAACTAGGAGCCTTTTTCCGTGTATGTATACTTCATGGAAAACACTACCCATTCTTTCGGAAGACATTTTGTCTCGGTTGTGGCCGCCCGCGTCGAGGCGTCGGGGATCAGTCATTCGGAATTCGGACGCCGTGTCTTTGGAGCCTCTGACGGGGGCAGAACGTGGCGAGCTGTGCGTGATCCAAAAGGCTCGGGAAAACCGCGGGTTCTCTTGCTTGATGAGGCCTACGCAATGGCCCGGGCGCTGGATATGGACTTTCCGAGCCTTATCTGGACCGTATTTCAGTCATTTCCACAGGAGGAGAAAGAGCAAAAAAAGGGGAGTTAATCTCCTATCTATATATTGCATTTTAGGAGTTAATCTCCTATATGTGCGGACAGGAGGTATTCTCATGTCTGTAAGAGCTTTTTGCATCCCGTTGAAAGAGGCTGCGAAACGTATTGGCGTTTCACGCATAACCATGCGCAAATATTGTAGAGATGGAAGCATAGACGCCAGGAAGACCCCGGGAGGGCACTGGCGGGTTTCTTCCCTCTCACTTGAACTGTTCCAGCCTGGCAAGAAACGGATAGACGAAATTTGCAGGATGTTTGAGCATGAGTCTGCGTAAGCCCTTCAAGCGTGGCCCCGTCTGGTATTGCGAAGTCGACCGCCGCCGGGTGAGCCTGAAAACAAAGGACAAGGCTGAAGCCTTGTCCCGGTTCGCGGAAATCCGCAGGCGTTACCTGCAACAGCTTGCGGGGACGCCGATCCGTTCGGAATGTCTTATGACGATTGGTGACTTTGCCGATGAATATATGGAGTGGGCGCCAAAGGCGATCAAGTCTCCGAATACTGTCAACAATGCCTTCCTTGCCCTCAAAAAGCTGCTTGCCATTACAAAGCGCTCTCTCCCGCTTTCGGATGTACACCCTAAGCATATAGACTTGCTCATTGCCGCCAATAGAGACCGCAAAAGTTCTTCAATAAACTGTTACATCAGATTTTCTCGAATTGTAATGAACAAGGCTGTAAGCTGGGGATACATTAAAGAAAATCCATTTCGCAGCGTAAAGTATCTTAGAGAAGATATTGAGCCGCCTCGCTTCATCCCACCAGATGAGGTCATGAGGTTCTTAAACGGGATTCGCAATATCGACAATCGTCGTCTTACAACGGCGTTTATATTCTCGGGGCGTCGCCGTTCGGAGCTTTTGGCGTTGCGTTGGGAAAATATCAGGATGGAAAAAGAGGAGTACTTTATCGAAAGCACCATATCAAAATCCAACGTGTCCAGATGGTATCCCATGCACCCTATGTTCAAGGCTGTCTTGCTCGCTATAGGGGAAAAGGAATCTGGGCCTGTATTTGAAAAATGGAAAAGAGTCACCTCCATCACAGCCGTCATAAAAAAAGAACTGAAAGCTGGAGGATACCCTGATCTGTCTCTCCATAAGCTCAGGCATACTTTTGCCACGTTACTCAAGGAACACGGGGTTGATCTCGACACCATCGGGGATTTGCTCGGGCACAGCAACAGAAGCGCAACAGAAATCTATGCCCACATTACCCCCACTCGCCAGCGCACCGCCCTTTCTGCCATTCCATGCGAAGACATTGCGCTGGATAGCTGACTTTGAACTGTCCGCACGTTGCGGACAGTTCAAGGAAAAGCTACTCCTTTCCTCTTTTCTTTGTATCGATGAAATCGTATTTTTACATATAGATATATAGATCTCTATGTGTCGCTGAACACGCTGTATATTCCTTTAGGGAGTGAAGCCCGTTTCTTTGCGTTACTCTTGCCTTTCTGCTGTGAGATGTATCGCTTCATCCGACAGTTCAAAGAGCCCCGCCAAGGCCGGGGCTCTTCAATCCATTCCCGCTCCCGGCCGATCAGGCTTTGTCAGCATCCCGATAGGTGGAAACCCGGTTTCTGCCCTTTTCCTTGGAAACATACAGCGCCTCATCTGCGTGGCGGATAAGCGTATCCAGCATCGCTTCAGGCAATTCGTCGCCGCCCGGATCGAATGAAGCCGCCCCGAAGCTTGCCGTAAACCGGATAGTCCCATCCAGATACGGGACAGCGGTTTCCTCACACGTCCGGCGCAGTGCCTCCAGCACGCCGGAGGCTTCTTCCAGCGTCGTGTGTGGGAAAAGAAAAATGAATTCTTCCCCTCCGAAACGGGCCACCATGTCCGACTTGCGGACATTTTTCCGGATAATTTGTGAGAGGCCACGGAGTACGGCATCACCGGCCGCGTGCCCATAGGTATCGTTGATGGTCTTGAAGTGATCGATATCAGCCATTCCCAAAGCCAGCCGGTGCCCATAACGTCCCGAGATGCGTATTTCCCGCAAGGCCATTTCCGTAAACTGACGGCGGTTCCAAAGCCCCGTCAGCGGATCGTGCATGGAGAGCGCACGCAGCTTATGGGCGCTTTTCTGAAGGGCATCGAGCATTCCATCGAGCGCCCGGCCCAATATGACGATCTCGCGGCAGCCCACGACCGAACCGCAGCGCACGGCGGCATCCCCTTCTCCGACCTTGAGCGCCACACCCGCCATGTGCCCGAGGCCGTCCGCGAAACACAGGCTTCCCAGCCGGTTTGAAGTGTAAAGCAATAAAAACGTAATAATGCTCAAACCGATCAATTGAAGGATATGACCTTTTCCCAAGAAGGCGGCCCATGTGAGCTGGTTGTCGAACGCGAGGATGGAAATATACGGGCGCTCCTCGTTGCCCTGATACAAAAATGTCATTGCCCCGACGAGCGCCTCTCCCTCCGGCCCCTGGAAGGAAAAAACGCTCTCGCCCGGCTTGCCTTCCGTGTGCCGGAATGCCTGTGGATACAGCTCCCGTTCGACGTATTCCTTGGAAAAGGCTTTCCCCACCGCTTCGGGGTGTTCAAAAAGCAGCCTCCGATCCCCGTCAAAAAGCACAACATTGCCTCCGTTCTCCTCCAGAAAGGTATCCAGTGCCTTGTGTTGCTGATCGATACCAAGCGGCAGCAAAAGGATGAAACGCGGTTCCCCACTCTGATCCAACACGAGCATAGTCATGGGCAGAATACTGCCCCCGTCGTTCATCGTCAGGGAGTTGCCCACGGAAAAACCCCGTCGGGCGAGCGCCTGGATAAAATACTGCTGTTTCCGGATCGTTTCGGCGGGCACCACATGCGTCTTGCCGTTCAACACCCCGGCCACGCTCGACCCGTCCGGGCGGAACAAGGCCACGCCGACATAATCTTCTTCCAACTGGTTAAACAGGACAAGAAAAGGGAATACTTCCTCCGGGTCCCCGCGTTGTATTATCGGGGTGAAGCTCAAGGCCTTCAGCCGGGATTCCGAGCCTCGGGTGAGCGCCGTCTGGCGGGCCGCCAATGCCTTGACCGTATGCAACAGTTGGGAGCGCTGCGTGGTCTTTTCGTAATTCCACTCCGCCCACATGCTGTATCCCACGATGGGGAGCATCAGCAAACAAAAGGAAAGCACCTGTCCCATGATGGCTCCCCGCGCGGAAAGCCGCCGGATCAGGGAGGCCCCCACAGACTGTTGCGGCATACTCATAAATCCTTCCCACCGTTGTCGTTGCTGTTATTCGTTATTCCAGCTTCCTTTTTCACCACGAGTCCCCCCACCCGTCAATGACAAGCTGACGGCACCGCGCTCTTTTCATCGCCAGCCCCACGGACGGCCCTTTCTCCAGCTTTCAGAGGGAGCTCAGATCCTTCCATACGGCTTTCTCCTGAACCGGACCCGGCCTTTCCCGGATACCGCTCTAACAAGGTGGTGACATGCGGCAACAGGCGTGCTACGCAGGGCGAGAACTTCAGGAGGGACAGGTCGTATGTCCGGATTCGGTGTTTTTCTGGCTATAGCGACGGCCTTTTCGTGGGCCCTTGGGTGCGTCGTCCATACGACGGCCTCAAGGGTGGTGGGGATACCGGCGGTCATGCTCATCCGGCAGCCGCTGGCGAGCGTGGTGCTCGGCATCTTTTGCCTGGTTATGGGCGATCTATGGCTTCCGTCGCTGCATTTGTTTTGGCTGGCGGCGGCCTCCGGGGTGTTTGGGATCATCATAGGCGACGCCTGCCAGTACGCGGGCGCACTGACCATCGGCCTGCGTCCGGCGCAGGTGTGCCAATCGCTGTCCTCATGCTTCACCGCCCTGTTCGGCTCCATCTACCTGAACGAATATATAGGGCTGCAAGGCTGGCTCGGGATGTTCGTGGCGACGTGCGGGGTGATCCTCGTGGTCCTCTCCGAACAGCGGGACGCCCATAACCCTCCCGTATCCAGCAAACAGCGCAACAAAGGGGTCATCATTTCGCTCCTTGCCGCCGTCTTCGTCGCGCTCGGCATCGTCTTTTCCAAACAAGCCCTCCAGGAGGGTATCGGGGCGCTGCCTCTGGCTTTCTACCGCAACGCCATTTCCACCGTGGGCATCTGGGCGGTAGGCCTCGCCTTCGGAGCCATCCGTCCGGCGTTCGGGAACCTCAAGGCCAACCCCGGCATCCTCAAGCTTTTCCCGCTCGGCTGCCTCTTCGGTCCCGCCGGGGGCATCTGGCTTTCGTGCGTCGCCCTCGACTATCTTCCCGCCGCCGTCGCCGCAATGCTCATCGGGCTTCAACCCATCGCCCTGCTTATCATCACCGGCATCATGGAACGCCGCATCCCCGCCCCCAACTCCATCATCGGCTCCATCATAGCCTGTACCGGGGCGGCAATCCTGCTGCTCCGATAACACAAAAAGAAGCGCCCTCATCAGGCGGATTCCGTTAAAACGGCCTCCCAAGGTGCCCCGCTCCAACAGCGCGGCACCTTTTTTCGCGCGCTGCGTCAATCCGTTCATGCTTTCCAGCGGCATTCCCGCCCTGAAGCGTATTCCCTCTCCCATACCTCATGAGAATCATTCAAATAATCATGGGAGTTCGCCCAAAACGAGCTATTCCTAAAAGAAAAGGGCTCCCTGTCCCTCCATCAGTGCTTGAAGCCTTGCCGTGATCCTTTTGCATTCAGGATGCCGTATGCCGAACAACGTATTCTTTACTGCATTGGCCTGTAATCACTACCTATTCAACAGCCGTTCCTCTCGAGTGCGATCACACTGGCTCAGGGCGGGCATCGCCAAATCACTCATCGTGACGCTATGCCTGCTCGGGGTGCCGGGGTGCTCCACATGGAGCGTGGGGCCTGATTTCGAACGACCCGATATGCAAAACATGCCGGAAAAATGGAATGCGGACGACCCGCAACACCCTCTCGTCGGCAATGTTTCCCTGGATACATGGTGGCAGAGCTTCAACGACCCCGCCCTGAACCAGCTTGTGACGCGGGCGCGCCTCTCCAGCCCCACCATCGAGGCGGCCCTGCTGAAAATCGTACAGTACCGCGCGCAATATGCCATTGCCATAGGCAGTTTCTTTCCGCAGACGCAGGAGCTCACCGGAACATACAGCTCCGAACACCCCAGCCGCCGCTCCGCCGATGCGCCCCAACCGGACGAGCCCTCGCAGCCCGGCACCATCCAGCAACTGAACCTGGGCTTTCAGGCGACGTGGGAAATCGACATCTGGGGCAAGTACCGGCGCAACGCCGAAGCCGCCAAGGCCGCCCTCCAAGGTGCCCATGCGGGCTATGAACTCGCGCTCGTAACGCTCAGCGCCGATGTCGCCCAACAGTATTTCAGCTATCGCATGACGGAAAAACAACTGGAAATCGCACGGCGCAACAGCTTGGCGCAGAAGGAATCCGTACGCCTGACCGAAGCCATGTTCCGCTTGGGAGCCTCAAGCGGGCGGGACTACGATCAAGCCGTCGCCATGCAGAAGAATACGGAAGCCGACATCCCGCAGTTGGAAGCCCAGCTGATCACCAGCCGCAATGCCCTGTGCGTGCTGCTCGGCATCCCTCCCGGCCCCGTACCGGAACTGGCCCCGGGCTGGGTGCCGCAACCGCCTCAAACGACTTCCGGAGCAGCGCGGGCGTCTTCCGGGCCCACAGCGGGGAAAACGCTTCCTCAAGGGGCAATGCCATACGCGGCGGAACGCACCGCCCAGTCCTTTATCCCTCTGGACATAGCCATAGGCGTCCCGGCGGATCTCCTGCGCCGGAGGCCCGATGTACGGCAGGCGGAACAGGAGGCGGCGGCCCAGTGCGCGCGTATAGGCATCAACAAGGCGGCGCTGTTCCCTTCGTTTTCCATCAGCGGCTTTCTGGGATTCCAAGGAAGCGACGTCGGGGCCTTCACGCTGGGAGACACCTTCTCGCACAACGCCTTCACCGCAAGCGCCTCGCCATCTCTGGTGCTGCCCTTCCTCAACTACGGACGGCTGTACAATGCCGTGCGCGCGCAGGACGCCGTTTTCCAGCAAAGCCTCGTCACCTACAAACAAACTGTGCTGCGGGCACTGCAGGAAGCCGAGAACGCCATGAGCTCCTTCATCCGTTCCCGCCAGCGCCTGACCCTGCTCCAGCAGGCTGCCGAAGCCGCCGGGCGCTCCACCAAACTGGCGCTTGAGCAGTACAACGCGGGCAGCACCGATTTTACCACGGTCGTCTCGGCCCAGACCACACAATACCAGCAAGAAAACAGCGTTGCGGCGGCAGCGGGAAACACGGCGCTGCAAGCCGTGGCCCTGTTCCGGGCCCTGGGCGGCGGCTGGCAGCCCCAGCCCCTGCCGTTGCCCAAGGCCACCATCGACGCGATGAAAAAGCGCACCGACTGGGGCGGCATGCTGCGCGATATGGAAAGCGCCCCCGTTACCGGACAGCCCGAGATCCCACAAGCCGAAACGCACAGAGGTTACTGATATGCACAGCTGCGACTCCCAAACAGCCCTTCGTCAAAACCCCGCCCGCGTGCCCGCGTCCCTCCTGCCCGGACTGCCGGGGATCGTTGTGGCCCTCTGCCTTGTTCTGGCCGGCTGCAACGACACGTCGCATAAGGCCGAAACGGATGAACCTCTGCCCGTGGCCGCCGTCAAACCGGAGCGGCGGAACGTGCCTTTGCTGGTGGAAAGCACGGGGATGACGCAGGCCGTGCGCACTGCGGACATTGTGGCCCGGGTGGAAGGCACGCTGCAAAAAATAGCCTATGCGGACGGTGCGCTCGTGCAGGAAGGGGACACCCTGTTCGTCATTGATCCCACGATGTACAAGGCCAAACGGCAGCAGGCCGAGGCCACGCTGGCGGCGCAGAAGGCGGTGCGGAACAGGGCTGCGGTCGAATACGCCCGCAACCAGAAGCTCTACGCGGAACGGGCGGCCTCACAGGCCACGGTGGTCAGCTGGCGCGAACAGTTGAGCAATGCCGAAGCGCAGGTCGCCGCCGCGCAAGCCGCCCTGACCCAAGCGGGCATCGAATTGGGATATACGGTCATCAAGGCCCCGTTCACCGGGCGCGTGTCGCGCCATAAAGTGGACGTCGGCAACGTCATCAGCCCGCAGACCGGAACGCTTGCCTCCATCGTTTCCCAGGATCCCGTCTATGCCAATTTTACGGCCCCGGCGGACAGCATTCTGCCGCTTCTGAACAGCTTCGACGATGCCAAGTCCATCCCCTTGGAACTGGCCGTCGGCGATGGGCCTTATTCCATCAAGGGGAAGCTCGACTACATTTCCCCGCAAGTGGACGCCTCTTCCGGGACGCTCGCCCTGCGCGGCGTTTTTCCCAATACGGACGGCAAGCTGCTTCCGGGCCTTTTCGTACGGGTTCAGGTCCCCACGGAGCGTGAGAACGAAGTGATGGTGATCCCCCGGCAGGCCGTGCTGGAGAATCAGGGAAAGTCCTTTGTATACGTCATCGCACAGGACAGCCGGGCTCGCATGGTCCCCGTGGCGACCGGGCCCGCCTTGGGCAGTGACCGTATTGCCGTCATCAGCGGGATTAGCCCGGAATCGTTGGTTATCTATGACGGCATGGCCCATATCCGGCAGGGCATGGCCGTCACCAACATCGCACAATGACGCCCCCGCCGCACGCTATCGGCACCTCCCCCGCAGTATGAGGAATGTCCTATGTTTACACGCCTGTTCGTCCAAAATCCCATTTTTACCAACGTCATTGCCATCATTGCGGTCATTCTGGGCATCGTGTCGCTGACGCGCCTTCCCATAGCGCTGTATCCCGACATCACCCCGCCGACGATCGCCGTTTCCGCCAGCTATCCCGGCGCGGACGCGGAAACCGTGGCCAAGACCGTCGGCGCGCCCATAGAGTTGCAGGTCAACGGCGTGGAAAACATGATCTACATGTCCTCCACCAGCGCCGATGACGGCACCTATTCCCTCACCGTCACCTTCGCGCTGGGGACCGATGTCAATATTGCCATGGTATTGCTGCAAAACCTGGTCAACAACGCGCTCCCGCTTCTACCGGAGGTCGTACAGCAGCAGGGGGTCACGGTCACCAAACACTCCCCCTCCATCCTGCAGGTCATAGCCCTCGATTCCCCCGGCGGCTCCTACGACAACCTTTTTCTGGCCAACTACGCGAACCTGCAAATCGAAAACGTCCTTTCCCGCATGAAGGGGGTCGGGCAGGTACAGGCTTTCGGGGCCGGGTTCTACGCCATGCGGATCTGGCTGGATCTCGACAAGCTCAACTACCTTGGCGTGAGCGTGGACGAGGTCAATCAGGCCATCAGCCAGCAAAACGTTCAGGTAGCCGCGGGCAACGTCGGCGGCAGGCCCAATTCCGACAAGCAGGCCATGCAGTTGACGGTGCTCATGCAGGGGCAGTTGGACACGCCCACGGCATTCGGCGACATCATTGTCAAGACGCTGCCCGGCAACCAGATAATCCGGCTGCGCGACGTGGGCGAAATCGAAATGGGGGCACAGTCCTACGGGGCACAGTCCCAGATCCGCGGGGACAACGCGGCGCTCATCGCCATCTACCAGCTGCCCGACGCAAACGCCCTTGAAACCGCCGCCAACATCCGCAGCGCCATGGAAAAACTGTCCAAGGATTTCCCGCCCGACATGCGCTGGACCATGCCGTTCGACACGTCGCACTTCGTTTCCATCGCCGTGACGCAAGTATATCTGACCTTTGTGAAATCCATTGTGCTGGTCATGCTGGTCGTGCTGGTCTTCCTCCAGAACTTCCGGGCGGCGGTCGGCCCGGCGGTGGTCATTCCCGTGACCCTCATGGGGGCGTTCGTTTTCCTGAACATCGCCGGTTTTTCGGTGAACATGATATCGCTTTTCGCGCTCGTGCTGGCGATAGGGCTCATCGTGGACGACTCGATCATCGTTGTGGAAGCCACCATGTCCCATCTGGAGCGGGGGCTTACACCGCAGGAGGCCGCCCTCGCGGGCATGAGGGATCTGTTCCTCTCCATCGTGGCGGTGATGTTCGTCTTTGCCAGCGTATTCCTCCCGGCGGCCACGCTCCCCGGCATCACCGGGCAGCTGTACAGCCAGTTCGCGCTGGTCATAGGCGGCGCGGCACTCCTCAGCGCCGTTTTCGCCATCTCGCTCACGCCCACGGAATGTTCCCTGCTGCTCCGCCAGCAGAAAGCCGTGCGCCCGGCCTCGTTCGACGCCCCGCAAGGCGAACGGCCCGATTTTGCGGAAGACAAGGCCGACGTGACGACGGGCAATGTCTTTTGCCGGATCTTCAACCGCGGGTACAACACCCTGCACGGCTTTGCCATGCGCATTGTGGGGATCACCCTGCGCTCGCCCGCCATCGCCCTGCTGACGTACGGCGTCCTCGCCGCCTTTGCCGTCTGGGGGCTGATAACCCTGCCTCAGGGCTTCCTGCCCGAAGAGGATCAGGGGTATGTCCTTGTGAGCGCGCAGCTGCCCGACGCCGCGGCCAGCCCGCGCACTTCGGAATTGGCGGGCCGTATGGATGAGGTGTTCGCCAACACGCCCGGCGTGGAAACATGGGTCACCATCAGCGGCTTTTCCATGCTGGAAGGCGCGGCCCTGCCCAATGCTGTGACGGCCTTCGTGATCTTTGAAAGCTGGGCGAAACGCGGCACCAAACTCAACCAGTACGCCATCATGGACGAACTCTACCGGGGATTCGGCAAAATCCCCGAAGGCGAATTCATGGTCATCCCGCCACCGCCCATCATGGGCATCGGCAATGCCGGGGGCTTCGACATGATGATCGAAGACCGGGCCAGCCGCGGGCCTCAGGCGCTGGAGGCGGCGGTACGGGCCTACGAGGAGGCGGCGGCGAAAGATCCGCGCCTTGAGCATGTCATGTCCCTGTACTCCGCCTCGACGCCCAAGCTCTACCTGAACGTGAACCGCACGCAAGCCATGACGGAAGGCATTGCCCTGCCGCAACTTTTCACGGCCATACAAACGGCGTTCGGAGGCCAGTACATCAATACCTTCAGCAAATACAACCAGAACTATCAGGTACGCGTGCAGGCCGCCGAACGCTACCGCAGCACGGCGGACAACCTTTTGTCCCTGCGCGTGCCCAACGGCAAGGGTGAGGAAGTGCCGCTGGCGGGCTTCGCTTCCGTCCAGCAGGTCAGCGGGCCGAGCATCGTGACGCGCTACAACCTCTACTCTTCCGCATCCATGCAGGGCAGCGCCGCCCCCGGCGTCAGCACGGGCGCCGGCATGGAGGCTATGGAAGAAATCGCCGGGCGGGTACTGCCCCAAGGTTTCGGCTACGAGTGGACGGGGATGAGCTTTCAGGAAGAGAAAAGCCACGGGCAGGCCGCCATTGCCGTCGGTCTGGCGATCCTGCTGGTCTACCTGATCCTCGCCGCGCTGTATGCCAACTGGATATTGCCCCTCGGCGTGCTGCTGGTCATCCCGCTGGCGCTGTTCGGCACCGTGGCCGCCATCATGCTGCGCGGCATGGACAACAATATCTATGTGCAGATCGGGATGCTGCTGCTCATCGCCATGTCCAGCAAAAACGCGCTGATTCTGGTCTTGTACGCGCGCCGCTACGGGGAACAGGGGATGACCCCCATGCAGGCGGCGCACAAGGCCGCGAGCGTCAGATTCCGGCCCATCCTCATGTCCTCGCTGGCCTATGCCGTGGGCGCCCTGCCCATGCTCTGGGCAACGGGCGCGGGCGCGATCAACCAGCAATATCTGGGTACTGCCGTCTTCGGCGGCATGGTGGCGACGGCGCTGCTCACCGTGCTGTACGCCCCGTTTTTCTATACGGTGTTCATGGGGCTTTCCAGCAAACTGGGCGGCAAACGGACTCCCGAACCGAAGCAAGCCTGAAGCGGGGCCTCACCCAGAGGCTTCTCCCGAAATACTGGCAAGGGCGCTTCCCCTGTACTCCGCAAGGTGCGAGCGTGCTTTGGCAGGGGAAGCGCCCTTGACCTGCCCGCGTTTCCTTTGACCGCGAGGCCGCCAACGGAACCGCTTGAAGCACGGCGCTGAATGGGCCATCCGGAAAGGATCTTTTTTTCTTGCGAAGCAAAGGGATACGGTTCCCCAACTCTATGGGAGCCAAAGCCCCAAGCCTCCTCTCATAGGAAAAAGAAGAGGGAGCCATGCGAATACTTCTTTGTGAGCCTCCCCTTCTCTTCATCACATTTCCGGATCTTCCACGCGGGAGAGGTTCCCACCATTCCGCTTTTCCTATCAGCCGGATGCCACAGCAAAGGTAAAGAAAACCAAAAGAGGGAAACCTCTCTCCAGAAAGGTTTCCCTCCATCAGGAACTCCGTACGTTCCTTACCGGAAATTATTGCTTGGCGTCGTAGATGAACGCGATGATCGAACCGGGGTTCTTCATGTCGTTGACGGGCTTGCCGTCGTTGCCGAGAGCGTTGCCGCGCACGTCGGTAGCCACGTAAATGGTCTTCCCGTCGGGCGAGACGAGTGCCGAACGGTAGCGGTTGGGCGTATGGAAGTACTTGGTCACGTCGCCCTGCGCGGTCTTGCCGTCGGCATTGAGGGGTACACGATACAGCGCGCCGTTCTTGAGGCTGGTCACGAGAAGGGAGTTGCCCCAGCCGGGGATCGGGCCGTTCGCCGGGTAGTAGGCGACGCTCGACGGCGCGATGGTCGGCCAGCACAGGTAGGCCATGTCGCCGCAACGCCCGTCGCGGAAGTTGTACGAATTCGGCACGGTATAGAACGTCTTGATGGGTTCGCGGAAATCCTCGGCCTTCCACTCGGTTTCCTTCTGCTGCGGAACGCTGGCGGGGATATCGGTCGGGAAGTAGCTCTTCGCCAACTTTTCGCAGTCAGGGGCCGCCGACCAGTTGCCGTATACGTAGCCCTGATCATCCTGGAACCCGGCGACGTGCGGCCAGCCGTAGTTGCCACCCGCCACGAGGAGATTGATCTCATCATCTGACGAAGGGCCGTGCTCGGCCTCAAAGAGCAGATCACCCACAAAGACAAGCCCCTGCGGGTTACGATGGCCGTAGGTGTACACGTGGCTCCTGACACCGTTGATGACCGGGTTGTCGTCCGGGATGCCGCCGTCGGGATTGAGGCGCAGCACCTTGCCCGCATAGGCGGAATGATCGCCCGCGTCGAGTTCGGCCTTGGTGGGGATACGCTGGGCGTCGATGGGCTTGCAGACGTTCGCGCCCTGATTGTGCCCCTGCTCCCCGATGGAATAATAGAGCTTGCCGTCGGGCCCGAAGCGCAGGCGACCGCCGTTGTGGTCATCCCCGGCGGGCATGTTGCTCAGGATTACTTTGGGATCGGCAATCTTCCGGGTCTGCGGATCATAGTGGAACCGGACGATGCGGGCGTGTTCCCTGCCGCCGTCCATATATGTATGCGCGACATAGACGTTGTTCTTGCTGCCGTTTTTGCCGAGATCGGGATCAAGGGCAATGCCGAGCACGCCTTCATGCTGCGGCCCGACCTTCACGTCCGGAATGCTGCCGACGAGCTTTTTCTCGCCTGTTTCGGGATCCACACTGGTGATGCGGCTCCCTTCGCGCTCGGAAACCCAAATATGATTGCCCGGCCCCCAGACCATATCCCACGGAGCGGAAAGGCCTTCGGCAATGACGACCCCTTCAAACGGTTCCGCAGTGGTCACCGCCTTTTCCTTTTGCGGCGTTGCGGCCCAAGAAGCCGGAGCGCTCAGAAGCAGCAGCGTCATCGCGCCTGCCATGACTCGGGAATGGTGCATTCTGTACCTCCTGATGTTTCTCTGTGTATCGGAACGCGAGGCTCTCCGCCGCGCGGTTTCCGGCATTGTCAAAAGCGGGAAGCCCTGCGGATTCCCGTTCGGCAAAGGCGGGGGAAAAACGCCTCCCCCAAAAACGGGCTCCTTTCAGGCTGGGTTTGCCTTTCAAGGCTGAAGCGCCCCATCCCGCGGGAACGCGTGAGGAGGGCTTTGGGCGAGGCGCGGGCAGCTGCGGGAACGGACGCCCGTACCTTTCAACGGCGGAACAGCCGCAGAATGTTACCCATGACGGATGAACGTCCCCTCTTCCAGTTCCATAAACGCGTTGCGCAGCTCTTCATCGGTATTCATGACGATGGGGCCTCCCCATGCTACGGGCTCGCGGAGGGGCTTGCCGGAAACGATGACCATACGGGCGCCTTCGGGACCGGCATGGAGGTGGAGCTTGTCCCCATCCGAGAAGAGGACGGCACGCCGGGCGGGCTGGATCACACCTTCCGGCTCATAGGCGCACGAACCTTCCATAAGATACGAGAACACGGTATTGCCGGGGATAGTCTCCATCTCCCACGTGCCGCCGGGCCCCATCTCTACATCAAGGAATTGCACGTCCACGTATTCGCCTTGTGTCGCGCCGCCGATATTGCCGTATTTTCCGGTGACGACGCGGATCGTCACGCCCTTCTCCTCAATGACGGGGATATCGTCGGGGGTGATGTCGCGGTATTTGGGATGGACCATTTTTTTGTCGCGCGGCAGGTTGATCCAGAGCTGGAGCCCGAGCATCCGGGGGGATGCCTTGGGCATTTCCTGATGCAGGATGCCCCCGCCCGCCGTCATCCACTGGCAGCAGCCGTCTTTAATCTGCCCGCTGTTGCCAAGGCTGTCCTTGTGGTCGATTTCGCCTTTCACCAGATATGTAAACGTCTCAATCCCGCGATGCGGGTGCAGCGGAAAGCCGCGCACGTAATCCGCAGGATTCAGCGAGTCGAACGCATCCAACATGAGGAACGGGTCAAAGTCCCGGATCGTCCCTGAGCCGAGCACGCGGACCAGATGTACCCCGGCCCCGTCTATCGCCTGACGGCCCGTCACGATCTTTTTGACTATGCGGTATGACATGACTGTCTCCTTTTTTCCCCATACTATCCTTCACACGGTATGGTGCGTCAATAAAATAAACATTATTTTTAGTACGATAGAGTTATAAAGAGACTCCACCCGCTACGGAACGAACCGATTTCACACCCAAAAACACGCATTGCCCGGTAACGGCATACCGATCCCGTACGCAGCAAAAGAGCGTTCCCACTTTGAAAAAGTGAAAACGCTCCTTCACATTGCGGAACAAAAAAACACGCTTTCAGGCCAGCCTAAAAACCCAGTATCCGGACAAAAACTTCCAGCCCATGATGTGGGGGAATGCGGCGGAAGCACCGTCTCCCAGATGCCCTTCTTTCTGCGGGAAGCGGCGGTCCGGAAGCATGAACCGGAGGCAAAAAGAAAGGGCGTCCCCGAGGGCTCGCAAACGCGGGGACGCCCTGCCCAGCGTCCGGGGGGTCGGACGCCGAACGCTTATGCCTGCCCGGACGAACCGAGCACGGCGCGGATCTTATGCCGGACCATCTCGCGCACGGCTTCGCGGCCCGCGGTCAGATAGGAGCGAGGATCGAAGGTTTCGGGGCGCTCCGCAAGCAGGGTCCGGATGGCGGCGGTGACGGCCAACCGCAGATCCGTATCAATATTGATCTTGCAAATGGCGGAAGCGGCGGCGCGGCGAAGCAGGTCTTCGGGCACGCCGGAGGCTCCCGCTACATTCCCGCCGTGCGCGTTGACGGCAGCCACGGCCTCCTGCGGCACACTCGACGCGCCGTGAAGCACCAGCGGCACGCCCGGCAGACGGGCGGCGATAGCGTCAAGGCGCTCGAAATCAAGCCGCGCCTCCCCCGAAAACTTGCAGGGGCCGTGACTCGTCCCGATGGCAATGGCAAGCGAATCGCATCCGGTACGGGCTACAAATGTTTCTGCCTCTTCGGGATCGGTATAAACGGATTCGCGGGACGAAACGGTTTCCTCGACCCCGGCGAGCCGTCCGAGTTCGGCTTCGACCCAGACACCCCTGTCATGGGCGTACTCCACGACGCGGCGGGTGACGGCCACATTCTCCTCAAAAGGCAGGTGTGAGCCGTCGATCATGACCGAAGTGAACCCGTCATCGATGCAGGCCTTGCAGATGTCGAAACCGGACCCGTGATCCAGATGCAGCACAAAAGGTACATCGGTTTCTTCCGAAGCGGCTTCGGCCATTTTGCGGAGATAACCCCGCCCGGCGTACTGGCGCGCCCCGTTGGAGACTTGCAGGATCACGGGGGAACGCTCGTCCCCGGCGGCCTGCAAAATCCCCTGCACGGTTTCCATATTGTTGATGTTGAACGCGCCCACGGCGAAACCGCCCGCAAGGGCTTTCGCAAACATGTCCCGAGGTCCGGTAAGAGGCATCTGACCTATCCTTTGTTCAAAAGGTTCCGTATCGTTTCAAAAAACATGCGCCGTTCCGCATCAAACGGGCTCAGGCCCCGCCCAGAGATACCGTAATCCCGCAAGGGCAATAGGCCATACTGCAAAACCGTGGCCCGGCAGGTACGTTTCCCTCAACGGCGTTGCGCTCAAAAAAACGCTCAGGAAAGAGGCCGCATGTTTCCGAAACGCCGCGATGCGTTACAGCCAAAACTGGCAACAGCCGTTACAGAAAAGCCTGACGGACATACTCGGCGTCGCGCCTGAGAGCATGGAAGGGATCAGGGCCGAAAGCCGGCTCCGTATAACGGTTTTCGAGGAACAGCGGCCCATCGTACCCTTCCCGCTTCAGCGCCGCGAGCAACTCACCCGCGCGGCATGACCCCTCACCGAGGGGCCTGACTCCGGGTTCGCCGTACATGCCGTCCTTGAGATGCACGCCGCGACACACGGCGAGGTGTTCCGGCAAGGCCTCAAACACGTCTTCCCGCCTACGCAGGACAAAATGAGACAGGTCGAGGCAGGAACAGAGATTATCGTAGGCGACGATATTCAAAAGGGATTTCATCGTCGTAACATCAAGAAGATTTTCCGTGGCTACAGCAATGCCCCGGTGTTTCGCCAGCGCGCAGGCCAGCCGCAAACAGCGGGCCGTCTCACGCAGATCGTCCTTGTTACGGATAGCCGACGCCTTGAAGCTCGGCAGCACAATCCGGGGAATGCCCATGTCGGCGGCACAGTCCACGGCGGCGGCAATGGCCTTTTCCGCCGTATTGCGCCGTTCGCTTCCGGGCTCGGCGGTCATGCCGTGCTTCAGGACAGCCAGCACAACTACAGCGTCAAGCCGGATGCCGTATAGCTCAGCCTCTTCTTTCCATTGCCGCTGTATGCCCGGCGACGACAGCGGAAAATCTTCCTCCGCAGAACCCAAATCGAGCTGGATCGCATCGATCCCCGTTTCCTTCAGCTTCTTGCAGCATGACGGAGATTGCAGCAGGGGGTGCACCCAATTACAGACACCAAGCAATACGGCCATACACATTCCTTTCAAAAGTCTTGGGAAGGAAAGAGGTTGAAGCCGGGGAAAGCCTCTTCTTCAAAAGGCCTTCCCCGCCCCGACGGTCGACCATTCCAATCGCTAATCTCTTCCCATGACCACGCGGATATAATCCTTTACGGAGTCCTCGATGGACCATTCGGGCGCGTAACCCAGCTCCTTCCGGATAGCGGAATCGTCGAACGAGCACGCATACGGCGAGGTGTTCGCGCTGTGTTCCGCATAGGTGACTTTGGCTTCCGGGCAGAGGCGGTTGGTCAGTTCCGCGACTTCCCGAAGCGTGTGGACGCTGCCGCAGACGGTATAGAAGCGCTGTGCGGGCTTTTCGGCGTTCCAGACCAGCAGCATGGCCTTGATCGTGTCATGGATGTAGATCCAGTCGCCCCGCTCGTCCGGGTTGTCGACGTGCACCTCGCCGCCTCTGGCGATGGAATCCACAAGCCCCGTCGTATATTGCGTGGTCAGGCCGTTGGTACGGTTGGGCCCCCAAACCCATGTGGGACGGATGCCCCGGCTGTCGATGCCGTGGTTGTCGGCGTACCAGCGCAGCAGGTGCTCCCCGGCCAGCTTGGTCTGCCCGTAGATGGTGGCGGGATCCTTGGGCGCGTCTTCCGGCACGGGTTCGACGGAGGTCGGGCTGTACAGGGAGATGGAGCTCATGAAGAAGAACCGCTTCACCCCGCAGGCCACCGCCGCATCAAGCAGCACCTGCGTGGAGCGGAAGTTCACCTGAAACGCCAGCGGCGGATTCTGTTCGCACACGCCCGCCATGAGCGCGCCGAGATGGAAGATCCCCTCGATACCGTTGGTCGCCACCGCCCGGTACAGATCGAGATCCGAAGCGCTGTCGCCCTGCACGTAGGTGATCGAATCCATGATGTCCTGCAACAGATGAGGAACCGGAACACGGTCGAAAACGACGACTTCGTCGCCCTGCCGCAGCAGAGCGCGGACAAGATGGGAACCGATGAAGCCCGCGCCGCCCGTTACGAGAATACGCATGAAACCTCCCCGGGGATGCCCCCACGGCTAAAAGAAGCGAGTGTGCTAACACCTGAATGGTTTTTGCTTTATACCCTATGCAAATGACATGTGCTTTTGGGGAAGAACCATTCGGAAGCCACTACTCTCAATACGTCCGGGCACAGCCGCCTGAAACGCGCCGTTTACCCGGAAAACACGGATAAACCCCGTTTCGCGGCGTACCCACCCGGCGGAACCGACTGCCGGCCCTATGCCTTCCAGTTTTTCGCCACGGCCTTCCATGACACGGCGTGGTCCTTCGCGCCGTAACCCTGAACCGAAACCATCCGGTGCACATAGTCCACCGCCGCGCCCAGAATGAGCGGCGCGCCGTATTCTCTGGCCATGTCGAGGCACAACTTGTTGTCCTTAATGAGCATGTCCACCGTGAACGTGGGCTCGTCGTAACGCCCCTCGGCGATGCGGGTACCGATTTCCTTATAGGCGTTGCTGAGCACGCGGGCGTTGGCGGCGACCGCCACGTCGATGAGCGTTTTCTGGGACAGACCCATGTGTTCGGCGAGCGCCATGGTCTCTGCGGCGCAGGCGTCGATCGCGCCGAGCATCATGTTATTGAGCAGTTTCAGCTTGTTGCCGTGCCCGAGCGGCCCGATGTGGAACAGTTTTTCTTCCGATCCGCTGAGTACGAGGAGCACATCCTTGATCTTGGCGAGGGCCTCATCCGAGCCGCCGAGCGCAAAAGCCCAGCTTCCCACCCCGGACGGGCTGCCCATGACCGGTGCGTCCACAAAATCAATGCCTTTGGGGGCCAACGCCTCGCCCATGCGAATGTTCACGCCCGGATCGACCGTGCTCATGTTGACGACCACGGTGCCCTCGGGGGCCCCGGATGCGATCCCGCCCTCGCCGAGCACGACCTTTTCCGTGTCGGCGGGGCCGGGGACGAACATCAGGATGACCCCGGCCTTGCCCGCCAGTTCCGCCGGGGAACCGCACATGCTCACCCCGGCCTCGGAAGCGCGCTTGACGGCAGGCGGATACGGATCGTACCCGGCCACGGGAACCCCGCTTTCCATCAATTTTTTCGCGCAATTGCTTCCCATAACCCCCAGTCCTACAATGCCTACGGTATCCATATCCAATCCTTGCTTGAGTCCGAAAAAAGGTATGACTTCAGCCCCCCTGGCCGAGCGGGCAGGGAAACAGTGAAACCAGTGAAGCGGGATGGTTCCGGCGGAACGCCGGGGGCGGCTACTTTCTGGCGATGGCCTTGCGGGCCGCCTTGGCGATGTCCGCGGCGGTGATGCCGAACACGCCCATCAGATAGGGCGCCTTGCCCACCTGACCGAAATGATCCTTGACGCCGACGCGTTCCAGCGGCGTGGGCCGCTGTTCCGCCAGCACTTCCGCAACGGCGCTGCCGAGGCCGCCGATGACGTTGTGGTTTTCCGCCGTAACCAGCGCGCCGGTTTCGGAGGCGGCCTTGATGACGGCGTCGGCGTCGATGGGCTTGATGGTGTGGATGTTGAGCACGCGGGCGGATACGCCTTCCTGAGCCAGCGTTTCGGCGGCCTGCAACGCGTTGGCGACGCAGACGCCGGACGCGATCAGGGTCACGTCGGAACCATCGCGCAGGAGATCGGCCTTGCCGAGATCAAACTCGTAGCCATCGTCAAAGACGTTTTCGGCCTGACGGCGGAACAGCCGGATGTATACCGGGCCTTCGTGCTCGACGATGGCGGGCAGGGCCTTGCGGAGCTGCACCGAGTCCGTGGGCTCGAACACGGTCATGCCCGGCAGGGTGCGCATGATGCCCATGTCTTCAAGCGCCATGTGCGTACCGCCGTTGAGTTCCGCGCCGACGCCCGGATCGGAGCCCACGATTTTGACGTTCAGACCGGCGTAGCAAACCGAGATGGCGATCTGATCGAAGCAGCGGCGGGAGGCGAACGTGGCGAAAGAATGCACGAAGGGGATCTTGCCGCAGGCGGACAGCCCGGCGGCCACGCCGACCATATTGGCCTCGGCGATGCCCACGTTGAAGGAGCGGTCGGGATAGGCCGCCTTGAACGGCTTCATGCCGTGCGCGCCGGTCAGATCCGCCTCAACGTCCACGATGCGGGGATCCTCCTTGGCAAGCGCGATCATCGTATCGCAATAGACCTTACGCATTTCCTGAGATTCAAGCATGACGGCATTCCTCGTTCCTTATTGGAGTTCCTGCAAAGCGGCGGCGACGTCTTCGGGCGACAGGGGCATGTTGTGCGAGCTGAGCTTGCCTTCCGCGACCGAAAGCCCTTTGCCCTTGACCGTGGCCATGATGATGGCGGTGGGGCGCTTCTTGATGGTGCGGGCATGGGTCAGCGCGGCTTCGAGATCCGAGAAGTTGTGCCCGTCGATGCACAGAGTCGCCCAGCCGAACGCTTCCCAACGCTTGTCAAGCGGACGCACGGCGTTGATCGCGTCGGTGTAGTCGTCGATCTGCATCCCGTTGTCGTCCACCAGCACGACAAGGTTGTCGAGCTCCTGGCTCCCGGCATACATGGCCGCTTCCCAGATCTGCCCTTCCTGCTGCTCGCCGTCGCCGACGATGCAGTAGACGCGGTAGTCCTTGCGCTCCATGCGCGCCGCCAGCGCCATGCCCACCGCCGCCGAAAGCCCCTGCCCAAGCGAACCCGCGGTCATGTCGATGCCCGTGGTCAGCTTCATGTCGCAATGGCTCGGCAGCCTGGTGCCGGGCTGGTTCAGGGTGAGGAGGGTTTCCTTATCAAAGTAGCCCTTCATGGCCAGCAGGGTATACAGCGCGGGTCCGGCATGGCCCTTGGAGAGCACGATGCGGTCACGGTCGGGCCAGCCCGGCTCTTCGGGGCGTACGCGCATTTCTTCGTAATAAAGGTAGACCAGCGCTTCGATGAGGGACAGGGAACCGCCCACATGCCCGACACCGATCTGGCCGATCATTTTGGTGAGCAACTGCCTCGCTTCCTTGCTCAGCTCGGTGAGCTGCCGCAATTTCCGCTCGTTCATGGTTCAGCCTCGACTTCCTTACAGATGTTGTTCCGGTTCGGGGGACGTGCCCATCACGTCCCCCTGCCCCGTCGTTTCCAGAACCGACTGCCACAGATCGGAACGCACGCTCATGGTGCGGCGCTTGCGCGTTACCAGCTCCAGCGGCAGATGGACGAACTTGTCCATGATGTTGGCTACGACCATGCCCGTCTTCCCGCTCATGGCCGCGTGCACGGCATGTTGGCCCAAAAAGCCGCAGTACAGCCTGTCGTTGGCGTTGGCGGGGACGGAACGGATCATGTAGCTCGGATCGATATATTTGAGATAGTAAGGTATCTTTTTGGCTGAAAAGTATTCGGCGATCTTCGCGCGCAGGAACCCGGTGATGTCGCCGAGCGCCTTGTTGCCCGAGGCGTCGCAGCGGGTTTCGTGCTCAGAAAGCAGATCCTGCCCCGCCCCCTCCGCCACGGCGAGCACGGCGTGGGAATGCGCGGCAAGGCACTTTTCCAGAGCCGGGAACAGGCCCCGCTCGCCGTAGAGGCTGAAAGGGACCTCGGGGACGAGCACGAAATTGACCTCGCGCATGGAGAGGGAGGCGTTGGCGGCGATGAAGCCCGATTCGCGCCCCATCAGCTTGACGATGCCGATGCCGTTGAAGACGCTGGCGGCCTCGATATGGGCGCAGCGGATGGCGTCGGCGGCCTTGTCCACCGCCGTTTCGAAGCCGAAGGAATGGGGGATGAAATTGATGTCGTTGTCGATGGTTTTCGGAATCCCGACAATGGAGATGTGCTTGCCGCGCCGGGCGACTTCCTGCTGGATGGACGCCGCAGCCTTCATCGTCCCGTCGCCGCCGATGATGAATAGCGCACTGATATTCAGGCGCTCAAGGGCGGTGGCGATTTCGGATGAAGACTGCGGCCCTCTGGACGTCCCGAGGATCGTCCCCCCGAACTCGTGGATGCCTTCCACATCGCGCGGGGCCAGCTCGCGCACGTCGTAGCGGTAGGACGGGATAAACCCCTGCAGGCCGTAGCGGATGCCAAGGACCGAAGGGACGCGATAGGCGTTGTACGCCGTCATTACGATGGCCCTGATGACGTCGTTGATGCCCGGGCACAGCCCGCCGCAGGTCACGATGGCGCATTTCGTCTTGCTCGGATCGAAGTAGATCCGGTCGCGGGGGCCCGCCAGCTCAAAGGACATGGGGCGCGGCGCGGCGCCTTCGTCCACCAGCTCCTCGTCCACGGTGAAGACCACGCGCCTCTCGCCCGCCGTCGCCAGATTGCGCGACAACGGAGAATCGATTTCCGGCGTTCCGAGACTCTGAATGCGTATCTCTTGGGCCGCGGAGGGCGTAGCTTCACAAGTATTCATGCGGATTCCTTCCTTTTATTTTTCTTTGACCCTGCCGCAGGTCCTGCGCACGATAAGCTCCGTGTCGAGCAGGTACTGCACTTTGAGCGGGGTTTGCGACTCTATGGCCGAGATCATGATGTTCGCCGCCATCTGCCCCATTTCGTAGCAGGGCGTCTTGATGCTCGTCAGCGGCGGGTTGAAGTAGGCGGCGATGTCGATGTCGTCGAAGCCGCAGACCGAAATGTCCTCCGGGACGCTCAGCCCCGCCTCGGTGATGGCGCGTATGGCCCCAATGGCCAGATAGTCGTTCACGCACAGCACCGCCGTCGGGGGGTCCTGCAATTTCAAAAACGCCCGCATGGATTCCTTGCCGAGCAGATAGGACGGCGGCTGCGAGCGGATAAGTTCCGGATCGAAGGGGATGCCGTTGTCGGCGAGCACCTTCTTGTAGCCTTCCATGCGGTCAATGGTGCGGCGCGCGCAGGTCATGGGGCCGACCAGAAAACCGATGCGCTTATGGCCGAGATCAATGAGGTATTTGACGCTCGTATAGATGGATCGCGCGTTGTCGATGCCGATATAGTTCACGCTTTCGTCCGGCACTTCCCACAGGATGATGCAGGGGATGCCCGCCGCCTCCAGCGTCTTCATGTACTCCACATTGCTCATGTCCAGCCCGACGAGAATGAGCCCGCCGATGCGTTGCTCGTGGAAGCGCCGCATGGCGAGGCGCTCCTCCTCCGGCGAAAACTGCGACAAGGCCACCTTGCACGAGTAGTTCCGCTCCGAGCACGTTTTCTGGATCGCCATCAGGTTCACGCCGAACGCCGCGTAGGTCGGCGAAGGCAGGAGGATGCCGATGGTGTCCGAGCGCCTTTTGGAGAGGGAACCCGCCGTCGCGTTGTAGACGTAATTGAGCGCTTCCGCGGCGGCCCTGACCTTGCTGACCGTTTCCGCGGGCGTTTTGTCCGGCTCGCGGAGGGCGCGGGATACGGTCGAAAGCGAGACGTTCGCTTTGACGGCGACGTCCTTTATGGTCGCCCGAGTGTTGTTGAAACCGTTTTCATTCATTTTATTGTTTCTTTTCAATGTATTATCCATTTATTTTGTACTTCAATGAGTACGTTTTCAATCTAGCCGCCCATAAAACCGCTGTCAAGCCTCTTTGCAACGTTTTTTTGCTTTCACCCCCTTCAGCTCCGGCAAAGGCCGAGTTTTGTACCTCACTCCACTCCATTTACTGGGAAAGAGCGTGTTGAAAAAAGAAAAATATATTGTATTTACATATGTTATATGGACATATGCATTTCTGACACCTCCCACAGCGGCAGACTCCGTGAGGACGAAAACCTCTTCACGATGCTGTGGGGAGTGTTCGAAAGGGCAAAAAATATCTTTTTTAATAGACTGTATTCTATAAAAAATATGTCTTTTACGTTTTTGAGGACACAAAAAAAGACATCCCATCTCTTGACAAGATATTTTTTTGACGCATAGAATGAAAACGTATTCATTCTAATATAAACTATAACATACAATATATTGAATATTCATATTTTTTTATAAAAGAACGAATTCAAAAATCGCTCACAGGCATCATAGTTATAAGGAAATCCACCCTTTAGGCCTCATGTCTGCGACCCCGGAGCCACACGGCACCCCGGAAGGCCGCAGGCCTAACCAGATAACCCCAAGGAGAAGGGCGTTATGCAACTGTCCAACACATGGAAGGCGACGGTAGGATTGATGATCGGGGCGATCCTGTGCCTGCCCGCGCAAGCGGCGGCCGAAAAGAAAATCATCATGCGCTACAGCCACAGTTCGGCGGCCATGGTGGAGGAGCCTCATCACACGGCGGCTCTGGACTTCAAGAAATACGTTGAAGAGAAAACCAAGGGCAGAGTGGAAGTGCAGATCTACCCCGCCAGCCAGCTCGGCGGCGAGGAACGCGCCTTTCAGGACGTGCAGCAGGGCGTCATCCAGATAGCCTCCCTGGCTTCCAACAACGCCGCCGTGTTCGCCCCCTCCCTCTATGTCATCGATCTTCCCTACCTGTTCAGGACCAATCAGGAAGGCTGGGCCATCCTCGACAAGTACTGGGACGAACTCAACGCTAAAACCATCAAGGAAAGCGGCAACCGCATCATCGGCTGGCTCGACCTCGGCTACCGCCACGTCTGCAACAGCAAACGGCCCATCCGTACCATCGAAGACCTCAAGGGCCTGAAAATCCGCGTGCCCAACAACCCGGTCATGATCAACACGTTCCGGGCCTGGGGCTGTGAACCGACCCCCCTCGCGTGGGACGAAACCTTCAACGCCCTTCAGCAGAAGGTCGTCGACGGCCAAGAAAACTCGTACGTGGTCTTTGCATCCAACAAGTTTGAAGAAGTGCAGAAGTACATGACCGAGCTGCGCTACAAGCTCCAAATCATCGTCATGGTCGTCAACGACACATGGCTCAAGAAGCAACCCGCCGACATCCAGCAGGCCATCCTCGAAGGCGGACGCCTCGCCACCAAGCACAACCGCGAAATGATCATGGCTATGGAAGCCCGCCTGAAGCCCGCCATGAAGAAGGCCGGCGTCGAAATCCTCGACAAGCCCGAAGACGAAAATGTTTGGGAAGAAAAGGCGATGGCTCTCTGGCCTGATCTCTACCCCAAAATCGGCAATCTCGACCTCCTCGACAAGATGATGGCGGACATGCATCGCAAGCGCCCGTAAAAGCAAGAGCATAAAAACGTTTTTTACTATTGATTAAGGTCGATTATCTCTATTTCTACGTTCTTTTGAAGCGACATGCAAGTGAAAAAGTACGCTCTTTCATGAATGTGCAGCGCACATTCTTAGAAAAAAGCGTGACTATGGCAATGGATTTCAGACTGTTCACCCATAATGAGGAGGTCTTCATGAACATCCGGCAAAGCTTCAACCGGGCCCTTTTAGGGGCGGTTTGCGGAGCGCTGCTTCTGGTTTCCCCTGCCAGTGCGGCCGAGAAAAAAATCGTCATGCGCTACAGCCACAGCTCCAGCGCGATGGTCAAGGAACCGCATCACGCGGCGGCCCTCGACTTCAAGAACTATGTGGAAAAAGCCACCAACGGGAAGGTGGACGTCCAGATTTACCCCGGCAGCCAGCTTGGCGGCGAGGAGCGGAGTTTTCAGGACATCCAGCAGGGGGTCATTCAGATCGCGTCCCTCGCGGTCAACAACGTGACGGTGTTCAGCCCCTCAATGGGCGTGTTCGACCTGCCGTACATGTTCACCAACTATGAAGATTGCTACAAGCTCATCGACCAGAACTGGGACGAGATCAACAAGCGCATGATCGCCGAGAGCGGCAACATGGCCGTGGGCTGGCTCGTGCAGGGCTTCCGCGTGCTGAGCAACAGCAAGCACCCCATCCGTACGGTTGAAGACCTCAAGGGCCTCAAGATCCGCGTGCCCAACAACCCGATCATGATCGCCACCTTCCGCGCGTGGGGCGGCGAACCCGCGCCCATGGCGTGGGACGAAACCTTCAACGCCCTCCAGCAGAAGGTCGTCGACGGACAGGAAAACCCCTACCCCGTGTTCGCTTCCAACAAGTTCGAGGAAGTGCAGAAGTACATCACCGAAATCCATTATAAGGTGTGGATCGGCCCCATCGTGGTGAACGCCGCGTGGCTCAAGAAGCAGCCTGAGGACGTCCAGAAGGCCATCCTTGAAGGCGGCCGCCTTGCCACCGAAAACAACCGCAAGATGATTGCCGAAATGGAAACCGAACTCGTCAAGGCGCTCAAGGATAAGGGCGTCGAAATCCTCGACAAGCCGGAAGACGAACCCGTCTGGCAGGAAAAGGCCATGGGCGTATGGCCGCAGTTCTACGACAAGATCGGCGATATTTCCTTGCTTGACACCATGATGAAGTCCCTCGGACGTACACGTCCGTAACAACGCCTGACCAGCCCGGAGGGGGCCCTTCCCTCCGGGCCGCTAACCTCAACCGGCGAGGAGTGAGCCATGCGCGAGCAGTTGGCGTCCATTTGGAGAGATCTTGAAGAGTATATCTGTTGCACGCTGCTCGGCGTCATCATGACGCTTCTCATGATGCAGGTGTGCTACAGATACTTCGGCGGCAAGTCCATTGCCTGGTCTGAAGAGGTCAGCCGCTTCCTGTTCCTGTATCTTGTCTATTTCGCGGCGAGCCTCGCCGCCTCAAAGAACCTGCATATCCGCGTGACCGCGCAGCTCAAGCTCCTGCCGAAGCTCGGCCAGATGCTTCTGCTCCTTACGACGGACATCATCTGGCTGATCTTCTGCATTATCGTGGTGAACGTCGGGACGGACTTCATCATCAGCATGAGCGACCGCCCGATGGTTTCCGGGGCGCTGATGCTTGATATGCGCTATGTCTACGCGGCGGTGCCCATCGCCTTTACCTTGCAGGCCGTCCGCCTCGTCGAGCGTTGGTGGCGTATCTTTACCAAACGTGATCCCTTAGTCGTCCCCAGCGAGGAGGTGTTCTGATGTCCCTTGAAATCCTCATCTGGGTTGCTTTGGCTGTCCTGCTCATCATGGGCACGCCCATTTTCGTCTCCCTCGGCATGGCCTCCATCACTGTGCTGCTTCTGAGCGACATCCCGCTTTCGCTCGTCATGATCGACCTTATCAAGGTTTCGGACATGTTCCCCCTGCTGGCGGTGGTGGGCTTCGTCTTCGCCGGGGCGCTCATGGAGCGCGGCGGCATGGCGGCCCAGATTGTTGAGGTCGCTTCCATGCTCGTCGGGCATATACGCGGCGGGCTCGGCATCGTGACCATCCTCGGCTGCATGTTCTTCGCCTCCATGATCGGTTCCGGCCCCGGCACCGTAGCCGCCATGGGCAGCATCATGATCCCCTCCATGATCAAGCGCGGCTACTCGCCCGAATACGCCGCCGGCGTTTCGGCCACCGGCGGCACGCTCGGCATCCTCATCCCGCCGAGCAACCCCATGCTCGTCTACGGCATCATCGCCAACGTCTCGATTTCCGCGCTGTTCACCGCCGGATTCGTACCCGGCGCGCTGGTCGGCACCTGCCTCATGCTCACGGCCTATATGATCGCACGCCGCCACGGTTACAAGGGCACGATGCATTCCTACACGATGGCCGAATTCGGACGCGCGCTCCTGAAGAACATCTGGTCTCTCATGGCTCCCGTGGTCATCCTCGGCGGCATCTACGCAGGCATATGCACACCCGTGGAAGCCTCGGTCGTCGCGGTATGGTACGCCCTTTTCGTCGGCTTCTTCATCACCAAGAAGCTTTCCCTGAAGGAAGTGTTCAACGCCATGAAGCTGGCGAACATCTCCACCGGGACGATCCTCATCGTCGTGGGCGTGTCCACCATTTTCGGGCGGTTCCTGACCATGTACCAGATCCCGCAGCAGCTCGCCGCCCAGATGATGCTGTACACCACCAACCCCATCCTGATCCTGCTGCTCATCGCTGCACTGCTGTTCTTCCTCGGCATGTTCATGGAGACCCTCGCCACCATCGTCGTGCTCGCGCCGGTCTTCCTGCCGATCATCAAGTCCGTGGGCATCGACCCCGTATTCTTCGGCGTCTTTTGGGTGATAACCAACGAGATCGCCCTGCTGACCCCGCCGCTCGGCGTCAACCTGTTCATCGCCATGAACCTGTCCAACCTGCCGTTGGAACGGGTCGCCAAAGGGGCCATCCCCTATATTTTCCTGCTTATTCTCGTGGTGTTCTTCCTCATCTTCTTCCCCGACGTCGTAACATTCCTCCCGAAGGCACTCGGCATGTATTGATGGGGTGCCGCCCCATACCCCGCCGAGGGGCTCTGCCCCTCGGAACCCCGACAGAGGCGCTGCCTCTGCACTCCGCAAGGGAGCAGCGCTCCCTTGACCCGGCACAAGCGTTTCCTCTCGCGGCATTGCCGTGAGAGGAAACGCTCAGGACATAAAGGAATCTCCCTTTACTGGAATTCCGGAAACGCAGGACTCAAAAAAATCTCCTCTCCACCAACCAGGGGGCTTCCTCCTCCCCCAAACGGCGGCTATTCCCCCCATGAATAGCCGCCGCTCCGTTTCTCATACAAAAAGCCGCTTCTCTGAGAAACGGCTCTTACTGGCGGTAATGTTAGGGCAACGAAAACGCGCGGGGTTTTGTACGTCACGGTTCCATCGGGAACATATTGACGATGTTATTGCAGAGGGAGGTTATCACCTCCTCGGACAGACATTTCGGATACACAAATTTAGATGGTTATCACATAGTACATGGACAGATTCCGGTATACGAATTGAACTACATTGTATATTAAGCGATTACCTTGGCGGCGTTGCCGCTAGGGTAATCGCGCCGCCGGGTCAAGGGGCGGCTCGCCCCTTGCGGGGTCCCGAGGGGCAGAGCCCCTCGGCAGGGTCCGGGGCGGAGCCCCGTGAGATCGCTTGCCTCGCCAACCCGCACGGGCTATCAGGGAGCGTCACTCGACAAAAGGCTGTGACGACAGGAGGCTCCATGAAACCGCTCAAGCTGGATGCCGATTCCTCCCGCACCGGGAAACTTGAGGACATGAACGCACCGTGGAGCCGCCTGCTCCATCTGGCGACGCGGTACACCTACCCGAAACGCTACCCCCTCGTACTGGCGGGCGACGCCATGTTCGACTTCTACTACCTCGCCAAGGGGCGCCTCCGAATCATGCACGGCACGGAGAGCGGACGCGAGCGGGCGATGGTCTATATCGGCAGCGGGAATGTATTCAATGAGGCCACGGCGCTGGCAGGGTTCGACGATCCCGACTGCCGCTTCTACTGTATGGAAGACGTGGAACTGTACCGCTTCCCCGGCACGCTGCTCCATGATCCGCGTTTCGTCGCCGAATACCCGGAACTCATCATCAACCTGATGGTATCCATGAGCACCAAGGTGCTCGTGATGCACGCCAACCTTTCCGAAACGGGCGGCGGAACGGCGGTGAAACAGGTCAGCCTCTTTTTGTGCGGGCTTTCACGTCTGCACGGCGACAAGCTCGACTTCAACCCCCAGATGACCCAGGAAGAACTGGCGATTTTCCTTGGGATACACAGGGCTACGCTTGTGAGGGCCCTGCGGGTCCTGCGCGGGTGCGGCGCCCTCCTCCAGCTGACCAAGAACCGCCTCCGGATCGGAGACCTCGCCCTCCTGCAAAAAATAGCCGGGGAATAACCGGGAACCTCTACAGAAAAAACCATACAATCCATACTGTTTCATCCTGTCTCCTCTTTTTTCCACTTTTTTTCACAAATGGCGCAGATGCGCCATTTTCTTGAGAACGGCTGTGTGAAGGTTCGCACAATGGGAAGTGAGCCGGAGGGCGGATGCGCGCCCGCCCATCCCCTCACCCTTCACATAGCCGTCCCCCGCAACGCGGGGAACGCCAAGGAGACAGGACGTGATCAACGTTATCGATCAAGACAAATGCATCGGATGCGGGACCTGCTTCAAGTCGTGCAGCCTCGACGTCTTCCGCCTCGACACCGACCAGAGCAAGGTTTCGCCCTGCATGGCGGCGTGCCCTGCGGGGACCGACATTCGCGGCTACAATGCCCTCGTGCAGCAAGGCAAGCTTGAAGAAGCCGCCCAAAAACTCCGTCAGGCAAACCCATTCCCCGGCATCACGGGGCGCATCTGCTTCCATCCCTGCGAAAAGGAATGCGCGCGCAATGCCGTGGACGGCGCGGTAAACATCAACGCCGTCGAGCAGTTCCTCGGCGATCTCGATTTGCCCGAAGAACAGCCCGCCGTCCGGCATACCGCCAAGATCGCCGTGGTGGGCTCCGGCCCCGCCGGGCTTTCCTGCGCCTGTTTTATGGCCCGCATGGGATACCCCGTCACCGTTTTCGAGGCCGCGCCGCGCCCCGGCGGTATGCTCCGTTACGGCATCCCGGCTTACCGCCTGCCCGACGCCGTGGTCGAGGCGCATGTGGCCCGGCTTGAAGCCCTCGGCGTCAGCTTCCGCTGCAACACCCGCATCGGCAAGGGAGGCGACCTGACCCTTGGCGACTTGCGCCGGCGTGGCTACAAGGCGTTCCTTCTTGCCCCCGGAACCAGCCTCAGCCGCAGAATCGCCATTGAAGGCGCGGAACTGCCCGGCGTGCTGTGGGGCGTGGAGTTCCTGCGCGCCGTGCGCGGCGATCACGCTCCTACGTTTTCGGGCCATGTCGTGGTCGTGGGCGGCGGCGACGTTGCCGTCGACGCGGCCATTTCCGCCAAACGCCTCGGAGCATCGTCCGTGAGCATGGTTTCCCTTGAGTCCGAAGCCGAACTGCCAGCCTATCCGCACAATATCGCCGACGCCCGCGACGAGGGCATCGATTTTCAGTGCGGCTGGGGCCCGGTGCGCGTCGAAGGCACGGACGCCGTTTCCGGCCTCACCGTCAAAGCCTGCCTTTCCGTCAAGGACGCTTCCGGCGCGTTCCGCCCGTCTTTTGATGAAACGCAGACCCGCACCATCCCCGCCGATGCCGTGATCTTCGCCATCGGGCAGGCCGCCGATCTCGATCCCTTTGCGGAGGACGTGGCCATCACGCCCCGCCGCACCATCGAAACCGCCGCCGTCACCTTTGAAACCTCCCGCCCCGACGTATTCGCGGCGGGCGACGCGTCCAGCGGCCCGGCCTCGGCCATCCAAGCCATCGCCGGAGGCCGCGAGGCGGCTTACTCGATGGACCGTTACCTGCGCGGAGGCCAGATCCTCGCCAACCGCGCCGCCGTCCGCGAAACCGTGGACAAGGACAGGCTCCCCGGCGAAGGGGTACTCCTCTCCCCGCGCAACGAGCGCGCCGTGACCGACGCCCCCGGCTTTGAAGAACGGCGGCAGGGGCTGGATCTCCATGCCGTGCTGGCGGAAGGCATGCGCTGCATGACCTGCGGGGCCAAGGCCCGCATCGCCTACAACGACGACTGCATGACCTGCTTCACCTGCGAGCTCCGCTGCCCGGCGGAAGCCATCAACGTGCATCCTTTCAAGGAACCGCTCCCGCGTACCCTTGAAATCCATTGCGAGGACTAGCCATGAGCGCGAAACCTTTTGTTTTCGATACGGACGTGCTGATCATCGGCGGCGGCTTTTCGGGTTCGTGGGCCGCGCTGACGGCCCGGCAACATGTGGAGAACGTGCTCATCGTCGACAAGGGCCCCCGCGACTGGGGCGGCCTCGGCGGGATGTCCGGCGGCGACATGATCGTCAAGCAGCCGGAGTTCGCCGCCAAGGATCTGGTCGAAGAGCTGGTCTATTACTATGACGGGCTGTGCGAGCAGGATGTGCTTGAGGAAATCCTCAACCAGTCCTACGAGCGCTTCAAGGATTACGAGAAGATGGGCCACGAGTTCGCCCGCGACGATTCCGGCAGGCTCATGAGCATCCCCCAGCGTGGGCTCGAACTCATGCGCTATTACTTCTACCACCCCTACGGCAAGGGCGGCGCGCACACCACGCAGATCCTCAATGCCGAGCTCCAGCGCCTCAACGTCCAGCGCCTCGGGCGCATCGAGATCACCGATCTCGTCAAGGACGGCGACGCCGTTTCCGGGGCCGTGGGCTTCCACGCCCAGAGCGGCGCGCCCTGCCTGTTCCGGGCCAAGGCCGTCATCCTCGCCGCCCACAACGGCGGCTGGAAGGGCTCGTACCTGCTGAACACCTGTGCGGGCGAGGGCGCGGCGCTGGCCTACGGCGCGGGCGCTTCCCTGCGCAACATGGAGTTCATCGAGAACTGGAACGTGCCCAAGCTGTTCGCGTGGGAAGGCCAGACCGGGATGCTCCCCTACGGCGCGCGCTTCCTCAACGGCGAAGGCGAGGATTTCATGCGCCGCTATTCCCCGAAGCTCGGAGCCAAGGCCGACCCGCACTACAACGTGCGCGGCATGGCCTTTGAAGTCCGGGCCGGACGCGGGCCTATCTACTTCGACACCAGCACCATGAGCCCCGAGGGGATCGAGATCATGACTCCCACCGGCGGCTGGATGAAGCTCAACGACACCAAACTGAAAGAACTCGGCATCGACTTCTTCAAGAGCAAAACCGAATGGATGCCGCAGGTTCTCACCTCATTCGGCGGCACCGTGGCCGACAAGGACGGCTGGAGCGGCATTCCGGGCCTGTTCGTGGCCGGACGCGCCCGCAGCGTCACCCCCGGCGTCTACATGGGCGGCTGGGACACCTGCAAGACCACCACGACCGGCTACATCGCGGGGAACAGCGCAGGTGAATACGTTTCCGGGCTCGCTTCCGCGCCGCGGTTCGACGACGCCCACGCTTCCGGCACTCTCGACGCCACCCTGTCCCTGCTCGGCAAGCCCGGCGTCTACCCCAAGGACGTGGTCCGGCTCATGCAGGAACTCATGGCCCCGATGGACGTGTGCATCCTCAAGAGCGGCAAGGGCCTGACCCGTTCGCTGGAACGCCTTGAAGACGCCAAGCAAAATATCCTGCCGTATATGACCGCCCCCGAGCCGCACTATCTGGTCAAGCTCGTGGAAGCGCGCTCCATGGCGCTGATCACCGAAATGTACCTGAAGGCGTCGCTCATGCGCAAGGAATCGCGCAGCGGGCATTACCGCGAGGACTTCCCCGGACGCCACGGCGATCCGGCGTGGATCGTCATCCGCAGCGGGCACGACGGCATGGATCTGCGTGCCGACCCCGTTCCGCTGGATCGTTATCCGGTGAAGCCGCACCGCTACTATATGGACAACTTCGCCTTCCCCAAAACATCGGCCATCTAAGACAGCGTCCGCCGCGCCGGAATCCCGCATCCCGGCGCGGCTCCCCGACCTCTGAACCCGCCTCCCGCAGGAGTCCCCATGAACCGTGCCCTGACCTTAAAATGGTTCGCCGTGCTCGGCCTTGCCAGCCTGTTCTACCTGCTGGCTCCCCGTGACGTTTCGCCTCAGATGCCCCTCTATCTCGGGATGACCTCCGCAGCGGTCATCATCTGGACCTTCGATCTCTTGCCCGCCGTGGCAGTCGCCGCCGCGCTGACCTTCCTCTACCTGCTGACCAACATGGCCCCACCCGAAGTCGTGCTCGGGCCGTGGACCACCGTGCTCATCTGGACCACCTTCGGCGCGGCCATCTTCGGCGAAGCCATGGAAAAGACCGGGCTCGCCAAGCGCGTGGCCCTGCGCTGTATGCTCCTCACGGGCGGCACGTTCACCGGGATGCTCATCGGGTTCGCCATCGGCGGCATCATCCTCGGCCTGCTGCTGGCCTCCGGGTTCGCCCGCACGGTCATCTTCTGCGCCATCGCCGTGGGCATCATCAGGGCGCTGGACATCGATCCCAAGTCCCGCCTGTCCTCCATCATCGTCATCGCCTGTTTCTTCGCGGCGGCGGCCCCGACCATGCAGTTCCTGCACACCTCGGAGTCCTTCATCTGGTCGTTCCAGGTGCTCATGAAGGCCATCGGCGGCAATGTGGACTGGTGGGAATACCTGAACCACGCCTGCTTCATCAACACCATCTATGTCGCGCTGTCCTTCCTGACCATCTATTTCATGCGCGGCAAGGTGCAGCTTCCCGAAGGCGGAAAGCTCAAGCTCATCCTTGAAGAGCGCCTCGCCGAAATGGGCCCCATGACGGTTTCCGAAAAGCGCCTCCTCGTCCTCGCCATCCTCGGCATCCTCGGCTTCATGGTCGAGCCGTGGACCGGAGTGAACGCCGTGTATGTGCTTTGCCTCGTGGCCCTGTTCTGCTACATGCCCGGCATGAAGATCATGGAGCCCTCCTCCTTCAACAACCTGAACATCGTGTTCCTCGTCTTCGTGGCGGGCTGCATGGCCATCGGGTTTGTGGCGGGCGAAGTCGGAGCCAACAAGTGGGCCGTCTCGTCCATCATCCCGTTCCTCAAAGAACTGCCCCCCACGCTCGGCGTGCTCTGCTCCTACCTCGCGGGCGTGGTCACCAACCTGCTCCTGACCCCCTTCGCGGCGACCGTGGCCTTCACCCCGGCGTTCGGCGAACTCGGCGTCCAGATGGGCGTCAACCCGCTGCCCCTGTTCTACGCCTTCGAGTACGGGCTCGATCAGTACTTCTTCCCCTATGAAGGCGTCATGTTCCTCTACATCTTCACCACCGGATGCGTGACCCTCAAGCATGTCATCCCCACGATGATCGCCCGCTGCATCGTCGCCGGGGCGTTCATCGCCGTCATCGCCATCCCCTACTGGACGTTCATCGGCATCATGTAACCCCGGCGCGGCCCGCTCCCGCGCTTCTCCTCCCGCTCTCGGATGCCCCCGCATCCCCCACAAAAAGGCGTTGCCGCACCCTGTCCTGATGGCTGGATGCGGCAACGCCTTTTTGTGATCGCCCCGTCTTCTTGACACGCAGCCCAGCCGTGCCCACATTCAGAGAAAACACGGGACGGGAGGCCGCCATGAGCGACAAGGACTTCATCGATATGAAAGAGGAAAACGGCCAGTGGTCGGCCTACGTTTCCGAATTCTCCCCCGAAAAGCTTTGGGAAAAAATCAAAGGGCACGCGAAGAAAGTCGGCTGTGAGGGCATACGCAGCGCCCTGCGCCTGTTCTACGCGCTGGACAATCCGTCCATGCCACTCAAGACGAAAATGGTGATCTACGGCGCGCTCGGCTACTTCATCTCGCCCATCGACGTGATCCCCGATTTCATCCCGGTCGTGGGCTTCACCGACGATATCGGCGTGCTCGCGGCAGCGGTGGTCATGGCCGCTTCCTATATAGACGCCGAGGCCAAGGCCAAAGCCGACGCCAAGCTTGCCGGCTGGTTCGGGGAAGGCTCCTGCTGAAAAGAACCATACCACCCCTTTAAGCTTCTCCGGGAACTACGGAGAGGCTCTCCGCCACGCTTTGGCGCGGACGTACCGCGAGGTACGCCCGCACCTCTGTTCTACGGGCAGAACACTATCAGGAATAGGCCCCGCGCACGGCGTCCACAATGGCGTCCGTCAGACGCCGCAGATCTTCGGGATCGATACAATACGGCGGCATGAGATAAACATTCCGGTTGAACGGACGCACCCACACGCCGCGCTCAACGAAGAAATCCTGCAAGACAGCCATGTTCACGGGCTTGTCCACTTCCACGACGCCGATTGCGCCGAGTGTCCGCACGTCGCGGACGCCCCGGAATTCCCGGCACGGCGAAAGCCCTTCCTCAAGGCCCCGGCGGATGCCTTCCACGCGTTCGGCCCACGGCGAGGCGTTCAGAAGATCGAGGCTGGCGCATCCCACGGCACAGGCCAGCGGGTTGCCCATGAAGGTGGGGCCGTGCATGAACACGCCGCCGCCCTGCTCCGGCCCGGCCTCTTCAATGCCCTGCGCTACGGCTTCGCTGGCAACGGTCGCCGCCAGCGTCATGGTGCCGCCGGTGAGCGCCTTGCCGAGACAGAGGATATCCGGCTTGAGGCCCGCCCATTCCGAGGCGAACATCTTGCCGGTACGCCCAAACCCTGTGGCGATTTCATCAACGATCAGCAAGAGTTCGTGCTCATCGCACAGCTTCCGCAACCCGCGCAGGTAGTCGGGGTGATAGAACCACATCCCGCCCGCGCCCTGCACGATGGGTTCGAGGATGACCGCCGCCAGCCCGTCCGCGTGGCGCTTGATGGCGTCGCGCATGGGCCGGAGGCTGTCGGGATCGAACGGGCTGTCGAAACGGCAGCTTGGACGCTCGACGAACAGGTGTTTCGGCAGGATGCCGGTAAACAGGGTGTGCATGCCGTTTACGGGATCGCAGACGGACATGGCCCCCTGCGTGTCGCCGTGATAGCCGCCCTTGGGGGTGAGGAAGCGGGTTTTGCCCGGCCTGCCCTTCGAGGCCCAGTACTGAACCGCCATCTTGAGCGCGACTTCAACCGAAACCGAACCCGAATCGGCATAAAAAATATGCTTCAGGTTGCCGGGCAGCAGCGGCAGGAGCCGTTTCCCCAGTTCCACGGCGGGTTCGTGGGTCAGGCCGCCGAACATGACGTGGGCCATTTTCGCGGACTGCCGCCGCACGGCGTCCATGAGGACAGGATGTCCGTAGCCGTGGATGGCGCACCACCACGAGGACATGCCGTCCACCAGTTCCCTCCCGTCGCGCAGCCTGATGCGTACGCCCGACGTGCCCACCGCCTCCCGCACCGGGAGCGGGTTCAGCGCCGACGTATACGGGTGCCACAGGTGTTCCCGGTCGAAGGCGAGGAGCGAAGAAGGGGAAAGGGGAGATGAAGGAATGTGGGGGGAGAGGGAAACCCACATTCCTTCATCTCCCCTTTCCCCTACTTCGCTCCTCGCCTTCGACCGGGAAC
>QWCN01000506.1_pt1 | contig 67533 bp, 64 predicted proteins | sample 1972711 | NCBI WGS metagenome assembly QWCN01 (sample SAMN09866707, study PRJNA288562) | Human gut metagenome isolate term1_stool, whole genome shotgun sequencing... | isolation source: gut | host: Homo sapiens | place: USA: California | reverse complement strand
GGAAAACTTTTGCAGGATAAGGCGCGGGAATCTCTGCCGCGGAATCGAAATCGCCGAGATTTTCATCGATCCGCACTTTCCCCTTCGCCCAATTATACGCCCCGTCCGCGCAGATGACGAACGCCAACGAATCGTCTATTTTCTTTTTGTACGGTTCCCCGTTTAAGAGAATGATGCCCTTCATAAATTCCGTTTCCGATAAATGATTTTCGTCCTTTCCCTCGCGGCGCTTTCGCTTTTTCAAACTCCGAACAATCAAACAATCCGCGCAGGCAAAAGCGCTTCGCCGTCTTCCCTATGTAAGCCGCGCCCTCGGGTCCCTCTTGAAGGGGGTCTGAACCCGTCAATTGTTTCTGAGCGCCCGTATGGCGGCGCGCCTGTCCGCGGCTTTGAACACCGAACTGCCCGCCACGATGACGTTCGCGCCCGCGCGTTTGATTTCACCGACGTTTTCGCTCGTCACGCCGCCGTCTATCTCTATCTCCAAATCCCATTTATTAAGATCCGCAAGGGCGCGGATCGCTTTGATTTTTTCGAGTACTTCGGGCATGAACTTCTGCCCGCCGAAGCCGGGAAATACGCTCATTACCAAAACCATATCGCAAAAAGGAAGGACTCCCTCGATTGCGGAAACGGGCGTATCGGGATTGATGACGGCGCCGCATTTCGCGCCCGCGGCTCTTATCAGGGCAAGCGTGTCTTTTAAAGTTTCTCTGCACGTTTCGGCGTGTACGGTGACGATGTCCGCGCCCGCCTTTACGAATCGTTCGACGTATTTCTCGGGGTGTACGATCATCAGATGACAATCGAGCGGCAAAGAGGTACGCTTCCGGAGGTCCTCCACCATTTTGATACCGAAGGTGATATTGTTGACGAAAACACCGTCCATGACGTCGCAGTGCACGACGTCCGCGCCGTTTGCTTCGAGGTCCTTTACTTCCTCGCCCATTTTTGAAAAGTCCGCCGACAGAATGGACGGCGCGATTTTGATTCTTCGCATGCTGTATTCTCCTGATTTTCTTTTGTTTTTCCGCATAAAAGAGGAACGGGACAAACGCCTTTTCCGAGTCTATCCGTTCTTTTTATCTTCCAGATAACTCGCCCGAAGCTGACCGCAGGCGCCTCCTATGTCCGAGCCTATCTGCCGCCGAAGCGTCGCGCTCAGGCCTCCCTTTTCGAGGATTCCCAAAAAGCGGTAAGCGTCCTTTTCGCCCGTGGATTTCAAGTTCCTCTCCTTAACCTCGTTGAGCCGAATGAGATTGACGTGACAAGGCTTTCCCTTTAACAGGGAAAGCAGCGCGCGGGCGTGTTCCTCGTCGCAGTTCTCGCCCTCTATCAGCGTATACTCGAAATAATACCGTCTGCCCGTTTTTTCAAAATAATAAGCGCAGGCTTTCAGGATTTCCTCTATTTTATAAGCCTTTGCGACGGGCATCACCCTCGCCCTGTCCTCGTCCGAGGTGGCGTGCAGAGAAACGGTGAGGTTCAAGGGAATCCCCTCGTTTGCCAGCGCGTACATTTTCGGCACGAGTCCGCAGGTGGAGAGAGAAATATTGCGGGCGCTGATATTCAGCCCCTCCGCGGCAGTCGCATTTCTCAAAAATTTAACCGTTTCGTCGTAGTTGTCCAAAGGCTCTCCGCTGCCCATCAAAACGACATTCGTGACGGCGCGCGCCTCTTTGCCCCGTCCTTTGGCTTCAAAATCCTCTCCGTGCAGAGCGTTGACGACGAGGATCTGCGACAAAATCTCGCCCGCAGAGAGATTGCGGACGAGTCCGTTCAAGGTGGACGCGCAGAATTTGCAACCCATACGGCACCCAACCTGCGTGGACACGCATTGGGTATACCCGTACTTGTACTTCATCAAAACGCCCTCGATCAGATTTCCGTCCGCGAGGGAAAAGAGATATTTTTCCGTGCCGTCCGAGGAATAAAAGATTTCCTTGATTCCGACAGGCTCGTTTTCGTATACGCTTAAAAGCCGTTCCTTAAAGCCTTTGGAAAGGGAGGTGACGTCGGAGATTTTTTTGCCCTGCGTCAAGCCCTCGAAAAGTTGCTTCGCGCGGAATTTCTTTTCCCCCATTCCGAGAACGAGCGCCTCGACCTCCGAAAAATTCAGATCCTGCAAAACTTTTTTCAACGCGCCCTCCTTTCTCCCGTATGCGCTTTCCCGCAAATGCGGCTTCGCGCACTTTCCCGTTCTCTGCGCGGCTCGGATAGAACTACAATCCTTGCATTGTCTTACTTTTTTTATTTCTTCTTCATTTTCGCCACGTAAAAGCCCGCGCCGAACGCCGCATCGGGCAAAAATTGCAGTCCGTACCTTTTTCTTTCGTGCACGAGCGGGCTTGAGAGCTCCTCGATTTCAAAATCGGGAAAGGCTTTCAAAAAGGCGTCCACGATTCCGTCGTTTTCCTCCCGGAACACCGAACAGGTGGAATAATACAACGCGCCGCCTTTCTTCACGTATCGGGAACAGACGGAAAGAATGCTTTCCTGCGCCTTTTTCAGGGAAGCGAAATCCTCTTCCTTTCTGAAAAGCTTGATGTCGGGATTTTCGCTGACCGTACCGAAGCCCGAACAGGGTACGTCGCATAAAACGCCGTCGAATTTTTCCTCATAAGCGGGATCGAAAACGGAGCTGTCCTTTTGAAACTCGAAGACGTTTTCCGCGCCCATACGCGCCTTGTACTGCCGTATCAGCTCCACTCGGTGGAGATGCAGCTCGAAAGCCGTCACGCGGTCGCATTTCTTAGAGAGCAGCACGGATTTTCCGCCCGGAGCGGCGCAGGCGTCCAAAAATTCGCCGCACGGCTCTACTACGCCGCAGATCGCCGCGCTGCCCACCGACTGAAAGGTGTAATCGCCTTTCTCGAAGCCCTCGTCCCGAACGAAATTTTCAAAGACGAACAGTTGAGGGAAGGGCGTTGCGACGTGCTTTTTGGACAGATATTTTTCCTCGCCGCGCTCGAACCGCACGCACACGCCCGCGCTTTTTGCCGCCGCAATCGCCGCCGCGCGTTCCCCGTATTCCTCTTTCAGCTTCCGATAGGCATATAACGGATACGAAAGCCGAATACAGACGCCCTCGTCGCCGGAAGGGATCGCCTCGTCTGCCGCCGCGCGGTCGAATCGCCGCAAAAAGGCGTTGACGAAGCCCGCCACCCCCTGCTTGCCGAGCTTTTTGCAAAGCTCCACCGCGCAATCCGTCACCATGTAACGATTTTTATCCATATAAAGGAGCATATAAAGAGAAATTTTCAAAATCGTCCGCACGGCAAGCTTGGGCGCCTTGGGCGCAAAACGACGGATACAAAAGCTCAGATACCCGTCGTTTTCGAGGACTCCGTATACGATTTTCACCGTCCGCGCGCGGGAAAGCTCCTCGATACAGGTATCGGCGATCGCCTGTTTCACGTGCGCGCCGTCCGAATAAATTTTCGTCAGAATTTGAAAGGGATCGTACACGGGATTGCTCAGCATGAAAATACCTGTCCCTTTCTCACCTTGCGCCCGTTGAGGAAATCGCTTCCTTTCATGCGCTTGCCTCCCGCCGCCTGCACCTCGGCAAGCTTCACCGCGCCGTCCCCGCATTTGACCAAAAAGCCCTGTTTAGGGGTATCGGAAAGAATCTCCCCCGCCGCCGCGCCTTCGCTTCCTTCGGGACAGACCGCCCTTTCGGCGCAAAATACGTTCAGCCGCGCCCCTTCTATCTCCGCGAACGCCGTCGGCTCGGGATTCATGCCCCGCACCAAATTCACGATTTTTTCGGCGGGCAGAGAAAAATCTATTTTCGCGCTTTCTTTTGCGATTTTCCGCGTCAGAACGGCGTCCTCGTCCCTCTGTTTAACGAGCGCGAAATTCCCTTTTTCGATCGATTGGAGGGCCTTTAAAAGGGCTTCCGCGCCGAGAAGGGAGAGGCGGTCGGAAAGTTCTCCGAACGTTTCCTTTTCTCCGATTTCGGTCTTTAAGGAAAGGAGTATATCCCCCGTGTCGAGTCCGAGCGCCGTCTTCATGACGGTGACGCCCGTTTCCCTTTCGCCGTTCAGCACGGCGGACTGAATGGGAGATGCGCCGCGGTATTTGGGAAGCAGGCTGGCGTGGATATTCCATACCCCCAAAGGAAAGAGATCGAGTACTTCCTGCGTGAGAATCTGCCCGTAGGCGCAAGTGATCAGGATATCCCCGCCGAGCGCCTTCAAAGCGTCCGTTTCCGCGCGTATTTTTTGAGGCTGAAAGACCGTCAAGCCCCTTTCGAGCGCGAACGCTTTGACGGGCGGGGGCGCGAGGATTCCCTTCCGTCCCTGCGGCTTGTCCGGCTGAACGACGACGCCCGCGACGCCGTATCCCTCCCCGATTATTTTTTTCAAAGGCGCCACCGCAAACCTCGGCGTGCCGGCATAGACGATTTTCATAAATATCCTCTCCTTTCGCCCGCGGTCCGCGGCCGGAAAAAACGCGCGGCGGAAACGGTGGAAACGTTCCCTTTCACGCCCTTTCTCTATCGCCCGAAACGGGATTTTCTATTCCGCTTCGACGTGCTGCGCGAGGTCGATATACAGCACTCCGTCCAGATGGTCCAGCTCGTGGCAGACGGCGCGCGCAAAAAAGCCCTTTGCCTGCAAAATCCTGTGTTCGCCGTGCCGATCCTGATAGGAGAGTTTCACCTTCATGGGTCTGGAAACGACGCCGCGCTTGCCGCGTACGGAAAGACATCCCTCCCAGCCGCACTGTTCTCCCTTTTCGGAGATGATTTTCGGGTTGACGAATTCGAAGAATCCTTCCTCGACGTCCACGACGACGGCGCGCCGCAAAACGCCCACCTGCGGCGCCGCAAGTCCCGCGCCCTCCTCCTTTCGGAGGGTTTCCTTCATATCGTCCAAAAGCGTCCAAAGGCTCTCGTCGAAATTCTCGACGGGAAAGCTCTTTTTGCGGAGCGTTTCGTCCCCTATCTGCACTACGTTTCTGATTGCCATATAAACTCCTTTTCGTTTCGGCGACAGGCGGTTTTTTTCCCGCGATCGCCCGATCCGTCCTTCGAAATTTTTTTAACTCTGTCTTCCCGCCCTCTTTTCGCTTTGCCGCGCGTCCGCGCAACTCCCCCGGCTTAAAAGGCGGGCGTCAGCTCAAATTGGTCGGGTTTTCCTCCACGGACACCAATACGTCCCGCGTCCGCGCTTCCACGCACGCGTCGTAGATCTTCGGCAAAATCGACGTGTCCGACAGCCGCATCAGCACCTGATAGCGAAATTTATTCTGGATGCGCTTGATGGGCGCGTGCATTTTATGGAAGAACAGGAATTTATCCGCGTTCTCCGTATACAGTCTTTCCAGCGAGAAATACACGCCGCGCAGAGCCTCTATCGTCTTTTTGTCGTCCTCGCCCGTCACCAGAACGCGCACGATCTTGGAAAAGGGCGGAAACGCCGTCGCCGCGCGCAGGGAGATCTCGTTTTGATAAAACCCCTCGTAATCGTACGCCACGGCGTAGCGCAGAACGTCGTTTTCGGGGCTGAACGTCTGCAAAACCACCCTGCCTTTTTCCTCCGCCCTGCCGCTTCGCCCCGCCACCTGCGTGATGAGCTGAAAGGTGCGCTCGCCGCTCCTGTAATCGGCGAAATGCAGACTCATGTCCGCGTCGAGAATCCCCACCAGCGTCACGGAGGGAAAGTCGTGCCCCTTGGCGATCATCTGCGTACCCACGAGAATATCCGCCTTCTTTTCCCCGAACGCCTTTAAAATTTTATAGTGCCCCTCCTTGCCGCTCGTCGTGTCGTTGTCCATGCGCAGAATGCGCGCCGAGGGATAGAGTTTTTCAAGCTCCGCCACAATCCGCTGCGTGCCCGTGCCCGCATACGAGAGCTTATGCCCCCCGCAGTCGGGACAAACCGCGGGCACGCGGTATTTGGCGCCGCAGTAATGGCATTTTAGGCAGTCCTCGTCCCTGTGATAGGTGAGCGCCACGTCGCAGGCTTCGCATTTGGCGACATAGCCGCATTCCTTACAGATGACCGTCTGAGAATAGCCGCGGCGGTTTAAAAACAAGATCGCCTGATTGCCGCCCGCAAGGCATTTTTCCAGTTCCTCTTTGAGCGCCGCGGAAAACGCGGAGTTGTTTCCGCGCCGCACCTCCCGCCGCATATCCGCAATGACGATTTCGGGCAGCGGCTTTTGATTGATGCGGTTTTTCAGCCGTATTAAGCCGAACTCCCCGTCTATCGCCCGTTTATAGGTGTCCACGGCGGGCGTGGCGCTGCCCAGGACCAGCTTGCAGCCGTTGTGCTTCGCGCGCAGATACGCCACGTCGAAAGTGTTGTAGCGGGGGGCGGTTTCGCTCGAATAGCTCGAATCGTGTTCCTCGTCGAGAATGATGACGCCGAGATTTTCAAGCGGCGCGAACACCGCGCTGCGCGCGCCGATAGCGATTTTCGCCTCGCCCGATCTCAGCCGCCACCATTCGTCGAATTTCTCCCCCGCGGAAAGCCCGCTGTGCATGATCGCCGCATTGCGCCCGAAACGGGAACGGAGCTGAGAAAGCATCTGCGGCGTGAGGGAAATTTCGGGCACTAAAAAGATAGAGCTTTTTCCCTCTTTGAGGCATTTGGCGATCAGCGTCAGATAGATTTCCGTCTTGCCGCTGCCCGTCACGCCGTGCAGGAGCTGCACCGTCCGCCCGTCCCTTTCTATCCGCTCCACCGCCGAGCGCTGTTCGTTTGTCAGAACGCGGTCGGGGTGTTCCTCTTCGAGTCCCTTGTACGGATCGCGCAGGAGCTGTTCCTTCGTCACTTCGACGTAGCCTTTCTTTTCGAGCGCGGCGACGCCGCCCGGAAAAAGACCGTTCAAAAATCCGCAGTCCGTCTTGCCGTGTTCCGCGAGATATTCCGCGGCGCCGAGTTGATTTTTCGCCGTCTTGGAAAGCTTGATTTCGGAAAAAGGCGCCTTCAAAGCCGCGTAGTTGCGCCTAAGTTCCCGCACCTTTCCCGTACGCATTTCCGAGGGCAGAAAGAGCCGCAAAGCGAGGGCTTTGGGCACGCGGTAACGGGCGGTGAGCTTTTCCGCGAGAGCGAGGCACTCGCCGTTTAAAGCGGGAAGCTCGTCGGGGCAGGGAAAAACGCGCTTCAATCTTTCGGGCGGACAGTCGGAAGCGTCTTTGAGGCGCATGACGAAGCCGGCGACCACCTTGCCTCCGAAGGGCGCGCGGACGCGGCTGCCCGCCTTCGTGCCCTCGTCGCAGAGATAATCGTATATTCTGTCCGTTTCGCCGGAGGCGATGTCCACTATTACTTCCGCTATCATAAATCCTCGACACCTGTCTTTGTCCGCCGGAAATCTTCCGCCCGCATTCCCTTCCGCGCACGAAATTTTCCCGCATCTTTGCGGCGGTTTCTTTCCAATCCCGTAAGGGGCTTCCCCAAAAAGGAATACGCAGGGGAAATTTTCGGCCGCCGCAGAGAACGTTTTCCGAAGAATTCGCCGCGAACGCCGAAAAAGTTTCTCCGTGTTCCTCCGCCGCTTAAAAAACGATTGCCCCGAAAAATTCGAGGCAACGCACAAAAAACGCAAGGGAATGAAAAATTCAGTCCTTGGCGATGATGACCTGACCGTCCGCGATGTCCCTGCAAGCCGTCAGGATCTCCTTGTCCCTGCCCGTAAAATCGTGAATGCCGCGGTTTCTTTCCGCCTCGATGATCTGGCGGGCGCGCTTGGACGCCACGACGCAAAGCGCATAACGGCTGACGGGGTTTTCCTCCGCGCCCAATTTTCGGATCAATACGTCCACTGCCGGTTCGTTTATCATACTTGTCACACTCCTTAACTGTTATTTGATTCCGCCCAATCGCCAAAGTTCTTTTTTCAAAATATTCCGGGCGGATGTTTCATGCAAATTTCTATAAAGCGCTGCGGAAAAACGCGCGCCGTTCCCATCGCCGTATCGCGGCATTTCTTCCCTCTTTTCCCGTTGCGGGATCTTTCCAAGCCCGCGCTTCGCTTCCCGAACGCCCCGACTCCCCGCGTCAGGGCTGCGTTTTTCCTCATTGATAAACGCCTTCTCCCGTCCGCAAAACGCCTTGTTTTTCGAAGCGTTTTAAAAAGCCCGCGCGTCGTCTATTTGTTCTTTTCGTCGTCGATGATCTCTTCGAGTCGGGAAAGGGCGTTTTCCAGCGTATCGTTCACCACTACGTAATCGTAAAGTTCCTTTTTGGAAAGTTCGTACTCGATGCGGGCAAGACGGTTTTTAATCTGTTCTTCCGTTTCCGACCGCCGTCCTTTGAGCCGTTTTTTCAGTTCCTCTTCCGAAGGGGGGACGATCATAATGAGGAGGCACTCGGGAAAAAATTTCTTTGCGTTGAGCGCGCCGACCACGTCGATTTCGAGAATGACGGATTTTTCTTTGAGCGCTTCGCGGACAAAGGATTTGGGCGTGCCGTAGAAGTTGCCGAAATGCTCGTCGTATTCGAGGAACTCGCCCCGATCGGCGCGGCGCAAAAATTCTTCCCTCGTCAAAAAGAAATATTCTCTTCCGTCCCGTTCCCCCTCGCGCGGCGCGCGGGTGGTGCAGGAAACGGACGCCGCGACGTCCCGCCGCTTTTTTAAAAGTTCCTTCACGAGAGTTCCCTTTCCGACCCCCGAAGGTCCCGATATCGCCATCAAAATGTTTTTCATAAGCTTTCGGTAAAAACCCTCCGCGCCCTTTCCGACGCCCGACTTTCGTAAAATTCCGCAATTCCGCCGCCTTCGCCTTTCGCGCGGTCCTTCAAAGCGCTTGCCGTTTTCCCGTTCCCGCGGCTTTGCTCATTCGAGATTCTGCACTTGTTCCCGGATCTTTTCTATTTCGTTTTTAAGCGCAAGTCCCAGACGGGTGATCTCGATGTCGTTGCTCTTGGAACAGGTGGTATTGGCTTCGCGGTTGAATTCCTGAACGAGGAAATCGAGTTTTCTGCCCACGATCCCCTCCTGAGAAATGCTGCGGAACTGCGCGATGTGGGAAAAGAGCCTCGTAAGTTCCTCGTCGATATTGCTGCGATCGGCAAACGCCGCCACTTCGGTGAGCAGTCTGCCCTCGTCGGGATTCACGCCTTCGAGATATTCCCGTACCCTCGCCTCCAATTTTTCGCGGTAAGCTTGCGAAACTTTGGGAGCGAGCGCGGCGATGTCCCGCACCAGGTTTTCGATGGTTTCCATGCGGAAAAGCATATCCGCTTTGAGCTTTTCGCCCTCGATTTCCCGCATTTTATTGAGATGGGAGAGCGCGTCGGAAAGCGCCGTTTTAAGAGCCGAAAGAAGCGCCTCGTCCGCCGCTGCCGCGTCGTCCTGCTTCAAAACGTCGGGATAGCGCAAAACGGAAGTCAGCGTCAAATCGTCTTGGAGGGACGGAAGCGCCTCTTTGAGCGCCTGCGCCGCCGCGGCGTAGGACAGGGCGAGCGGGACGTCCACCGAGAGAGCGGCGGGCTTTTCGCGTTTGTCCTTGAACGAAACGAACACGTCGACGTGGCCGCGCGTCATCTTGTCGCGTATCGCGCCGCGGATGACATCCTCGTACGCCATAAAAATTTTGGGCGCCTTGACGGATACGTCTAAATAGCGGTTGTTCACAGTCTTAATCTCGCAGGTCAGCTCGATGCCTCCCTCCTTGCATTCCCCTTTTCCGTACCCCGTCATGCTCAACATACGAATCTTCCCCGTCCTTTTTTCGGCGTTTTTTTCATCCCCGTCTTTAAGTTCCTACTATTATAGCAGACTTTCGGGAAAAATTCAAGCGGTATTGCGATTTTTTCCCGATTTTTTTGAGAAACGGACAGGGGAATTTTCTTGTCTTCCCTTCTCTCCGCCCCCTTTTTCCTTACGTCTTTGTTCGCCGCGTCGAAAATTCTCTTTTCGCTCTCGTCAAAAACGGCGTTCCGCCCGCGCGCGGCGCGAAAAAAGAGTAGCCGCCGTCAGCCGCGGATAAATTTTTTCACCGTCTTTTCTTCGGCTGCGGGATTGAGCAGATAAACTTGTTCCGCTATTTTTTCCTCCGCCTGCGCGGGGGAAATTTCGAGCGCGTTTTTCTCTAATTCCCCGCCCCAGAAATCTCCCGCCGTCGTGAAAGCCGTACTGTTCCAGCCGTATTCCTCCCCGCGCTTGTTTACCTTCCGCGTGCGGCCGCACATAGTGATCAACAGTTTCATCTGCAAATCGACGAGCGCCTTTTCAAACGCGGCATTTTCCCCCTTTGAAAATCCGCCCTCCGCTTTTAGCTCGGGCACGGACAAGGCGCCGCGCTCTAAAATCGCTTCGTAAATGCGCACGGCGGGGCGACTGAGTTCCCCGTCCCGATACATTTTAGAAAAGTCCTTTCCCTTGCGCCGCACGGCGAGAAAATACGGATACCACTCTTTCGTGATATAGCCGCTCGCGCGGAAAAACACCTTGGCGTAGGCGACGTCCGATTTTTCCTCCAAAACGCGCATCCGCCATTCCCAGGGATCCGTTTCCCTGTCCCCCGTATGCCATTTGACGGGGGAACCCGGAATCTCCTGCCGCCAGTCGAAATCAATCAGCGCGAAAATCCCCTTATCGCTGCCGCCGCCCATCGAAAAGCCGCACGTTTGAAGCGCCTCGTAAAAATCCGAAAAATTCCTGATCTCCATTCTTTTTTCTCCCGTAAATATCCGAAAAAGCGGAGTTTCGCTCCGCCTTTTTTATCCTTCCGACTCTGTTTCGTCCTCTTTCAAAAGCCTTTCAAACTCCGCCTCGTCGATAATTTTTATGCCGAGTTTAAGCGCTTTTTCCAGCTTGCTGCCCGCGTCCTCGCCCGCGAGGACCAAAGTGGTCTTTGCCGTCACGGCGCTTTGGCAGACGCCGCCTGAGGACTCGATCAGCTTCTGCGCGTCGCTTCTCTTGTATTTGGACAAACTGCCCGTCAGCACCACCGATTCTCCCGCAAAAACGCCGTCCCTGACGCTCTCCGTTTCCGCTTTCGGCGTTACGCCCGCGGCAAAGAGCGCGGAAAGCTCTTTCAAATTTTCTTCGTCCTGAAAATAGGCGATGACGTTGTTTGCCGTAATGCCGCCGATATTCTCCAAGGCGACGAGTTCCTCGTAGGTAGCCGCTTTCAGTTCCTCTATGCTCTTGAAACGCTTGGCGAGATCTTTTGCCGCGACTCTGCCTATCCCGTCGATTCCCACGGCATAGATGAAGGCGTCGAGGGACACCCGTTTGCTCTTTTCCACGGCGGACAAAAGATTGTTTATCTTCTTCGTCTTGAAGCCTTCGAGATCGGACAGGTCCTCCGCGGTCAGACGATACAGATCGGAAAAGCTTTTCACGCCCTTTTTGTCCATCAAAAGGTAAGCGGTGCTCTCCGAAAATCCGTCGATGTCCATCGCGTTCTTGCCGGCGTAATGATCCAATTTCGCGGCGATGCGGGGACGGCATTCCCGATTGGGGCAGAAAAGATGGGCGCCCACTTCGTTTAAGGGCGACCCGCAGGCGGGACAAAAGGCGGGCTTTTCTATTTCCCTGCTGTCCTCCGTGTGCTCGGTGGCGCCTAAAATTTCGGGAATCACCTCGTTGGAACGGCGTATCAGCACGCGCGAGCCTATCTTTACGTCCTTTCTCAAAATGTCCCCGTAATTGTTGAGAGTCGCCTTGCGGACGGTGGCGCCCGCGAGTTCTACGGGCTCCAAGAGGGCGAGCGGGGTCAGTTTGCCCGTCCTGCCCACCTGCCAGACGACGTCCAAGACTTTCGTCGTCACCTCTTCCGCTTCGAACTTGAACGCCATCGCCCAGCGGGGGAATTTATCCGTATACCCCATCGCTTCGCGCACGGCGGCGTCGTTGACCTTGATCACCGCGCCGTCCGTCAGAACGTCTATGTTTTTGCGGTCCACCTCTATCTCGTCGATGGCGGCAAGCACCTCGTCCTCGGACTTGCAGATTTTAAAATACGGGAACACCTTAAACCCCTCGCGGACGAGAAAATCGTGCGCTTCCTCCTGCGAGAGGGACTCGCCGCCCGACATATAATTGATGTCGTAAAAATAAATATCCGGCTTTCTTTCCGCGGTGATTTTCGGATCGAGATTGCGAATGGCGCCCGCGGCGGCGTTGCGCGCGTTCTTCAAGGGCTCCGCGGCGGTTTGATTGTATTTGTCGAGCACGGAAAGGCGGATGACCGCTTCTCCCCGCACTTCCAAAACGCCGGGATAGGAAATGCGCAAGGGATAGGATTTGATCGTCAATACCTGCGCCGTCACGTCCTCGCCCACCACGCCGTTGCCCCGCGTCGTCGCGCGGACAAATTCGCCGTTTTCGTAGGTGAGGCAGACGGTCAGACCGTCGAACTTGTATTCGACGGTATACGCCGCGTCCCCGCCCGCCGCCTTGGAAACGCGCGTCAAAAACGCCCGCATTTCCTCGTCCGTGACCGATTTATCCAGGCTATACAGCCTCGCGATATGGCTGTGGCGCACGAACGCCTCGATGGGGTCGCCTCCCACCCTTCTCGTCGGGCTGTCGGGATACACCTCTCCGCTCTCCGCTTCCATGCGTTTGAGTTCGTCGTACAGGGCGTCGTATTCCTTATCCGAAACGGACGGATTATCCAGGACGTAATATTCGTGCGCCCAGCGATTCAAAATGTCGGTAAGTTCTCTCTGCGTTTTCATAATACTCTCAATTTCTCAAAATATAGTTCCGCGCCGTCCGTCGAAAGCCCGCCAAACAGGACGAAACGCCGCGGCGCGCCCGAACGTCCCGTCATTTTTTGATCGTCAGCGGCGCCAGGGAGGCGGAAAGCTGTTTGATCCCAAGCCCCGCGAAGGCGATGTCCAAAATCATATTCGCGCCCGCGCCGCGGACGTTTACGATCGTGCCCAATCCGAATTTGGGATGCTCCACCTGCACGCCCGTCTTGAAGGCGGACAGATCCTTGCCGCCGCTTGATTTCGGCTTGCTCGTCCCGCTGCCCACGCCCCCGTAGGTGAAGGCGCCCGAAGACTTGGAAGACGTAGAACGGGAAGCGCCGTAAGAGCCGCTCCTTTGCGCCGCCCCGCCATAGCCTCCGCCGTAATTTCCGCCGTTCCAGGCGCTTCTTTGCGGCGCGGAATTCTGCCTGTCCCCGTACCCGCCGTAAGAATTTCCATACGAGGAACCGTACCTGCCGCCGCCGTATGCGGCGTTGCCGTACGAATCGGGATCGTCGTCGGAAAAATACCCGTCGTCCTCCGCGTATCCCCGATAGCCGAGCTTCGGCTCTTTGGGAAGTTCGAGTTCCGAGGAAAGTTCTTTGAGGAAACGGGAACGTGCGGTCGGCTCCCGCTTGCCGTAGAGATACCGGCTTTTGGAGCGGGTGAGATACAGTCTTTCGCGGGCGCGGGTGATGGCGACGTACATCAGCCGCCGTTCCTCCTCCATATCCTCCTCGTTTTCCGTCGCGCGGGAAACGGGCAGGATATTTTCTTCCAGCCCGACGATGAACACGCAGCGAAATTCCAGACCTTTCACCGAATGCACCGTGGCGAGAGTGACGTAGTTGCTTTCGTCCATATCGTCCGTATCCGAACTCAGCGTCACCTGATTGAGATAATCGGTGAGCGAGGAGCCGGGATTCAAGCGGCAGTATTCGTCCACGGAGTTGATAAATTCGTCGATATTGGCGCGCTTGTTGATGCTTTCGTCGCTTTCGTCGGCGTACGCCTCCCGCATCTTCGTGTCCGCGACGATCTTGCGCACGAGTTCGTTGACGGGCAAATCCTGACTGTCCACGATCCAGCCCTTCACCTGATCGGCAAACGCCTGCAATTTCTGCCGGGTGCCCGCGTTGAAGCTCATCAGTTCCAAATCCCAAAGGGCGTCGTAAACGGAAAGCTCCGTTTCGTAAGCGTAATTTTCCAGCGCCTCCACCGTGCGCGCGCCGATCCCGCGCTTGGGGAAGTTGATGATGCGCACCGCCGCCTCGCTGTCGAAGGGATTGTTGACGAGCCGCAAATACGCGAGCAGATCCTTGATCTCCTTGCGCTCGAAGAACTTGAAGCCGCCGAACACCTTATAGGAAATGCCGTCCGAGGTAAACTCCTGCTCGAAAGACCGCGTCAAAGCGTTCAGGCGCATCAAAATGGCAAAGTCGGAATATTTATATCCCCTGTTCATCAGCCCCGCTATCGTATGCGCTATGTACCTCGCCTCGCCGCTCTCCTCCTCCGCCTCGAAAACCTGCGCCTTTTCCCCCTCGTCGTTCTTCGTCCAGAGCGTCTTGTCCTTGCGGTGCCCGTTATTGTGAATGACCGTATTGGCGAGCTTTAAAATGTTCTTGGTGGAACGGTAGTTGCGTTCCAGCTTAAACGTTTTCGCGCCGGGAAAAGATTTTTCGAAGTGAAGGATATTTTCGATTTTCGCCCCCCGCCAGCCGTAGATGGACTGATCGTCGTCCCCCACGGCGAACAGATTGCCGTGTACGGAAGCGAGCAGACGGACGATCTCGAACTGCACGGAATTGGTGTCCTGAAACTCGTCCACGAGGATATAGCGGAACCTGCCGCCGAGGTACTCCCGCGCGTCCGCGTTGTTTTTGAGGAGCAGACGGGTTTCGTTCAAAAGATCGTCGAAGTCGAGGGAGTTGTTTTCCCGAAGGTGCTTCTGATAGCGGGTGTATACTTTCACGACCTCGTCGATATCCCGTTCCGCCGCGTATTCGGCGGCGTACTCGGCGGGCGTAAGCCCCAGCATTTTGGCGTTGCCGATATGCCATTTGACGTTCTTCAACAGTTTTTCGTCTTCGTATTCGCATTCCTGAAAGGATTTTTTGACGATATTGGAGCGCTCCGTTTCGCTGTAAATGGAAAAATTCTGATTCAGTCCCGCCTCGGAGGCGTACATTCTCAAAATCCGCACGCACATACTGTGAATGGTACACACCCACATTCCCCGCGCGTCCACGATTTTTCCGATGCGCTCTTTCATCTCGTTCGCCGCCTTATTGGTGAAGGTGATGGCGAGAATCGCCTCGGCGGGCACGTTCATATCCCCGATCAGATGGGCGATGCGGGAGGTTAAAACCCGCGTCTTGCCGCTGCCCGCCCCCGCCAGCACCAGCACCGCGCCCTCCGTCGTCAAAACGGGTTCGATTTGTTCGTCGTTGAGTTTATCGAGTATTTCAGTCGTTTGATTCATAAAAATATTATAACATACCGCCCCGCGTTTTGCAAGCTTTTCGGGAATGGATTTGAGGTGGCAATTTTCGTCGCCGGGTCGTTTTTTGCCCTTTTAAAGAAGCTTTTTTCCCGCCGAACGCGCCTGAACGCTTTTGAAGTTTCGCGTTCCTTTCCGAAAAAAACGACTCTTTGGAAAAAACCGGCAGTCGCGGCTTTCTTTGCGTTTTTATGGGCGGCGCTTTCAAACTCGCGCGGGAACGCCTCGGAAAGGTTTATGGCCGTCCTTTTTCGCGCCCCCGCGCGAAACGGGGATATTTTTTCGCTTACGCCTTTTTGGAAATGGAATCGAATTCGCATTCGCGACGGAAGCGTTCGAGCGCGCGGAGGTATCTTTCGCTCAAAGAGAGCGTGTAGCGCTGTTTTTCTTCGTAAGAGAGGGTGTCGTAATATTCTCTGTCGGTGAGTCTGCCGATGGCGTCGCTCACTTCGCCCTCGTTGACCAGCAGTTCCTTCACCTTTAAGTAAAACGCATCCTCCTTTTCTCCCACGAGCGTTGCGGATACCTTGCTCTTGAAATACCGTCCCGCTTTGCTTTCGTTTAATCCCTGCTCTTTCGCTTTTTCCATTTGTGCGTTCAGTTCGTCCTTGCACTCGTTCCAGAATCCGTTTTTCATGCGGAGTTTCGCCTGACGCGCAAGCCCTCTTAAAGTGCGCTGCTGTGTCACTTTGTACTTCACCTCTCTTTTTTGTGTTTTTGTATTTATTCCGACCAACCGCGATTCCCCTTTCAAAAGAGAATCTCCCGGGTCTTTTCCGTTCGTCGGGGCGCCGTCTTTTGATACGGACAAACTCCGTCCGCGCTCTTTCAGCCGCCCTTTTTCTTTTTCCGAAATATGTTCGCCTTGAACTATTTTCGGACGCCTTGTTTTTCGGTTTCGACGCCTTGCAGGCGGCACAGCGCCCCCCGTGTTTTTGCCTCCCACGCCCCTTAAAAGGAAATCGGGCGATTTTTTGTCGGAGATAGCGCGGGCGAAAAGGAATTCTTGCGAATCCAAAGGAACTTGCAGGCAAAAGGAAAATTTGCCAACGAAAACACATTTGACTCTTTTCCCGGCAAGCGAATATTTTTCGCGAAATCCCGACTTTTTTCGCTCCGTTTCGACATATATCTACAATTTTTGCAAATAAAAAAGCCCACCGCATATGCGTGAGCTTTCCTCTTTCGTTAGTTTTTGTTTCTCTTTCTGGCAGCCTCGGACTTCTTCTTTTTTCTTACGGAAGGCTTTTCATAAAATTCCTTCTTTCTTAAATCACCGATGATGCCGTCGCGGGAGCACTTTCTTTTGAAACGGCGTAACGCGCTTTCCACGTTCTCGTTTTCTCCTACTTTAACCGTAGACATTCCTCTCAACCCTCCTTCGCCTCAGGCACTTTTTGTTACCTTGATATTATATCAGTCCAAAACTTTTCTGTCAAGTCTTTTACCCGATTTTTTCCAACCTTTTTCGCGGATTTTTTTCTTTATAATAACTCCATGACATTTCTTAGCAGAATCGCATAATTTACTGCGAATCCTTCTCCGCTGGAACGCGTATGGAATGCATGGGAACTTAACGAAAGTCTTTTTTCATCGCCCCAATAGGCATAATTTTCACGATACATTACATATTGAAGAATGTCTTCATACAACGTAAACAGTATTCCGTAATATTCGGTATAATATTTGTTCTCTTCATAAAACCATTCCCAAACCTGTTTCTTATCGTAAAGAAGTTCCAAGCAACAATCCTCTTCTTTTAGCTGCGCCAAACTTTCTTCATCCAAAACATCATTGCGTCCCCATCTTTTATAATCGGAATCGAGAATATCGTTTAACGTATCCCATAAATCGTTCGTTTGTTCCTGCGACAGCGTTCTCACTCTTCCCTTATGATAGAATTTTATCCTTTCCGGCTTTAAAATCGAACCGTTCTCAATAAGGACTTCTTCCTGCGGAACGGAAGGCAGCGCGTATTCGTTTTGATTCCCACCGCACCCTGCGAACAAAATAACGGTCGCTAACAATACTCCAAAAATCTTAACCCTTGTCATATCGTTTCCTCCTTTTAAACCCCCCATTCCTCCGGAAAAGATAATTCTCCCGTTAACGGAATCACCGCCTTTTTATTTTTCTTCTTTGCCTCTATATTAGCTCTATAACTTTCCTTAATAATTTTGTATATTGGATAGTAAACTCTTTTCCGCTGTAAAAGATATTAAATACGCGAGAGCTTAAATGAAGACGACCCTCAGAATCTCCTTCTCTATACCTTACGTATCGGATTCCGTCTTCCTCCAATATCATCAAAACTCCATAATAGGTAGATACACCAAAGGAGGTTTCCTTAATTTGATTGCTATCATAGAGCAATTCCAATGAAATCTCCGTTTTCTTCCATTCTTCCAAATCTTTTTCCTCTAAACTATCGTTAGTACCGAGCGTTTCATAAGCCGAATTGAAAATAATATCCAACGTACTCCATATTTCATCGGCTTGTTCTTCGGATAAACTCAAAATTTTTCCTTTCTCATACAATTTAATTCTATCGGGCTTTTCAAAAGACTTAGTTATCACGGTTTCCTCTTGCGGAACGGAAGGCAGCGCGTATTCGTTTTGATTCCCACCGCACCCTGCAAACAAAAAAACAGTCGCTAACAATACTCCAAAAATCTTACTCCTATTCATAACGTTTTCTCCCCTTTAAAGCCCTAATTTTTCCGGATAAAATAATTCCCCCGTTAAAAGATTGAGTATTTTCACATCGAGCGAGCAGTTTCCCTGCGCGTCCGTTATTTCTTTTTCGATAATCTTAGACGGAATAGGACGTCCTTCCAAGACCAAATAATAATCGCTGACATTTAAAATACCCGCTTCTTTAAATAATCCCTCTTCCATTTTTCTTTCCAGAGTTTGACGGACAACGGGATGATCCATATCGATAAATTCGTTTTCCGTAATGTGATATCTGGATTCAAAAACGCCGATCGTTTCTCCCCGTTTATTATATACGTAAGTATAGGCGTCATTGGTCAAAACGCCGTTTATTTGTCTTTCATATCTTTTTATACGCGGATTCGTACTGTTCACCAACGTATAGCCGTCGGGAGGGGAAACAATGTTTCTCGGCTCAACGATATAACTGTTTTCGTTTGCGGGGAAAATAATATTGTCCTCATCCCCGTAAATGATAAACGTACCCAATCCAAAATTGTCAAGATTTACTTGTATAGCCGCGACTGCTAAATCCGCCGCTTCTTGCACAGTCTTTCCCAACAGCAATTCATCTACAAAAGCTAAAATCCAACGATTGGAGTATGGCCGCGTAGTGGATTGTTCAAATCCTAAAGCTGTTTTCGCGCCTTTTTCAACGCTTTTACTCGTTATATTAGTGTATCCCCAAGCCGAGTTGCATCCCGCCCATACAATAAGTTCGCAATTATTCAAAGAAGGCAGCATAGATATAGATAAATGTCCGTCGTTTCCCACTTGCGAAGATGTTCCTGTATTATATTCTGCACTCTGATAGGAAGCGTGTCCGTCAAAAATATAAATATCGCTGTCTAAAATAGGCAGCCCCGTTACGGGGTCGATCGTGTTTAAGACAAAATCGGGCGTCATATCCGCTTCGGTATTCGTATGTGCCCAAAAGCCGTGCGCATTCATTTTCGCCGCGTTTTGTTCCGCTTGTATTCTCCTGTTTCCGTCAGGGTCCGGACTATGTCCGTATATATCGGTATCTGTCAGACTTGTATTCATGCCGTGCAGATAGGCTACAAACTGTCTGACGCGGAGCGTATACGCGGCATCTATCGTATTTTGAGAATCAAAAACGGAGATATAATAAGTCGTATCCGCCTTTAAAAAAACGTTGTAAATTTGTCCCGCGGAAGTATTATATATATGCGTAAAGGCAGGTCTGTCCGCATCGGCGTTCAAATAGACGCCCATAATGGCGTTCCCCGTTATTCTCGTCAATTCCACCTTAAAGCGCGCGTCGAAATCGGTGCGAAAGGTAAAATATTGCAGTTCTCCGTAGGACGAAATCGACTTGGAACAAGCAGTATTCATTGCAAGCGAATCCATTCCCGCATAATCGAATTCCACTTCTTCCAGCGCCCACAAATCTCCCATACTGGTACCTATCACAGTGGAATATCTTTCCTCTTTCAATTCGTTCCCCGCATTGAGATATAGAGTATAATTGGGAAGGGCAACTGAAATTTTATAGACTGTTCCCGCAGCGCTCTCCGACGATGCGGATTCCAGGTGAAATTTTTGAGTATCCGAAGAAGTTTGAATGGCCTGTATAAAAGCCGTCTGAAACGCTTCCAAAGCCATATCCGCACGATGCGCGGGGGCAAAAGTATAGGTATTGGTCGCCGTGTTGTACTGCGTTTTCCATTGCTGATTTTCTCCGCCGGTAAAACGCCTCAACTGTATCATTGTCATATTGGAAGTCGAATAATCGGGAACGTCCAAATACAAACCCGTTTTTAAATTTTTCAAATAATATTTTGTATAGGAATCATAAACGGAACTGTCTGTATTTTGCAAAATCCATTCGGCATATCCTCGATTTACAGCAGACAAACCCGCGTAACTTTTTTGAACGACATTGTCGGAAGTCGTATTATCAAAGCAGAGCGCTTTCGTATAGTCGCTCACCTGTGTATAAATAATTGCCTTATTCGAGTCTAACATTTTGAGTTTGAATTTCTGATTGGTCGTATAAGGCGCTCTCGTTGAAATGTTAACATTTCCTTCTTCCGTATTTGCCGCTACATTGACGATAATCTGCGAGCTGCCGTACGGGATCAATTCATACAAACTCATTCCCAGATACTGTAATTTAAATTTTTGAGTGGAACTCGATTGATAGGCACTCGTTACGACAGAGGTACCGTTTGCATTGCTTCCGCCTTTTAAATCGAGATATGTTCCCTGTTTAAAATTTTTGAGATAATATACGGCACCGTCGTATATCCCGTTATCGTATCGATGTTTTCCCGAAGTCAATTCTGCGGCGGTCATCGCACGAAAATTTTTCTCATAAATTTCCGGATCCACTTCCTCCATTTTATTTTCCGATATGTTTTCCTTTACGTCCATGGGTTTATTCTGCGCGCTTACCACAAGCGCCTGAATACTACAAAATAGAATAAGCAGCAAGTTCACGGCTAAAAGATAGCCGATACGTTTAAATCTTCTCATCTCTTCTCATCTCTTCCCCTCTTTAATTCCTGTGATAAAATTTTGCAGCTGACTGTTTCAAATTTAAATTCCTTTTTCATTCCCTCCTTTATTCGTTCTAAATATAGCATACTTCTTCCCATAAAACCATAGCTTTATTTTATATCTTGCTCAAATTTTTATATATGTTTTTTCTATACGTCAAAACGCCCGCCCCAAATTTCCCGGGCGGGCGTCTGAATGTTCGTAATTCGTTTAATCGAGAAGCTCAAAATCCTCTGCGCCGTGCTTGCACAAAGGACAGATATAGTCGTCGGGAAGGAACTCCCCTTCGTAGACAAAGCCGCAGATCTTGCACACCCAGCGCTTTGTCTTTTTATCTCCCGTTTCCGCAGCCTTGGGCGCTTCTCCGGGCTTGGGTTTGATATGGGCGAAATAATATTCGTACGTCACGGAAGGCTCCGCTGAAAGCACTTTCGCCTCCGTCACTTCCGCCACAAAGAGCGTATGCGTATCGTAGTCGAGAATATCCGTCACCTTCGCGGAAATCACCGCGTTCGTGTGCTCGGGGAGATAGTAAAGCCCGTTGGACGTGCGCGGATACGTCTTTCCCGCAAATTTATATACGTCGCGTCCGCTCGAAAAACCGAACTGCTTGAAGATGTCGAACGGCGCGCTCTCCGTCAGCACCGATACGTTGAACACGCCCGATTTTCTGATCATCTGCTCGGTATAATTGAGTTTATTGACATAGACGGTGATACGCTTGGGATTTTCGGTAAGCATGGATACCGTGTTGACGATACAGCCGTTGTCCTTGACGCCGTCGTTTACGCTCAGCACGAACAGACCGTAAGTGAGTTTGAACATCGCGTTGTTTTCAATCTTATTTTCCATCTCGTCCTCCCGATGCGGCGCGTTCGCCGCCGTTACGCTTTCCAAAGCCCGTGCAGATTGCAGTACGCGTACACGGCTTTCAGCGTATCCCCCTCCGCGAGGACAAACGTCGCCTCGGGCTTATCCGTCGAACAAAAATACTGCACCGCATATCCCTTCTCCGTTTCCACCGCGACCCATTCGATCAGGTGTTCCGCGCTCATGGGATGAGTGACGCTTCCCACGTTGACCACCACCGTATTCCCCGAAGCCGCGACGACGGGAATGTGCTTTTCCTTCGCCCCTTCCGTCGTCCCCGCAATCAGTTCCTTCCAGCCGTCCAAAGCAAGCTCGTCCGTCGTAATCAGTACTTTCCTGCATTTCTCGCATTGATAAAATTTAAGTTCCATCTTTTATATCTCCTTATTTCATTGATTTATTAAGATTAAATCCTATTTTATTATAACGCAAAAAAAAGGATTTGTCAATAGTATATGTAAAAATTTCCAAAAAATTTATTTTTTCTGTATTCCGCCGCGGCTTTTTAAAAAGCGTTTCTCTCCGCGTTAAACGCCCGCTTCGACGACGTTTCCGGCGCCCAATAAGGAGTCCTGCCGCCGTCAGACAAATGCGGGCAAGCGCATCCAAGCGCCTTTTTTATCTTTTTCGCCTTTTCCCGCCGCGGTGGTCGCCGGTTTTTTCCTTCAATCCCCGAAGCCGTATTTATATAAGAGTTCGTCGAGATAATCGCAGGATTCTTTAAGCTCCTCCGCTCTTAAAAAATCGTCCTTGTACACCTCGATGATGAGGGGGCCGTCGAATCCCGCGCCGTCGAGCCGTTTTAAAAATTCGGGAAAATCGAAAATCCCCTTGCCGGGCAGTCGAATTTTTCCGTCCTCGCCGACGTCCGAAACGTGCACGTGCGCAAGGCGCCCTTCCATTTCTTGGAGATACATCGTATACGGATAAGAGGAGATCCTCGCCTGCTTGATATCCAAAACGCAGGAAAGAGCGGGACAAAATTCCCGCGCCGCGCGCAAAAAACCGGGACGATTATACATTGCCCATTCCACGTTTTCGAGGCATAACCCGATGCCGAAAGAAGCGCAGAACTCGGAAATTTCTCTGAGTCCTCCGCCCCATGCGGCGAAATTGTCCTTTTCGCCGGAGCGGGAGGCCCGCTTGATGCGCGCGATTCCGTGGAAGGTATAATACTTTGCGCCGAGCGCCTGCCCCGCCCGCATAGCTCTTTCCAGCCAGAAAAACGCATCCTTTTTCACGCGCGGATTGCCGCTGAATAGCTGAGGCTCGAACTGCGTATTGAGTACGTGCACGGAATGGACGCGCACCCGCCCCTTTTTCTCAGCCAAAAGTTCGCCGAAATTCCGATCGTACTCGGAAAAGGAAGTGAGAAACACCTCCGCGGTCCTCACGCCCAAGGCGTCCAGCAGCGGCAGCGCCTCCTCGTTATTCTCTCTCATAAACAGCGACGCCGTGGATACGCCCGTCCGCATCATTTCAAGTCCTTCTTTCCGATATTTTTTCAAACTTCATCTTACCACAATTCACCGCAATTGTCAACGCCCGACCGCCTCTTTTTTCCCGCCTTCTTAAAGTTTTATACTTGCGCGCCGCAGCAAAGGAAGCCGTTTTATACAAATACTTTTACGTTCGGAAGGGAAAGAAACGACGGAGTCGGGAGGTGTCCGTCCGCAAAAAAAGAAGCCAAACTTCGCTGTTTCTCCGTTCCCGCCTTTTTCTCTTCTTTTCTCCCTTCCTTTCCTATTTCCGCCCCTTCCGTCTTTCTCTCCGTTCCCGTTTTTTACGGCTTTTCATATAAATTCTCATTCGCGTATTCTTAACGATGCGTTAAACCCGTAATTTTTAAAATCTTGTCGGGACAGGAGAATAAACGGCGCCGTGCGCGCGCTTTCTCTATCCGCCGCATGGCCGCGCCGAAGCTGAAAATTCGCCTATTTTCGTTCCTTTTACACGATAATTTCGGAGGGCGACGATTAATTTTTTATAGGGCGGAAATCGCTTCTTGCTCCCGCATTCTATTTTATCGGCAACGCCGGCGCTTCCCGGATACTGCCCCTTGCGGGGCGTTTTGCGATACAATAAAAAAGAACGGTCTTTACCCGTTCCTTTTTCTCTATTTTTTTACCCGCATGACGCACGCCGTACCAAAGGCGCCGCCCTCCTCGTCTTCCTTTTTCGGGGCATCCGTTTTCCTACCCTTCAACAGCTCCCGCGCGGGCCTCTGCCCGTCCGCAAGCGCCGCGGAAACGGACGCCGCGATCATGATCGCGCACCCCGCCGCGAGGGGAATCGTCCACCCCACTTTGCCCAGCATCAGACTGAACAACACGCCCGCCAACGATTCAAGACTCAGCAGGATCGCCGTCAAAGAGGGAGAGATGCGGCTCTGCGCAAATGTCTGCACGAGGTAGGCATACGCCGAACTCAGCGCGCCGAGATAGAGCACGGCGGGCAGGCAGACGCTCCACTCGACGGAGGCAAACGACTGCCGTTCGAAAGCGAGCGCCCCGCAAAGTCCCAAAAGCCCCATCGTCAGCATCTGTACGGCGTTGAAGTTGAACACGTTTATTCCGTCCGCGAATTTATCCACCAAAATGATCTGTACGGCAAAGAATCCCGCGCACAGCATAGTGAAAGCGTCGCCGCGGTTGAAATTTCCGCCCGCGCCTTTGAGGTCGAACAGGAAAAACATTCCCACGAGAAAGACGACGGCGTTGAGAAGAGGCCTCCACTGAAATTTTTTGCGGAGTATGCAATAGACGACGGGAACGACGATGACGTAACCGCCCGTCAGCATCCCGCTCTTCGCCGTATCCGTATAGAGCAATCCCACCGACTGAAAGAAAAATCCAAGAAAATTCAGCGTGCCCACCAGCGCGCCCGCGGCGATTTCCTTTTTCGTAAAGCGCGCATATTGTTTGGTTTTGAAAAGGCAGGCGCGGAGGACAAAGAGAAGGAACGCGGCCAAAAGGAATCTGCCCGCCAGCATGGTGAAAACGCCCATGCTGCCCGTCAGGGCGTCGTCCGTTACGATAATGCCGTATCCCCAGATGAACGTCACCGACAAAAGCAGCGCAAGGCACAGCATTTTCATGCCCTTTCCCGTGTTTTTTAAAGCTTTCGTCTTCATGGTTTTTCCTCCTTTCCGCCTCCCGCGGCGCAGTTTCTTTAAAATCTGAGTGTGCGGTCCGGAAAACGGGACCATCCCGTTTTCCGCCTTTTTCGCAAGATGGAGAGGGCGCCAGGGATCTTCCTCCGTCTTGTCAACCTTTACCGCCTCTTGAAAAAATTATTTTTATGTGCCGTATCTTCGCGGGCACAGCGCTCCGTTGCCTGTTTATTATATCACTTTTTTCCCCTCTTGTCAACCTTTCCGACTATATTTTTTGAAAGAATATTCTTTTTATATATCAATTATTCTAAACAATTAAACAAATATAAATTTATATACCCCTTTTAAACAAAGAATATTTTAATAACCCTTTTTACTATTGATATACATTTATGCAATACAGTGTATGTTCTCTTTTTCCAAACCGTCCGCACCCGTCGTCGGAACGAGAAACCCGCCGACAGGTTTTAAACGGAAAATAGAACTCCCGCCGCCCGAAAGCCCCGAAGAAAAGAGGAGCAGGGAATAAAGCGCCCGCCGATCCCAGTCACAAAGCAGAGGACGGCCGCGCTATCCACAAAGGCGGAGCGTTCTACTACGGTGTAAAGAAACGGAGGGCGGCACATTCTTCCCCGCGAAGCCTTTTCCGTTTATTCGAAAAAGCGAAAAATTTTGCTTCCTACCCGCGAAAAAAAAGCATGAATTCCCTCTTTCTCCTTCCCCTTTCAAAAAAATTGAAAAAATTTTTATAAAACTTCTCAATTATGCAACATTTTTTTTGAAAATGGTGTACAATATCGTATAGTTGAAAATTTCAATAGATTGAAATCTTACCGAGGAGAAATAAAATTATGCGGAACAAAAGAAAAAACGACATTTTAAGCCAAATGGCGGAACGCGATCTCGCTTCCTTTCTTCCCCTATGCGGCGAGGCGGACAAAAAGTTTTTCGACCCTTCCTGTAAAGGCAGAGAGGCGGAGGAGTACGTCCGACTCACGCTCATCGCGACGGCATTGGGGCGGAGAGGCGTCGTCGTTTACCTGTTGGGAGAAGCGGAATACGAGAGCAAAGACGACGAAGTCATGCGCTGTCTGGCTTCGGTGAAGAACGATTATCGCACCGTCGTGAATTGGATAGAGGACTTTATCGGCGAAATTCGGGAGCCGCAGGACAGGCAAGCCGCCGAGGAACTGTGGAATGCGAAGAAAAAAGGCCTCAGTGAAACGGAATTTGACATCGCCCGTATAAAATGACGCCTTGCAGGCGGGAAAACGGAACGCGCCTTCGCTTCAAAAGCGAACAAAATTTTGAAGCCCGCGGCGATTTAGCCCTGCGAACACAGAGCTGTGCTTCATAAAAAGTAAATCGACTTTTAAATTCCGAAATCCCCTTAGGGGACGGACGATTTGAGGCGTATAAAAAACAGAACCAAGTATTCCATCCCGCTTTTATTCTGACGAGCAGACAAGCTGCGACGCATAAAAAGCAGAGCAACCTATTCAAACCTGCCTTTATCCTCATAAGCAGACAAACTGCGAGATAGAAAACGAAATACGCGCCGATCCCTCGGCGCGTATTTTACGTATCCCTTGTCCTTTTCGTATCCGCGAAGCGCATAGAATTATAAAACGATTTGCTTCTCCGTTTTCCGTCCTCTTTGCAAAGACATAAAACGCCCGAGCCTGTTTTCGCGGTTTTTCCCAAAGGAAACCTTTTGCGCTCTATTCCTTGCTTCTGCCGAGGAGAAATTCCATCGAGCAATTGAAATATTTTGCCAGATTGAACAAACTGATCGTGCCGGGAGTTTCCACGCGCTTCCATTTGCAGACGGTGCTCTTTCTCACGTGGCACGCTTTGGCGATACGGTAATCGGTGACGCCGAGCGCCTTTTTCATCTCCGTAAATCTCTCTTGAAAACTGCTCCCGCTCTCCTGAGGCACAAATTCCGGAGAATCCGTCAGCCCGAAGAGGTAGTCCGCCGAACATTCGAAATAGTCCGCAAGTTTGATAAGCGTCTGCGGCTGAGGAAAATATCTCCCGTAAAACCAACGGCGAATCGCCGTTTTGTCGCAGCCGACAGCTTTGGATAAACCGATAATATCGAGATTTTTATCCTGCATGAGTTCTTTCAGATTTTCTTGAAATATCTCTATGGTTTCCATCCGCCCCTCCTCTTTTTTATGCCTATTATGAAATACTTTTCCTTTCCCAAATCAAAAAATGACGCGAATCAACCATCCTTCCCATTTCTCTTTTCGATAATTTCACCCCGTTGAATCAAAAATTCAATGCGTTGAATTTGCATTCGACAAATTTCGGCAAAAGAAGTGGAAATACGACATTTTTTTCTGTCGAAATATGCTTGAAAAAGACGTAAGGAAACCATATAATTAAAGTATATAGAAATTCCATAAAAATTATTCCATCATCTTCGGAGGTAAAAATGTCCCCTATCGCCCCTCAGTTTTCCGCCCAGGCACAAAACAACGCAAAAGAAAAAAACGCCGAAGCAGCATCCCCCATCACCGTCAAAGACCTCAGCGAGCAGATCCGAATCGCCCTGTCCGATTTCTTCATCGCGGAGATCCGTTCCGTGAGTTCCAATCATTTGGAAATGAAATTTCCCTCGGGAGAGGCGTTTTATATCCATATCGGAAAAAATGTCTGATTTTTCCCTCCTTTTTCCCGAATATCGAAACACAAAAAAAGACCGCCGCGGCGCTCGCCGCGACGGTCTTTTCTTTCGTTTTTACAAAGTTAGACCCAAGGTTCAAAGGCACATTTTTAAAATGGCTTCCACGTCCTCGGGGGTCAGGGTTTTAAAGCCGTGGATGGCTTCCCCTCCGCACGCCTTCTCCGCCATGAGCTTGAAATTGGAATCGTCGATCCCCAGCTCTTTAAAGCTGCTTTTCAGTCCCAGCGTATCGAACAGAAAGTGAGAGAGTTTGCCGATGGCGAGTTTAGCCGCCGCCATAGGCGGCTCCTTCTCGTCGACGCCAAACACGTTCACCGCAAATTGGCGGTATCTCGAAACGGTGGTTTCGTCGAGGCAATATTCCATCCAGCGCGGCGTCAGAATGGCAAGTCCCAGGCCGTGCGTAATGTCGTAAATGGCGGACACCTCGTGTTCGATGGGGTGACAGGTCCATTCCAAATCCTTGCCGCCGTTGATGAAGCCGTTGATCGCCCAGGAGGACGCCCACATCAAATTGGCGCGCGCCTCGTAATTCGTCGGCTCCCGCATGGCGACGGGCGCGTATTTGATGACCGTCTTGATCAGCCCTTCCATAACGCAGTCCAGCATATAGAGGTCGGGTTCCATATTGAAATAGACTTCGAAGAGATGGGAGAGAATATCCGCGGACCCGCAGGCCGTCTGATAGGCGCTCACCGTATAGGTGTTCGTAGGGTCGAGGAAGGATACTTTGGGCTGCAAATGCGGGTCTATCCGCCCTATCTTATCCTTGGTTTCAAGATTGGAGATGACCCCCGCCGCATCCATTTCGCTGCCCGTTGCGGAAAGGGTGAGCACCGTCACGATAGGAAGACACGCGGTGATTTTTCCCTTGCCCGTGGACAGATCCCACGGATCGCCGTCGTAAAAGGCGCCCGCGCCGATAAATTTCGCCGCGTCGATGACGGACCCGCCGCCCACGGCGAGGATCGCGTCTATCTTCTCCTGTTTGCAAAGCGTTGCGCCCTTTCTCACCGAGTCTATGCGGGGATTGGGCTCGATGCCGCCGAGTTCGAAACTCTCCAAGCCCGCCTTGCAAAGTTCGGCGATCACCCGATCGTAAAGCCCCGTCTTTTTGACGGACCCGCCGCCGTAGACGAGCAGCACCTTTTTGCCAAACGCTTTCAGCTCGTCGCCCAAATGGCAAAGCTGATTTTCTCCGAAATACACCTTGGTGGGAATATCGTATACAAAATTATTCATAAACTGCCTCCGTTTATTTTTATCTTTTTTTGCCGTCCGCGCCTGCGGAAAGGCGTTCTCTACTTTCCGAGGGGCTGACAGTGCGGGCAATAATACACCACGCCGCCGAGATACGTTTCCTTGACGATTTGCCCCCCGCAGACGGGGCAGCCCGAGAGGAAGGTCTTTTTCGAAAGCTTGGTTTCGTATCTTCCCCAATCCCCGAACAGCGTCCTCTCCGTATCCCGTCCCCTCTTTTCGGTCATTTCTTTGAGGACCGCGACGAGGGACGTCAGCAATCTCTCTCCCTCCTCTTCCGTCAAACCGCCTATCTTTCTCCTCGGATTCAACCGCGCCGATAAGAGAATATCCTGTAAGACGCCGTTGCCGATGCCGGGAAAACGCTGTTCGGCGGCGAGAAACGCTTTGAGGGAAAGGGAGGGCTTGCTCGCCTTCAACATCAGGCGATAATATCCCGCGAATTCCCTGTCGAAAGGAGAGATCGCCGCGCGGCTCTTCAAATAATACGGATTGTCGAAATCCCCCTGATGGAGGTAAATTCCCCCGTACATGGCGACGTTAAAGACCAGCGCCCGCCCGTCCGCAAAGACGATCGCCAGCTGATAATCCTTCGGCAGTTCCTCCAAATGCAGCAGGCGCACGTTCACGCCGTCGTTAAAGCAAAGCCTGTATCCGTTCTCGAACAGTATTTCCGCAAAAATGCCGAATCCCTCCGCGGTCACGACCCTGCTTCCCTTCAATTTTTCTTCAAAAGCCTCGGGCGCCTCCGAAAACCAGCAAAACTTATGCGGTTTCGTCGGCGTTCTCACCTCCGCCACCAACGCTTTCCAGACGCTTGCCCGAAGCAGAAGCGCCACGGTCAGCGTTTCAGGCAGTTCCAACATTCTTTTTTCCTCCATCCATGAATTGATTTTATAGTTCTTACGCGCATTCTTCCAGGGAAGGGTCGGCATTCGGACAACCTCCCGCCTCGTCGCAATTTAATGCTTATTCGGCGTTTGTCGGGCGGCTATTCCCGTAAAGCTCCCGGCTCAAAAAAACGAATTTTTTTGCCCGAAAGTATCCGCCCTGAAAGGCTTATCCGAGCGAATCGTTCGACGGCTTACCGCCCCGCGAAAAACTTTTCGTCTTTCTCCTCTTTTCCCGCCTTGCTGTTTTTGGCTTCTTTTTATAACCGAAAAAAGACTACCGCTTGTCCTTCCGACGCCGCCATTTGCTCTTAGCCGGCTCGGGGGCGATATTTCACGGCGAGAGAGATAGAGCTGACGGCGCCTCTGCCCGCGGAGCGCGCACTTCTTATCCGATCTTTCGGCGGGAACGCCGCGCAAAGATGCGATCGCCGTATCCCCCATCGCCATCGAGTCCCGCCCGTCTGTTTTCCCGCGCCCGTTTTCTGAAAGTGTTTGCCAAACGGTACGCGCAGGAGGAACGCGCAGCCCGCGGGACGTTCCGCTTCGCTTTTCCGCGCTTTCAAAAAGCACTTCTACAACAATTCACAACCGCACTCGTTTCGGCGTCTTTTCCACGCTTTTAAAAAAGTACTTTTCCGACAATTCACAAACGCACTCGTTTCAACGCTTTTTCCGCGCTTCTAAAAAAATACTCCTCCGACGCCCCAAAAACGCACTCGTTTCAACGTTTTTTCCACGCTTTCAAAAAGCACTTCTACAACAATTCATAGCCGCACTCGTTTCGGCGCTTTTCCCTTCCTATCGCCCCCCAAGATCGTAGGCGACACGCAGCAGCGATAGGCGGCTCTCTCTTTGGAAGCCTTTTTTACTATTATATCACGTAGCGCTTTTATTTTCAAGATACTTTTACATTTTTTTAAAACCGAACGCAGATTTTTCGAACTTTTTTCTTCACTTCGGTTAATTTACCTGTCAAAAGGGGTATATATAGAGAGAAAGGAGATAACATCATGGATAAAAAAGTAGCAACCTTACTCAATTCACAAATCAACAAGGAATTTTATTCCGCCTATCTGTATCTCGAATTCGCCAATTATTTCGAGCGCAAAGGACTTGCGGGCTTTGCGCATTGGTATGAAGTCCAGGCGCAGGAAGAGCGCGATCACGCGATGCTCTTTTACCGTTTTCTGCTCAACAACGAGGAGAAAGTGACGCTGGAAGCGGTGGAGGCGCCCAAGACGGACGCCGAGGGGGACTCGGGCATTTTGGCGGAAGGCTTGAAGCACGAAAAATACGTCACGGCGCTGATCAACGATATTTACGCCGCCGCCTATTCCGTCAAGGATTTCCGCACCATGCAGTTCCTCGATTGGTTCGTCAAGGAGCAGGGCGAAGAGGAAAAGAACGCTTCCGATCTCATCACCAAATATCAGTTGTTCGGCTCCGACGCAAAGGGATTGTATATGCTGGATAACGAGCTGAAAGCGCGCGTCTATGCCGCGCCCTCCCTCGTCCTTTAATTTTTTCTGTCTTTCGGCGCGGCGGATTTGTCCGCGCCATATAAAAAACCGACCGAAAGCGTTTTCTTTCCGGTCGGTTTTTTTCCGACTTTTCCGACGGAAGCCCCTGCCCCGCCCTGAAAGCGTCGCCGCCCTTTCTCCCGAGCGCTCAGCCGTTCATCAGTTCGGAAATGACGTCGAGTATTTTATCGTGACAGCCTCCGCAGCCCGTGGAACAATGCGTCAGCTTCTGCACTTCCTCGAATTCCCTGTCGACGTCGCCGAACGAGTCGTGGGTATGTAAGGCTTTTTCGATGTCGGCAACGGATACCTGCTTGCAATTGCATACGATTTTATTTTCCATACTATTCGCTCCTTGTTTGCGCTTTCTTCCCTATATTATAACACTTTTCGCCCCTCTTGTCAAATAGCGGAAACCGCCTGTCTTTGCCTCCCCCTCGATTATTTTTTCTAATTCGACGCAAAAAATTCCTCTTTTCCTCCGCTTTTACGGCAAGCGGGCGCCCTTTAAAAAACTGCGGACAGGAAATAGCCGCGTTTGCTCTTGGAGAGAAACGGCGAACGCGCGGCGAAAGGCGTTGCCGCCGTTTTCGGAATCCGTTTTCCCTATCGGGATTCCTCTTTGCGGGGCGCTTACCGTCCGTCCTCCTGAGCGACTCCGTACATCTGCCCCGAACGCTGAGCCGGGGACAGCTCGCCCAAAAAGGTGCACTTTTCTATTTTGTCCTTCCCCCAAAGATAGCCGCAAATCCCGCCGACGTTGCTGAAACCGGAAATTTTCCCGCTTGCCTTGCATTGCCAAATTCTCCCCAAACGAATGTTACCGAAGAAAGGAGGCATTCCGCAATAGCCGAAAATCCCGCCTGCACCCGTTGCATACCAGCGCTCCTCATCCTGCGCTTTGTCCCCGTCGAGCGTCACCGTTCCCGAAAAAGAGCAGTTTTCGATGCTGCCCCAGGACACAGATCCGACCATGCCGCCCAAAAATCCCGTGGCGGCGATATTCCCTTCCACCTCGCAGTTTTCTATAAAACAATTCAACGCGCCGCCCGCTATGCCGCCCGCGTACGAGCCCGATCCCGAAAGCCCTTCCCCCAAAAAATCGCGTATGTCGATCTCGACTCCCGTAAGTTTAACGCCGCTGATAAAGGAGTCTTCTATGGAGCCGAACAGTCCTCCCTCGCAACCGCCGTAAACCCCCTGATGGATATTCTCCGCGGAAGAAATCGTCAGATTCTTTATCCGATAGCCGTCCGGATTGATTAGCATACCCATAAAGGGATCGTAAGGCTTTTCCGGGGAGGGCAGATTGCCGACGGGCTGCCACTCCACGCCCGATAAGTCGATGTCCGATTTCAGGATATATTTTCCCGCTTTGTCCAGCTCCATCGCCTGCAAATCCGCAGCCGATTTCACCTCTGTAAAATCTTTTTCGTCATAGGAATACAAAGTGCCCAGGGACGCGGCATAGCAAGTGTCGTCCTCTTTGGAATAGAGATACACCCCGACGGAACAAGCGCCCGTCCCCACGGCGGTGATCGTGTCCCCCTTCACCTTATAGTTTCCGCCTTCTTTCGTCACGATTTTATAGCTCTCGAAGCGGATACCGCTGTCCTTAAATATGTCCCTCACGTCGAACGTTCGCTTTTCTCCCGTTTTAAGGGAAAACGGATACATCGCGTAATTGTTCACGTCGTTCGATATATTTTTGAGTTTAGACTCCCAGGAACAGGAACATAACCCGGCCAAAAGAATGCACGCCGTCGCCCCGCATAAAAATCTTTTCATTTTTTTCCTCCTGCAAATTTTTCGATAAGACGGACGTCTTATCCGATTTTTTATCTCCCAAATGCTCTTTTTCCCGCGCCGTTGTTGCTGATTTTCGCGCTTCCCCCGCCGAAAAACCCGATACGCGCCAAACGATATTTTTCCATTCGCGCTCCCCGAATCGGCGGCGTTTGCGGCTTAGAGTTTCATTCCTCCCGCGCTTTTTGTTCCCTTTCCGCGTTTTCGAGCGCGCGGGCGATGAGTTCCTCGTTGCGCTTGCGCTCGCGGGAGTCTTTTTCCCCCTTTTCTTTGCTCCAAACCGTGTTATCGGGATCGTTCGCCGCCAAGCGGCAGTTTTCGCAGACATAATCGAATCTTTCGCTTTCGATCTTTTTCCAAGCCCCGCCGCATTTCGGACAAACTTTGGAGAATTTTTTTCCAAAAATACCGTCGTAATGCAAATAGTAAAAAGTCTGTATGCCTGTCTTTTTCTCTATTCCTTCGCAAATTTCGAGCCCTAATCGGGAAAGCTGAGAAGCGGGATCGGAAAGCTGCCGCGAAGTAAAACGGTCGGAAAGGCTGTTGAGCCATAAGGTGTCCGTCGCGCGGTGCGTTTCCTGCCACCATAAGACCCGATAGCGCTTACAATCCTCCGTCCGGTCGGAGTCGTTCGAAATCGGAATTTTGTAAAGCGGCACGGAATCCCCGCAGCGCAGACACATCACGGGGCTTTCCCGCCGCCCCATCGTATACAGTACGTAGGCGGAGGGTTTTTCGCAGCGGCAAACGTCGTCGTAATCCATATTTTCTCCCAAACAAGAAACGGAAACGTCGAAACACGCGCCGATTTTTTTCGAGGACTTCCGCACGGCTTCGTCCGCGTATTTTTCGTCGAAGGCGTCGTCCTCGGGCAAAATGGCGTAGGCGGCGTACCCGCCCGAGCCGTCCTTTTTTATCAGCTCGAAATCGCGGCAGATCTGCCCGTTCTGATAGAGCGAGGCAAGATAATCGAAAAGGAGCTCTTCCAATTTTTCCGCGTTCAGCTCCCCGACTATTTTTTTCGGCTTGAAGTCCCATTTAAAACTATTCATCTTTTCCCCTTCGCGCGCCCTTTCGGATTTTTCCCCGCGCGCATATGCGGGCGAACGCATATCCCGCTCTTTGCCCGCTTTTTTTCCTTTTAAAACGCTCTTTTGATAAGACGTTTTTTCAAAATTAAAATTTTAAAATCTCATATTCCGTATAAAGATCTTCCCGGCCCGCGTTTTGCAGACAGTTATGGTTGATCAGCTGTACGGTGCCATTCGTCGGCAGAACGGATGAAAAACCCTTCTTTTTAAGATATTCTTTTGCTTCCCTTGCGGTCACGGGGAATTTGAGTTCTGCAAGGACTCGTTCCAGGAGGGGAAACTCCTCCTCTTTCAGGCGAAGGGAAAGATTGTATAGAGAGAGGCAGTCGAGGGGCGCTTCTTTCAATTTTTCCCATACGGACGGATTTTGCCGAAAAAAATCTTCCGCCGCCCTGCGTTTTTCCTCGTCGAGCGGTCGGCACAAGGCCGTCGGACAGGCGGAACAGACGATTGTCTTTTTCGGTTTTCCGCTTCCCGTAAATCCCTGCTTCATCAGCGCCGTGCGCCTCAATACAAATCGGGGCGCTTCGCCTTGAAATTGCACCGCATTTAAATTTTCCACGACGTAATAATCGACGATTTTTTCGACGTAATACCACCCCGCGTTCATTTCCGTCACCCAGCTGCCCGCCGCGATCTCCTGCCTTTTCAATTTTATACTCCTTTGCGCTTTCCGCTCCCCTCTGCGGCAATTTGCCGCTTGTCGCCGCTCTTCAAGACCGCCTTAAAAAACCATTTTTATCCCGCAAAAAAGCGTTTCCCGCCGTCGCCCGAAAAGGCAGCGACCAACCCCGCTTTCGACGCAACGAGCGAGCGCACCCCATCTCAAAAGCGGACTTTCCTATCCGAACAGCGCGGATGCCCGGCTCTTAAAAGCCTTATTTCCATCCGTTTCTGCTCTAAACGGCGCCTTTTTATTGTCTTTTCTTCTCTCGCGTCACGTCCCTATTTTTCGTCGTTCAGCCGATAGTAATAGAGGGAAGCGACGGAGGCATAGGGAGAATACTTTTTGCGCAGTCTTTCAAAGCGTTTTTTACTCAGCGTCTTAAAGCCGTGCGCCTTGACGATGCCGTTGCGTAAGGCCATATCGTCGTAACTGAAAATATCCTTTCTGCCCAGGGAGAATTCCGCGATCATCTCCGCCGTCCAGCGCCCCACGCCCTTGATCTTCATGAGATAGGCGATCGCCTCTCCGTCCGTCATCGAGTCCAAACGGGAAAAGTCGTATTTTCCCTCTTTCACGTCCCGGGAAAGCGCTAAAATATATTCCGCCTTCCTTGCGGACATACCGCAGTTTTTTATTTCCTCCAAGGTCTTTGCGAGCAATTTTTCGGGCGTCAGTCCACCCGCCAGCGCCCGCAGTCTGCCTACGATCACCTCCGCGACTCTATTCGAAAGCATTTGTCCGACGATATCGGAAACGAGGTCGGCAAAAATATCCCCCGACACACGGATCTCCAAGCGGCCGAAACGCTCCACCAGCTCTTTCATAACGGGATCTTTGCCCGCGACGTACGCCCTCTCTTCCTCTTCGTATGCAGCCATGCTCTCTCCCCGACAACGCTTTTTCGTCCTTCGGGTTTATTGTATCGCATCTTGGAGCATTTGTCAAGGTCCAATTTTAAAATATTGTTTTTCCCGGAAAAAACGCTCCGAATCGCGCTTTCTTTCCCCGAAAGTCTGTCCTTCGGCACCTTTTTTCGTCCCCTGAGCATAAAAATACGGTATGGAAGAAGTCATCAACGGTTTGAAAACGGTCGCCTATGACCGCAAAGCGGCGGTGGAGTACGCCCGCAAATGGGCGTACGGACGCAACCCCGCTTATTATGATTTCAGCCGCCTCGGCGGCGATTGCACCAATTTTGCATCGCAGTGCGTGTACGCGGGCAGCGACGTCATGAACTATACGCCCGTCTTGGGGTGGTATTATATCAGCGCCGACAACAGAACGGCGTCGTGGACGGGCGTCGAATATCTCTATCGCTTTCTCGTGGACAACAAAGGCGCGGGTCCGTTTGCGAAAGAAGTGCCTTTGGGAGAACTCGAAATCGGGGATTTGGTGCAACTCGGGAGAGCGACGGGGGATTTTTATCACACGCCCGTGGTGTGCGGCTTTTCGCGCGGGCAGCCTCTCGTAGCGGCGCACAGTTACGACGCCTTCAATAAGCCGCTCTCCTCCTATTCCTATCAACGCATACGCTGTCTGCATATCCTCGGCGTCCGCAGACCGTAAAACTTTTTCGCGATTTCTGATTTTTCAAACGTTTTCTTTTTTGAAGTCCTTGCCTTCCCTTGATAAACTCCTTGCCCACCGTCTTTGTTTGTTCTTTCCCGACGCCCTTCCTGCGAGGTTCCCCTTTTTTTCGTATATCCTTTTTTACAAGCCTTCGCAACGCTTCCCTTACGTCAAACACCTGTCCTTGTCTTTCCTATGTCCCTTGGGGAAGCGTTCCCTGCCCTTGCCTTCCGCTTTTTCCAAACGACTCTTAAAAAAACTCCTTTGCCCCTTATTTTTCTTTCCATTCGGGTTCTCTTGAAAGATTTTTTCCTTTGCCTTGTTTCTCCGCGATCCTCCTCCCGAAAGCCTCTTTTTTCCTCGTTTTTCTTTTCCCGCGGCGCCTCTCCCAAGATTCCCTTTGCTTTTCTCCCCTATATGCTCTCCACGCCCCGCTTAAAAAATTGCCGGGAAACGTTTTCGCGGATTGCGGCGGGCTTTTCCCGTCCGCCCGCGAAAAAAGAGAGTCCTTTTGCGCAAAAAGACGGAGCCTGCCCAAGCTCCGTCTTTTTATTTGTTTCCGTTTCTCTAAATGGCAATTTCTCATCGAGGACGAAAATCCAGCCTCTCCGTTTCGCTTCGGCAATTCGCCGAGCGCCGTCGCGTCCGCCTTTTTCAGGGGGTCCGGTTGTATTTGCGAAAATTCGCTTCGCCTATTTTTTATATTCGGGATGCTTTTGCAGCCAGGCTTCGGCATAGGAGCACGCCGCGACGACCTTTTTCCCCCGCTTTTTCGCAGCTTCCGACGCCGCTTCCATAAGCTTTCCGGCAATTCCCTGTCCGCGCAGGCTTTCGGCAACATAGGTGCGCACGACGCAAACGGCGTCCTCGCCCTCGTCGTTAAAGAGGATTTCCGCAGTCACGGCGCCCGTTTCGTCCGCGGCGTAAATGCGTCCCCTTTCCTCCATAAACATCATTATCTTTCCTCCCTGTTAAAAATGTCTTTTCCGATGTGTCCGACGGGGAAACGCGTCCTCTTTTCAAAGTTCCCGTTTCTTTCCGTCCGGACAATTTTCCGTCGGACGAGAAGCGTCTTTCCAAGCTCCTTCCGCCTGTTCCCCGTTTTCTTCGTACTGCGCGGACTCCGCTAAAAGGCGCGCCATTTCGAGCAGCTTTTCTTCCGACAGATCCTCTCTTTGCGACGCGAGTTTGCCGTAGGCAAGTTTGTCGTGATGAATGGTCATAGTTCTTTTCCTTTTTCCCTATTGAATTTGATTAGAGGAACGCCATTTGCGCGGCGGACGGCTCACGCGCGCCAGGCACAATCTTTAATACACCTTCGAAAATATAAGTTGCGCGCAGCCCCGCGCCTCTTTTTTGAAAGGCGCCGACGCTTTTTCCCGCTTTTTTCAAACAATTTACCGCGCCGCCAAAACGGCGGTTGAAAACGAAAACGGAATTTAGAAATTCGCCCCGTTCCAGCCCCAGTCGTTCACTTCGTGATACGTGACATAGACCGCGGAGGGAGGAATGTCGAGGAGTTCTTTGAAAACCTCGCAGATCACCCCCGTCATTTTTTCGTAATCGGAAGAGGACGCGTTTCCGAAAAGGCTGACGGAAACATACGCTCCTTTTTCCAGCTTTTTGCCCGCCATATAGAGCTCGTACCCCTCTGCGAAACCGACCATCAGATATCGTTCGCTCTTATGGAGAAGGGAAACGGCGCGCCCGAGCTCGGCTTTTACGGCTTCTCTTTTCTCTTCGGAAAGTTTGAGCGTGAGTTTACAATCGATAAACGGCATAGTTTTACTCCTTGTATCATAGATTCGCTTTAAAAAGAATCGTTCCTGAGTTTTTATAGATTCTATCGACGAAAATCGTTATAACTTCTTGCAGGTGTTTATAGAAGCGCAAAAAAGCCTGTATTTAAGGAATTTCCCGCCCTTGCTCGGCTCTTCCCCTATGCCCGCGCAAATCGGGTTTGCACAGCCGCGCACCTTGTTTAGCGCCAAAACGTCCAAAATCCTTATTGTTTTGGATGGCACAATCCGCTGAAAATCGATGTTTATAAGGGATTTTACGGCCCGGGACTTTTTGGCGGTATAAAATCGGATACCGTCGTTTATTCCGTCGTCCTTTTTCGGAAGAATATTCCCGCGGACAGAAGCCTTTTTTTCCTTTGGGCGCTTTCTCTTACATTTTTCCTGCTTTTTGCCGCACGGCAGCGCCGCGCCGTCAAAGCGCGAAACTTTCCAAAATCTCGACTTGCCGTTTCTTTGGCGGTCGATGGTTTATTTCCGCTTTTTTAAATTTTAAAACAACCCTTTAAACGAGGGGGGCAGGGAAGAGCCGACGGAAATTTCCTCTCCCGTCAGGGGATGCGAAAACTCCAATTTCGACGCGTGCAGTCCCAGCCTGCCCAGGGGATTTTTCGACGCCTCGTACTTTTCATCTCCTACCACGGGATGTCCCGCTTCTTTGAGCTGTACTCGGATCTGATTCTTTCTGCCCGTGTCTATCGTCACGCGCAGCAGGGAATACTGCGCGTTTTCCCTCACCGAAACGTAATGAGTGACCGCTTTTTGCCCAGACGGGTCGTGCGTCGAATACACGAGGTTGTTCTTGTTCTCCTTTAAAAAAGAAACGATCGTGCCCTCTTTCTGCGCCATTTTCCCTTCTATCACGGCGTAATACTCCCGCGTTTTTACGTACTCGTTCCATTTCATTTTCAGCATGGAATGTATTTTTACGTTCTTGGCAAATATCAGCACTCCCGACGTTTCCTTGTCTATCCTGTGGAGAATAAACGGTCTTGCGCCCTTTGCCGCGAGATATTCCAATACGTAGGCGAACGCGCACTGCGATTCTTTGTCGCTCTCCACGGACAACAAGCCCGCGGGTTTGTCCACCGCCACAAAATCGTCGTCCTCGTACAGAATTTTCAGTGAAAACCGCCGTTTCGGCTTCTCCCTGTCCCCCTTTTCCCCTTCCCGTATCGGATATTTGGAAATTTTCACCTCGTCGTCCTTTGCCAGCATCAAATTGTGCCGCGTGACGACGCTGCCGTTGATGAGGACGAAATGCCCGGATAAGAGCGTTTTTACGTTGTTGCGGGAAGTATCGCATTTCGCCAGCAGGAAATCCAGCAGTTCGCCGCTGCGGTTCACCTTGTATTCCGCCGTATAGCTCCTTCGCGCGCTCCCCCCTTTATCGGCTCTGCCGTTAAAGCTTCCGACGGCGCCCGCGTTCGCTTTTTTCCTTCCGTGTCCCTTCCCGTTTTTTTCGCCCTCGTCCGCCTCCCGCGGCGGCCTTTCGCGGCGATTTGCCCCGTTGCCCTTTTTCTCTCCCGAACGTCTTTCCGAATCTTTCCCGTTCAACGGCATTTTCACTCCTCCCGTCTGTTTTCGGCAAAGGAGAAAGCGCGCAATCGAACAAAATCTCTCTCGTATCTGCCGTTTTTAAAGCCGCGCCGTAAGCGCGCTCTTTTTCGCATCTTTCTCCCCCGGGGTCCAAAGCGCGGGGCCGCGGCAGAGGCGCAATCCGTTCGCGCCGCAACGCCGCCTCGCTCCCTTGCCCGCTTTTTTTGCGGGACGCGCTTTAAGTTTACTATAAAAAATCCCTTTTGTCAAGCGCCGCGAAAAAATAAAAGAGCCGGACTTTCCAAGTCAGGCTCCTTTTCGCCGTTACGGCTTTTTAAAGGCGCGCTCTTGAAAAAGAAGCCGCGCCTTTTCTCCTCTATCCCCTTTGTCTTAAAGGCTCATCTGCGATGGACGAGAAAATCTTTTTTCTCCTTGTCGTAGGAAACCACCAAAAAGTTTTCCAGATCTTTTTTAGACCGAATTTTCAGTCTGTCGAACAGGGTTTCCACATTCATACCCAGTTCCCGCACCACTTCATACTGCAATTTTCCGTTCACGATGACGTAATCGGTCAAAGAAGCCGGCTCCTCCTGAATATCGAAATCCTCTATGACGGTGGGACGCTTGGGGCTTTTGGGCAGGATGCTCAGCTTCCCCGTCGTTTCGAAAAGGGCGTAGGCGATATCCTCCACGTCGAAGATGTCCTTTTCCCGCGCCATTCCCAGCACGTCCTCCACGTCCAGCTTGGATTTTTTGAGGTTCTCGTAATTGAATTCGCCCTCCTCGATGATCGTCAGCACCTCCCCTTTGAGGAATTTGCGGAAGGGCTGCTTGCGTTCCAGCCAATCGAGAAGAAGACTGAAAAGGCAGTAGACAGAAATGGCGATGAGAAAATGATAAAAAGGCTGCTCCGTTTCCGTACTCCAATCGGCGGCAATCGAGCCGATGGAAATTCCGACGACGTAATCGATGAAGCTGAGTTCCGCCAGCTGTTTTTTGCCGAGCACTTTGGTGACGATGAAAAGAAACGCGAAGGAGGACAGCGAAAATACCAAAACTCTAATTACATTTTCCATACAAAACAGTATCCGCTTTCCGAAGAATAATTATGTGCCGCAAACGGCCGCTTCTCTCCTATTTCCCGTTTCGTATCGTCGCAGTCGGTTTTCCACCTCCTATCGTCGCAGCCGTACGGCCCCCGCCGCACAAATTTCAAAAAGGCAGACGGCGGAAAAAAAACCGCAAAGTTGTCTTTTATTTTTCTCTCTTTTCAATTTATTTTATTCTTTCGCGAAACGGCTCGACGCCGTTTTAATTTTCCCGCGCTCGGTCGGCCGCCCGCTCTCCTTTTCAAGCCTGCAAAAATCATTCTGCCGCCTTGAAGTTGTAGACGGGCTTGATGATCCGTTCGATCTCTACGGTGGGCGAGATGAGTTCCACGATCTCCCGCATGGGTTTATAGGCCATGGGAGATTCGTCCAAAGTGGATTCGTTTGCCGTCGTCGTATACACGCCCCGCATCGTTTCTTCAAATTCCTCCACGGTAAAGAGGCGTTTCGCCTCGCTGCGCCGGCACAGCCTGCCCGCGCCGTGGGGCGCGGAACAGTTCCAGTCCTCGTTTCCCTTTCCGACGGCGATTAAGCATCCGTCGCGCATATTCATCGGGATCAGCACCCGCTGTCCCGCGTGCGCGGGAATGGCGCCTTTGCGGATGATGTTGTCCTCGTCGATAAAATTGTGCACCGTTTCGAAGGAGGTATATTTATGAATTTTGAGAAATTTAATGATCTCTTCCGCGATTTTCCTGCGGTTGAGGGATGCAAAGCGCTGACATATCCTGAGGTCGTCGAGATATTCCTGCATTTTCCTGCCGTCCAGATAACAAAAATCGGCGGGAATCTTGGTCTTATAGGCGTACTTTGCCGTCACCGCGGCGATCGCGTCGGGAATTTCGGCGGGCCTGCCCTTTGCGTTCCATTCCCCCACCACTTTTTCGCGCTCTTTCTGCGCGCTGAATTTGCAGATATCCACGGCGAGCCGCTGATATATCTTCGCCACTTGCAGCCCCAGATTGCGGGAGCCGCTGTGCACGACGAGATATTTATTTTTCTCTTCGTCCTCGTCGATTTCGATAAAGTGATTTCCGCCTCCCAGCGTTCCCAGGGAGCCGTAAAGCCGATCCATATCCCGAAGTTTGTTTAAACAATGCAGTTCGCCGATCAGTTCTTCCGCATGAACTTCTTTTCTGTAACCGCTGCCGTAGGGAATTTTCGACTTGATAAAATTGTCGAGTTCAAAAAAGGAAATTTCCGCTTTGCCCAATTCCGCCGTAAACATCCCGCAGCCGAGGTCCACGCCCAGAACGTTAGGGATAATTTTATCGCCCAGCGTGCTCGTAAAGCCGACGACGCAGTTAGCCCCGTAATGCGCGTCGGGCATGACGCGCACCTTTTCCCCCGTAAAAGGCGCCTGATTCATCAGCGTATATATCTGATTCGTCGCTTCGGGGTCTATATTGTCCGTAAAAATTTTCAGATCTCTTTTCATCGTTTCCCTCCGGCATTAAAGCGAAGCCGCCGCTTCGTCAGATTCCCAAAAGAAAGAATCCGTTATATTCTTGCGCCGCGTTTTCCAGCCAGGAAATCAAGGCCGGACTTTCGGGCGGCGCGTCCGCTTTGATGCGTTTTAAAATATCTTCCGCCTGTTCCTTTGTATAATAATTGATTCCGTAATAGTCGAATCGATGCTCTCCGTTCGGAGTCGTCGGCGAGGAAAAATATTCCCCGTATTCTCTGAAAAAGATCTCGTCGTAATCCACATAAAAATAGAGGGAGTCTTCCAGCCACGGACGATACGGTTTTCCTTTCGCCAGTTCTCTCACGCTCCCCGTCTTTTTGCAGAACTGAAATTCAAAATATGCCGTTCCCCCTAGTTTTTTTCGCCGGACGTCGTCGATAAACATTTTTTCCTCCCGCATCCGCCTCATGCGCTTTAAGTCGTAAGGCAACAGGTATTCGTTGAGTTTTTCAAAATATTCCGCATATTTTTCCTTGTCCGCGAAAACGATGTCGCAGCCCCTGTCGTCATAAACGGAAAAGATGCACTCGTTTTCAAAAGATACCAAATGAAAAATATTTTTATCGATATTTTTTACGACCAATTTTTTAAAATCGATCCGCTCCGCCTTGTCGAAATAGCAGACCAGACGATTGACGCGAAGAACGTCCTCGTCGTCGCTTTTGGGTACGTTTAAAACGAGCCGATGGGGATATTTTTTCCAGCCGTAAAACCATTTCAGACTCTTTTTTTCCACGCGCGTCATCAGGTCAAGATGGATTTGTTTCGGCGTTCCTTCTGCCAGCGTGGGGTCCTCCACGGCGTACTCCAAAAACAGGGCGTCCACTCCGCGGCAAAACAGAACGTCGAAAATTTCCTCCGCCCGTCCGCGCGTCTTTTTCCTATATTCCCGCCGGCTTTCCCCTATGCCGAGTTCGCAGCGGAGGGAATACGTATGGGAATAAAACCAAGGTTCGGCGTAATCGAACGAAGGATCGAGAATCCATTTTTCAATTTTGCTTTTTCGTTTCATCTCTATTTTACGAGTTCCTTCTTTTCCCGTTTGGCGGGGAATCTTCCTTTTCCCCGTTTTTCCTTTTCCGACTGCGGCGGACAGCTGCAAAAATCCCGTACCTATCTCCGGCAATTCGGCGTTTCGCCGCGGCAAAGAATTAAAATTCCCCGATGCAACAGTCCTTAAAACGGAAAGTCCTTTCCCTTTGAGCTTTTCTCCGTCGACTCCGATTCTCCTCCCGCTTTCCCTTCTATTTTTATAAAAGCGCGTTTCGCAAACGTTGCCTTGTCCTCATTATATCACTTTTTATCTTCTATTTCAACTAAGAAATACCCTGCTTACGACAAAAAAACATCTTAACTTTTCACAAAAACGCGGAAAACCCGTAAAAGAACGCGGGGAGAAGCGGCGAAAACGGAAGCCTCTCACCACTTTTCTCACGATTTCGTATACTGAAATGAGCGACTCTCGCTTATACCCTACAAAGGAGAAAACACTATGTACGAATCATTCGGTATTCCTTGTTGGAACCAATGCTGCTGCCCGCAGCCCTGCTGCGTATGTATCCCCGGACCGAGAGGACCGCGCGGATTCACAGGTCCTCAGGGCCCCCAGGGTCCCCAGGGACAACCGGGTCCTGCCGGGACCTCCAATGCGGGCCTTGCCGCATACGGCGGACTCTACAACAGCTCCACTCAGCTCCCCGCTTTCACGGCGGTAAACGCGTATGTGCAGCTGCAACTGAACACCCCGATGCCTTTAAAGAACGTAACCGCCTCCGCCAATCAACTCACCATTCAAAATGAAGGCGATTACGAAATCAATTACAATCTGTTAATCAACGCCAACCGCGCGGTGGACATCCTGGCGGTGGTGAGAAACAACGGCACGCCGATCACGCAGACCCGCGCGGCGCAGACTCTGGCAATCGACAATACGACCGCCCTCACCTATGACGGTCGCCTCAATTGCTCCACCATTGTCCACCTCGCCGCGGGCAGCGTGCTCGATCTGGCGCTGACGGTGCTCAACACCCTGCCCGCAGGTCTGAACGCCGTAGTGAACGGCAACGCCAACACCACGCTTTCCGTCAAGCGTCTGGACGTCGCCGCCGTCTGAACGCAAAGAGCCGTTTCCCGTTCGGAAACGGCTCTTCTTTCCTCGCGCGGATTAAAAACGACCTGCTTTTTCCGTCTTTCGCGGATATTTTTTCCGTGCGGCGGAGCGATCCGGCAAACGAAATCGCGGCGTCTGAATATTTTTAAGAAAAAACAGAAAAGCCGCGGCGCAAGAAAAGAGCCTTTGACTCCCCGATTTTTCATCCCCTTACTTCCTCTTCATTCCTTTTTATTCTCCCCTCTCTCCCTGACCCTTCCCCGACCGTTTTACGCTTTCTCCGTCCGCTTGGATTTTCTCCGCTTGGAAAAAGGCGCTTGCGATTTGAAATCGCAAGCGCCTTTTTAAAGTCATCCCTGTTTTTTAAGGCATACCAGCGTTTCAGGACTGTTTTCTTTGTCAAGGAAAATCATATCGCTTTCCACCCCGTCCGCATATTTTACAGGGAACTTAAATTTAATAGATTTTATAATCCTTTGATTTTGCCTTTCAGGGAAAATATGTATTTCAGCGACAAAACTGTTTAATACCTCTTTCTTTTCCGCGTCGGTAAATTGAGCGTAGAATTTATCAAAGTTTATCAAACATTGATACGCCTTTTCGGTTGATATTCGTTCCGATTTGATATTGTCCAAGCGAATATTAAGCGTTTCGATTTCTTCCTCAACGGCGGCAATCTCTTGATAAAACCTATCTAACCTTTCGTCCATATCATCATACTTTTTATCATAGTACGGGTCGGTTATATCCAGCGCGTCCATTTTATAAACAAGGTTTTTCTTTGCGCCTTCAAGCTGTTTCTTCTTTTTTTCCAACGAAGCAATTTCACTTTCAATTTCGCTTGTATCAACGGACTTGTTCAGATATTTTTCAAGTTTTTTTATGATTTTATCTTCTTTTACAAATTTACCGATAATTTCCGCAACTGCTTCATTTATAATATCTTGATTCCAATTTTTTCGATAATCACACCTAACGCCCGGTGCAGATTCTTTTCTATGTTTGCAAAGATATGTAAAATTGTCTTTGTAAAACGTGCCGTCTTTTTTCTTTTTACGATTTACGCCACCGTACATAGGAGCTCCACAAATAATGAATTGAACAAACCGAACTCGTATTTACTTTCCGCCCAAGATATCACAAAAATGACTCCGTTCAGTTATTCGCGACTGGCTTTCCTCTTTAAAAAATACACCAATCGGACTATCAACGAATATATGCTGAACATAAAACTTCTTCATGCGCAAGAGCAACTGAAGCTCACTAATCTGACGACTTTAGAAATCTGTAGCGAAATAGGTTTTTCTTCTCTCTCTCATTTCAACCATATCTTCAAAAAAGCTTTTCACATGACCCCTTCTCAGTATCGCGCGCAATCCAAAATGCAAATCACTACTTGATTCCACACCCTCTTTTGCAGATCTTACGATACCCCTCTTCTCAGTTTTGCGGTCGTTTCGTAAATCTCGGTCACGTCCTGCGCAGTTGTTTGCGTAAATCCGTTTAATTCTTCGCCTTGGAGAGATACCGTATTGAACCGCCATACCTTTCCATCGGGAAAACGGTACAGAGAACCGTCCAGCTTTTCTACGCCGCTCTCTGCGCTCGGTTGTTCAAGCGAAGAAAGAAGCTCCCAAAGCATTTGCGGATAACTGCCGATAAGAGCGGAAGTCAGTTTGCTCATTGCAACGTTTATGAGAATAATTCTACCGCTTTTGTCGGCAAAGCATATCCCCGAAGCAAGATTGTCAAGCGTTTCTTTGACCGACGCAGACGACAACTGCTTTTTGTTTCGTCCGTATTCCGTTGTGATAGCAAAAACGTCGTAACACAGCACGATAACCGCTATGATAAGCAGCCACACCCAAGCAATGGAAAGCGGATATATTTCAGGCTTTGTCGCAGAAGCCATGACGTAAGCGGTAAATCCCGTAAAAATCAAGAAAAGTATGGTATTTACAATACTGCGCCACAACCGCGCGTGCGTTAAAAACTGAAAAAGCAATACCGCCAAAAGCCCCACAGTTACAAAAAACAATCCTCCGGCTAACAGATTCCGCGCCGCTATGGGTAACAAAGTGAAAATCGTCATCTTGCACCTCCCGTGAGCGGAAGGCAAAGTTCCGTTTCGCCGTCCTCTGTATCAACAACCGTTTGCGGATACGCTTTTAACAGGTTTTCCGTCTGTATTTCGCAATCGAGCGTGATCGTAATACGAAGATTTCCTTTGATTTCAGATACGTTAGCCACGATATATCTTGCTTTTTCAAGGGATGTCTCCATAACTTCTTCAAAGAAGTCGTAAGCAAGCGTAAGAATATCTCCCGAAACGTATTCTTTTCCCGTTTTTACAGAGTACGTACCTTTTATTCCGTATAGTTCGAGCGCACGGTAAGATTCCGCAAATGCGTTCGTCAATTTGCTTTCGGGAAGCGACGGCGTATAATCCGTAAGAAGGACAAAGTCTTTTCTGCGTTTTATAAAACTGCCAAGCACTACGATCCGAGCGAGAATACGGCGTTTTTCTTCTTCACTTTGCGTATTGCGATAGTCTTCTGCGAGCTTTTCTATTCCGTTTATCTGCCGCTGCGTTTTGCTCTGCAAAAGGTCGTATAAGCGGTTTTGTTCTTCTACGATTTTGTGTTCTTCTTCTATTTTGTAATTTTGCTCCAAAATGCTTTTTCGGTCTTTGAGTTCTTCCTGCGTTTCTTTCAATTCGCTCTGCAACGAAAGCAACTCGGAAATATCTTCCGTCCATACGGCTCTGCCGCCGCTGATCGGCATATTATGTATGAGCTTGCCATCATTCAATACGATAGGAGAAGCTTCCGCTTTTTCAAGGATTTCACGGGAGATTGGCTCTGCGTTTTCGGCGCTGTATTGCACAACATAGTCGTTATCGGTAATCTGTACGGAAAGATCGCGCGACGCACGGAACATATCCGCATATCTTGTATTGGACTGAATAAGTCCGCTTTGAATACAGCTTTCAAAGAACACGGTAAACGCCATGCTCTCAAATATAGCCAAATCCCAACCGATTGCCCTTGCAAACGGTATGCGCAATGCGTACAACACAACGGATATGCCTGTTATCAGAAATGAAATCACCGGTATCCATAATACCCATCTTTTTTTCGGCAATTTGCTCTTGAAAAACATAACCGAAAGTGCGGCAATACCGCAAGATACGCCCCAAAACACGGTCAAAAAATAGCCCCAACCATATTTATATGCTTCTTCCGTCCATATAGCCGCATCGTCGGGGAAACGGAATACACATTGATGAATGTCGTTCGTCAAAACAAGCGCGAGAAGAAGAACGGCGGGGACAAGCAAAAGCAAGATCGTTTTTGGCAGTCTGTATCCTTCGTGTTTTCCAATAGAGAGTGCAACAAACAGAGCTAACGTGGGGATGAACAACATCGGCAGATAATAGGCATACCAAAAATAACGGATAGCTGTTTCGCTTGTTATAAAATAGAATTTGAACGCTCGGAGCATAATCCACAAAACCATAAGGATTGCAGATAAGCAAAGGAACTTCCTTGCCTGTATTTGCATTACTCGCCGATACACCGAAAAGCCCCAAGCTGAAAACAATCCAAGATATATAAGCGTTCTCACCACGTTAAGGATCTTGTCCTCGATAACGGGAATTTCGCATAGACGTGTCACTACACGGCAAATGACAGCAACAGCAATTAACGCCGTTACAATGAGTATGGCATATATCGTTTTTTTGAACTGTTTTGTCATACTGTTTCTGTCACCCCGATTCCATACCAAATGCACAATAATACGTGCCGTCTAAAAAGTGTGTCTGATTATACTTATCCAATTATATTATGGCATAATTATGCATGTTTTGTCAAGGTAGAGAAACCAGCACAGGCAACCATTAATCACAAAAAAAGTTTTCCTGATTAAAGTTTAAGCATAATAATTTATCTTCTTCCATATCTTCTCTCGTAACAGTAAAAAAGAGAGAACTTAAAAACTTGTCCTCTCAAAAAAATCATTTTGTGGTCTCCTTATCAAATAAAAAGGATATGACGTAAGTTCAAGACCTGTTTTTTGAAAAAAGCGCCGAATGTTAGATACTCTTGGGGAATTTCAAGAATATTAAATCAAAACAGCGTAAACAGCGAGTTCGTAAAATGGCGACCGAGAATTTCTCGGTCGCCATTTTTTTACTTGTTCTATCTTGATTTTTTGCACAAAAAGGTTAAATCAAAATTAAGACGGCTTTGAAACGAATTTTCCATTTTCATCGAGCGTTGACCTATTTATTGGATTTTTTGTGAACCGTTTAGCGGTTGAGAATAAATCAAAGTGTCATTTGAAATTCCCAATAAAATTGAGAAAATAATTTTTGTTTTAGTATCAATACGTATTGACTTATGGGTCTATTTTTGCTATAATATGTTATATTGATGACCCCAAACGGAGGTTTTAAGCATGTATCGAGAAAGTGATTTGGTCGAATTAAAGCAGCAACTAACAGACGAAGTAAAATGTGAAATAGACGCTTTTTTAAATACCAAAGGTGGAACGATATATATTGGCGTTGCAGATGACGGCACCGTTATGCCGTTTGCAGATGAAAAATCAAAAGACGAAGCAGACCTGAAAATCGGCAGTTGGATAAGAGAAGCGTTCTTTCCCATGCCTGTCGATTTAATAAAACACGGCTTCAATGAAGACGGCGTTCTATTTGTCGAAATCAAAGAAGGAAAAGATAAGCCTTATTATCTTCGAGAAAAAGGTCCGAAACCAAGCGGAGTATATAAAAGAGTCGGTAGAAGTAAAAGAAAAGCAACCGAAGAAGAAATCCTTGCTATGATAATGGAGTCTAAAAACTACTCATATGAAAGAGATGTTTCCGAAGAGCAAGAATTAACTTTTAAGTATTTTTTCTCCGTGTGCGAAGATAACGAAATTACTCACGACAAAAGGCACTTAAAATCTCTCGACTTGATTTCAAAAGATGATAAATACACTAATCTCGCTTTATTGATGTCCGATCAGTCTCCCATTGTCGTGAAATTTGCCAAATACGATAAAAACATGAATTTTCTTGTGAAATCGGAACACAAAGGTTCTTTATTAAAAGTATTGAACGACGTTTTGGAGCATGCGGATAACTATAACGAAATCTCGGCTATTATTGACGGTTCTTCGTTTAAGCGTATTGAGAAAAAAGCATATCCGGGAGCAGCGTTAAGAGAGGCTCTTCTCAATGCATTTGCACATGCAGACTATTTTATACGCTCGAATATTAAGATTGAATTTTTTGAAGACAAAGTTAAAATAACAAATCCGGGCGGTATTTACAAAGCGACGCTTGAAGAAATTATGGACGGAATACAGACTTATCGCAATCCGGGTTTGGTCAGGATTTTAAGCAAACTGAATTACGTGGAAAATTTCGGCACGGGAATTCCAAGGATATTAAACGCCTACGCCGGACAAGAAAAACAACCTTTTTTCGACCCTACCGAAAACTTTTTCAAATTGACTTTGCCGAATTTGATTTTCAACATTGACCCGTTAAGTGACCCGATACCTGACCCGATACTTGACCCATTAACAGATTTTGAGATTGCCTTAATGAAAACGATAAAGGAAAATCCGGGACTGAACGCAATGCAGTTACTTAACAAAATGCTAATTATTTATCCTAATGCAACGATCGATAAGGTAAAGAACTCTCTAAAAAGGCGTTTGGCTAAATACTGTGAGTTTATGGGCTCGCGAAATGGCGGCGGCTATCATTTGCGAAAAAAAGATGAAATTGACGGAACTACAAGAAATGACTAATATCGATATTAAAGAAAACAATTTATATCGCTTGGACAGCCGGCTGCTTGATATTCTATTGGCTGACCGCACAACGAAGAAAAACCTAATTTGGGCGACGGATAATTATGCTTCCAGGGGCGTTGGGTATCAGTCCGGTGATCAAATAAGTGTTTTTTCGATTATCAAACGTAACGGAAGCATTATAAAACCGCGTGTTGAGAAATCAAAGAAAGAACAATCGGAGCGCGTCAAATCAAAAGCGGAGGTATTTACTCCGTCATGGATATGCAACGCGCAAAACAACTTAATTGATAATGCTTGGTTTGAAAGGGAAAATGTTTTCAATATCGAAATGGAAAAAGGTTGGGTAACCAGTTCCGAGAAAATTGCTTTCCCCGACGGCAAAACATGGCAAGACTACGTTAAAGAAAACCGCCTTGAAATCACTTGTGGCGAAGCCCCCTATCTTGTTAGTCGTTAAATGCCAACAAAATCCAAGAGGAGCAAGAGTCAACTATTAAAGAATGGCTTAGAAAAAATGGCGATATGGCTAATGAAATCCTATTAACATGGCAAAAAGATAAAAATTGAATATTGTACAGACATATAATAGACGAATAATTTTAGTAGGTTAATATGAAATAGCAACGGCGTTTCATCGGTAATATTTTTTACCTTCCGCACCTATCTTCTCATCGTAGCAATTATCATCTTAAAAGATTTTATATAAAGTCTCGCAAAAGTACTTGACGAACAAATGTTCGTATGATATAATAAAATTGACTTGACATAAGGTCAAGCATTGCGCCGTAAGAAAAGGCGTTGTCGGGCGTGAAGATGTTGCCCGATTTCTCTGTTCCCCTTTGTGGACCCGGACAGGATAATTACCGTCGTTTACCATAGAGTTGCTATTAAGTGTAGCAATTCCGCGACGGGCGTTGAAATCGTTAAAAAAGAGAGATTTCAGCGTGGGTTTTATTGTTGTACGATTTTTCAGATAAAATCGACTAAAAATTTAATAATCGGGATTAAAATCCGTGCGAAGAACGAGCCTGTTTTAAGGCAACCGAAATCGCGCGGATTTTTTTATCCATAGATACAAATCGGAGGTGCATTATGTAACGAAAATAAAAACTTAATACTTGTGTTTTAAGTCGGTGATAGAAAAAATATCAGCGACTTTTTTGTCGTCTTTCGGGAGATAAAACAATGACAAATTACAATCAATATTACCCGCCATAAGCGGGAGAAAACTTTGAGGAAAAAGCAGAGCAAAACAGATAGCCATTGAGCAAAGTATAGCCCACTATACTTCGCAGGCGAAGTTGTGGGCTCTGCGAGGCTGTGAATCCACTAATAAAACAGTCGGCAGAGATAATTTTCTACACACTTTGCTCAACAAGAATAAAAACAAATTTCAGGAGGAAAATCATCATTTCATATTTAGTGTGCCATATGGAGAAATACCATAAACAAGACGTCGCTCCTATTGAAAAGGAAAACGAACGGGACGAAAGATACGAAGCGTCAAATCCACAGATAGACAGCGAACGGACGAGAAACAATTATCGCTTCACGCCGCATTTCGAAAAGACTTACACGGAGTTCATAAACGGCAGAATAAAAGAGTTGAGGTTATCTCCGCGCAAAGACGCGGTTGTAATGAACTCTTTCGTGTTAGGCTCGGATAAAACTTTTTTCGACGGGTTATCAAGGGTTGAACAGTATAACTTTTTCTCGGACTGTTACAAATTCTTTGCGGAACGTTATGGCGAAGAAAATATCATAGCGGCGGTAGTACATAACGACGAAACAACGCCACATATGCACTTTAATTTAATGCCGATTACGCCCGACGGCAGACTTTGCAGTAAACAACTTTTTGACAAACCGCAGTTACAAAAATTGCAGACAGATTTTTACGAATCCGTCGGAAAGAAATACGGCTTACAGCGAGGAAAAGAAGGCAGTCAAAGAAAACACCTTTCCACAGCCGAGTTCAAAGCGAAAAAGATAATCGAGCAAGCGGAAGCCATACGGGAAGAAAATCAGGTATACGCGGACGCGCTCGAAGAAGCGAAAGGCGGAGAGATACCACGCAAGCGCGGACGACTACAAGAACAGGTAGTTGCCCTTACCGCCGAAAACAAAGACTTAACGGCACGGCTGGATAAATCTATGGGCGAAACGCTCGAATATGCGAAGAAAGCAGAAGCCTTGCAAAGACAAAGGGATAACGACAATCGTTATATCCACGTGGGAAAAACGCTTGCAAGGACTAACCCAAAAGAATACGAGCGTATAGTCCACGGAAAGCCGAAAACAATCGGAAGTTTCTTCGATTCCGTTCTTTCGTTCTTTACTCCCGATATTGTGTGGCAAGTGCCGAGGTTACAACAGATAGAAGCGGAAATCGAAGAAGAACGCAAAAAGCAAGAAAAACTCAATAATAACAACAATTATAAGAAATAAAGGGATATTTTCTGCCCCGTTCACAAAAAGAGCTTGACTGCTGACATTAAAATCGCTATAATATGTATTGATACGATTATATATTTCCGGAGGGTTAAGACAAATGGAACGGAAAGAAGATACTCCCGTGCGTAAAACGCGCAGGAAGTATGAAGAAAAGAATAAAGAAAAGAGAAAGCAAGCGAGCGGCAATTTCGGAACGATGATACCGAGAGCCTTATATGATGAGATAAACGCTTTTCTCGAAGAAAACGGGATAACGAAAGTCCGGTTGATAAAAGAAGGCTATGAAGCCTTGAAAAATATGAAAAAAGACGGCAAATTATAAGCCGAACTTCCTGCCGTTTTGCGTAAATAAATCATTGATAAGGAGATTATATTTACGGATAACACGGCTAAAAGACAAGAAAACGATTACAATTACAGATTAGAGTATCACCCCATCGGAGATAAAACCTTCGTTGTGGTAGCGCGGGAACAACTCGGCACAACAGATACTCCGCTCGATATTATGAAACGCCTGATAACCCGCAAAAGCGCGCGGATACAATCGGGCGAACAGGCACGAACTCGCTGTTTGCCGCATAACGGAGGTAAACAATTATGATAGGACAAACGGCGATTAAAAATAACAAAAAATACAATTACGGAGGTGACGTAACGGCATTATACGCAAGATTATCCAAAGACGACGACCTTGTCGGAGATAGCAACAGTATCGTTCATCAAAAGGAAATTCTCTTTAAATATGCGAAAGAACACGGCTTTGCAAACTGCGAATTTTACGTTGACGACGGCTTTTCGGGTACGAACTTCAACCGCCCCGACTTTCAGCGAATGATGGCTGACGCGGAAGAAGGTAAAATTTCTACGGTTATCGTAAAGGATATGTCGCGATTCGGCAGAGATTACATAATGGTTGGGTATTACACCGAAATCTATTTCTCGAATCTTGACATTCGCTTTATTGCGATCAACGATAACGTAGACAGCAATATTCAGACGGAAAACGACCTGACGCCGTTCAAAAACGTATTTAATGAGTGGTATGCAAGAGATACGTCGAAGAAAATTCGCGCAGTATTCAAAGCAAAAGGCAATTCCGGTAAACATCTTACGACTAATCCCCCGTTCGGATATAAAAAAGATCCGAATGACAAAGATAAATGGATTATAGACGATGAAGCCGCGGCTACGGTAAGGCGAATTTTCCAAATGTACGTTGACGGTTATCGCATTTCGGAAATCGGGCACAAGTTAACGGAAGAGAAAGTTGAAACGCCTATACTGTATTATATGAATCGCGGAATTAAAACCAATGCAAGAAGCGAATACCCCGAAATATGGGATTTGATGAGTATTAAATATATTTTAAGCCAAATGGCATACGCGGGACATACAGTAAATTTTCAGACGGCAGTAAAATCCTATAAAACCAAAAAGCAAGTCAACTTGCCGCGAAATCAATGGGTAATCTTCCGTAACACACAAGAGGCGATAATCGACGAAAAAACTTTTGAAACGGTACAGCAAATGCGAAAAGTAAAACGCGCCCGCACTAAATACAATGAGCCGAATATGTTTTCAGGATTGCTCTACTGCGCTGACTGCGGAAATCATCTTACGATTCAGCGCGTGGCACGAAACAGAAAAATGGACAATTTTTCCTGTGCGACCTATCGCAAGAAAAAGAAAGGCTTGTGTAGTTGCCATCGAATTTTGGTATCCGACCTTGAAACGATAGTTAAAGAAGATTTGCAAAAAGTATGCGAATACGTTTTTCTTCACGAAAAAGAATTTACGGACGAATATTTGTCCGGTTCTAAAAGAGAAACGGTAAAGTTTCAGGCTAAAACAAAAGCCGAATTAAAACGGCTTTCCGAAAGACAGGAAGAAATCGGCAAAATTATCCGTAAACTTTACGAAGATAACGTATGTGGCAGAATCACCGACGAGCGATTTGACTTCCTTGCAAAATCTTACGAGGACGAAGGTAACGATCTGAAAACGAAAAGTCAAGAGCTAAAAAACGCTCTTGCTTCATCGGTTCAGGACGAAGAAAAACTCTCGAAATTTCTGAAAGTCGTAAAGAGTTACACGGAAATCGAAGAGCTGACGCCCGAAATTCTCAATAGTTTCATCGAAAAGATTTATATCGGCGAAACCGAGAAATACAACGGCAGAAAAATGCAGGAAGTAGAAATTATCTACAAATTCATAGGCGCAATCAATTTACCGCAGTATAATTCACATTAAAACACGCGGGAACGTAAAACGGGTAGGCAGTTAAAACCTACCTACCCGAAAATTCCCCACGAATAATTAACTAAATGCAGCTGTTAAATTCAAAGATTTTGTCCAACGACAAAAACACAAGATATAGTAACAAAAAAGCACAAGATACGCAATATCTTGTGCTTTTTGTGTGTTGTAGCTTTTTCGTACAACAAAGATGGCTGCCCCTGACAGACTCGAACTGACGACACTTCGGTTAACAGCCGAATGCTCTACCGACTGAGCTAAGGGGCAATATGGATGCGGCAACTACCTATCCTCCCGGAGGGTGATCCTCAAGTACTTTCGGCGTAAGAGAGCTTAACTTCTGTGTTTGGAATGGGAACAGGTGGATCCTCATCGCCATTATCACCGGAATGGCTCCGCTTGTTGGACTTATACAAGAAAAGCGCAAGTGACAGGCTTGCGCTTTTCCCTATTATATTATTTCAAAATGAGCCAGAGTTTCTTTAATAGCCAAAACCATCTTTTCTGTCGGATGCGATCGCGGACGTTTTAATTCTTCAACTGCGTTGGGAGCATCATACATTGGCAACCCCAAATTACGCTTAACCTCCGCAATATATGCCGTATGCACTTTGAAGCCATAATTCTCTTCGACATATTTCTGTATTTGTTTATAAGTCGTTTTTGCTTTCGGTTTTGAATCTTCTACTTGCTTTTGTGTTTCAGCCAAAGAAATTTGCCCTTCTTTCTCACCAAACTCAACTTTTACGCTGATACGACTGTCGGGTTCTTTGTGGGACAAAAGAACCAGCGTCTCGACGTGCTTGGTCTGAGGGAACATATCGAAAGGCTGAATCCACTCTATCGTGTAAAATCCGTTTAAACCCGCTTCATTTTCGATCTGCGGCGTTTTTTCTTCTTTCTCGGATAAGGCATCGAGAGACGAACATTCGTTTGTTTTAGACGCGTTTAAAGCCGCGTACTCGGAATTCTTGATCAGCTCGCCGTCCTTTTCGACGAGGCTGCCCGTCAAAAGGCCGAGATCACGCGCCAAAGTAGCGGGGTTGCAGCTGATGATCGCAATTTTGGAAATTCCCGATTCTAAAATCGCCCTGACGACGCTGCGCGCGATTCCCGCCCGCGGCGGATCGAGAATCAAACGAATCTCCTCCCCCTGCTCTTTTTCCAAAACGCCCTGCAACTTTTCCTCCACGTATCCGCAGATATTCGTCATATTGGAAAGTCCGTTTTTTTCTTTGAGGGCGTCGGCGCATTTCACCGCCTCCGCCTCTAATTCGATGCCATAGACGCGCTTGCAGGATTTCGCCAGCATCGCCGTCAGAAGCCCGCCGCCCGAGTAGGCGTCCACAACCACTTCGTCCCCCGTGGAAACGACGGCTTTCAGCGCCGCTTCGTACAGTTTCGCCCGCACGTTCTCGTTCACCTGTAAAAAGGTGACGGGTCCCGCCTCGTAACGGATTCCCTGCTCTTCCGCCTCGAAATATCCCGGGCCGTGTTCGAGAATGAACTGTTCCCCGAATACGACGTTCGTATCCTTCGCGTTGATATTCAGATAAAAGGTGAACGTCCTGAAAACGGTATACAAAAGTTCGATGAGATATTGAAGGTTCGGCAGATTTTCGGTGACGGACACGAGCGTGACGATGAATTTTCCGCCGATCTCCCGCACGACGATATGCCTTAAACTTCCCGTGCCCGCTTCCTCGTCGTATCCCTTCACCGCGCATTCCTTCATATAGCGATGGAGCACGGCGATGAGCTTTTCCGCCCATTCGGGATGAATGACGCAGGTGGAAACGGGAATGATCCTATGGCTTCGTTCCGCGTAAAATCCGATGACGTTATTGCCCTCCCGATCCACTCCGACGGGCATTTGCAATTTGTTGCGATAGCCGTAGGGCAGATCGCTCTTGATTGCGGCAGGGACGCAAAGGCGAATCCCCGCGATCTTGCGCAGGGCGTCCTTGACGACGTTCCCTTTAAAGCGCAGCTGGGAACGATAGGCGAGATGTTGCAGCTGACATCCCCCGCAGCGGGTGAAGACGGGGCACTTTTCGCGCACCCGTTCCTCCGCGGGCGTGAGCACTTCCTCGATTTTTCCGTACCCGATTTTGTCCTTGACTTTGAGCACGCGAAATCTGATTTTTTCGCCCGGCAAACAATAAGGCACGAAAAAAGTGACTCCTTCGTGCCTGACAATCCCTTCGCCGTTACTGCCCAATGCGTCCGTTACGGCACAAATCATTTGATTTTTTTCCGGCATAAATCCTCTTTTCCGACCTCCTCATTATTTTGCTTGCGTCCGCGGCGCTCTCCCCGAAACGATTTTCTCCCTTCTGCCGCGGACTTTCCCCTTTTATATATCGGCGCTTTTCTCTCCCCCGCCTTTGAACGCCGAGAAAGAATGCTTTTTTGAAAGCCGACGCCTTTTTACGGAAATTTTTAGTGCTTTCCGCCTTACCGAACGACGCGGGCATTTTCCCAAACTCCGCTCCCTGCGCGAAAATTTACTGCCCTTTTCGACGTTTGCGACAGGCGCTCTTTTAAAGCTCTTTTGCCGCTTTGCAGGGGATAAAAAATCACTTTTTTATAATCCTTTGCACCAAGCTGTTGACGGCGATCTGACACTTGGAAAACATAATGTCGTAGACGAAGAAAAAGAGCGTCCCGCCGATGAGGATCACGGGAATGATAAATCTGTTCACGAAATCGAACGAGGCGTTCATCTCGAAAACGAAGCGCCAGACGAGATACATGGCGCCGTCAAACCAGATCGCCTTGATGCCCGTCGCCAGCCAGCGGTTGACCTTGAATTTGAGTTGCAGCGCGTTGAGGAGGGGATGAAGCCCGAAAAACACGATGAACGGCAGCATATCCCAAATGTCGAACCCCGTAAAGAGCAAGGCGAGCAGGGAAGAGCCGATATAGGCGAGCACGTTGCCCCACCAGCAATTTTTGGAAAGCGGTATCATCAGCGCAAAGCACGCCAAAAGATACCCCGTAAAGAGCAAAGCGTGAGAAAGAGTCCCCACCGTCAGCGCTATCGCGGCCAAAGCGCAGGAAACGGCGGAAAGCGCAATCTCGTATGCGGAAATTTTCTTCATCGGTGAAAGACGGAAAACCGCCTTACCTGCAACCGCAGCAGAGGTTGAACAGACAATTCACGCAAAGATACGTATAGCAGCAGGAAATACATTGCGTGCAGGCGTTGCCCCCCATTTGTTCGTTGTCGACGTCCACGGGCGCGCCGTTGTTCGGGGCGTACGGATCCTGCTGCGCCTGCGCCGATTGCCGCGAGTAATCGTTTTTCGCGTTCAGCTTTCCGTAAGCTTCCTGATATTTTTTATTGCCGGGATCCATCTGCATGGCGATTTCCAGCTGTTTCTTGCTTTCATTCGACCAATTTTTCTTATAAAACACCACGGCTTGCAGATAGTGCCATTCCGCGCCGCGCTCGTTGAACTCGTCGAGGCGAGTCTGCGCTTCGGAAAGCTTGTCGCTCTTTAAAAGCTCCGCAATCTCCTCGTAGGCGCTTTTTCCGTCCGTATTTTTCGACTGTTCGCGGCGGGCGGACATAATTTCCGCATACGCGGCGTCCAGCTTGTTCAGCATCCGCGCCGCTTCGTTCCCCGCCTCTCCGTCCAGCCATCTGTCCTCGTTGTATTTCTTTTTGAGTTCGCCGTAACGGTTTTTGATCTCTTCGTCCGTCGCATCCTCGTTCAAGCCGAGAAGGTCATAATATTCCCTGTTCATGTTTTAAAAATTTTTCTCCTTGTTCCTTCCCGCCCTTGCGCGCGGAAAACGTTGTCAATCGGCACCCTTCGTTTCTTTCGGCGGAGCGTCCTTGCAGCGTTTGCACGCCGCCGAACACATCACCCGCTTCGTTTCCGAAGGCAGTCCCCTCAGTAATATATTATCCGACAAATCCCGATTAAAATGAAATTTTATTTTTGACAAATTTTCCCGTATATCGAAAAAGAGGGAATGAAAGACGAATTCCACGTCCTTTTGACGCCTTTTCATCAAATCGGCTTTATCCTCGCAGGAATACGAAAGGACGAACGGATTGTACGCGCCTTTCTTCTTATCCTTATCGTAATCGTCTAACGCGTCGATGAGATAGATCCATTTTCCGACGGCGTAAAAAAGATCGTGCGTGTACGGAGTCTTTTTGTCCTCCAATAAGTAATCGCTCAGCTCCGCCATCATGTTCGCCGACGCGTCCGCCGCCCTGTCCAGACTGTCCGTCTTCGATTTTTCCGTTTCCTGCTGCGCCGCGAGATTCTCCCTGACGATGCGCTCGATTTCGGGATAATTCCTTACCGTTTTTTTGTGTCCCGAAACGAACCAAAGCCGCTTGCCCCGCCCCTTGTCGCCGTCCAGGATGTCGTCGGTGTACTTATAGTACACCAAGGCGGTGTTGAGGGCGCCGAGCTTTTTCGTCATGTCGTCCACGTTCGCCATCATTTTCGAGCGGATACAGTGCGTAAGGCAGTGCTGTTTCTCTATCTTCACGTCTATGCCCGCGATGTTGTGAAGGATTACGGACAGAAAAGTAACGTCGTAAGTAAGCCCCATCCTCGCGCCCTGACCGCACGATTGCGCGATCCCCTTGCATACGCCGCAGTACATAGCCCGATACAACGTTTGATCCTTTATATATAAATATGGCGTATCCGTACGAATATAACCGAACATAGACTCCCCGCAGCGCTTTTTTACACATTTTGCGGCGCTTTTATACCATTATAACATGACTTTTCATAAAATGCAAACCGAAAATACCTACTTCACAATAAATAACGGAATTTATCACAAGACGAACAAAAGAAAGACCCTTTCCCGGCTTTTTCCGCGAAAACGAACCTCTATCGCGGAACTCCGCTTTCAAAGCTCCGGGAAAAAACGCCTTCCGAAAAGCGCGCGTCCTCCCGCGGCTTTTTCCTTTCGAGCGGCGAGAAAACACAGCGCTTCGGGAAAAATGGACGGCGAACGCACAAAAAATATAAAGTTTCTCGGGAAATGTATAATGCGGCGAACGAATTTTCCAATCGTCGAAAAGAAAGGATACGTTTCACGGGAAACGAAAGCAATCCGTTCCCCTGCCGTTTTCCGAAAACGGGGGGTTATTTTTTCGACTCGGGGGGCACGGGAGCGATCTCTCCGCCCGCAAAGCGGACGATCTCCGCGCACATTTTCTTTTCGTCCGCAGGCAGCGTCTGTTTGAAGCGAACGGGCTTATATCTCAACTCCAAAAGGCATTTGGGCGGCTTCATCGCCGTTAAAAGGTTCAGCCGCTTCACTCCTTTAAAGCTGTCTTTGACGTCGTTGCCCGACAGCGCGTACAAAACGTCCTGCGGGAATTTGTAGGGGTTTGCCGTAGAAAGCACCACGATGGGCGTCGTATCTTTTTCGTCCCGTTTTTCGCGGAAGAAATTTGCCGCGTGCATCGCCACGCCCGTATGCGTATCCATCGGATACCCGTATTCCTCGAATATCTCGTACATCGCTTCCACCGTATCGTCCTCGCTGGCAAACGCCGCGAAAAAGTCCTCTTCCAGCGCCCTGTGCTCCGCCGCCGTCACTTCGTAGCAACCTTTTTCGGCAAGCTCCTTCATGCGCTCCGCCGTCAGAGCGGCGTTTCTCCCGCTGACTTCAAAGAGGAGCCGTTCGAGATTGGAGGACACGAGAATGTCCATAGACGGCGACATGGTGCGGTAAAACGGTCGTTTCGCGTCGTAGACACCCTTGGCGAAAAATTCCGCGAGGACGCGGTTGCGATTGGACGCACAGACCAGCTTTCGCACGGGCAGACCCATTTTTTTGGCGTACCAGCCCGCCAGAATGTCCCCGAAATTGCCCGTCGGAACGGCAAAATCCACCGCCGCGCCCGCCTCGATCTGATCGGAGGATACGAGGTCGAGATACGCGGAAAAATAATAGGCGATCTGCGGCACCAGGCGCCCGAAATTGATGGAGTTTGCGCTGGAAAGCCGCACCCCCTTTTCTTTGAGTTCGGCGTTGAAGGATTCGGAAGCGAACATCTTTTTCACGGCGCGCTGACAATCGTCGAAATTGCCCCGGACGCCCGCCACAAACACGTTGTCGCCGTCCTGCGTGCACATCTGCAACCGCTGCATTTTCGAAACGCCCTCGTCGGGATAGAACACCGCCACCTTTGTCCCCGCGACGTCCTTAAAGCCTTCCAGCGCCGCCTTGCCCGTATCGCCGCTCGTCGCGGTGAGAATAAGTACGTCCTCTTTGACGCCCGTCAAAGAACAGCTCTTTTTGAGCAGATGGGGAAGCAGCGTGAGCGCCATATCCTTGAACGCGCAGGTGGGGCCGTGGAAAAGTTCGAGGATATAAAGCCCCTCGTCGATTCTCACGAGCGGGGCGGGATCGGCGCCCTCGAAAGAAGAATACGCCGCGGCGCAGGCCTCTTTGAGAAAATCCCCGCCCAATTCGTCCAGATATTTGCCGATGATGAACGCGGCGCGGTCGGGATAGTTCATCTCCGCCATCGCCCGGAATTCCTCCTGCGTGACGGCGGGGAAAGTTTCGGGAACGAACAAGCCGCCGTCTTTCGCCAGCCCCTGCACGATCGCCTCTGCGCCCGTCACTCTTTCGTTTCCTCTTGTGCTGATGAAATACATATATTACCTCTTCTATTTTTTCCTCTTTGCGTAAAGGCGCCGCGCAATCGTCCCGCGATGCGGCAATCCGCCGGTTTTCGCCCGCACAACTTATACGCCGCCTTATATTTCCTTGCCTAAAAGCTTTACTTTTCCCTCTTTATCCTATTCCGCTTTAAAGGAGCGGTCCCCTTCTTTCCAAGCAAACCGAAACGGCGCTTTGAGAGTCCTTTGCCTTTCCGCCCGGGCGAAAAAGCGAAGCGCTAGCCCTCCCGCCTTGTAGAGCGGAAGCCGATGCTCGCTCCACCCGTGTCCGAAGTTCTCGCGCAAACGGGGCGCGGGAGCGGCTCACGCGCATTCCATACGAAAAACCGGACGGAAACGTCCGCCCGGCATTCGTCTTTTCCAGCGCCTGCCGTCACGACAGGAACAAGACGTTCAAAGATATTTCTTTACGAAATCCGGAAGTTCCTCTTTTGCGGCGGATACGGACACCGTAACGGTGAGTCCGTTCTCCTCGGCAACTTTATCCAGCATATAGAAGAAACCCGCCAGATCGTTGACGTTCTTGCCCGCAATGCGCATCACGCCGTCGATGTATACGTACTCGTTGTCATGGTTGCCCGCGATAACGCCCTTGATGAAGCCGCAAAGCGCCGCCTCCCCCGCGACGTCGAAATCGCTCACGTCGATAAATCTCACTTCGCGTTCCAAATCGTACATCCCGCGCTTGGTGTCCGTGATGAAGATGAGATGCCCTTTCGCCGTGGCTACCGCCGCGTTTGCGGCGTCGATCATCTGCTTGGTCTTGCCGGTGCCTTTGGAGCCGTAAATTACTTTGATCATATAAAATTCCTCCCGAATTTTTTTGGAGTTTTTGTGTTGTTCCGAAATATTTTTCGGTTTATTATATTCTACCAAGTTTTCGAGTTAATTTCAAGACCTTTTACGAAAATTTTTGTGTTTTTTCGTAAAAATTTTTTTCATAAGCCGTTTTTCCCTGCCGACGCGGATTTTTCCTCTCCATTATTGACTCGATCGCCCTTTTCTATTCCTCTTTCGCGTTCTATTCCTCTTTCGCGCCCCGATTTTTCGCTTGCGCCTTAAAGTCGACAACGGCTTTTCGCTTTTTAAACCCGTTCACGTTTTTTCGAACGTTTGTCGCCGTCTTTGCGCTTCCCGGATACAAACGCCGTTACAAAGCCCGGAAACTTTTTACTTCAACTGCGAAACGAAACGCTCGATGCGGTTCAAGCCCTCCTCGATGTCCTCTGAGGAAAGGGAATAGGAAAGCCGCAGGCAGTCGTCCGCGCCGAAGGAGATCCCCGGCACCGTCGCCACCTTTTCCGCCTCCAAAAGCGCGTCCGAAAAGGCGATGGAGCCGTCGATTTTTTTGCCCTTGTACGATTTTCCGTAGAGATCGCCGATCACCAGCATGACGTAAAAGGCGCCGTAAGGCTCCACCGCCGAAACGCCGTCGATCTTTTCGATGCGGGCGAGCATTTTCTCCCGCCTCTCGGCAAACACGTCCACCATCTTCTGCACTTCTTCCGCGGGGGAAGCGAGCGCCTCTATCGCGGCGTATTGGGAAATAGAGCAGGCGTTGGACGTGGCGTGGCTCTGAAAGGAGTCTATCGCCTTGGCGACGTCCTTCGGCGCGGCGAGATAGCCCACCCGCCAGCCCGTCATGGCGTACGTCTTGGAAACGCCGTTGACGGTGACGGTGAGTTCCTTCATTTTCTCCGAGCAAGCCGCGACGGAGAAAGGCTTTACGCCGTCATAACAGAGCTTTTCGTAAATTTCATCGGAAAGCACGAAGATCTCTTTTTCCTCGCAGACTTTGGCGATGGCGCGCACTTCTTCTTCCGTATATACCGCGCCCGTGGGATTGGAAGGGGAATTGAAGATCAGCATTTTCGTCTTAGGCGTGATCGCCGCGGCAAGCCGGGCGGGCGTAAACTTGAATTTGTCCTCTTTCCTGCATTCGAGATACACGGGTACGCCGCCGCAGACCTTGACGACCTCCGGATAGGTGAGCCAATAGGGAGCGGGGATAATCACCTCGTCCCCCTCTTCGATGAGCGCGAAACAGGCGTTGAAAATGGAGTGTTTGGCGCCGTCGGAAACGATGATTTGCGACGGATCGTAATCAAGACCGTTATCCTTCTTAAATTTTTCGCAGATCGCCTTCCTCAAAGGCAGAAGCCCCGAGGAGGGGGTGTATTTCGTATAGCCCTTGTCGAGAGCGGCCTTCGCCGCGTCGATGATATTTTTCGGGGTGTTGAAATCCGGTTCGCCCACGCCGAAGGAAACGACCGGCTCCCCCGCCGCTTTCATGGCTTTCGCCTTCGCCGTGATGGCGAGCGTCAAAGAAGGAGAAATGGCGGACATTCTCGATGCGATTCTTCTGTTCATATGTAGATGCTCCGTAAGTTATTTTTTCGATTTTAACAAGGAGAAAGATTCCTTTTTTCCATTGTACTCCCTTTTTATGAAAAAAGCAACTCCGCAAAAGGAAATTGTCATAAATTTTTTTCTTTCTCTTCTCTCCATACTCCCGTATAAACCTGACACTCGTACGTCAAAATGGTGTCTACCGTCGTATGCAGCGCCTGCGCGATTTTGTAGGCGAGTTCGGTTTTAAAATACGTCTGATCCGCTCCGTTCAACCATTTTTTCATCGAATCCGCGCCGATTCCCACTTTTTTTGCCAAAGCGGCGACGTCCATGTGACTTTTCCGCATTAAAAACGCCACCGTTTCCATATCCACCAAATCAAACTCCAATCCTTCTTCCTTTTTCTTCTGTTGCTTCATGATACTTCTCCTTAAAAATTATTTTTATAGTTGTATTATATAACTTTTTGAACGAAAAATATGTAAAGTACTAAATATTAGTATTTAGTATTATTTATATCTGTCTGACGCTATCCGCGAAAACGAATCCTAAAAATTAGTTTTATAGACAACATTTATATCTTTTTTTGTTATAAGTTGAGCATTTTATATCATTTTTTGCTATAATTAAAAAAATTACAATTCTTAGGAAAAAAGGAAATGTCATTAAAGCAATCATTAGGCGCAAGATTAAAACAGGCGAGAACAGATAAACATATGACGCAAAAAGAAGTTGCGGAAAAACTCGGTATGCTGCAACCCGCTTATGCCCGATATGAAAGCGGAAAAACCGAATTGGATTATGAAAAGTTAGTCTTTTTGTGCAATTTGTTCGAGATAACGCCTAACGATTTATACGGATTCTAAATCGATTATATAATTTTTATTTTCCTTTGTCTTCACTTACAGTTAATAACTGTAAAAAAATTTTTATGATAATTTCTCACATTGGCAAAAGTCTTACGGGCATTTTTTAAACAAAAAAGCTTCCCAAAGGAAGCTTGAAAATTTTTATGAAAAACCTTGACTTTCCGCCATCGCCGTGCTATAATAAAATCACAATAAGGGCAAACCTCTAAACGGTTAGCCCCGTAACAGTTATTTTGCAATAACCGCCCGCGAGGTCAACGCAAGGGCGGTTATTTTCGTACTGTAATAAAGATTTTATCCTTTGTTACGCGAAAAGACACTATGTACCCCGCGTCCACGAGGAACGACAGGAACAAAAGAAAGTCTTTTCTCATACGCCTCACCTCCTTTTTACGGGAGGATTGCTAACCGCCTTCGAGGAATCCCCTTATTGCTTGGCGATATTATAATATAAATCGGAGCGTTTGTCAATGCCTTTTCATTTATTTTAAATACGGCAAAACAAAAAACCAAAACAAAATTTCCGTTTTTGTTGACAAAGAAAAATTTTCGTGCTATAATAAAATCACAATAAGGGCAAACCTCTAAACGGTTAGCCCCGTAAGTAGTTAAAACACAAAGTAATAACCGCCGACGTGACCAGCGCTCGGGCGGTTATTGCTTTATTGTCACATAGATTTTACTCTTTGTCACACGGAAAGAAATTATGTAACCTTCTTTCACCAAAAGCGAAAGAAGTTCGATAAGTTCTTTTCTCATAAAACCACCTCCTTTTTACGGGAGGATTGCTAACCGCCTTCGAGGAATCCCCTTATTGCTTATGTTTATTATATCAAACGATCTCTTCTTTGTCAACGAAAAAAGGGTTTGCCTGACGACAGGCAAGCCCTTTCTTATTCTTCCTCCGTTTCCCCCGCGAGCTGCGCTTCTCTGTCCGCAAGCGCAAGGGCTTCCACCATGGAATCTATGTCCCCCATGATAAAGGCGTCCAAATTGTATTGACTTACGCCGATCCGATGATCCGTCACGCGGCTCTGCGGGAAATTGTACGTGCGTATCCGCTCGCTCCTGTCCCCCGTCCCCACGAGGCTGCGCCTGTTTTCCGTCCGCTCCTTTTCGCTGCGGCCGTTATAAAAATCGTACAGCCGCGAACGCAGGACCTTGAACGCCCGTTCCTTATTTTTCAGCTGCGAGCGCTCGTCCTGACAAGTGACGACGATCCCCGTCGGGAAATGGGTGATGCGCACCGCCGAAGCCACTTTATTGACGTTCTGCCCGCCCGCGCCCCCCGAATGGAAGATGTCGATGCGGATGTCCTTATCGTTTATCTCCACCTCCACGTCCTCCGCCTCGGGCAGCACCGCCACCGTCGCCGTGGACGTATGGATCCGTCCCTGCGTTTCCGTTTCGGGCACCCGCTGCACGCGGTGCACGCCGCTCTCGTACTTCAAAAGCTTATACGCGCCCTTTCCCGAAACGTTATACACCGCTTCCTTGACGCCGCCAAGCTCCGTTTCGTTACTGTCCGCGATCTCCATTTTCAAGCGGTGATTCGCGCAGTAGCTCTGATACATACGGCAAAGCTCCGCCGCAAACAGCGCCGCTTCCTCCCCGCCCGCGCCCGCGCGGATCTCCAAAATACAGCTCCTTTCGTCGTTCTTGTCCTTGGGCAGCAGCAATATTTTGAGTTCCTCTTTCAGCGCGGAAAGCTTTTCCTTACAGGCATAGCCTTCGTCGGAAAACAGCTGCCGCATCTCCTTGTCGCCCTCCGTTTCCGCCTGCGCGAAGGCTTCTTTCATCTCCTTCTCGCAAGCGAGATATTGAAGATACTTTTCCGCCGTTTCCCCTATCTCCGAGTGTTCCTTGGAATACTTCTGCCACGTGCCCATGTCCGAGATCACCGCGGGATCGGCAAGCTGCGCGGACAAAAATTCATAGCGTTTTAAAATGTCGTCGAGTCTTTTCAGCATACTTTACTCCGCACGTCACACCACGATTTTGACAAAGCGGTCCACGCCCTGCATATCCTTGACGATCATCGCGTAATCGCAGTACTTGAACAGCTTTACCACGTCTTCCGCTTCGCCCATGCCCACTTCCATGATCAGCATTCCGCCGCGGACGAGGTATTTTCCCGCCTCCTGCGCGATGCGCCTGTAAAAGTCTAAACCGTCCTCGCCCCCGTCGAGCGCCAAACGGGGTTCGAATTCCCTTACTTCCCTTTGCAGCCCCTCGATGTCCTTCGTCGGGATATAGGGGGGATTGCTGACGATGATGTTATATCTGCCGCGAATGCGGGAAAAGAGGTCGGACTGCACAAAGGTGACGTCCGCGCCGTTCGTTTCCGCGTTTTCTCGGGCGAGCGCCAGCGCGTCCCCGCTTACGTCCGCCGCCGTCACGTTCGCCTTGCGCCTGCTCTTTTCAAGCTCCTTATACACGGCGATGGCGACCGCGCCGCTGCCCGTGCACAAGTCGAGGATATTGTCCCCCTCCTCCGCGGAAGCGATCACCTGCTGGGCAAGCTCCTCCGTTTCGGGACGGGGAATCAGCACCCGTTCGTCCACCTTGATTTTATAGCCGTAAAAGTCCGCGTCGCCCATGACGTACCAAAGAGGTCTGCCCGTCAGCCGTTCGTCCGCCACTTTTAAAATCTCTTTCACCTGCGCCACTTTGAGGATATGCTCCTCCGTATTGACGGCGCTCTTGGGAATATTCAACAGAATGGAGAAAATCCACTCCGCTTCCTCTTCGTCGATCCCGTTGTCCTTAAAGCGCTTTTTGGTATTCGTCAAAAGCTCGGTCATCTTGCACGCCGTGGCAAAGACCGTTTCGGGAATGGTCGGATCCGCGTCCATATCGTACACCCTTTGGAACGCCGCGATCGCGCACTCGATCATGCCGTCGTCGGGTTCTTTGGTGGTAATGCGCTGCAACAAAAGTCCGGGCGCTTTGAAAATGAGGAAAAATTTATTCCGCGTTTTCGCGAGCGCCCGCAGCACCTCGTAGGAAACGCCCGCCACCACGGGCAGCATCAGGAGCTTGAAGCAAAGGCGGATAAAGAAATCGAGCGTCTTATGCCCCGTGTAAATGTACGTCCCCACCAGCGCGTTGGCGAGCGAAAACACGAGAATGCTCACCACCATGACTAAAAAGAGAAAAGTGGTGCCGCACCTGTC
>QWCN01000673.1_pt1 | contig 68128 bp, 62 predicted proteins | sample 1972711 | NCBI WGS metagenome assembly QWCN01 (sample SAMN09866707, study PRJNA288562) | Human gut metagenome isolate term1_stool, whole genome shotgun sequencing... | isolation source: gut | host: Homo sapiens | place: USA: California | reverse complement strand
CTATGCTTTTTTTACTAAAAAACAAAAAAAAGAACTGTAATTTTAACAGTCATTTTAGAATTATTTTCTAAAATTATATTTTTTTACAGCTCCTTTTTTGTTAATTTAATAAATTCATTTTCATCAATTATTTTAATACCTAATTCAATCGCTTTTTGTAATTTAGATCCTGCTTTTTCACCTGCTAAAACAATATCAGTTTTTTTAGAAACACTGCTAGAAGTTGTGCCTCCTAATGATTCAATAATATCTTTAGCTTCATCTCTAGTATAATTATGTAAATTACCAGTTAAGACTACTATTTTATGAGCAAAAGCTCCGTTAATAGTGTCTTTCTTTTTATATTTCATATTTACACCAAGTTCTTTTAATTTATTAATTCGCTCTAGATTTTCTTGCTTTTTAAAATAATCAACAACACTTTGGGCAATAATATTTCCTATATCATTAATAGATATTATTTCTTCATAAGTAGCTTTTTGTAATTCTTCTATTGTAGGAAATTTTTCACATAATAATGTAGCCACTTTTGCTCCAACATTTCTTATTCCTAAACCAAATATTACTTTATCTAGATTCATAGATTTAGAAATATCTATTGAAGATAAGATATTTTCTACACTTTTTTCACCTAATTTTTCCATATTAATTAAGATATCTTTTTTAGTGTATAAAGTATATATATCAACAATATCAGTTAATAAACCTGCATCATAAAAATTTTCAATTAATCTATCACCAAGTGATTCAATATTCATTGCCCCTTTACTAGCAAAATGAATAATTGAATTTAGTTTCCTTGCTTTACAATTTTCATTTTCACAAAAATAATCAGCTTCGCCATCTTTTCTAACTAATTTTTCTCCGCATACAGGACAATATTCTATCATTTTAAATGGTTCAGCATCTTCTTTCCTTTTAGAAAAATCTACTGCAAATACTTCAGGAATTATTTCTCCTGATTTTCTTACTCTTACAGTATCACCTACTCTAATATCTCTTAATTTAATAAAATCTTCATTATGTAAAGTTGCTCTACTAACATCAGTTCCAGAAATAAAAACTGTATCAAAATTTGCTACTGGAGTAATAACACCTGTTCTTCCTACTTGAAATGTAATTGATCTTAAAATAGTACTAGCTTCTTCAGCTGGATATTTAAAAGCAATACACCATTTAGGGCATTTAACAGTATATCCAATTTTATCGTAAGCATTTAATTGATTTACTTTAATAACCACTCCATCAATAGGATAAGGTAAATCATCTTTATGTTCTTTCCAGTAAGAAATATATTCAATTATTTCATCAACATTTTTGCATACTTTACCTTCTTTATTAATTTTAAATCCTTCATTTTCTAAAAAAGATAATACTTCACTTTGTTTAACAACATTATCTTCTTTTGTAATTAATTGATACATAAAATTATCTAATTTTCTCTTAGCAACAATTTTAGAATCTAATGATTTTATAGTACCAGAAGCTGCATTTCTACAATTTTGAAATTCTTCTAAACCTTGTTCTTTTCTTTCTTGATTAACTTTTTGTAAAGATTTTTTAGGCATAAAAATTTCTCCACGAACTTCTATATCTAAAGGATCTTTTATTTTTAAAGGAATAGAATTTATTGTTTTAGCATTTTCAGTTATTATTTCGCCAATAGTTCCATTTCCCCTTGTTGAAGCAGTTTTTAAAACACCTTTTTCATATATACAAGAAACAGATAAACCATCTATTTTTAATTCACAATTATAGGTAGGATTATCAATAACTTTTTTAATATCTAAATCAAATTTTTTTATTTCTTCATAATCAAAAATATCATTAATTGACATCATTTTTACTTGATGAGTTATTTTATCAAATTTATCTAATACTTTATCTGCCACTCTTTTAGTAGGTGAATCTACTAAAGCATATTGAGGATACGCTAATTCTAAAGAAGATAATTCTTTATATAATTGATCATATTCATAATCAGAAATACTAGGATTATCTAAAACATAATATTCATAAGCATATTGATTTAATAACCTTGTTAATGTTTCTATTCTTTCTTTTACATCCATATTTTTTTCCACCTGATAATTATTTTATCATAAAATTACCAAAATTAAAAACTATTAAACTAGTTTTAAAGCTAGAATAATAGTTTTATGAAAGTTAATTAATCGCAGCACACACATCTAACATGTGTATAATAACAGCACCTATATAAATAACCATTATTATTACTTAAATAACATAGTCTTTTACAACATTCTGGACAATTTTGTGAAGTAGTAGCGCTATTAGCGGTAGACATAGTACCTTCTGAATCATTAACTGCTGCTACTTTATAATAATAAGTTGTATTTCTTATTAAATTATCCATAATGAATTGATTACCTGTTGCAGTACCTACTAAAGTATAAGTTCCATCTTCAGTTAATGCTTGATAGATATTATAACTACTTGCATCATCAACATAGTCCCAAGTTATTAATAATGAATGACAATTTCTTGGAGTTACACTAACATTATTTGGTGCAGGTAAACCATCTACTGATGTAGTTATTTCTAATGGTGAAGTTTGTTCACTTTCACCACCAGCTTCATCAACAACCATAAGCTTATAATAATAAGTTGTATTAGGTGTTAAGTTTTCATCTAAATATGTAGTAGTGCTAGTTTCACCTATTTTATCATAGGTTCCATCTAATGTATTACTACGATAAATGATGTAATTTATTGCTCCTGGAACTACATTCCATGTTAAAGCATTAGATGTAGGTGAGATATTTGTTCCTTTTAAATTTAAAAGTGTTTCAATATTTGTATCAGCCATTGTTTTCCTTTCATTTACAACTTATAAGTATGAAAAAATAGTCTTTTTGTATATTTTTTTGCCTATTTTAAACTTTTTTTATTAATTTTTCTTTTTTTTAACAATTTATATAATGGTTGCACTAAAAAATGTTTGATTTTTAAGGAGGATTTTTAAATGAAAAAAACAAACAAAAAAATTATTATTTTTTCTTTAGTAGGACTATTATTAGCATCTAGTATTGCTATTCCTACAATAATAAACAATTCTAACCATAACGAAAGTAACTTAGTATCTTCTATTGATAACAATAAAGGCATTAACCTTGTAGTTAAATCAATTCAAAGTGATAATGATTATGGAACTCAAGAAATTACATATACTGTTACTCCTTCATTTTATACTGGACAAATTATTTATAAATTAAATTATTTTAATGATGATACTCTACTTGAAGATAATATACTTTCTATTTTACATGATGTAGAAAACAATAAATTAACAATTACATGTTTAAAACCATTTTTAAAACAAATAGTTCTTACTTTATATGCAGAAACTAATGAAAGTGTATTTGCCACATTAAAAATTGATTTTATAGAAAGAATAACTCCATCATATTCTTTATTAGCAGAAGATAATAAACCATTAAAAGTTAACACTACTGTTAATACAACTGGTGGATCAATTGAAGTTGATAAAACAGTAAAAAATGAAAAATTAATATTTAACAAAGACTTTATAACAAAAGCAAATAATTATTTAAGATTAGATTCTTATAATATTGAAAATTATGAATCTAATGCTTATTCAGTAAAACAAAAAGCTACAAAATACAAAACAACTTCTGGTAAATCATTATATGAACAAGAAACAACTTTAGTAAGTTCAACATTATCTACTCTTGATCCAGAATCATTTACTAATTTTACTTATGAATCATTTATTTATTCTATTACCGCAAGATTAAGTATTAAATGCTACAATTTAGCAGGTATGCGAGGTGTATCTGAAAATCAAGCTAATGAATTTTATTACACAATGAAATTAAAAAATATTACTTCAGCTCATTTAAACGATCTATTTAATGGAACTAGTCCAGTTTTTGATTATTCTTGTTCTATCAATGGAACTTCATATAGTACCTCTTTACCATTAAAATTAGGAAATGTTCAAGCTAAAGATATATCAATGAGTATTAATAGTATTATGTTTTAAATACTATGTTCTGTTTATAATTAAAATATTCTTTATTGTTTTTATTACAAAGATAGCAATAATCAAATTAAAGATAATTTCTCTTACAACATAAAAAAATAATTTTGCCACCATTTTGGTGGTTTTTCTTTGCTTATATTTTATTTACAATTTTAAAATTAATAGTAAAATCAAATTCTAAAAAGAAGCAATAAAAAAAGAAGTGCTAGAGGAAATGAACATAAAATTCATAACTTACATATCTAGGGGACTACGAGCTTTTTACGGCGAGTCCAAACACTTCATAAGCAAATACTACTATCAATAAAAAACATTGTCAACAAAAAAAATAAATTTTTAGTGCTTCTTAAGAGCTTAAGAAAAATCCATAATCTTGAAATAAAATCAAATATAGAACAACCCTAACATTTAAAAATTATTCTTAAGTCCTTAAAGAGTACTAGATAAAAAGCGTTTATTTCATTCTTATGGAAATCCTAAAAGCTTGATAAATTAAGCGTTTGGATTAAAGGAGGACTAATTTATTATGGTATTTGAAAATATATCACTTACTAAAATTGTATTGTTGTGTTGGTCTACGCGTCATTATTAGCGTGTTTACATATATAGGAGAAAAAGCATGTTTCAATTTCTACAAAAATTATTTTATAAAGATTCATCAAGTGGTGCATCAAATAAAAAATCTAAAAAGAAATACCACCTTCTATAAAAAACAATCCATGGAATATTCATTATGTAGCAAATAACGATCATGCTCAAATAGTTCTTAAATCAAAAAATAAAGAAACTTTAACATTAGGAACTACAACAGAAGAAAAAGACCCTAATGCAAAATTTAAACTTCAAGGCGGACTTGAAAGAAATCAAATGCAAACATCATTTGGAAAAAAGAAATTAAATGTACTTCCAACAAAATTAATACAAAGACAAAAAAAAGAACTGATTAATCAGTTCAATGACTCGCCTTTCAAAGGATTCGGACGCAGTACCTAGGCTGAGTGCTTACTTAGATGCGAGCCCGCTCTAATGCGCCTGTGCAAAATGCTAGAAATAAATATAAATTTCTAAGCTCAAGCCAACCACGGCGGGTAAGCGAACTATACATTTCGCAAATAAAATACTACTATCAGTAAAAAACATTGTCAACAAAAAAATAAATTTTTAGTGCTTTTTAAAGGCTTAAGAAAAATCCATAACCTTGAAATAAATTCAAAAAAGAAATATTTGATTTATTTAAAAAACAAAGACAATTATATTCTTCAGGTTTTATTTCTTACACTATACGAGTAGCTAATAAACTTGATTATTTAAATGATGAAGATAAATCTAAACAATTAAAATTAACATTTTCCTTAACATGGTGCTTTGGAGTGTATAACACATGTGAATTTAACGATTATTTATTATCATTATCTGAAATTAAAAGCGATTCACGATTAAAACAAATATCTTCTTTATATGAAAAAGACGAAACAAGATTTGAAAAACTACTTTAATAAAAAATCAAAAAAGATAAAAAAGAAAAAGGAAAATAAACAAAATAAATAAATTAATAGTATTTATATTAATATTTATAATAATTTTGATTATTGGTTTAATAATTTTTTTAATTATTAAATTCGATGGAATTAATAAAGCTAATTATAACAAAAAAAAGTGGTCATTTAGGAATTTTAAAATCTAAAAATTTAAAAAAAAGGAAATGAGCGGTCATAAAGCTTTCAACAAAGAAGAAAAGTCAAGAAAAATACAATATTCCTATGGTGCATAATACAAATCCAAAAAGTAATAAACATTCGTATATTATTCCAAAAGTTCGAAATAGAAAGCTTTCTGATTTAAAAATATTAAATGATCATATATTAAATAAAAAAGATAAAAAAACAACTGATAACATTTATAAAGAACATCTTAAAAATAAAAATAGATTAGAAAAAGCAAAAAAAATAAAAAAAAGAAGTTAGTTGCCGATTCAGCTGAAGTTCTTTGGTACCAAGAACCAACCGTCAATCGCCTTAATGGCTAACTTCAATTTTATTATATGTTGAAAGAAAAAAGTTATCAATAAATTTTAATCAATGCTAACTTACAATCCAAAATATCTCAAAATTTTAATAAATGAATTAAGAAAAAAACAAACAAAAGTAAACAAAAGAGGAAGATTTTACTCTTCCTCTATTGCTGACCTACATCATTTATATTGTATGCAAAATATAATAAATAAACAACAAATTTAAAAAAATTATATTTAAATAGCATACAAGGAAGAATTGCTTCTTCCTCGTTGTTGACCTTAGAGTCAATGTTATTATATGCAAAATATAAAAGTTAAACAACAAATTTTAATTAATTCATTTTAAAGCCAATGAATTATAGAAAGGAAAAACAAAAAATGAATAAAAATAATATAGAAAAATTTATTACATTATTTTTAATATTATCTTCAATATCACTTATTACATTTATTGTTGTTATGTTTAAAAATAATGATCCACCAGATAATACTTCATCAATTTCTTCTAGTTAAACATCAATAAATTGTTCTTCTTCAAGCGAAACTAAATTTGTTATTAAAGATACTCCTGATAACGAAGATGAATTTAGTTGGGGTCTATTAAGAAGAAAATAAATATGATATCAAAAATAAATAAATTTGTCTTTGACATAAATTAGACAAGAAATTGACAAATGCCAATATATAAACAATATAATTATACTAAAGAAATTGATTGTATTAATTGTAAATATTTCAAATATGATAAATGTACATGTGGAATTCTTAACGAATTTAATTGTAATTTTAAAAAATTAAAACATTTACAAAAAAATATTTTTTTAAAACAAGTATTAATAAAGAGAAGCAAATAAACGATGTGATAGAGGATTTTATGAAAGAAATCGTATCAAAATAGTATCAAATGAAAATAGTAAAAAACGGCTAAAAATAGGTAAAAAAAGCAAATAAAAATTAACAAAGTAATTAAAAAAGGTATCAAAAAGAGTATCAAAACAAAAAAAAGAATTAAAAAAAGGCATAAAAAAAGCCTAAAAATAGGCAATTTATTTATATATTGGTGCGGGATACAGGCTGAAATGGTCAATTACAAGTAAAAACTTCTATATAAATATATAAGTTTTTATTAAAATACATCTTTACAATTTCAAAATTAATAGTAAAATTATCAATTTTTACTATAAAAAAGTTTTATTTTTGTAATTTATATTAATTTTTCATAGTGAAAAAGCTATGTAGTTTTTAGCTACAAAAATTTAAACAAAAGTTCGGACAAGCTTTTGTTTTTTTCATACTTTTTTCATGATACTAAAATATATATTTATACTATAAACCAAAATATATATCATGTTGATGAAGTATATTATATATATTTATCTATCAATGCGCACATGCGCATGTATAAAAACAACCATTACTTTATTTTATAAAGTAAAAGATATAATTTTAACCAAAAAATAAAATTTAACCTTATGCAAAAGGAAGAATAAAAGATTAAAGCAAAAAATAAATAGCAAGATTTACCAAGAATCCTATTAACCGATAAATCAAAAAGATAAGCGAATGCGTTTTTGATTTATATGAGAACGCTTGACTTGAAAAAATTGAGGTATCAATTTTTTTCACAAATTTTAATTTTCATGCGAAAATTTAAAAATTAGAAAAGTCTTTTTCACGCCAATGACCATATTCATCTTTGTAAATAAGACCTTTTTCTTTAAGTGAAGCATGATATTTACACAGTGGAAAAAATCCAGAAGGTTCACCGCAAATTTCACAATATTTTTTTCTTGATTTTTCTAAGTTATTAAAAGTAACATTTACGACATTGTTATTTTGAATAGTAACATTTGATTCAATTTTATCAGCTAATGTTTTTAAATTGTTCGTTGATTCTTTAAGTACATTAAAATCATCTTGTGAAATGACAATATATTTTTCTTCTTGAAACATTTCTAAAGGAATATTTAATATTTTTACTATTTTGAAAAAATCATAAATCTTCATAGCAACAAGATTATTTTCAATATTTTGATAAGTTGTACGCGGCATATTTAATAATTTAGCCATTTGATCTTGTGTAATGTTAGCTTCTTTTCTTTTTTGTTTAATAATTTCTGAAACATCCATTGATTAAGCACCTCTAGTATTATTGTATACAAAATTAATTAAATTCGGCGAAAAAGCTTGACAAAGCCTATATATATATATATTAGCCTTAAAGAACCTAAACGAATTAAGCAAGACTTGATAAATTAAGCATTTGGACTAAAGGAGGACTAATTTATTATGGCATTTGAAAATATATCACTTATTAAAATTGTAATCACGCTAAATAATGAATAGAAAAAATTGTAATGTTGTGTTGGTCTACGTGTCATTATTAGCGTGTTTACATATACAGGAGAAAAAGCATGTTTCAATTTCTACAAAAATTATTTTATAAAGATTCATCAAGTGGTGCATCAAATAAAAAATCTAGAAAGAAATCAACTAGAAGAAGTCGCAAAAAAGTTAGAAGACATCAAATAGTTTCTTCTAAAGGAACTAAACATACAACTTCTAATAATTCTAAGAAAAAGAAAAAAAATTCAAATTATCAACAAGTAAAAGATAAAAACGAAAGTGTTAATACTACAAAAGTTAACCAAAATGAAAATGTTGAAACCACTGAAGAAGAATTAAAAGAAATACCACCTTCTATAAAAAATAATCCATGGAATATTCATTATGTAGCAAATAACATTCACCCTCAAATAATTTTAAAATCAAAAAATAAAGAAGCACTAGGATTAAGTACAACATCAGAAGAAAACGATACTGATGCAAAAATCAAAATTCAAGATGGTTTAGATAGAAATCAAAAATGTGATACTTTTGTAAAAAAGAGATTGACTGTTCTTCCTACTAAAAATATTCAAAAGCAAAAGAAAGATTCTTCTATTACAAAACAAGATAAAGAATTAATCTATGAAAATATAAAATCTTATGGTGATAATCCTAAAAAATATCAATCATTAGGAAATTTAATACCTGAAGAAGAAAAACAAAAAAAACAAAAAGCCTGTGCAAAATGCTAGAAATAAATATAAATTTCTAAGCTCAAGCCAACCACGGCGGGTAAGCGAACTATACATTTCGCAAATAAAATACTACTATCAATAAAAAACATTGTCAACAAAAAAATAAATTTTTAGCGCTTCTTAAAGGCTTAAGAAATAAAAATACTTGAAATAAAATCAAAATAAAAAATACATCCCTACATTTAAATAATTTCTTAAGCCCTTAAGGAGTACTAGAAAAAAAGCGTTTATTTTCCTCTTATGGAGAGCCTAAATAAAATAAATATTTAGGTTCTCATCCTTATTTTTTATCTTATTTAGTCAAGAAAAAAATTTCTTAATTAACTAAGGCAAAAAATAATTCATATCACTATAAAAGAAATTTGCCTTATCGTAAATCGCTTGACCTTCCTTAATACCAAATGCAAGCGATTTACACTTTTTGTTAGGAGGATCTAAAAATGGTAGAACAAAAAGAAAAGAAATTATTTTATATTCAATTATTTGATAACTTCTTTCAATCAGAAGATATTATTTCAATTAAAGAAAGTGCGCTTGATGAAAATATTAATCCAAATGATGCAATTATTATTTATCAAAAATTAATTTTAACATCAATTAAAAACAATGGTTTAATTCAATGTGCTATTGTATCACCTCAAATAATTAAAAATAAAATTGGTTATGAATCTAATTTATCAAGAAATGAAGATATTAAAACAATAGAACAAGTTATATTAATTTTAGAAAAATTAGGTTTAATTGTCATAGCTGATAATGCTTTATATTTAACTAAAGCTATTCAATACACTTTAACTAAACAAGAAGATTCTGAACGAAGAAGATTAGAAAGATTAAGAAATACATCTTTAATTAATGAAATGCAATTAAAAGCACTTAATACATTAACTGATGAAGATAAAAAGAATTTTGAATTTGAAAAATGTATTGATAGAACTATCGCTGGTCTTATCTATTGTGGTTTCATAACTCAAAACGAAAAAGAAAAATTTATTGATGTAATTTATGATTTAGATTGTTTCACCACTCAAGAAATTGATGAAGCAATGAAATTATTTATTAAAAGATCTTTAGATACTGATTATTCAAAAGTTGTTAATAAAGAACAATATTTAAATAAAACATTAACTAATATTATTCAAAATGAGATTCAAACAGAACTCTATGAATTTGATTCAACATTTGAATTATTACTAAATAAAGGTTTCATAAATAAATTATCTGATACAAGACAATTAAAAGGAATTATAAAAAATTATGTTAATAAAGGTTTTACTAATAAAGAAATCAATGAAACTTTAATTTCTATAATTAATAAAATTACACCTTTAGATAATGAATCTATTATTTCTTTAGCTAGTTATCTTTCAAAAGAACTTGAAAGATTACTTATAAATAATGGAGGTGATAAACATGAAAAATAATTACCCTTGATTAATAAAGAAGATTTAATCGAATTAAGTTATAACAAGACAAATTTTAAGAAAACAATTAAGCGATTAAAAAATTGTTACACTTGCAAATATTTGCATGAAGAAAATTGTCAAGAAGAACATTGTATACATTGTCCACCACAAAGACTTATGTACGAATTAAATCATATTATTGATTATTATTATGAAAAATTAAAAGAAAGGAAAAACTCAAATGAGAAGAATTAGCATTTTTGGAACATTATTTTTTGTTCTATTAACTATTGCTATTGGTTATTTATCTAATGGCTTTAGAAATTGGGACTTTAAAGAATGGATCAGTAGACCAACAACATCTGAAACAGTTTCTTCAAATACTCTTAGTGATTCAATAGCTAATTCAAGTATTGAAGTAACTACATCTTCTAGCGAAGAAGAAAAAGATAATTTTGGAGATAATACATCTTCATTAGTGGAGGAAGAAATTTAATGAAAAAACAAGTTAAAACAAATATGAAATCAATTATTGCAGTAGCTTTAGCAAGTGCAATATTAATCGGTGGTACTGCTTCAATCGGTTATTTCTCAAAAGGTTTTAGAGATTGGAATGTTAAGAACTGGTTTACAACAAATGACCATGTAACAAGTGATAATTTAGCAACTCAATTAAAAGTTGAAAATGGAATTAAACTAAAAGTTAAAAATTTAGCTAATGGCAATGAACAAACCACTTTAGGAACTCAAATAATTAAATATACAGTTGATCCTGATTTCTATACAGAAAAAGTTTTATATAAAATCGCTTATAGTGATTCTTCAAATGTAGAAGAAGGCATTTTAAACATTGTACATAATGATGCAAGTTGTGAAGTAATTATTACATGCTTAAAAGTATTTACTAAACAAATAGTATTAACTTTATATGCTGAAAATCATACTAATGTTAATGCATCTATTAATATTGACTTTGTTGAAAAACTAACACCAACATTTACTTTACAAGCTGAAACAGGTAAACCTTTAGGAGTAAATGCAAATATATCTTCAACAGGCGGAACAATAGGTGCTGATAAAACTGTAAAAAATCAAAAATTAGTTTTCAATGCTGATTTTATTACTAAAGCAACTAATTATATATTAGAAGATGCTTTATATATTGATACTTATGGTTATGTAAAAGACAATGATGGAAGTTCAAGTAATCCCGATCTCGTATTTGATACTTATGAAGAAGCTAAAGCAGCTGGTGCTAAAGGTATGAAAACATATTCAAAAGCAACTCAATTAAAAAATGCAGATGTTGAAACATGGAAACAACACGCCACAATTAATTCATATTCACCATTTACAAATTTCGATTATACAACAATATCAAATTATTCTGTTGAATCATTTGTAAAAAATTTATCAGCAACCATTAAAATAGAACTTCATGATTATCAAATGTACGAAGATAATGGTGTTGAAGTTTGGAGAGATTACAATGCAAAAAGAACTTTCTTATACACCATGTCTTTATATAAAATTAAAGCTGACCATTTTAAAGAATTATTTAATGGTGAAACAACAGTCTTTGATTATTCTTGTACTATTAATAATAAACAATATACTTCTACTTTTGGTTTACACCTTGATGAAGTAAATATTAATGGTATTACAACTGATAAAACATCAATTAGATTTTAGGAGGTTTTTATGAAACTTCCTTTAGTCTTAACAATATTGTTAATATCACAACCAACATTAATTTTTGCACAAGAAACTAATACTGATGTTGAAGAAAAAATTGAAATCAAACAAACAGTTGATGAAGATCTAAAATCATTTTATTTTGATTATAACCGCTACAAAGTAGAACCTACTAGAGTGTATCAACCAATTTTAATTAATTATCGTGAATCTAATTCTAAAGACTATTATGACTTATTATATTTTTATGATCCTAATAATGAATTTAAGCTAAATGAAATAACAATAGATATTTCTACTGGTGATAACACTGATTCATTAAATAAAGTTAAAGAACAAAAATATAAATTAATAGAAGCTGGAACAAGTGAAGATAAAACAATTAAAAGATATGCTTTTAAAGGTTATGAAGATTATAGAACATTTGCTTATAGAAAATATGATTTAAAATCTTTATCATATAATGATACATCAATACAATTAGTTAATTCTTATTTGTTTAATGATACATTAGAATATGAATATTCAAATTGTTTAAATGTTAGGTTAGAAGATCCTCATGCTTGGTCGTGGCACTTTGATGAAGATTCACTAGGTGAAAACACATGGGAAGCTTGTTTAAAATGGTTAGGTTTAACATCTGATTCATTACACGATCAATTATTTTATTCATTCTATGTTGCAAATTGGAATATCAAAGAAATTAAATCAATAGATATGATTTATAAAAAAGCTATATTAAAAGGTTATAGATATAACGAAGCTGATGTAGGTAATCAATCAAATTATTTTAGATTTGCAATATATAACGATAACGAAAAATATCATCCTAAATTTTATAATTTTGAAACTAATAAATATTTAGGTGAATCTATTTCTGAATTTGGTTCTAAAATTAATTATATTGAAAAAACAATTACACCTAAAGAAATAAATTCAAAAGGTATCGGTCATGATTACACATGGAATTGTATTCAAGATAAAAATTCATTTAAAAATGCTTTTGGTGAAAAATCAAACATTTATAAATTTGCTGACGGTTATTTCAATAATCAATATAAAAATTATTGGATTATTAACTATGATGATTATCAATATGATTATGTAAAACATCAATTAACAACTACAAAAGCAAAAATCGATGATACTACAATGGACAAACCAGAAGATGTTGGTTTTATAGAATATCTAAAAAGTAATGGTAACGAACTAAAGCAAATGTTACCTAGTGGAACTTATTACGATTATTATACTTTCACTCAAGAATACACTTTTGATATTCAAGCAACTAACATGACTTTTGAAGATAACTTAAAAACAACTTATTCTTTACCTATTTCAGTTGCCCCAGTTGATGAAGAAGCTTCAGGTGGATTTTCTGAATACCCTACAAGCACTAGAACAACTAGAATATTTAAATTAATCTTAATTATTTTAGCTTTAACCATAACATTTATAATCGTTTTGAAAATAGTTTCACCACTTGTAACTATGCATCAAAATAGAAAAATAATTAAATCATTAAAAGGAAATAAAAAGAAATGATAGTAATTAAATTATTAATGAATTTAGTTAAATATTTATTTAAGATAATAACTTTTATCTTTAAGTTAATATTAAACATTTTAGGAATGATTTATAACTTAATTATATTTATTTTCATACCAAAATTTAACATCAAATATTACGAGTGGAAAAAACTTTTATAAGGAAATAAAAAAATGCTGGAAGAAATCGAAAATTATCTAAATACTATTTGGAATTATATTTTATGGTTTTATGATAAATATAAAATATTATCATGGATTATTATTTCAATAATTATTGTATTCTTCTTAACTAGATTTTTTTCAGCTTTAATTTTTGATATAACCAATATTAAAAATGGCTGTGTATTTCTTTTCAAAGCTTTAAAAAAATTAATTTTATTACCATTTAAATTAATAAAATATTTTATAAAAGGTATTATTTGGATTTTTAATATAAAAGCTAGAATTGAATATAAACGATATTTAAAACAATGTGTATTTAATGTAAAACAACCTTATAAAATACCTTTAAAATATAAATTATTTTCTTTCAAAATAAGAAAACAAGAAAAATTTAGATTAAAATGTATCGAGTCATGTATTAACACTGAAGAACAAATAAATAAAAATTTTAAATTCATCATCATGCTTGAAGCTAGCATTGGTGGAGGTAAAACATCATTTCTAAATGGATTTTCACACATGAAAACATTATCTTTAACAAAAAAAATTGATGATGATTTATATGAAATAGAAAAGAAATTATATGAAATTAATTATTATAAATTAAGAAAAGAAATAGATCGCTTTTATTCAATCGGTTGCTCAGAAGAAGAAATTAAAGAAAAGATTTTAGAAATTAAAGATTTTAAAAACAAATTTAATAAATCTTTTGATGATTGTGTTTCTAATATTCCTAAGTTATCTTTATTAGAAGCTTATATTAAAGCTTATACTGCTAAATTAAGAAACAATTATGTAATGTGTAATTATAAATTATTTAATAGAATTACTAATACATATAATTATGCTTTAGAATCTGATGCATTTGATATTAAAGATAAAAATTCACAAAAGAAATTTTTTATTCCACCATATTTAGTAGTAGTTGATGATGAAAAAGCTTTATCAGAATTTAAAAATACCGAATCCGCAAAAGAATTAGATAAAAAAGGAACTGATATAATAATGCGTTTATTTAGACAGTTACAAAGAGAAACGACTTATTATATATCTTCTACTCAAAACACATCTAGAATTGCTTTATTATTAAGAGAACTTGCTAATACTTATGTATTAATTGAAAAATTTTCTATCATTGGTGAACAAAATTGTTTAGCAAATAAATATCGTATTAAAGAAGAAAAATTATTTAACAAAATGATTAAATACTCTAATAAAAAATTTAAACATGATGAATATAAACAAGAAAAATATTTATTAAACAACAATAAATTTAAAAAAGAAATATTTGATTTATTTAAAAAACAAAGACAATTATATTCTTCAGGCTTTATTTCTTACACTGTACGAGTAGCTAATAAACTTGATTATTTAAATGATGAAGATAAATCTAAACAATTAAAATTAACATTTCCCTTAACATGGTGCTTTGGAGTGTATAACACATGTGAATTTAGCGAATTTAACGATTATTTATTATCATTATCAGAAATAAAAAGCGATTCACAATTAAAACAAATATCTTCTTTATATGAAAAAGATGAAACAAGATTTGAAAAATTACTTCAAGAAAAAATTAAAGAAGATAAAAAGAAAAAGGAGAATTAACCAATGAATAAATTAATAGTATCTATATTAATATTTATAATAATTTTGATTATTGGTTTAATAATTTTTTTAATTATTAAATTCGATGGAATTAATAAAGTTAATTATAACAAAAAAAGCGGTCATTTAGGAATCTTAAAATCTAAAAATTTAAAAAAAAGGAAAGGAGCGGTCATAGAGCTTTCAACAAAGAATAAAAGTCAAGGAAAATACAATATTCCTATGGTGCATAATACAAATCCAAAAAGTAATGAACCTTCGTATATTATTCCAAAAGTTCGAAATAGAAAGCTTTCTGATTTAAAAATATTAAATGATCATATATTAAATAAAAAAGATAAAAAAACTACCGATAACATTTATAAAGAACATCTTAAAAATAAAAATCGATTAGAAAAAGCAAAAAAAATCACTAAAAAAATAAAAAAAAGAAGTTAGTTGCCGATTCAGCTGAAGTTCTTTGGTACCAAGAACCAACCGTCAATCGCCTTAATGGCTAACTTCAATATTATTATATGCAAAATATAAAAGTTAAACAACAAATTTTAATTAATTCATTTTAAAACCAATGAATTATAGAAAGGAAAAACAAAAAATGAAGAAAAATAATATAGAAAAATTTATTACATTGTTATTAGTTTTATCTTCAATATCACTTATTACATTTATTGTTTTTATATTTACAAATAATGATCCACCAGATAATTCTTCTTCAATATCTTCTAGTTCATCAATATCTACATCAATAAATAGTTCTTCTTCAAGTGAAACTAAATTTGTAATTAAAGATATTCCTGATAATGAAGATAAATTTAGTTGGGGACCATTAAGGAGAAAATAAACATGTTTTGGTTAATAGGAATAAGCATTTATTTAGTTACAGTCTTTTTATTATTAGTATTTAATTATCTATTTTATAAACATATCAAAAATAAATAAATTTGTCTTTGACACAAAATAGACAAGAAATTGACAAATGCCAATATATAAACAATATAAATATACTAAAGAAATTGATTGTATTAATTGTAAATATTTCAAATATAACAAATGTACATGTGGAATTCCTAACGAATTTAATTGTAATTTTAAAACAATTAAAACTTTTACAAAAAAATATTTTTTTAAAACAAGTATATTAGGAAGATCATTTACTAGAAGAGGATTTAAAACAAAAGAGGGTGCAAGAGATGCGGAAACAAAATTTAGAGAACAATTAATTGATGATAACTATTTAAGAAGTCTAAGGACAAATAAAACTTATTCAGAATTATTTATTGAATATGGAAATTATTTAAAAGAAAATTTAAAAACAACTTACTCAACTGATATATCTAGAAAAATAAAAAATTATTATTCTAAATTAATGCCAGATATTCCTATAACTAAATTATTAAAAGAAGATGCTTTAAAATTAAGAAATAATTTAAATAAAGAAAAAATAACATGCAAAACAAAAAATAAACGATTGAATTTTATTATTAGGTTCTTTGATTGGGTAGAAAAATTTTATCATTATAGATTTAATGATATCTTCTTACTAGAACATTTTAGAGATTATGAAATTAAAAGACATAAGAAGAAACAATTAATTGTTGAATTTGATGATTTTAAAAAAATATATCAAGAATGTAATGATGAATATTATAAATTAGCGTTATTAACAATGTTTATTTATGGTTATAGAATCGGTGAACAACTAGCGTTAACAGTTGATTCAATAAATTTTGAAGATAATACAATAGAAATATATCAATCAGTCAATTTTAAAGGAGGAAAAGGAAAAAAGAATTTTACATTAACCACACCAAAAACAGCTTCTAGCGAACGTATTCAATTAATGCCAACTATTTATTCAACTTTAATAAAAGAACATATAAAACGCTTTAAATTAAAGAAAAAAGATTTTATATTTTTTAGATCAGAAGAAGAAAAAAATATACCTATACATGAAAATACATTTAGAAGAAATTTAGAAATATATTGTAGAGCTTATAATGAAGAATTTCACCCACACATGTTAAGAGCCTCAATAGTAACACACTTAAAAGAAAAAGGTGTTTCATTAGATGAAATAAGTAAATATTTAGGTCATCAAGAAACATCTATTACAAAGCAATATTATTTAAAAACGAGTATTAATAAAGAAAAGCAAATAAACGATGTAATAGAGGATTTTATGAAAGAAATCGTATCAAAATAGTATCAAATGAAAATAGTAAAAAACGGCTAAAAATAGGCAAAAAAAGGAAAAAAGAATAAAGGAAAAATAAAAAAAGGTATCAAAAAGAGTATCAAAACAAAGAAAAACAATAAAATAAAGCATAAAAAAAGCCTAAAAATAGGCAATTTATTTATATATTGGTGCGGGATACAGGACTTGAACCTGCACGGTCGCCCACCAGATTCTAAGTCTGGCGTGTCTACCAGTTTCACCAATCCCGCATTGATTCACTAGATTTATTATAAATTAATATTTTAAAAAATCAACTTAAATCAATTAATTAATGTCTTTCATCTGAATCAAATGTTTCACAAAATCTTCCATGAAAGCTTGGAGTAATATTTTCCATTTCTAGATGAGTAACACTACCATATTGTAAACATCTAAATTGAGCAATCCCTTTTTCTCTTTCTTCAGTTACAAAAATTGTTACTCCTGTTGGTTGACATATAAAATGTTGAGCCAAAACTATATAAGGAACATTCATTAATCTTGACATTAAAACACTCATCATACCAAAATGACAAAATAATACTATAGTATCTTTATTTGAATTAATTACTTTATATGCTTTACCTTTTCTTTTATAACCATGAACTTCTAATAATTTATCAAATCCTTTAATTACTTCTTTATAATATTTTTTTACATTTCCACTTTTCATTACTTCAGTATCTAAATATTTATTGTTATCATATAAATCATCATTTTTAGTAAAAAAACTTGGTAAAAAATCCCAATTTATTTGTTTTTCATTTTTGTAAGGAACATCTACATAATGAGAAAATTCTGCTAACCATGGTAAAATAATAGCTTCTTTATTTAATGGTTTTAGTACTTCTTCACTTGTTAATTTAGCTCTTGGTAATGGTGAAGTATAACAAGCATCAAATTTAACATCTTTTAAATATTTTGCTAAAGCTTTTGCTTCTATAAATCCATGACTAGTCAAAGTATTATTTGGATTATCAGGTTCACCATGTCTAATTATTATTAATTTCATTAAAAAAGTTCCTTTCTTAATACCTTAATGATACTAAAGTAAGGAACTTTTATCAACTATATATTTTTTTTACTATTTTATATAATAAATATAATTTTCTTTACGAGGATGTTCTGGTGGTATGTTTCCTTCTATATAACCAAGTGCTACATGACCAATACCAACATATTCACCTTCTATATTTAATGATTTTAATAATTCTTTACCAAAAGGAGTTTCCATTTCTTCTTTAGCTCTATGTATCCAACATGAGCCTATTCCAAGTGACCATGCTGCATTCATTAAATTTGACATTACACAACTTCCATCATATTCAGCAAGTGGTGATTTTTTACAAATAACTAATAAAATTACTGGCGCATTATAAAATGGATCAATATTAGCATGCATAATTTCAGCATTTAATTTACTTATTTTATCTCGCATTTCTTTATTAGTTATAGCAATAATTATTGGATCTTGCATATTTTTTGCAGTTGGAGCGTATTCTCCCGCTAATAATATTTGATTCAAGATATCTTCAGGTATCATATCACTTTTAAATTTTCTTATGCTTCTTCTAGTAATAAGAGTCTTAAGAGTTTCATTCATAATAATTATTCTCCTTTTTTTAAGAAAATTTTAGCACAAGAATGAATTTTGTCAATATTAGTTATATATCTCTAATTAATAATTAAACACAAAAAAATGGCGACCCAGATAGGATTTGAACCTACGGCAGCCCGCTTAGGAGGCGGATCCTCTATCCACTGAGGTACTGGGTCAACCCAATTTATAGTAATACGAAATTAATTATTTATCATTATTTTTAGCAAATATTTTTACTATTTCAATTATTTTTTCTTTATCTTCATCATTAGCTTTTCTAAAAGCTTCTAATAATACTACTTCTTGCGCTTTTAAATTATCAAAATCTATATTCGAATAAAATTCAGTTAATGTAATATTAAATACATCACATACTTCTTCAATAGTTTTTCTACTTGGTTGATAATTTTGTTCATTAAACCATGCATATACAGTGGTATCAGATACACCAATTTCAGTAGCAAGCTTTGATAATGTCCAGCCTCTTTTTATTCTAAGTTCATCAATTCTTTGTTTTACGTCCATAATTTTTCCTATCATAAGATAACAAAGGTTATTTGTTAAGTTATCTTTTAAATAGTATAAAACAATAAAATTTTTAATTTACGAGCCTAGTAAAGATGTACTTCCACATTATCTTATGAATATTATTTGTTCTGTTTATTTTCAAATAATTTTACAATTTCTATTACTCTTTGCTTATCTTCATCACTTACATTTCTAAATGCTTCAAGTAAAACTATTTCTTTTGAAGTTAATTTATCAAAATCAATATCGGAATAAAATTCAGCAAGAGTAATATTAAAAACATTACAAATATCTTCTATTGTCTTTCTACTTGGTTGGTATTTTTTCTCATTATACCAAGAATAAACAGTATTATCAGAAACACCTATTTCTAAAGCAAGTCTTGATAAAGACCAACCTTTTTTAATTCTTAATTCGTCAATTCTTTGTTTTATATCCATACTTTTTCCATTCACAAGATAATAAAGATAAATTTGTATGTTATCTTTAGTTTTAGTATAAAGCATATTAAAAAATTTATTACTTTACTAGTACTTGTTTTTCTCCCTATTATCTTGTGTTTTTATCAAGTTTATGTTATATTTCAATTAACAAAAGGTAGATATTATGGAAAAGAAAAAACGTAAAAAAAGTATAAGATCATTAATAAGAAGTAGTATTTGGGTTCTAAATAAAAATTCTTATAAATATTATTATTGTCATCAAGAATTATTAATTACTAAAGAAGATGAATATGTATTTCATTATTTAGAAGATGTTGTAGCTAATCATTATATTAAAACAATTAAAAACATTAAAGATAAAGAATCTGCTTTATTTCAATTAAATGTTTTATTAGATATTGAAAAAAAAGAAAATCCACCTTATATAGAAGCACATAAGGTGGAAGCAATAGAACATTTTAATAGATTAAAAACAAAATTTATTCGCCAAGCAAAGATAATTTAACTTTATTAGCTTTTTCTTCACTATAAAGGAAAACAATGATATTTAAAGCAAAATCAATAGAATAATACATTGATTTAGCAGTAACAAATTTATCATCTCTTACCACTCCTAAATCTTGACGATATATTCCATGTTGAGAATATTTTTCAAAACCAGGAAAACAAGTAAATTCTCGATTATCAAAATATCCTTTTCTAGCAAGTAAATGAGGAGCAGCACAAATAGTCGCTACTAATTTATTATTTAAAATAAATTCATCAATAATATTTTCAATTCTTTTATCAACATTTAAAATAGTAAAAGCAGCTTTACCACCAGGAATAATTAAATAATCATAATTTGATGGATTAATATTATCTAATAAAACATCACAAATTATTTTTGTATTATTTTGAGATATAACTTCTAAAGAATTAACTCCTACTCGAATAATATTTTCACCTGCTCTAATAAGAACATCAATAGTAGTTAAAGCTTCAGTATCTTCAAAACCATTAGCTAATAAAATTATACCTTTCATATTACATTCCTTTAATAATATCAATAACTATTTGAGAAACCATTTGAGGATTAGCTTTACCTTTAGACATTTTCATTACTTGACCAATAATAAAACCAATTGCACGTTCTTTACCATTTTTATAATCTTCAACAGATTGAGGATTTTTATTTATAATTTCTTTGCACATTGCATACAATTCATCTTGATTAGAATTTTGTTTTAAACCCAATCTTTCTTGTATAGCAAGAGGATCTTCATTATTAATTAACATTTGTTCAAGAATTTTTCTTGCTTGAGCAACACTAATCTCATTCTTTTCTAACAAAGAAATTAATTTAACAAGATTATCTGGAGTAATCTTTAAATCATTAATAGTTAAATTGGTTTTATTTAAATAAGAAGAAATATCACCAGTTAAGAAATTCCAAATTGATTTAATAGATTTAGATAATAATAAACATTTATCAAAATAAGATACTAATTCATAATTAGCAAGAATTTGATTTGCTTCTTCTTTACTTAAACCTAATTGAGTATATCTATTTAATTTTTCATTTGCTAATTCTGGACAAGTCTTAATTGCGTTTTCAATAAATTCATCACTTAAACGAATAGGAGTAATATTTGGTTCAGTAAAATATTTATAATCTACTGCATCAGTTTTTTTACGCATTAAAACAGTTTCTTTATTAGTTTCATCAAATCTTCTTGTTTCTTGATAAACTTCTCCACCATTTAAAAGAATATCTGCTTGTCTTTTCATTTCATAATCAATAGCTCTTTGGACATTAGCTAAAGAATTTAAGTTTTTAATTTCAACTTTTGTACCAAATTTTTCTTTACCTTTTTCTCTTAAAGAAATATTTACATCACATCTAAGAGAACCTTCTTCCATTTTTCCATCAGAAACACCTGAATAAATGACTATTGATCTAATTTGTTCAACATATTTCATGGCTTCTTCACCAGTATGCATTTCAGGTAAAGAAACAATTTCTACAAGTGGAGTTCCTGCACGATTATAATCAAGTAAAGTACAATCTGCTAAATGAAGTTGTTTACATGTATCTTCTTCCATGTGCAATCTTTCTATACCGATTTTCTTTATTTGATTATCAACATCAATTTCTACATAACCTTGTTTACCAATAGGTCTTTTATCTTGAGTAATTTGATAACCTTTTGGTAAATCTGAATAGAAATAATTTTTTCTATCAAACCAAAGTTCATTATCTATTTTCATATGTAATGCATTAGACACTCTAATCGCGTTAATTACTGCTTGTTTATTGACTACTGGCATAGTTCCAGGAAAAGCCATATCTAAAGGGGTAACAAGAGTATTAGGCATTGCACCAAATTTATTTAAAGAAGAAGAAAACATTTTTGTTTTTGTTTTCATTTCAACATGAATTTCAATTCCAATAACTGCTTCAAATTCCATATTAATCTACCACCTTTTCTACTACTAAATCTTTTAAATTAGTTCTTTGTTCAATGCTATAAGCAATATTTAATAAATTAGCTTCATCAAACGCTCTACCTGTTAAATTTGCATCAAATGGGAAATTATCTTCAAGTCCAATAGGTAAAGAAATAGAAGGTAAACCAGCAAAATTACCAATAGCTAAATGATTTTCAACAATCATATTAGAAGCTGATAATTTATCTTGAGATGCTCCTTCAAGTTTCTTTTTTGCTTCAGAAACACATGGTAAATAAATTGCATCATAAATTTCTAATAATTCATTAGTTCTGTTAACTATTGCTCTTCTAGCTTTTTGTGCTTTTAAAAATAATTCTTCTTGGTTTTCTTTAAATAATGAATATGAACCAATAACAAATCTTCTTTTAATTAATTCAGAAAATCCTTGAGTTCTTGCTTTCATCATTACTTCTTGATAAGTTGTTTCGCCACCGATTCTTGGGCCAAATTTAATACCATCAAGATTTGCATTATTTGAAGTTGCTTCTGCACAAGAAATAACCATATATGTAGGTAATATTGCATATAATAATGCTTCCCCAAAATCAACAAAATCTACTTGTGCTCCAGCTTTTTGTAAATAAGAAATTGTTTCTAAAAATTTACTTGAAACAGTATTATCAGTAACATTATCAAATATTTCTTTTAAAACACAAATTTTCTTACCTTCAAGATTACCATTAATATTATCAATATAATGAGGTACTTCTTTGGTTGAAGAAGTAGAATCATGGTTATCTCTACCTGCTAATAATTCTAAAGCATAACATGCATCTTTAATTGATCTAGTAAAATATCCAACATGGTCAAGAGAAGGTGCAAAAGGGAATAAACCAAATCTTGATATTCTTCCCCAAGTAGGTTTCATACCAACAAGTCCAGCATAAGAAGCTGGTTTTCTAACTGAATCACCTGTATCTGAGCCTAACGCAAATGGAACAATTCCACTAGCAACAGCACAAGCAGATCCACAAGAAGAACCACCAATCATATAAGTATGACTTTTATCATAAGGATTATAAGTTGTTCCTTTATGTCCAGTAGTACCAGTTCCACCCATTGCTAATTCATCAAGAGTGGTTTTACCAATTAAGATAGCTTTTGCATCTTTTAATTTTTTAATAACTGTAGCGTCAAAAACTGGAATATAATCATTTAATATATTACTTGATGCAGTTGTTAAAATATCTTTAGTAGAGAAATTATCTTTACTAACATAAGGTATACCCCAAAATAAATTGTCTTTTTCTGGTTCAGTTAAAGTACTAGCAAATTCAAGAGCTTCTTTTTCACATATTGTTTCAAAAGCATTATTAGTATCTTTTTTTGCTTTTTCAAGAGCTAATTTAGTTAATTCTAAAGGAGTTATTTCTTTATTAACTAATAATTTATGTAATTCAACTATATTTAAATTTAAATAATCCATTTTATTTTACCACCTTTGGAAGTTTAATTTGATTTGCTGTTACATCTTTGGCGTTTTTCAATACTTCATTTAAAGGAAGCATTGGTTCAGATTCTTCATCTTCTCTTAAATAAGATGTTGTACAATCAAACGGAAATGTCATTGGTTCAAGTGATGATAAACCATCAATATTATCAATTAATTTCATTTGTTCAATTAATGTACCAAATTCATTTAATAATGTTTTATACTCTTCATCTTTCATATCAAACATTAAATTATTAGCACATTGTTTTAATAAATCATAAGATATTTCTTTCATATAATTATCCTCCTAGCTAACTAATTTTTTTATTTTATAATGTGAACTTAATAATGTTTTCACTCCATAATTAGGATCATCAAATTTAACTTCAATTAATTTATCAGACACTACTTTTGTAACATGACCTATTCCAAATTGTTCATGGCTTACTAAATCATTTACATTCCATGATTTTACTCCATTTGTTTGGTTAATGTTAACTTTTGGTTCCACTTTTTTAGTATTTTTATATAAATTATTATTGTAAGAATTAATATAAGTATTCTTAAATCCTTCAAATACTGGCTTTTTAATTTTTAAACCTGCTTCTAATAAAAATCTTGAAGGTTTTAAACTTGATCCTTGTACATAAGAAAAATCTTGATTACATGTTATAAATAATTTTTTTCTTGCTCTAGTAATAGCTACATAAGCTAATCTTCTTTCTTCTTCAATACCTTTTTTAGATTCTTCAATAGCTCTACTAGAAGGGAATACTCCTTCATTAAAACCATAAATAAAGACATCATCAAATTCAAGGCCTTTGGCAGTATGTACAGTCATTAATGAAACATAATTACCATCTTCAATTTCATCACTTGATGCTTGTAAAGTTGCATTTATCATAAAATCATCAAATTCACTATTAGGATTATTTTTAAAGAAAGCTTGAATAGTTCCAATAAATTCTTTAACGTTTTCTACTCTTTCTTCTCCATTATCATCATCTTTTAAATAATTAAAATAATCTAAATTATTCAACATATTTTCAACCACTAAACCATATTCATCACTTTTAGTAACTTGATTAATACCATTTTTAGTGCTTTCAATAATTTTAACCATAGTTTTTAAAGCATTCTTTTTAGCAAGTGGTAAATCTATATTATCAACATTTTCTTTGATATATAAATATGTACTTTGTCCGGCTTCTTCAGCTTCTTTTTTTATTAAATCAACAGAAGTAGGTCCAATATTTCTTTTTGGAACATTAATAATTCTTTCTAATGATTGAGAATCTAAAGGGTTAACAATTAAATATAAATAAGCAAGAACATCTTTTATTTCTCTTCTTTGATAGAATTTTTGTCCACCAAATAATTTATAAGGAATTTGATGTAAATTTAATTGAGTTTCAAGTTCTCTAGTTAAATAGTTACTACGATAAAGAATAGCAAATTCATTATATTTCATATTCTTTTCTTTAACATAATCTTGAATTGTTGAGGCAATATAAGAAGCTTCTTCTCCCACTGTTCTTGAATTAAATACAGTTACTTCTTCTCCATTAGGATTAACTGGAAATAAATCTTTTTTTATTCTTTCTTCGTTATTAGCAATTAACATATTTGCACAATCAAGAATATTTTTAGTAGAACGATAATTATTTTTTAAAATAATAGTAGTAACTTCTGCATTTGGATAATATGATTTTAAGTTTTTTTCTAAATCTAACATTATTTTATTATTCGCGCCTCTCCAAGTATAGATAGTTTGATCTGGATCACCTACTACATATAAAGAAGTATTTTCACCCATTAACAAAGTTATTAAATCAAATTGAATATCATTAATATCTTGGAATTCATCAACTAATATATGTTTTATTTTATTTTGATAAATAGATCTAACATTTTCATTATCTCTAAGAATATCAATAGTTTTTAATAATAAATCATCAAAATCTAAACAAGCCATTTTTTGTAATGTTTCAGTATATTCACCAAAATATTCTAAATATTTATTCATAACTGGATTAGGAAATTTAGTATTTTGTAAATCTTTATATTGGAATCCTTCAGTTTTTTTACTGCCAATCCAATATAAACATTCTTTAATTTGAGGATCTTTTTTATTACTTCCATGACCAACAAAAATATCTTTCATAATATTCATTTGGTCTTCATCATCAAGAATTGTAAAATTTCTTGGATAATTAATATATTCATAGAATTGTCTTAAAAATCTTGCACACCATGAATGAATTGTGCTTAAAGCCATATTAGTGGCAGTAGGACAAATATTCAAAACACGATCTTTTATTTCTTTAGCGGCTTTATTAGTAAATGTTATACCTAATATTTGACTAGGATAAACATTCATATTAGACATTAAATAACTAATTCTATAAGTTAATACTCTAGTTTTACCCGATCCTGCACCAGCAATTACTTTCGTATATTTACTTTCAGTAGTAACTGCTTTAAGTTGTTCTTCATTTAATAATTCACTGTAATTCATATCTTTTTCTCTTAACATTTATGATTATATCATAAAGTAATTAATAATAAACTTTTTTAGTAGTTTTTAACAATATCTTTATAACCTACTAATTCATTAACAATAACTTTATTTTCAATTAATAATAAAGTTGGAACTAATTCAATATAAATATCTTTATAATTATTAATATTTAAATTATTTTCATGATTAGTAACAAATTTACATTCATTAAAATCTAAATAATAAATTATTTTATTTTCTCTTTTTTCCATTTCATTTAAAAACATTTTAGTGTTTCTACAAGCTAAACATGTATCTAAATACACTAGAACTGCATAATTATTTTCTTTTTGTAAAAAAATTTGTTCTTGCTTTATTTCTTTATTATTAGAAAATAACATCAATAAAATTAATAAGATTAAAATTATTTGTTTTCTCATTAAATAATCCTCCTATTAAATTAATTTGGTTTTTTTAGAAAAATTAATAAAAAAATGGTAAAATAATTTTATGGAAAAACAAAAAATTATTAAGCAATTAACTTTTACTAGTATTATGTTAAGTATTAACATCGTTTTTATTATTCTTAATTTATATTTACCTTTGTTTTCTTTAATTATCTTAATTGGTTTACCTTTTGCTTCTAGTTTAGTTAAACTAAATTGTAATTATAAATATACTTTAGGTTATTTATTATCATCATTTTTAATTGGATTTTTTATTGATTATCAAACAACTATTTTTTATTTAATTCCTTCTTTAATAAGTGGAATTATTTTTGGTATTTTAATCAAAAAAAATGTTCATGGTTTTTATATTTTATTTATTTCTTCATTAAGCAATATTATTTTAGAAATTTTATCTATAATATTTTTAAAATTCATATACAATATTGATTTTTTAAATGTTATTAGTACTTTATTAAATATTAATATCAATAAATTAAATGATATATTTTTATCTTCTTTATTTCTTTTATCTTATATTCAAATGTTATTAAGTTATATCATAATTGAAGCAGAAATTAGTAAATTTAATTTTAAAATTAAAGAAGATTTAAATATTTTTTATCCTACATTTATCTTAGATATTATTTTTATAATCATTAGTTTATCTTGTTATAATTATTTATATATTAGTTATTTATTTACTACTTTAAGCTTAATTTTTAGTGTTTATCTTCTTTATTATGTGATTAAATATGATAATAAAATTTTGAATATAATTAGTCTATTTATGTTTATAATTATTTATATTATTTGTTTAGTATTTTCTTCTTGGTTTAAAATTCATGGATTAAGCTTGTATTTTAATGTTTTTTCTATTATTACTTTATTAATAAGTGTTATATTTATATTGTATATCCATTTTATAAAAAAAGAAAAAATCAACCAAACTATTTTTAATAAATTAGATGTAACAAGTAAAGAATAACTAAAGGAGTATATATGTTAAAATTATTTAGTATTTTCAAAGATGGTTTTATAGCAATTTTCACTTCTCCTTTTTGGCTGCTTTATTTGATTTATAAAATGATTATTTGTTTAATTTTATTTTTTAAAAATGCTTTTATTGGAATTTTTAAATTTTTTAAAGGCGATTCTATTTTTGTCACTAAAAATGATAAAGCAATTAAAGCTTTAAAAGAACAAGATCAAAAAATGTTAGATCAAAGAAGAGAGGAGGCTCTTAAAAATGTTGACTTATAATTTAATACAAATTATTTTATCAAAAACAGAAAAAAGAGTTTTAGTTATCTTCTGTTTATTATTCTTATTAATTGTTTTATTTATTGGTTTATTAGCAAAACTTTATAAAAAAACAAGTATTAAAGATAGTAAAAAAATCGATCAATATGTTATTGATTATATTAAATATGGTTTTGTAAAAAATCCAAGTGAATTTAAACAAGTTGCTAATCAAAAAAATCAATTATTATTATTAAAACAAGCTTGGCTTCCTTTATTAATATTATCTAGCAGTTTAATATTATTTTTCACATATTATTCAATAAATAACTTTGATTATAATTATATTTGGAAATTATATGATGATATGTTAATTAAATTTGAATGGACTTGGGCTCAAGGATTTATTCCATATCCAACGGAATGGCCTCATATTAATTATGAAACAAGTTTAATTTTTTATAGTGATGGAAAATCTATTGTAGGTTATATATTTTTAATATTATTTTTAATTGGCCTTATTGGTTTTATTATTGCAACTTGTAAATATAATAGTCGTGAAAAAAGAATAAAAGAAAAAGCCAAAACTATCTTTAATTCTTCTTTAGATAATTTTGACTCATTACAAACTAATGTTGTTCCACAAAATAATATTAATAATTAATTATTTTTAATAAAGCTTCTTGATTTATATTTTCATTTATTACTATTACATATTTACCATTATCATTACCTTGTAAATATGGTTTAACAATGAAAGTTGATTCTTTTCCTTCTTGGCATGAACCTGCATGTAATAAATTACCACCTAATTCAGTTACATATTCATAATATTTATAATCATCTATATCGATATTTTCAGTGCTTACTAAATCTTTAAAACTGTCTTTTATTTTAATTTGGGAAGGTACAAGTGTTTTTTCTACATCTTTTAAAATAAGACTATAGTTTGCATTTATTTTAAAAGCATCCAATAAAGAAGCACAACTAGCAAATTTATATTTATCATATTTTTTAGTGAAAGTAGATATTTTTTCTTCTTTACCAATAAGAACAAAATCATAATAATCTTGTGGTAAAGTATTAATATCACTAACAGAAATAACTAAACATGGTGAAGTATATTTATTTTTTATAACAATCTTTTTTCTATTACCATTTTCATTAGGTAAAGTATATATTGTTTTTTCATAATCATTTATATTATTATATTTTAAAGCAATATGTTTATTATTTTCATCATCACTAGTAATATATTCATTAACTAAGATATAATCACCATTTTCTAATTTAGTTAAATTAATTCCAGTATTTAAATAATTTTCATCAGTTTCTTCGTTAAAAAAAGTATTTTGATAAACATTATTTGTAACATTTATTAATGAAGTGATTTTATTTTTTAATTGATAAAAATGATTATCCATATTAGTAGAAGATAAATGTAAATATCCTCCATAAATACCAATATCATAAACATCTTCATTAACATATTGGTCATTATTTTTAATTAAATATTGATCATATATTTTTAAAGAATCTTCTCTATTTTTGTTATTTAAAAGAATGATGTCTTCTTTGTTATTAAGTGAAGAAGCAAAATTATAAATTTTCATTGATGCTTCAAAAACAAGATAAGAGGCTAAAATAACATTTATAAAAATTAATAACCCTCTTATTCTTTTTTTTGATCTTACTTTTTTAGCTAAACTATCTTCATCAATTTTTTCTTTATTTAATTCTTCTTCCATACAATAATCCTAATAATTTAAGTTTTTATATGTTCTTGGGAATGGTTCAACATCTCTAATATTGCTCATACCAGAAATATACATAACAAATCTTTCAAAACCAATACCAAATCCAGCATGTTTACATCCACCATATTTTCTCAAATCAAGATACCAACCATAATCATCCATATTTAAATGAGATTTTTCCATTTTTTCTTTGAGAATGTCATAATTTTCTTCTCTTTGAGAACCACCTACTAATTCTCCAATACCTGGGACAAGTAAATCACAAGCTGCAACAGTTTTTCCATCAGCATTTCTCTTCATATAGAATGATTTAATTTCTTCTGGATAATTAATTAAGAAAACAGGTCCTTTAACTATTTTTTCAGTAATATATTTTTCATGTTCAGATTCAAGATCTTTACCCCAATAGATGTTATCATCTTCAAATTTAACACCTTCTTCTTTAGCTTTTAATAACATATTAATTGCTTCAGTGTATTCAAGAGTTTTAAATGGAGTATTTAAAACATGATTTAATCTATCTAATAATGTTTTATCTATCATTTCATTAAAGAATTTCATTTCTTCAGGAGCGTTTTCTAAACAATATTTAATACAATATTTAACACAATCTTCAATTAAATCCATGTTATCTTCAAGATCTGCAAAAGCAATTTCTGGTTCTATCATCCAGAATTCAGAAGCATGTGTTCTAGTATTAGATTTTTCACTTCTAAAGGTAGGTCCAAATGTATAAACATCTCTAAACGCCATAGCAAATGCTTCTACATGAATTTGTCCTGAGCCTGATAATAAAGTCTTTTTACCAAAATATGAATCTAAATTGTTTTTATCATCACCTGTAACAACATGGAACATATCATCGCCTTCACAACTAATACCAGTTAATAAAGGAGTATGAACATAAACAAAGCCTTGATTTTGGAAAAATTCATGAATAGCCATAGATAAAACACTTCTTAATCTAAATACAGCATTAAATGTATTTGTTCTTGGTCTAAGATGCGCAATATCTCTTAAATATTCAAATGAATGTCTTTTCTTTTGTAATGGATAAGTTGAGTCACAATCACCAATTAAAGTAAATTCATGCAAATGTATTTCAAAAGGTTGTTTAGCATTAGGAGTTAAAACAAATTTACCTTTAATTGAAATAGAACATCCTGTTAAATGATGAGTAATATCTTCAAAATTATTTAATTTTTCTTTATCATAAACGATTTGAGCATTTTTAAAATATGTTCCATCATTTAATTCAATAAAACCAATAGAACCATTATTTCTATTAGTTCTAATCCAGCCTTCTAAGCCAATTTCATCAAGTGAATCTTGTTGAATTTGATCACCATAATAACAAGTTTCGTATAATTCTCTTACTGTTTTAAAATCGTACATAATTTTTTCTCCTAAAATAAATCTTACTTTAAATATAATATATTTAATATAAAAATTAAATCTTCTAATAAGTTTTTTTAAAATAAAATACTAAAATATTCCAATATATTATTGGAGGTATAAATAAATGATAAATATTTTTAAAACATTAATAATATCAATTAATTGTATAAATCTATCTTATTGGCACATTGATAATTTGAATTTAACTGTTTATAATTCTCATTTTCTTGCAAGTGAAGAAGCTCTAGAAAAATTAATAGAAGATAAACAAGTTCAAAAAATTAATTATTTATATGTTAATTATGTCGAATCTCTTTATGAAGATAATTATAACCAAATAGGTCAATATTATGTTCATTTAGAAATTATAATTTTGGATGAAGATAATCTTTATCTTCCTTTAACAATTAATGTAATTGAAAAATCAGAAAATGACATTGAATTAACTTGGTACCAATTTTTATATATTTTAATTAAATTAATATTAGAAAAATTAATTTCTTTTTTTACTTGGTAGTACTTCCAAATCCACCATCTCTAATTTCACTAACTTCATCATCTACAGTTATACCAAAATTAAAGAAAATTCCTTGAGCAAATCCTTCTCCTTCTTTAATAGAGATAATTCTATTTTCATTAGTGTCATTAGTTATTTTAATATAAATATGTCCTTCATTAGAAGAACCATAATAATCTGAATCAATAATACCAACTGTATTGTTTAATTGAAGTCTATATTTAAAACCAAGTCCTGAACGAGGATAGATAGTTAAAACCCATCCATTATTTATTTTTGCTCTAATACCAGTTGGAACTTTAATAGTTTCATTAGGTCTTAATTCTATATCAAAAGGGGCAAAGAAATCATATCCAGCAGAACCTGTTGTTGCTCTTTTTGGTAATTTAATTCTATTATAGATTAATTCTATATTTTTTATTGTTAATTCTGGAAAAGCATTTAAATAATCTTTTTCAAATTGATTTAAAGAAACTTTTTCGAATTTTGCTATTTTTTCCATAATTTTAAAACTCCTTAAACTATATATTAATTATAATAAACATTAATTGTTTTTTAAATCTTCATTTTCAATTTTTTCAACAATCTTTTTTTCATTCTTTTTTAATAATAAAAGTAATAAACAAATAAATAATACAACTCCACTAAAACCAATTGAATATATTGAACACCATTCAATTAAAAAATTACCTACTACTGCACCTAAAATAAAATCAATAATTATAGAAAAATAAACTAAAGAACTTAATATATATTTCTTTTCTTTTTTATCAATAAATTCCACTAAAGATTCTACACCTGCTCTTAAATTACCAATACACATAGTAGTTGCAATAGGGTGATTTTGGAATCTTCTAAATGCTTCAACTTGCATTCCGCAAGCCAAAGATAATAAAGATGTTGCTAATAAATTTAATTCATAAGGTATAAACATTACTGATATCATAATTATTATTTCAATTATTAATACAAATATTTCAAAATAGATATTTCGTTTATGTAAAATATTTTTAAAAAATACCGCTAAAAATATTCCAAAAATAAATCCTAAAACCGGCGTTAAATAATGAATAACTAAATCAAAATTACCTAAAGATAAATTGACTCCTAATAGCAATAAATTACCAGTTTGAGCATTAGAAAACACTTTGCCACGGTTAATATAAGAATAAGCATCCATTAACCCCCCTGAAAAAGTTAAAAACATTACCATTGTTAATGATATTTCGTTTTTGATTTTATTATCTAATTCCATAAATATTTACCAAAATTAATTGTTTCTTTCTAAAATGGTAGGCGCTATGGGGTTCGAACCCACGACCTTTTCCGTGTGAAGGAAATGCTCTCCCACCTGAGCTAAGTGCCTATAAAAATATTTTACATTACCATTTTTAGATATTCAATTAATTATAAGTTTTTATTAAAGCTTTCATTAATTTTTAAATATATTTCATTAAAATCATTTATTTTTTGATTAATCAATAAATTATATTGATAATTTTCATTTTCAAAATATATTTTTTGTTTATTATCACTATAAAATGTTATTGAATATTCGTTATTAGTCATATTCAAGTATTTATAATTAGAATAGTCTTCTAAGCAATATCCTTGTAGCTCAATTAACAATGAACAATCATAATCATTAATTTTTCCATCGCAATAATAAGCAATTATTTCATTATTTTCATTTTTTAAATTATATTCTTTTTTTAAATTATATTCTTTGATATTATGTTTACTAGATAAAAAAGGTACAATAGAATCATTTAATTCATTAATATTATTTATATTTATCATTTGATTATCAATTAAAGGATATTTTGTTTGATTAGAAATCATCTCTTTGTCAGATAAATAATTTATTGAAACAATACTAACCACCACTAATAAACAACATGTAGCAAAAATAGATATATTTTGAAAAGAAAATAATTTTTTAAAATTAAATTTTTCTTTTTTATTTTCTAACATATAATTTTTTGCGTTTAAAATCACCTTTTTATTTGGTAAAGGTTGATTAGCTACATATTCATCACACAATTCTTCTATTTGCTTATCTAACATAAAATAGTCCTTTCATTTATATAACATTTGTTTTATTTCATTTGTCCACATTAATTAATGTTTTCATATATTTTTCTGCTTTAATTATTTCTTTAGAAACATATGATTTACTTACTTTTAATTCTTTAGCAATTTCTCTAACTGTCATATCCATAAAATATTTCATATAAATCATTGATTTCACAATAGGTGGATAAAGTGAATTTAACAATTTTTCTACTAACAATTGGTTTTCTGTTTTCTTTTCAACATTTTCTTCAGATGGTATTAAAAATATATCATCATTATAATTAATATATTTATTTTCTTTTTTTAAAGCATTGAGGGCATTATTTTTTACAATTTTACAAATCCAACCATAACCATTATTTTTTTCATATTTTTTTATATTTTTTACAATATCTATAAAAGATTCTTGCACCACATCTTCTGCTAGCAAATCATCTTTAATATAATTTTTGGCAATAAAAAACATAGTTTTAGACATACAATTATATAATATGTCTAATCCTTTTGTATCATCTTTAAGTATCATATTTAATGCTTGTTCAACTTGTTTTTTTGTTTCAATCATATTACACCTTATATAAATATTTTATCCAATATTATTAAAAAGCTCAAACACTAGTCACATTGTTTATTAATTACTTTTTTTGAATATAATATAAATGTTGTAAATGTAATTATACCTGCTGTGATATCAGCAATTCCTTCGCTCAAAAAAACTCCTGTTGCACCTATAATATTTGATAAAATAATGCATAATGGTATTAATAAAATCACTTTTCTTAAGCATGCTAGAAAAATAGAGATTTTTGCTTGATTAAGAGCGATAAAAGTATTTTGAAGTGACATTTGTGCAAAAAACATTACTGTTCCCATTAAAAATATTCTCCCATATTGTTTTATTAATAATGTAACATTTTCACTTGCTGAAAATATAAAAGCATATAATTCAGGATATATCATAGAAACTATATAAACTATTAGAGTATAAATTAATGATGATATAGCAATAAACTTAATAGCTTTATTAACTCTTTGTTTATTTTTAGCACCATAATTGTAACTTACAAAAGGAGCGCACCCATTAGAAAATCCATTAAGAGGATAGCTTATAAATTGTAAAGCACTTAATAAAATTGTCATCGTAGCAGTATAATCACTATTACTATTTGTTACTTTTTTTAAGCAAACACTAAAAACTATTTGAATTGCGCTTTCAGTTACTTGCATTATAAATGGTGATAAACCTAGTAAGATTACTGATAAAACAATTTTATTTGGTATCATTTCTTTAAAATTATATTTATAAATAGATTTTTTTCTTAAAAAGAATGTAATTACAAAAATAAAAGAAATAAACTGAGAAATAATTGTTGCTATACTTGCACCTTTTACTCCTAAAGATAATCCATAAATAAATATTGGATCTAAACATAAATTACATATTGCACCAATTAAAGTTGTACTCATTGATATTAATGCATAACCTTGAGCGTTAATAAATGGATTTAAGCCTAAAGTAAATAAAGTAAAAATCGTTCCTAAACTATATATTTTTAAATAACTAATAGCATAATCTAGACTATCATCAGGGCAACCAAATAATAAAAGAATATCTTTAGAAAAAACAAAAGTAACAATAGTTAAAATAAAACCAATAATTCCTAAAAAGAAAATAACTTGATTAAAGATTATATTAGCATCTTTATTATTTTTTTCACCTAATTTTATTGAGCTTAATGGGGCACCACCCATACCAAAAAGAGCACTGAATGAAGATAAAATTAAAGTAATAGGAAAACATACACCAAGTGCAGATAATGCTTGAGTACCAATATTAGAAACAAATATTCTATCAATCAAATTATAAAGCATATTTACCACTTGAGCAATCATGCTTGGTAAGCCTAATTTTATTAAGCTTTTTATAACTGAATCTTTTTCTAAATTAACTAACATAATTTCATTTCCTTTAAATATATAAACACATTAAAAAATATTTTTGTATCTTTTTGTGGACAAATTTGCTTTTTATTTTGTTTTATTTGTGACAAAGTTTTTTTCTTTGTTGATAGGAGAATTAAATATGAAAAAGAAACCTACTTTATATGTAATTATTATATTTATTTGGATTTTATGTTTAGGCTTATTAATAACAAGTTTATATTTTATTTTAAACAATTTAGATACTTCACATTTAATAAAATCAATATTTATTAGTATTATATTAATTTTAAATTCCATAATCCTTGGTATTTTATGGTTTGGGAGCATAAAAGATTTAGTTTTTTCTTGTACTCATGCTTTTTATGGAAAGAAATTATTAAAAAAATATGATGATATTTCTAAAATTAAAATTAAAAAAGATTATAAACCTAAGTTTTTATTATTATATTGTACTAGAAATGATTTTAATAAAAATGCTTTAACAGAATCAATGAAACAAAATTATGATAATTTTCAAGTTATCATTCTAGATGACAGTGATAAAGAAGATTTTTTAAATGAAATTAATTTATTTAGTAAAGAATATAATATTGAAGTTGTTAGAAGAAAAAACAAATCTGGTTTTAAGGCAGGTAATTTAAATAATTATTTAAAAGGTAAAACTGATTATGATTATTTTGTTGTTTTAGATAGTGATGAAATTTTACCAGCTGATTATATTAATAAAGTTTTAAAATATTTTATTTATGATAAAAATTGTGGTGCTGTTCAAGCAAGACATAAAGCTACAAAAGGTAATAATTGGTTTCAAAGATTATTAGGCTTATCTGTTGGAAGTAATGGTGCATCTATACAAATTGTTAAAAATTTTTATGGATCTAATGCCTTAATTGGTCATGGTATGACCATTAGTAAAGATTGTTATTTAAAAACAGGTGGTTTCCCTTTAGTAGTAGCAGAAGATATTTCTTTTGCAGTTGATATTAGAAATGCTGGTTTTAATATTATTTACGCTCCAGATATTCTTTGTTATGAAGAATTTCCTATAAATTATTTAAGTTTAAAGAAAAGGCAATGTAAATGGACTCAAGGAAATCTTGAATATATGCAAAAATATAATAAAGAAATTGGCTCTTGTAAAATGTCATGGTTTGAAAAATTAGATTTAAAATTATCTCATTATTCTTTACCAATTGTTCCAATTTTAGGTTTCTTTTTAGCGGTTTTTACAATAATATTAGGTTTTTTAGGTTATCCAATTATTCATTATTCATTAGGCATATATATAATCATGATTATTTTTCTTTGCTCCCCTTTAATTCCTGATTTATTTGTTTATCATAAAGATAAAAATGTATTGTTATTAATCCCATATTTTATCTTAAATGTTATAACTTATGCTTCACTTTCTCCAATGATGATTAAAACAGTTTTTCTAGGTATCTTTGGTAAAAAAGCTACCTTTAATGTCACACCTAAAGATAATAAAAAATATTCTTTAAAATTGGCTTTATTAGGTTCTTTAGATTCTATTATTTTTGGAATTATTATTTTAACTTTAAGTTTATTATCTTGTAGAAGTATTTTACCTGTCATTTTAATAGTAATTAGCTGTTTATCTGCTCCATTAATTATTTTGTTATCTAATTTAGAAATAAAAGAAAAAGTTAAAAAAATAAGTAATATTAAAGAAAAAGATAATACTAAATTTATTACTAAAGATAATTATAAAAATATTCATAATAAAAATAAGAATATTCAAATTAGTCAAAAAGAATTTAATTAGCTTTCAATTTTAAAATTAGTGATTGTTTTTTATATAATAAAAAATTATAATAAAATTGTTCCAAGGAGGAAAGTTTATGGGATTTTTTAAAAAACAATTATTAAAAGTCATTGAATGGCAAGATGATTCTAAAGATACCATTGTGTATCGTTATGAACTCAAAGATCGTGAAGAAATAATGAATAGTTCTACTTTAGTAGTTAGACCATCTCAAATTGCATTATTTGTTCATAAAGGTCAAATTTGTGATATTTTCGCACCTGGTACTTACCAATTAGCAACAGAAAATATACCTTTATTAACTAAAATTCTTAGTTTGCCAACTGGTTTTGATTCACCAATTAAAGCCGAAGTTTATTTCTTAAACACAAAACAAATGGTTGGTCAAAAATGGGGTACTTCAAATCCAATCATGATGAGAGATAATGATTTTGGTAATGTTAGAATTCGTGCATTTGGTGTTTATAGTTACAAAGTTAAAAATGCAAAAGTATTTATGGAACAAATGTTTGGTACCAATGCTGTTTATAAAACAAGTGATGTCAGTGAACAAATGAAGCCAATAATTATTCAAGGTTTTACTGATTCAGTCGCTGAAAGTAAAATTTCTGCATTAGATTTAGCTGCAAATTATAAAGAATTTTCTTCCACTATTGTTGATAATACCCAAAAAGAATTTAATGATTATGGTTTAGAATTATGTTCTTTAGTTATTGAAAATATTTCTCTTCCACAAGAAGTTGAAGCTGCTCTTGATGAAAGAACAAAACTTGGAGTTATGGAAGATAAAATGGGAACATTTGTTCAATATCAAGCTGCAACAGCTTTAAAAGATGCTGCTAATAATCCAAATGGAAATAATATGGCTGGTCTTGGTGTTGGTTTAGGTGCTGGTGCTGGTTTAGGTCAAATATTTGCACAAGGTTTATCTTCTGCACAAAACACACCTAAAGAAAAACCTGCCAATACAAAAAAATGTCCTGAATGTGGTAAAGACATTCCTGCAGGTGCTAAATTCTGTCCTGAATGTGGCGCTAAAGTCCCAGCTAATAAATTTTGTCCACAATGTGGTGCTAAAGTTGATGCTAATGCTAAATTTTGCCCTGAATGTGGAGAAAAATTATAATGGATTTAGATACTGAACAAAAAGAATTAACATCTTCTTCTAAATGTGCTAATTGTGGATCAGAGCTATTCTTTGATCCAAAATCCAAAGGATTAAAATGCAATTCATGTGGATCTATATTTAATTTTCCAATCACTGTTAGCAATGAAAAGCATGATTTAAATTTATCAAAACAATCTTTTGATACTGATAACTGGGCAGAAGAAAATAAAATGGTAAAATGTCAAACATGTGGTGCAACTGTTGTTGTAAATGGTTTGGCTTTAACTCAAGAATGTCCATATTGTGGAAGTAAATATGTTATTGAAATAAATAATATACCTGGTTTAAAACCAGATTGTGTCATTCCATTTAAATTTGATAAAGAAGAAGCATGTAGAATTTTTAAAGAAGGTATTAAAAAGAAATTCTTTGTTCCTTCAAAATTAAAAAAGACTTTTAAAGCAGAAAGTATTAAAGGTATTTATATTCCTTCTTTCTCATTTGATGGAGATACTTCTTCTAGTTATAATGGTGTATTAACTAGAACAAAGACTGTTACTGATAGTAAAGGTAGAACTCGAACAGAAGTTAAGACATTTAATATTAGTGGTACTTATGATTATGATTATAAAAATATTTTAGTTGAATCTTGCACTCAAATTGATACTGATCAATTTAATAGTGTACTTCCTTATAATTTAGCAGAGAGTTGCTTATTTGATAATAATTTCTTAAGAGGTTATTATGTCGAGCATTATAATGATTCTCTTGATAAATGTTATGATCAAGCTAATGATATTGTTAAATCTTCTATTAGATCTGGAATTCTTAGTCAATATACTTATGATGGTGTTCAATATTTAAATATTGATACTGATTATGATAATGAAAAATATAATTATCAACTCTTACCTCTTTATTATGTTAATTTTGTTTATCGTAATAAAAATTATTGTACAATTATGAATGGGCAAACAGGAAAAATTGGCAAAGGTTTACCAATATCACCTATTAAAGTATCAATTGTTGCAGGTATTATTTTAATATTTATTATAGTTGTCATAATTTTATTTATAAACTATTACAATAGTTAGAAAGGATTATTTATGAAACCAACAAAAGGAAAAACAATTTCTATCACTCTTAGCATCTTTATTTTAATTCTCGCTTTAGGAGCCATTATAGGCGGTATTTTTATGTTAGTATTAGGAATATCAAACAACACAGAAATCCTTCCTATCGTCTTATTTAGCGTCTTTGGTGCGATTTTAATTATTATCGGTTTAGGATTATTAACATTCGGTATTTGGTCATTATGGATTGGTTGTTCTTTAGTTGCTACTAAAGGTTCAATCGCTAATGATAATTCAGTTGCAACAAACAAATTAAATAAAGTATGTCCTGAATGTGGTGCGACAAATACTAACAATGTTGATACCTGTCAATCATGCGGTGCAAAATTAGATAAATAATGTTTATTTTTAAATAATATAAATTGAGTAACGTATTTATGGATAATTTTCATAATCATACAAAGGAAATTGAAGAATATAAAAATGAATTAAAAAAAATTAATAATAATGTTAAAAAAACTTTTCTATATTTTATATGTTTTGGGTTAATTTATACTGTTTTTTTTACAATTTTATTTTTAGAATTTGACAATATCTATGTATTTATAACAAGTATTATATTTTTAATTCTAGCAATAGTTGTTTTTTTTGGACTAAACATTTTCTTTATGATAAAAGAAGCAAATCTAAAAAAAGAAAAACATATAACAAAAATAGAATCAAAAAGCATAAATGAAGAAATGTTTTCTTTATCAAGGAAAGTTTCAAATATTGATTTTAATAATATTAACAAAATTAATAACTTAGAACCTCCAAAAACTGAATCTAAATATATTCAATTATTTGATAATAAATTTACAATTTATAAGATAGGACTTTTTTCAAAAAGGATAGTTGCCACACGAAGTTATAAAGATATTATTGATGTAGAAATAATAGATGATGGAATTTCATTAACTAAAGGAGGCTTAAGTTATGCAATTACAGGAAACATTTTAGCAGGTCCAATTGGCGCCATTTGTGGTTCAATTATAGGTAAAAAGCAAAAAAACTATTCAAACAACCTATCAGTTAATATAATTTTCAAATCAAATCCTAATTTAATAACAATACCATTAATTCAATCAAGAACTAATATAGATAGTTCTTTATATAAAGACCAGCTTGAAGAAGCAAGAAAAATCGTTGCAATGTTAAAAGCAAAGCAATCAAATACAATATCGATTCAGCAAAATAACATTAATAAATCAAACGCAATAAACGAAAATGATGTACCAGAACTTTTAAAGAAATATAAAGAGCTTTTAGATAATGGCATTATTACAAAAGATGAATATAATGAAAAAAAGAAAAAATTATTAAATTTATAATTACTAATATTGATAATTTGATTTCCTAAACACATAAAAATCATTAGGTGGTTTATAATAGCCACATTTTTAAATGGTCAATTTATCGTTTAAAGTTAATTTTATATAACAAAATATATAATGATGCACTTTTAATTCGAAATAATATTTTAAGCATCTCTTTACATATAATCATTATATATTTTATTATTCTTTAGAATTTTTATTAATTATGCGTTATTTACTCATTGATAACTACAAAAAAGCGCTTGTAAATGATAACTCTATAGTAACAAATAAAGCAAATAAATTACTTCATTAATGTAGTGTTACAAATAATGTTGATGCGTATCATTTAAGCAAAAATAAATTAGTAATGTATTATAGAGATAAAGAGCAAAAAGAAATAATTAATCACTAAAATCGTAAAAAATATTCATTGCACGTAGAACATCTTTTTTCATTCTTTTAGTAGCAAATAAAGCAATTTCATGAAAAAAAGTTATATCTTTTTGGCATATTTCTTTGCAAGCAAATACACCTTCTCTAGCCATATAAGAATAATAATTAATCTTTCTCACCCCTAATTTAATTGCTTTTTTATAATCCACATCACTAACTCCAGAACCACCATGCATTACTAAAGGTAATTTACACAAATGAGATATTTTTTCAATACGAGAAAAATCTAATTCTGGTTTTTGTTTATAAATCCCATGAGCAGTTCCAAATGAACAAGCTAAAGCATCTATTTTTGTTTCATTAACAAACTGTTTTGCTAAAGCTGGATCTGTATACATTTCTTCTTTAGATAATGGTTTACTATCACCAGCTTCTCTACCTCCTAAAATACCAATTTCTGCTTCTATAGAAACGTTTTTACTTCTAGCTATTCCAACAGCTTTTTTAGTTAAATCAACATTTTCTTTATAAGGTAAACTTGATGCATCAATCATAACTGAAGTAAAACCTAAATCTAATGCTCTTTTTAAATATTCAAGATCTTCGCAATGATCAAGATGAACACATACATCTACTTTCGCTTGTTTTGCCATTAATATCATAATTGGTCCAATTATATCAATAGGAGCATATTCTTCATGACATTGAGCATGCATAATAATAACAGGAACATTTTTTTCTTCAGCTGCAGAAATAACTGCAATTATATTTTCTAGAGTAGGCGTATTAAATGAACCAATTGCACAATTATGTTCTTCTGCATATTTTAATACTTTATTTAAATTAACTAACATTATTTATTCCTTTCTTGAAATCTAACTTCAAAATAATATTTTTTTATTTCATTTGGTTTTATAAATTCTAAATAACCTTTTTTTCTTGCGACATTCCTTCCATCAGGAAAACAATTTCCTGGTTCTAGGCCTAAAACATAGTCTCTTATTCTTAGCATTTTCCATTCAGTTAAAAAAGGTAAAACATTATGATCAAAACTAATAATTAATTCTTTATTAAATTTTGGTTGATATACTTTAACTTCTCCATTAGATAAAAATTTATGATAATAACATTTCTCTTGTATGTTACTTAATGGAGCATGAATTAATTTATAATTTTTAATATCTTTTTCAGCATAATCATTTCTTGATTCTATTTCATTTGAATTAATGTCTAAAATCACATCTTCATCCAAAAAAGGATATCCTATATTAATATGATATAATATTTCTATAGGTGTTATTTCATCACCTCTATTTTTAATTGAATCAATTACCTTAAAAGAGCAATCATACTTAGATATTTTTATAGTTCTATTTAAAATTAATTTATGAGAAAAAATTTTTTCATCTAATATCAAAGCAGAACATATTAAATATTTATCATCTTCTAAATAACATGTATTTTCGCAAGGTATATTACTATAAGTTCCATGAAGTGGTAATTCTTCATTATTATCAATATTACTTGCTCCAACTTGAGTTAATCCACAAGTTGTTAAAAATCCACCTGAAAAAGATTTTAAGAAACCATCTTTTTTATCATCATAATATTTGCTATTTACATATCCATTAGGAGTAAGATAACTAACATTTTTCCCATCAATAGATATTGAAACTATATCAAATCCGCGATCTAAATTAATATAAATTTCTAGCCCTAAACCATTTTTTATGTGCCATATTTTGCAACCATTACCTAAGCCTGAGGTTAAAACGTATTCTTGTTTACCATACAATTGATATTCGTGACCTATATAATTTAATTTATTCATTTTCTAGTCCTTTCATTAATGGATATAATTTTTTATATTTATTAAATAAGCTTAAATATCTTTCATATTTAGCTTTATTAGGATGATATATTTTTTTTACTTTAATCATTTTGTCCATCCCTTCTTTAATTGAAGAAAAAACACCTAAACATTTTCCAACAACAATTCCACATCCTACACTTCCAGAATTAATATTTTCTAATTGATAAATATCTATATTTAAAATATCAGCTTTTATTTGCATCCATTTATCATTTCTAGCCCCTCCTCCTGAAACATAAAGTTTATTTATATGAATACCATTTTCTTTTAACAAGTCTAAAGATAATTTCATTTCATATGTTAAAGATTCTAATGTTGCTTGATATATTTCATAATTATTAACACCTAAAGATAAATTATAAATCATACCAGTTGCATTTAAATCCATATATGGAGTCGAACTACCAGCAAAATAAGGAAGAATTAATACTTCACTTGGTTCTTCTTTTATTTTTGAGCTTAAAAAAGAAAAGCAATCTTCTTTTAAATGGGAAAAGAAATTATTTTTAACCCAATTAAGTAAAGCTCCTGAAGTATTATTTAACACATAACAAACATATAGATTATTTATATATGGTATAACACCATATCCATTTTCATATAAAATATTTTTTTTAGTTTTAAAAGGGATTGTAATACATTCACATGTTCCACATCCATCTATTGCATCTCCTTCAGATAGAACATGTCCACCTATTGCATTTGCTATTTGGTCATGAGAAATAGCAAATATTTTTATTTTTAAATAATCGCCAACATAACTACCACTTTCACATGGAATAGAAAACAAATTAACATCCAAATTTACTTTATCTAATATTTCTTTTGACCAGCAGTGATTATTGATATCAAAACACAAAGTTCTACTTGCTAAAGTATAATCAATATATCTATTTTGTGTTAAAGAATAGATAATAAAGTCTTCTATTAAAAATATTTTATTAACTTTTTTAAATTCTTCTTTAAACTCATTTCTTAAAGCTAAAATTTTACTTAATGAATACATCCCTCTTCCAATTTGACCAGTTATTTGGCCCAATTTATCTTTACCAATTAAATTTTCTAATTCTTTACTTTCTTTTTCACCTCTAGTATCTGTATATAATAACGAAGGTAGAACAACATTGTCTTTATCATCTAAAAAAACACAAGTTTCGCCAAAAGAAGTAATACCAATTCCTCGTAAAGAATATTTTTTACTTGCTTTTAAAATTACTTTTTTTACTATATTTAAAACAATTAGAGGATCAATAACATGCTTATTTTTATTTCTTATTGATGGATAAGATAAAGAAATATTATCAATGATTAAATCATTATCAAAAATTGTTATTTTACAATTAGTTGTACCAACATCTAAGCCTGCATATATCATACTATTTATCAATATCCACTAAATCATAATGAAGATAAGTTTTAAAAGCTTCATCTAAAATTTGTTTTATATGTCCAATACCAATAGTAGTATGATGTTTAAATCCATGTCTCGCTAAATTAATTAGTTTATCTTGTAAATTATTAATGTAAGCCACTCCTCCACATCCAAAAAAATCTTTTTCAATATTATCATCAGTAAATTCACCTTCTGAAGTATAAACAATTAATTTCCCGTCCTCAGTTTTACAATTTGAAAAAGTCATTTTAAAAGGTGAAATTCTTCCTTCATTACTACCCCAACCAGAGTCAGGATCAACTTTAGAAAACATCTTATGATCAGTTACTAATCCCTTTTCTTTCATAAGAGTTTGCGCTACTGGGCCACAATGAAATAAAATAACTTTGTTTTCATCATTACCATAATTATTATTCCAATCTAAACATGCACTAGGTTTTAAACTAGCTAATGATAAAGCTCTCATAGTAATTGCACTACACAAGTCAATTTCGCATGAAGCAACAATTCCTCGATCATTTAATTCTGATAATAATACACATGGGCAAACACGGTAATAAGTTTCCATTTCATTCCAACATCTTAATGTAATAGCATCTAAATGATATTCTTCTATATATTCATCTATTACCACTGAAAACTTAGCTAATGTTATCAATCTATCAGTAGGAACACAAGAAAAATTTGTATAATTTATTAATCTTTCTTTCTTCTTTAAAACTCTAATATCATCACTTTTCAATTCATCCACTTTATGAAATAATTCTGATAAATCAAACGATTCAACAGTAATACCATATTTTTCTAATGTTACTTCATCAAATCTAACTGTTTTAAACGCAGTAGTTCTAGCACCTAAACAACCAATAGTAAATCTTTTCATTCCTTTTACTACTCTACAAATAGAAGCAAAGTCATCTAAATTTTCTTTAAATTTAGGACTTAAAGGATGAACAACATGTGGTTTTAAAACTGTAAAAGGAACCTTATATTGACCTAATACATCAGTAATTGAAAACTTTCCACAAAAAGCATCACGACGATGTGCAAAATCCATTTTACCAATTTCATCAGGATACGCTTGAACTAAAATAGGCACATTACAATCTCTTAAAGCATTAATAGCGCCATTTTCATCAATAAAAATAGGTAAACAAAGAATTACTCCATCAAATTCTCCTTCATGTTCCTTTAAAAATTGATGATATAAAAGTCCTTCATCTCTAGTTTCAACCGCACCATATCTAGTTAAATCTTCATCCATAATAATATAATCATAATTCGCGTCAGTTAAAGCTTTAACCATATCAATTCTAGCTTGCTTAATTAATTCAGCAGGCATAAATCCACGATTACCAAAAAATAATGCAAATGTTTGTTTTTTCATAAAAAAATCCTTTCATATACTTAAATTTTAAATATACAAAAAGATTAAAAATATTATTAAATGTTCAATTTTACTTTAATTTTGTCCGAACTTTTTTCGATATTCTTTTGAAGATATACCCACATTTTTTTTAAAAATCTGACTAAAATAATTATAATCATTAAATCCAACCTTATAAGATATTTCTTTCAACGATAAAGAATAATTTTGAAGATATTCTTTAGCTTTTTCTATTCTTTTTAATCTTAAATAAGAACTAATTCCCATATTCAAATACTTATCACACATTGTATAAAAGCTAGTTCTACTCATATTAAAATATTCTAAAAAATCATTAATCACTAAATTCTTATCATAATTTTTTTCAATAAAATCATTAATTTGATTAATAAATTTTTCTTGTTCAATAGAAACCATTTTTTCACTTATCGCGTATTTTGCTAAGCTCAACAAAATAGTTGATGCACTTTGTAGCTTTTCATCATCTAAATATTTAATTTCTTGAATAGAAGAAAGAACATTTTTAGAAGTATTATTTTTCAAGAGGTTAACTCTTTTTTCTTCATTGGCAATATCACTAATTTGTCCAAACATAATAAAACCAACAATTTCACCATTTATTTTTAAATTAATCATAGCCTCTACTAAATTTGCATGACAATGGTAAATATATAAATCATCACTTTCTTTACACTTCAAAAATGCTTTATTATTTGATAATTGACATTTTTTTTGATCCATTAATTTACAATAAGAACAATTATTTGGTGGATAAGAAATAACTTCATTATAATCAATATCATAAATAACAATTCTAATTCCACTTAAAATATAAAAACTTCTTAATAATTTATATAACTTATCTTTATTAAAATTTAAATTCATTTTAAATATTCAATTTGATAGTTATCAGGTTTAATAATATCAATTTTCTTTCCATCATTAATTAAAATTAATTTACCACCTTTTAAATTAATTTCAATTTTACCCTTTTCATTGATAAAATGTTTATTTAAATAAATAATTTTATTTTTTTCATCAATAGAAGAAAAAGCAAAAATTGCATTAACTAAAATGACTAATACACAACTTGTTAAACCATGATTAAGAGAAGCAAAAACACTATCATGCTCCCAAATAGTGCCAGTTAAAGCAGCCATTTTATAAAAGTAAGAAATAGTTTCTTCTTTTACTTCATTTAAATACCCATATCTTAATAAAATAAATAATCTTAAATAATCGCCAATTAAAACATTAGATTTATAAACATGTGGATAAACTTTTTCATAATCTCTACTAGGTCCAAATTTTTTTAATAAAGTTTCAAATAAATTTGGATATTCTTCCTTTGTAGCTACATTAAAATAAAATGCATAATATTGACAAGTTTCTGTAATATTATTAGTTAGAACAAATTCATTATTAACTCTTATCATGTTATCAATAAAAAACTCACCATTAAAAGAATATTCCTTTATTTTATTAATAACATTATTAGATTTTTCAATTAGCTTATAATCATTCAATAATTCGCCTGCAGCCTTTAAACATGCTGAATATAACATATTAGAAGGAAAATTAACTCCTTTAATAAATTCTTCATCATTAGCTTTTGACCATTCAACAAAAATCCAACCCTTTAAATCTTCTAGTAATCCTAATTCATTTTCAAAATTTACAAAATAATTTAGTAAACCAACAATTTTTTCTTTTGATAAATCAATTAAATTTTGATCATTACTTCTTTTCAAATATTCATTTAATTCAAGAATATACCACATTGACCAATTAGGAATAAAGTTACCATCTGGAAATTCACCGGGATAACACATTGGAATCATTCCTTTTGGTAAGGTTTGATATTGCTTTAAATAAGCATAATTTTCTAAAAAATTGTGTTCAACTTTATTTTGACCAGTAATTAAAAATTCACTCATTGAAGTAAAATAAGAATCAAATAACCACCCTGCTCTTTCTCGAGAAGGACAATCAGTTAAAATATCCACACTATTTTGAGCATAAGTATTAATCGCTGCAGAAAAAATTTTCTTAATTTTCTTATTTTCTATTTCAAATTTAAATTTATTAATTTCACTTGATTCATATTTAATAAAATCAATTTTCTTAATTTTTATTTCACCTTTTTTAATAACTAATCTTAAATATTGAATAGTATATGGTTCAAAACATATATGTTTAAATAACCCTTTTTTAATTTCATAAGAAACAATATTTTGAGTAGTATTACGAAAAAAATTAATTTTTACAGGTTCTTTACTACCTAAAGAAGCATCAATTTCATCAAAAATAAAATAAATTTCACAATCACTTAAACATTCTATTTCAAATTCAATAAACCCTGTATAAGAATGATCTAATTTATAAGTAACAAATGTATTTTGTTTTAAACAATCTATTTTTTCTAAAGAATATTCTAATCTAGAAATGTAATCATTAGGATTAACTTCCCATTCATTTTTTGGAAAAATTTTTAATTCATTTAAATACATATAACGATCTTCATATGGTTTTATTTGTTCGTTATATAAAAATTTACCTTCTTCAATTTGTTTAAAACCTACTCTAGGAAAATTAACATATTCAACATTTTTATTTAAATAATTTTCATGTTCAAAACACTGACATTCTATTAAAGAAAAAGGATTAATTTTTCCTTCAATAAAATCATGAAAATTAAAAGAAAAATGATATGATTCTGAAAAAGTTCTTTGATATGAAAATCTAGAAACCTTTTGATAACGACTACTATTTAAATAACATTTAAAATGATTATCTAATCCAGTATAAGAATAGATATTATTATCATATATTTCACACACTAAAAATGGATTAGTATTTAATGTATAATAAGAATTACAATGTGAAGATAATAATTCAATCACTAAATAATGATGACCTTTACTTAAATGATATTCATCTAATCTAAAATAATTATGACTAGCTCTAGATGGACCATATCCAATTAGTTTTCCATTATCAAATAAACGATAAATATTATTACTGGTTATTTTTAAATTACCATTTCTTTTTAAATCAATCTCTTCAATAAAAAATAAAGAAATATTTTTTTCTAAAAGATATTTTTCTGGATAGATTGGTTTTGCATTAATAAATTTATTTAACATACTGCACTTTTTCATCTAATTCTCTTTCATCAAATTTTGAATTATCATAAACATATGAATATACTTCTTTATTAATAAATAATTCATGCTCCATTTTTTCTTTTTTCTTTGTTAAAAGCATATCACCAAAAAATAAAATACCATTTTGAGAATTAATATTATTTTTTAAATTAAAAACATATTCTTTTTCTTCAGTCAAATTAACTTCTAACCATCTTCCATTAATATCATATTTTTCAACAAAACTATCTTTTGGTAATCTAATTTTAAGAACTATCGGTTTAATTAATCTAGTAACATTAATTATAATTCTATTATCATTATAATAAAATTCATTATCTAATAAAAAGGAAATATTATCATCTTCATATTCTAATTTAACAGGAAAATTAACTATTAAGTTATTTTCATTATTTACTATTGAAAAATTAGTTAAATAACATAATCCATCTCCTAATCTCATAGTACAACAAAAGAAAGCTTCATACAAATATGATTTCATTAAATAATTATCTTTAATTGCGCAAGTTGAACACCCTGCACCACCATTAATTCTTTGAAATGTCCTTAAAGAATTAGTATATATTCGATTGAAAACATCTAAATATTTTTCCTCTTTTGTAATTTCATATAACTTACGAGCAATAATCATACTATCAATTATTCCACAAGGTTCAGTCCAAGTAGTAAAACGATTAAACCAATTTATATTAGCGTAATCATATGTCATACCTTTAGATAAATAATCATCAAAAATTCTTACCGCGTAATTAAAATACTTTTTATTATATTTACTATATCTAATAATACCTCTTGTACATGATAATGTAGCATGCGTTTGGCATTCCAAATTTAAATAATCAATTTTCAAAAAGGCATTAATCATTAATTCAATTATATTTTTAACTTTTTCATCTTGATATACTTCATATGCTGCGCTTATACCATCTAACATAATAAAAGCACATCCTATATCGGTTGATAATACCCAACCATTTATAACAGTTCCATCATCAAATCCACTTACACCACCTAAATCTTGTTTTTTTCTTTGAGTAGGATATCTTTCATAAAAAGATGAAATTGGTACTAAAAAATTATCAACAATAGATTTAATTTGTTTTAGATACTTATCATTTTTTGTAATATTATAATAATTAACTAATCCTCTTATAAACCATGAATTACTTGATACTTGTTGTTCATTGACATATTCACCATTAAATTCTTTTCCAAAATAACCATATCTATTAACTTTTTGATCTAATAATGCAAATATATCTTCTAATTGTTTTAAGACGTCTTTTTGTTTATCATCATATCCTTCATAAGCTTTATATAAAGAAGTTAAAGCAAGAATATCTCTGCCTTGGAAATCACCAGGCCAAGAATCATTTTGATCAAAAAGGTCTTTTGCTAGGTACATAGAATCTTTTAGTCTATTTCTATTTAATTCTATTCTACGAAATAGATCTCCTAGTATTTTTTTCATAAAGCCCCCTTATATGAATATGGAATTAGGAATTAATCCTAACTCCATATATATTTATTTTTTTATTTTGCAATTTCAATTAGTTCTACATTAATATTGCCAACATAGAATGTTCCTGTTCCTCCATCTCCTGGAGTATAGAACGAGAAGAAATCAACTTGTCTATTTGCAGTCCAAGTAATTTCAGAACGATGATAACCTTTTTCCATATTAGAACCAATTTCTAAGAAAACATTGTTATCAAAATTATACATCAAACGACCACTCCAATTAGAAACATAGTAATCAAGAGTGATTTTATATTTTTGTTTATCTTCAATTCTACCATCACCTCTAAACCATTCAATAGTGGTATTTGCATTTTTAAATGTAACTTTTTGAGGTGCATCACCCATATTTGAATTAGCAATGACAGCTGCATTATTATCAAAATTTTCTACTGCTCTAGAAGTCTCATTAGCTGTGCCAAAAGCACGTGTTTTTTGATTAAAATTGAATCCAACTTTATAACCTTTTGGGGTTTCATCTTCTGGAACAGGATCAGCTTCTGCTAATTTTAAATTAATTTTACCAATATAAATTTCAAAGCTTGAATTACCTTGACCATAAATATTTAATTGATTCCAACCACTTTCAATAACACCTTCATATTTAGTAACACGAATATTACCACTTACTTCTTTATCTTCAATTTGAAGAGTTGGGTTACCATTATCACCCATCATAATATAATGAAGACCTTTATTATTAACACTATAATAATACACTTCAATAGTTAATTTTTTACCAACAACCATATTGTTTTTGGTTAAGCCTGCAAATAAATGGTCATCAGCATTTGTTAATTTTAAAGCATTTTTGCCAAAATTATCATTTGCTTTCATAGCAGTTTTTGCATCAGTATTTTCAATTTTATCAATGATAACAGTTTCGCCATTAGTTGATTCTGTACCATTATTCTCCATATCAAAAGTGAAGCCATTTGTTAATTGTTCACTTGAAGGTACAACTGCATTAACTTGTGCCACTTCTTTTGCACTAAATGTTAAATTATCAATTGCAATAATAGTGTCAGTATTAGATCCACTTAATTTAAATAAACCAAACCAAGCATTACCAGTAGTTGGAATTTTTGTACCAGGGAAAGAAAAACTTGCTTCATAAACAGTATTAACTTGTGCATTTGAAGGTACAAATGTTTGATTTAATCCACTAGATCCATCCCAATTTAATTGAAGGTAGAAATTAGAGAAATTTCCAACATCATTAGATAAAATTTTATACGAAAATGAAACAGTATAAGTAGCAGAAATTCCACGCTTAAAATAATCATTAAATTGATTAAAGAATATACATCTTGCAGCACTTCCTGCAGTTTTATTAGCATCAACAATTAATGAGTTACCATTAATAGCATCTTCTCCACCAGACAAATGAGTAGCATTATTTGAATCAGCAATCGCTCTATAAGTTGGAGATTTAATGCCTTTTCCAAAATTTTCTTTAAATGTTCCATAATTTGCTAAAGCTGAAGGATCATCATATCCAGTAACATCAAAAGTTTCTTCATGAGCAGCTGCAACATTAATTTTTATTTCACCTTCTGTAAATAAATTAGCATCATTTGGATCTTCAACATAATATGATAAAGTATGTTCGCCAGCAATTGCTGCAGTAAAAACACCATTTTTAATAGATCCTTTTTCATTCAAATCTTCTATTTCAATACTTGAAGTTATATCATTACCTTTATAATCTTTAGCAGTAACTGTAGGTAATGTAAAGGCAGTGCCTACTGATGCTTGATAAGTTAAAACTTCTGGCATTTTTAAAACTGGTTTACTTGCTGCTTTAACAGTAATACTAACTTTAGAAGTTTTTGCTCCATCAGTACTTGTTGCAACAACATTAGTTGTTCCTGCCGCAATAGCAGTAACTTTACCAGTTTGATCAACAGTTAAAATACTTTCATCCTCACTTTTTAGTGTGAAAGTTTTGTCATCAGCGTTTTCAGGTAAAACACTAGTTTTTACTTTTGTGTTTTCACCAATGAATAATTCAGTTTTTTCAGCTATAATAGAAATTGAGCTGACATGTACAACCTCCTTCTCACTTGATGTTGTAGATGTTGCTTCACTAGATGTTGTTGGTTGTGGATTAGAAGAATTTATCTCTCCACATCCAACAATTCCTGTTGTTAATGCTGCTAATAACACAGCAAAAGGTATAATTTTCTTTTTCATTGTTCCTCCTTATAAATATACTTCAAAAAAAATTATTTAAATAAATATTGTGGCATTCTCGCTGTTTTTGTCTTATAATCTTCGACAAAATGTGGAATATTACCAGTTTGAACTCTCTTAAGTCCCATATCATTACGTTCCGCATCGGCTATTACAATTGCAATATCAATTGCTTTATTTTCATCAATTGCTGTTTTAAATTCCGGAGCTAAAGTAAATGGAATCATAAATTCACCAACGTATCCATCGCTCTTTGTAGTAAAATTAGCTTGCATTAATGCTTGATTCTCAATGTATTTAGAATTAGTTCTTACTTCTGAAAAAGTATAATAACCATTCCTTTCCCACGTTGGTGCAAAAGCTGCTTGAAGTACACCTCCTTTCTGTTTATAAATTTGCATATCAGCATTAGGCATATCAGTAATCGTTGACATAAATAACTCAACACAATCTCCAAGCCAGAAATCATTAACAGTTTTAACATCGATTTTATTATCATAAACATCAAATCCAAAATAAATTCCTTGATTATCATAGCTCATAACCAATTTATTAATTTTGAAATGATTAGCAAGTTCCTCACTTGTTCTTTGTGTTCCTTCAGCATCAGAAATACCAATTATATCAATATTTGTAGCATTAGAACCTTCCCAATCAGATAAATCACCATCAATAGTAATTGCTTTATTTAATTTTGCAACATCAACTTTTGGACCTGCTTCTTCATTAGTTTTAAAAGAAATATTATGATTTGATGAAGCAATATTAATATCACTTTCTGAAGTATTTCCTTCTGGAGTAACTCCACTTAAACCTTTATTTAAAGTATAATAATTATAATTATTATTTAATTCAATTTTTTCACAATTAACAGTTTGTAATAATGTATTAAATTTATCACCAGATGGTTGAATATAACTACAATCATAAAACAAATTATCATTAATTGATGATGAACCAACACCTCTAAAAGAAATAGCAGCATTACCATTTTTAGCGATAAAATTATTTTCAATAGTAGCTCCATATAAAGTTGATTTAGGAGCAACAGATGCATTACTTGAAATAGCAAAAATTGAAATATCTCCATATAATGGTTCTGGTTTAATATAACAATTATTAATAAACTTATTATTTTTAATAGTAACATTTTGCGCTAAAGTAGCTTCATTATATTGATCCATTGCTGATGCAACTTGAATAGATCCATGTCCAACATTCATAAATGCATTATTTTCAATTAAAGCATTAGGCACTTGAATAAGTAATCCTCTATTTCTTTTATTTCTAATAATATTGTTTGTAAATGTTAATTTTGGAGTATTTGAGATAAATGTTACTCTACAATTACCCCAATCACTAACGTTAGACATTCTTTCCTTTACTTTAAAATTATACCCAGATGAAGTTTTTCCAATTGTATCAATTGTATAATAACCATTAGTTGGATTATGTCCTTCAAATGTATCTTCATTATAAATTGCAATTTTATCTCCAACTTTAGGTTCAAGAACAGTTCCAGTTAACTTATTGACAGTCATTGTTTTAGCACTGCCCCCTTCAGCTGAAACAAGTTTATACCAATAACCATGTTTAATATTTAAAGCATCATCATGTGAATTTTCAATAATTGAATTTGTTACTTCAACATTACCACTCATCTTTTCAAAATGTAAAGCATCAGCAGTTGCAGTCATTAAAGATGAACTATTTTCTTTAATGGTTAAATTAAATCTATTTAAATATAAATTGCTGGTTTCTGATGAAACAAGTGCCATTCCATAAGCATTATGCATTGTAACATTTTCAAAATAAATTCCATTTGAAGAAGTTATTGAAACGCCACGTGCATCATATTGAGAAAATTGTAAAGAAACTAATGTTCCATTTCTTGATCTATTAATACCCGTTGAAAATGTTACTTCAATTTGATAATTATTATTAGTTGATTCTGAAATTGTATAATCAGTAAATGAATCAACTAAAAAATTTCCGCCTTCAAGAGGAGTTTTATTAATTTGACCAAATTCAACCCAAGAACGTAAAGATTTCTTTTTTTTCATTAATTCTTTAACTAAAGGATTAAATTCTTTATCAACTTCAATCTTAATTTTTTTAGTTTCTGTGCTTCCTTCAATAATTTTGCCAGTTAAAGATGATGGTATTTCTTGATTTAAAATAATATCATTAAAATAAACATTTTTACAATTAGAAATAGTAAAATATCCTTTATAATTTAGATCTTGAATTATAATATTAATAATTGTATTATTACCTTCAAAATATGTTCCATTTAATCCAGTAAAAACCAAAGCAGATGAATCATTTGACAAATACGCTTCAATATCAAATTGTCCACTTGGCAATTTAATTTTAACAATCTCATTATTATCATTTTTTTCTTTGGCTAAATAAATAGCAGTTTGTAACTTATAATAATTATTAAGTTTTGTACAAGAAGCAAAGTATGTTTGTACTTGTTGTAAAGTAATGCTATTTACATCAATAATAGCATTTACTTGATCATCATTAATTTTTCCATATTTCTCAACAATTAAATTTTGATTGACCCCGACATTGCTATTTTCTAACCCATATTTTTCTTTTGAAGTAAGTTCCAAATTTGCATAAGGAGATTCACTTAATTTACTAGCATAATCATTAATAGATAGATTTTTATTAGGATCATTATCTTGAACATTTAAATTAATTGAGGAAGTTTTATTACCATCCTCTGTTTTTACTTCAATTGTCACACTCCCAGCTTTTTTACCAGTAACCACACCAGATGATGAAACAATAGCGTTATCATTACTTGCTGTATAAATAACATTTTTATTTGTAGCGTTCAAAGGTAAAATAGAGACAACTAGTTGTAATTGTTCATCAATTTTTAACGTTTCAGTGCTTGCAGAAACACTAACGCTTTCAACATTAATAATATCTTGTTGGGAAGAAGTTGTTCCTCCACAAGAAATTAAATTAGGGGTAAGAAGAAATAAAGATAACGTTAATAAAATACTTTTTTTCATAAAGAACTCCTCACTTCATTATTTTTGTTAATTAAATCTAGACATGATTTTGATACAACAATAGACATATTTGCAGTTGTTAAATTATATAAAACATTATTATAAACATTAATAGAAGACGAATTTTCAATATTCATAATTACACTTGTTAAAGCCTTATTATAATGAATTAAATTATCATGAATTTTTGTATTACCATTAGCTAAAATCCAAATAGTATTTCCTACTCCATTAAAGAAATAATTATTATGTATATCAACATTTTTTAAAGTACCAGTAACACATTTTGATGGATTATCACCATACGCAAATACACTTAAATCATTATAATTATTTAAAAATTTATTGTTGTAAATTTCAATATTTTGAGGAACAATAGCTTCTCTAAAAATATCATTAACCGCTAGTACTTGAATTGCCCCCATTACAACATTTTGAAATGTACAATTAATAATTTTTGAATCACGAGATTGAAGTAATATTCCACGATTTCTTTTGTTTCTAATAATACAATTATCCAAAGTCATTTTAGTGATTTTGCTTGCATTTCCTACTGTATAATTTTCTTTAACTTTAGATGGTCTTTTATCAACAGTTAATGTATATGAAGTACCAATTTTTGTTAAATCAACAATTTTAAATGTATCAATAAACTCCATATTTTCTGGATTATAAACATCTATAGTATCACCAATTTCGTAATTTATAGCTACTTCATTTTGAGTTTGAGAAATATCTATTTCTTTACTTGAAGCATTTATACTAGTAACTTTTGTATAAAACGATTTAATGTTCAATGCATCATCATGACTTCCTTCAAGCAAACAATTTGTAATATTCAAATCACCCTCTAAGCCAATAGTATGAATAATATCAGCTGTACAAGTCATAATTCTATTAGAACCCTTTTTAGTGGCAAAATTTGTTCTATTTAAATAGAAATTTTTTCCATTTTCTACTCTAAAACCCATTCCACCTGTTGTATAAACATTAACGTTTTCAAAATATACATTTTCACAATTTACAAAATGAAAGCCATGGTTTTCATACATTGTGTATGCAAATGAAACTTTTGTGCCAATTGCTGGATCAGCATAATCTTTTGTTCGATAAGCAAAATTTTCATTTAAAGTAATTGCTAACTCTTTACTAGAACTACTATAATTTGCCCCATAAACACCTTTAATATTTGAGCTTGATGGAGAATTATAAAACAAATTACCATTACGATTTGGAACATATCCATCAGTCTTTTCATCATAATAACATTCCATATAAGAACATGTTTTATTTTGCCAATTTTGATAAAGTGATTGAGTTAAATCAAATTCATTTGGAATATCAAGTACTACAACTGGATTATTATTAATTCTATCAACCCTTTTTACTATTCCAGCAATTGTTGGAGAATATTCCATATCAAATGAAATATTGCTAATCATGATATTTTTAGATACTTTTGCTTCAAAATATGTGCCCCATCCTGAATATAAAAATTCCGTATTATCACCAACTAAATATAAATCTTCGATTCCATCAGTATCAACAGTAGCAGAGAATTTATATACTCCTTGCTTAAATTTAATTATTTTATTTCCTTTAACATTAACTAAACTAGCTAATAAACTTGATAAATTGCCAGAATTATTTTCTCCTAACGGAGTAATATTATAATCTTCAGCCAAGTAAATTGTCCCTTCAGGAATTAAATATAATGTTTCATTTTCAAATCTATTTTTATTAACGCCAACATTTTTCATATCATTTAAACCAATATTTTCTTTGCATTCAATTTCATTAGAAAATGCAGATGAATTTAATCTATTAATAACTTCATTAACATTAGAGAAATTATCTTGATTTGAACTTTCTAAACTACTAATATTTGATGAATTATTGCTATTAGAAGCTTTGTTAGATGAGGTAGTTTCTGTTCTATTACAAGCAAACAATGAAAACAAAGCCAACAAAAGACATATATTTCTTGCTCTTTTCATAAATTATTTTCCTTTATACCTAGCTAATGAATCGTTATAGCATTTCATTAATTCATCAACATTATATCCTTTTAATGTATTAATAAAATCATTATAACTATTATCATCATATGGGTCTTTTTTATTATCTCCTCTAATATAACTTGCTTCTAAAAATTCTAATTGAGGATCTAATGATGCTTTTATTGTTGTAATTTTACTATATTCTTCAGCGTTCATTTTAATTTCATAAGGTTCTGGATTTTTCAAATATGGCAAATATTTTTGTGACATTTTATTAAGTGAATCAATTATTTTATCATTCATTTTTTCTACAAAGTTACTTGACCAATATAGTGCAGATGCACTTCCTACGTTTGGAGTAATTGTTGCTCTATATTGTTCTTGATTACCAGTCCATGTTGAAGGAACATTGAAAGTCCATGATGTATGCTCAGCATTGTCCCATGTCCAATTTTTATTTTCCACACCATAAGAAATAAGTTGAGCACCTAAATCACTATACATAATATCAAGAAGTCTAGCAACTTCTCTAACATAAACTGATTTTTGAGGGATAGTCGCACCATCAGGATTAAAATAACCAAATCCCCATTGTAATGGAGTACCAGTATAATAAGATGATGTTAAAGGCCCAAAAGTAACATAATTTTCTTCTAAATCATAACCAACAATCAAATAAGCTGCAGCAGCTGGAAAACTTCCTAAACGATTTTTAACGCCATTTTGAGCCATTTGATTATCTGTTTTATTAGAAAAGGTACTAACATCCATTAATCCTTCATCCCACATAGTTCTAGCAATTTGTAAATATTTTCTATATGCTTCTTGATATGGAACATAGCTATATTTAGAATTATCATTTTCTATTTCAGCACCTGTAGAAACATATCCATAGCTTGCTAAAATAAAGTTTCTTAAATATTCAAGAGATTTTGAAGTAACAGGTATTTCATCATTTGCGTCATCATTCAAATTTGCATCTAATTCTTTAAACGCTCTTAAAATAGTTAAGTATTCTTCAATCGTGGTAACATCATTAGCATTTGGTAATTTTTTCCCTTTATAACCACCAAATTCATTATTAATATTATCAATCCACTTTTGATTGATAAACATTTTAAAAGTCAAATCTCTAGCAACATCTTTTACAGATAATGTTGAATACATGTATCCATCTGATAAAGTAGCTGTTTCTTTAGCATCACCTTTTTCTTTATCAACACCAAAGTTATTATCTAATCCTTTTTTATAATTAGGCATATAATTATCGATAATATTACCAACATTTACTTGAGTTCCATTAACAGTATATGAATAATTGCCATCATTAAAAGGAACATATGCATCATATTTTTTCTCTGCATATTCTACTAGTTCAGAAATAGGATTATTGAACAAAAATAAATCTGGTATTGTATTATCTGATGACCAAGCACCAGTTCTTTGATTTGTATAAGCTGAAGTATCTGGAGTTGTAAATTCAAAATTTAATCCAGTAATTTCAGATAAATACTTAAACATTTCTAAATCACTATAATTAGGATTTCCAGAACTATGTGGTGCAAAAATTTTAATTGTTACTGGATTTTTAACAATTCTATATGGATTATCATCTGTACCATTTAATAAAAAATTATCTGGATCATAATTTTTTTGTAATGATGAGCATCCAGTAAAAGCAGTAAGAGCCATCAAAATAATTGATGTGAATGTAATTATTTTTCTTTGCATAATTTTTCTCCTTAACCTTTAATTCCACCAATAGTAACGCCCTTTTCAAAATATTTTTGAAAAAACGGATAAATAACTAATAATGGTAATGACGAAACAACAATAGTAACATATTTCAACTGTTCTGATAAATTAACATCTGTACCTCCACCAACGCTTGATTGATTAGAAATCAAAATATCATTTAAGACGTTTTGCAATGGATAGAGCGAAGAATCTTGTACGTACATTAAAGCATTAAAATATGAATTCCAATAACCTACAACTGCATATAAAATCATAACTGCAATTATCGGTCTACATAGAGGTAAAACGATTCTAGTAAATATTTTTAAATCTCCACATCCATCAATCATAGCTGCTTCTTGCAGTTCAATTGGTATTGATGATTGCATATAGGTTCTAATAACGATAATATTAAATACTGATATACATCCCGGCAAAATAATTGCCCAAATAGTATTATATAAATGTAATTGTTGAATCAACAAATATGTTGGTATCATACCTCCAGAAACAAACATTGTTAAAACTAAGAACAAGTTTAAAAATTTTCTTCCTTTAAAATCTTTTCTTGAAAGAGGGTAAGCACATAAGACTTGACAGGTAACTTGAATAATAGTTCCAATAAGTGTATATAGTATTGAATTTCTAAATCCTCTCCAAATATCTTCATTTTTAAAAATTTCTTTGTATCCACTTAATGTAAATTGTTGAGGAAATAGTCCTACTTCGCCTGCCACTACTGCATCAGCTGATGACAACGAAGACGCAAGAACATTTATTAGAGGAAATAAGAACATTAATGCAAGAATACCAAGAATTATCATAATGATAATATCAAAGATTTTTTCTGAGCCTTTACTTTTTCTATTCATAACTATCTCCTACCATAGTGAATTATCACTAACTTTTTTAGAAACAAAGTTTCCTAAACATAAGATTATAATATTAACCACAGAATTAAATAATCCAATTGCTGTAGCGTATGAATATTGAGCTGATCCAAATTTAGGGAACGAAATATTATAAACATATGTTGCAATAATTTCTGAAGAAGACAAGTTCGTTGATAATTGCATTAAATATACTTTTTCAAAACCAACACTTAAAATATTTCCAATTGACATAATAAACATAATTACTGCCAAAGGAATAATTTGAGGTAAGTTGACATATAGAATTCTTCTACCTCTTCCTGCTCCATCAATAATTGCAGCATCATGCAAATTAGGGTCAACATTTGCTAAACTACCCATATAAACAATTGACCACCAACCTAAACCTTGCCACAAACCAGAAACAACATATAGCATACAAAAATAATCAGGATTTTCCATTAAATTAGTTGCATCAAAACCAAAAAAAGCAAATATTCTTGTAAAAATTCCACTATCAACTTTAAAGAAAGCAAACATCATGCCAACTAAAACAGATACTGAAATAAAATATGGTGCATACATTATAGTTTGAATAAGTCTTTTATATTTTTTTACTTTTATTTCATTCAATAATAAAGCAAATATAATAGGTAAAATTGAATTAAAAATAATAGATGCTATTGATAAAACTAAAGTATTTCTTATAATAGTCCAAAAATTTGGAGCAGTTATAAATGTATAAAAATGTTTAAAGCCTCCCATTGAAGTCCAAGGAGAACCAAATATTCCTTTAAAAGAAGTATAATCTTTAAATGCTATAACTAACCCACTTAAAGGAAGATAATGAAAAATAAAAATATACAATATAGTAGGAATTGTCATTACAAAAAGAGCTAATCCTATTTTAGAATACCATTTACGTTTTCCTGGAGTTCTTGATAATGTTTCAATTTCTTGTTTTGTAATTTTTGCTTCCATGCTATTCTTCTTCTGTAAGCACTTACATTATAAATAATAAATAAGTTCTTTTCCATAAAATAAAATGACTAAAAATATATACTTTTTTGATATTTTATATCATAAACGTACTAATTAACATATATTTTTTATATTTTTAATATATTTATTATTTATCTTTTTATAAAATGTACTAATATAAATATATAAAGATACATTTAGATGAGGTTTTTTTGATGAATAAAATAAATTTTATAAATAGGAGTCTTTGTTTTAGAAATATGATAGATGATTTTAATTTAGATATTTCTACATCTATTGTTGGATATGAAGAATGTATTAAAAACAAACAATTAATTGATAGTAATAAATCATGTTACATTTTACATTTTATAGTTAAAGGAAAGGGCATTATTATTAATCAAAATCAAAAAAAAGAAATAATATCATCAAGTGAATGTTTTTTAATTGAGCCAAATTCTCATGTAAAATATAGGCCAGATCCAAGCAATCCATGGTCTTATTTTTGGATTGAAATAAATGGAAATGGGTTAAAAAAATTATGCGATCATATTAATTTTAAATCAAACAATATGCATTTAAAAATTCAAGACTTTAATCAAATAATTAACTGTTTTGCTAACATTTTTAATGAAGAGCTATTTATTTCTAATCAAAACAGTGAATTTTTAAGAGTCACTAGTGAAATAATGAAAATTTTATCTTTTTTAATTAAAGAACATGGTATTGAAAAAAATCAAAGTTCTTTATCAAAAGAAGAAAATCAAATCAAAAAAATAATTGAATACGTTAATAATAATTATACTTCACCAGATATTTCAATAAAAAAAATTGCTGATAATTTTTATTTTTCTCAAGCGTATTTAACAAGAATTTTTAAAAAAAGTACTGGAATATCACCTATGAAATATATAATTATGTTAAGAATGCGTAGAGCAGTAGAATTACTTAATAAAGAATCATTCTCAATTGCGCAAATTACTTATTGTGTTGGATATAAAAATCAATTTTATTTTTCTAAAGAATTTAAAAATTATTTTGGAGTAACACCCTCTAAATATAATCTTAATCCTTCTTTGTTAGATCAACACGTTCAGAATTTGAAAAAGTAGATGAATCTAGATATTTATTATCTTCTTTAATTTCAATTTTATCTTCTTCTTTATCATAAACAATATATCTTTCATCAATTCCTCGAGTAGAACAAATAAAATCTTGAAGTGATCTTTTTTGCTTATTGACAAAAATTAAAATAAATGAAAAACAAGCCATAATTGCTGAAATAGCCATAAATGAAAACAAAGAAATCCCTGCTCCAGCTATTTCAAATATTGGATACATCCAACCAGTTTGTAAACCACCACTAAAAAAGTAAGAAATAATCATTATTCCAAAAAATAAAACAAATGAACAAATATTTCTAAAAACAAATTGTTTATCTGTTACAATGTATCCTTCATTATCAGCAATACATATTTTTAATAATTTTTTCCCAACCGTTTGCATATTTTTAAAAATAAATTGTGGTAATAAAATAACAATAATAAAACTTAACACATAACAGCCAACAGTAAAACCATCTAAAATATATGAGCATTGAGCATAATTTTCTTTATATATATTGTAATGGCTTTTAAATCTAGAAGAATTAACTAATAACTCTACTTCTTCATTCCAAATTTTTTGGTATGTTGAAGCAAGTAAATTTCTTATAGATTTTCCAGCTTGATAATCATCATCTTGATAATATTTATATAAATCAATTGCGTATTTAGAATTTAAATAAGGTAAAGATAAATCTTCATTATAAACCCACAAAGAACCATTATCTAACGGATTATATGTATTCTTTTTTAAAATATCATAATAATATTCTTTAACATTTTTTCCATTTAAATCTAAAATATCATTATTTTCATTATATTTATCTACATAATTAACATAAAAATAAGCTAAATTATCTTCTTCATAAGAAGCAGGAGCATAATCTTTTAAGCCATCTATATTAATACCATTTTTTTCAAATGCTTCTTTATTCATGTTAAAAGAATATACTATATGTTTATAACAATATTCATTAAATATTTTTTCTTGATCTCTAGGATTTTGATACAAATGGTTATCATTATCATCAAAAAAATAAATTTTCGCTTCTTCTTCTATTTCATAACATTTAACCATTTCTTGAGTAAGTATTATTTCTTTTTGTTTATAAAAAGATGAATTATCCAATATTAAATGTGAAAACATTAATAAAAGAAAAGAAATAATAACCATTAAAAGCGCATCAATTAAATGCGCTTCTATTCTTCTAGATGATGGTGGATTTAATTCATTTTTATATGGTTGTAAAACACTTTTTTCCATTAAAACTCCTATTTAATAAGCTTCTGAGTTATTGTATCAAATAAATGAATTTTTGATAGATCGAAAACTAAATTCAATTCATCACCAACATTAACTAATGTTTTTGCATGTATTTTAGATACAATTTCTACTCCTTCAAACTCACTATGAACATAATACTCATGTCCTAATAATTCTGCAACTAATACTTTTAAAGCAAATTGTTGAGAAACAATTTCATCAGTCAAAATTCTATTTGCTTGATAAATATCTTCTGGTCTAATTCCAAAAATAACTGAAATTTCTTTTTTCAAATCAAGAGCATTTATCTTTTCTAATGAGTTAATAAGATAAGTTCTTCTAGCATTTGATTCCAAACAAAGCTTTAATTCTTCATGCAATTTCTGTAGTTCATATTCTAACATTTTTGTTGAGTGATTTTTAATTTTTTCTTCAACAATTTTTATTTTATCTTCATATTCTTTTTTTTCAATAAAATTATCCTCAATTTGTTTTAATTCTTGCTCCAAATTTGCTTTTTCTTTTACATAAAAATCGTTAACTGCTTTTTTAAAATCTTTACCAAGCTTAATAATTGTTCCTTGCGGTAATATAACCTCATCTTTAACAAATTTTGCATTAATTAAATTCATAGCAGGACTACCAATAAATGTCGCCACAAAGATATTTGCTGGATGATTATATATTTCAATCGGTGTACCAATTTGTTGAATATAACCTTTATTCATAACAACAATTCTAGTCGCCATTGTCATAGCTTCTGTTTGATCATGTGTAACATAAATAGTTGTCGCATTTAAATCATTGTGCAATTTAATAATTTCACTACGCATTGCTACTCTTAATTTAGCATCCAAATTAGATAATGGTTCATCCATTAAGAAAACTTTAGCATTTTTAACAATTGCTCTTCCAAGAGCTACTCTTTGACATTGGCCACCTGACAAAGCCTTTGGTTTTCTTCCTAAGTATTCAGAAATTTGTAATATTTGAGCAGCTTTTTCTACTCTTGATCTAATTTCATCTTTTGGCAAATGTTTATATTCGTAAACTTCAACAGGAGTTTTTTCTAAATATTCAATTTTTTCCTTAATCTCATTTAATTCATTTTTTATTTTATTTTTTTCTTCACCTTCAGCTAATGAAACAAAATATTTATTTAAATTATTATATTGATTCTTTAATATTTTAATTGCTTTTTTATTAATGCCTAAGATAGGATTACCATTTTCATCCACTTTTAAAGTAGGATATTTTTTTATTTTTAAGCCAAAAGCCATATTACCCGCAACTGTCATATGTGGATACAAGGCATAGCTTTGGAAAACCATAGCAATATCTCTATCTTTTGGATGTAATTCATTAGCGTAAGTCTTATCAATAAATAAATCACCACAAGTAATATCTTCTAAACCCGCAATCATTCTTAAAGTAGTTGATTTACCACATCCTGAAGGGCCAACAAATACAACAAATTCTTTTTCTTTAATATCTAAATTAAAATCATATACTGCTTGCACCTTATTATCATATATCTTATTAATATGACGTAATGAAATATATGCATCTTTAGGAGCATTTTTTATTTTATGAGATTCGATTTTTTGCTTTTTAACCATTTCTTCATAAATACGACATCTTTGTTTATATAATTCTTTTTCTTTAATTTTATTGTTTTTTTCTTCTTGATGTTTTCTTTCTTTTTCAAGTACAATTAAACGATCTTTTTCTAACATAGTTTTAAAGCTCCTTTTTTTAAAGTATACAAAAAGTATATATTTTTTGAAAGCGATTACAAGCTAAAAATCAGTAAACTACAATAACAAAGTCAAAAAAGTATATATTTTTTAAAAATATCAATAAATTAAAATTTTATAAAATCAAGCAAAAAAAATCACCTTACGGTGAACATCTATATAAACATCTTTTTTCAAAGGTGAAATATTTAAGCAATGGTGGGCCTGAAAAGACTTGAACTTTCGACCTCACCCTTATCAGGGGTGCGCTCTAACCAGCTGAGCTACAGGCCCGATTGCTTAAATATAATATAATAATACAACTCAAAAATCAACAATATTTTTAACTTTTTTTATTTTTTTTATTTATATCATATTTAAGCGTTTTTTCGGGTTAATTTTATCTAAAAATTTAGTATTTTATTTACTCTCTACAGTACTAATTTACCATTTGACTGGTTCATTATTTACATAATGCCAATATCCATCTGCATTAGTTGGATTTGATGTAGGTTGAGTTGATGAATAAATATAATATTTACCAGTAAACGACCAATTATCACTTTTATTGCTTGATGTACATCTATCATATATTATTAAATTGTCATCATGTGCAACAAACGTATAATCACCCAATTTAATGTTTCAATTAAAAACAAGTGTTTTTAGTGAAGTGCAAGATACAAATGCAAAATGACCTATGTTAGTCACACTTTCTGGAATTATTACATTTTTTAAACTAGTACACGAACCAAAAGCAGAATCTCCTATTGTAGTAAGAGTGCTTGGCAATTGTATAGTTTCAAGAGCATAACATGTACCAAAAGCACCATAATTTAATGTTTTAACTCCTTCTGGAATTATAACTGATTTTAGGTAATAATTTCCTTTACCAAAATCGCCGCCAAATCCGACACCTGTACTTCCTGTTTTATGACCTATTTCAATAATATTTGTTTTCTTTCCAATAAACTCAGTATCATTGTCGATTACATTTTCATAATAATATTTAGGAAAAACAGCATTCACAAGTTTATCTTTATTATTTTCAAAATCATTATTAGGTGCAACATCATATCCAGTAACAACACCATTTTCTTCAATTTTATTAAAACTATATATAGATGTATCATTAGTATTAAACGCATCTACATTAGCTTTTTTAGTAGCGACTTGTTTACCATCTTCTAAAACAAGAGAAACATTAATTACAGTTGACCAATATTCTTCTGGAATATCTTTTAATGTATATGCAACAAAATATTTATACTCATTATTTTCAAATACTGTATTTGCTGTTTGTTCAACAGTTCCATTTAATATTTTTGAATAAGCACAAGTGACTTCAATATCATTTGCTTTCATTATTACTTCATCATTTACTTTGATTTCTTCTATATGGAAATGTGCTTTTAATGAGAGGCTTGATATACCTGCAACAAATCTTAATGATCTTTTACCATTTTCTTCATTTGATGCTTGTACTTTTAAAACATTAGATACTTTTACATCATTATTTGGAGTAGATGTAATTTCTTTTCTAATTCCAACGATATTTTTATCATTAGTTGTTTCTTCTAATTGAAATTGAGAATTAGTTAATTGAGTATTATTAACATTAAATAAAGATAGCGCTAACAATGGAAGAATAAATAATTTTTTAATTTTTTTCATTTTATTTACCCCATGTTTCACCATTAACACTTGTGTTCCAATCAAGGGTTTCATTTGCTTTTAAATTGCTTGCTAATATAACATCTTCATAATTCACATTAATAAAAGATATTGTTGGTATAATATATTCTTTTTTCATAATTCTTATTTTTACGTATTACACGTATCTCCTTTCTTTTTAATAATTTAGTTTAAAAAATAGCATAAAAATGCTATCTTTTGATATTTCATCTTATAAAAAGAGCTCTCCAAACTTCCGCGGGGTTAGGTATGCGCTCCGAACTTCCGTGGGGTAAATAAATATTGTCAATAAACCAATGGTAAAACTTCCGCGGGGTAAT